>Ga0075429_100001494_pt1 | contig 19253 bp, 19 predicted proteins | sample RhiMetdeltSRZDD3_FD_75295 | JGI IMG/M metagenome (GOLD analysis project Ga0075429, IMG submission 75295) | Populus rhizosphere microbial communities from Tennessee, USA - Rhizosphere MetaG P. deltoides SRZDD3 | ecosystem: Host-associated > Plants > Roots > Rhizosphere > Soil | place: USA... | reverse complement strand
GACGTGTAGGTGATGGCGCGAAGCGTTGTCCCTGTCACGGCCAATGGCGCCAGTTCTCCACCTTTGCGCCCGGCGATCGTCGCACCCATCTCGCGTAGAGGCTTGACGATTCGTCCCATCGGACGACGCCGGATGGAGGCATCTCCCGTCAGGACAGTGAAAAAATCCTGACCGGCCAAGAGCCCCGTGAGCAAACGGATTCCGGTACCCGAATTTCCACAATCGAGGACCCCTGTGGGTTCGCTCAGACCCCACAGACCTTTGCCATGCACACAGAGCTCATCGTCGGCTGCATCGATCCGCACCCCCAACGCCTGCAACGCACGCAGGGTGTTGAGGCAGTCTTCGCCGCGGCAATAGCGTTTAATGCGTCCCATGCCTTCGGCGAGAGCCGTAAGAATCATCGCCCGATGCGTAATGGATTTGTCGCCAGGAACGGCAATTGTTCCCCGCAGCGGCCTGCCGGGTGTGATCGTCAACGTCTTCAAGTTTGCCTGTGCTCCTCCAGCCGACCTATCCTGTGCGTACCGGGAGTTTCTCACGTTCCTGCTTCGCCCGTTCCAACGTCTTTTCGATTCCCGCCGCATCGCCCGCGCGAATCAAACGCTTCAAGTCGCCCAACGAGCGTTCATACGCTTCGATACAGGTGACCACATTCTCCCGGTTCCACAGAAAAATGTCGCGCCACATCTCGGGAGAGCTGGCCGCGATTCGCGTCGTATCCCGCAACCCGCCGCCGGAATGGCCGGCCAGATCGAGCGACGGAACCTCCGTACGGATATCGATCAAGGCGCCCATTAATGCGAAGGCCACGACGTGGGGCAGATGACTGACCGCTCCCAGAATTTTGTCGTGGAGATGTGGATCCATCGTGAGCACCGTCGACCCCGATTCCTGCCACAGCGTCCGCACCCGTTCGAGTGCTTCCGGATTCGTCTGCGTGGTGGGCGTCACAATGCACCGCATTCCCGTAAAAAGGTCCTCCGACCCTGCGGCAACGCCCGTTTTTTCCTTGCCGGCAATAGGGTGCGCGCCGACAAAATGGACGCCAGCCGGCATGAGCCGTTCGCACTGCTCGACTAGCTCGCCCTTCACACTTCCCACGTCCGACACAATCGCACCGGGCTTCAAACACGAGGCCCATTCCTCCAAATGGCGTTGATAGGTGTCCACTGGCGTCGCCAAGATGACGATATCGGCATCTTTCACGCCCTCCTTGGCATCTACGACGTAATGGTCGATCGCCCCCAATTTGACCGCAAGCTTGAGGTTCTCAATGCGCCGTCCGACGCCCACGACACTGGACGCCAATCCTTTCCGGCGAAGAATCATGCCGAGGGAACCGCCGATCAGGCCGACACCGATAATGGCGGCCTGGCGAAAATGCAAGGCCATTAGACTTCTCTTCCGACCGCAATAGCGATCTTGCGCATATCATGCATCAATTCCTTGAACTTGGTCGGCTTGATCGACTCTTCGCCGTCGCATAATGCGCATTCGGGATTCGAGTGGACTTCAATAAGAATGCCGTCGGCGCCGGCGGCCACAGCAGCCTTGGACATCGGAGCCACTAGATTCCATTTGCCGGTGGCATGGCTGGGATCGACAATGACCGGCAGATGTGACAGCTCCTTCAAGGTGGGAATGGCGGCAAGATCGAGGGTGTTGCGATACTGCGTCTCGAAGGTGCGTATGCCCCGTTCACAGAGCATCACATTCCGGTTCCCGCGGGACATGATGTATTCCGCCGACAAGAGAAATTCCTTGATTGTGGCCGACAGCCCGCGCTTTAAGAGCACAGGCTTGTCATAGGCCCCCACTTCCTTTAACAACTCAAAGTTTTGCATGTTTCGCGCACCGATTTGGATGATGTCAGCCTTTTCGAGAAACAACTCGATGTCGCGGGTGTCGAGAATTTCGCTTACCACTGGCAAGCCTGTCTGTTTTCTGGCCTCCGCCAGATAGTCCAACCCTTCACGACCCAAACCTTGAAACGAGTAAGGAGAGGTGCGCGGCTTGTACGCGCCGCCCCGCAGCACGCTGGCTCCCGCCGCCTTGACCTCATGCGCAATGCCGACGGTCAGTTCGAGGCGCTCTACGGCACACGGGCCCGCCATGATTGCGAGCTTGTTGCCCCCGATCTTGACCCCTCCCACATCAATGATTGTGCCTTCTTTCTTAAATTCTCGACTGACCAGTTTCCAGGGAGCAAGGATCGGCAGCACGCTTTCAACGCCGGGCAGGGCGGTGAGCGGTTGGTTCTGAAGTATGCGGTCATCGCCGATCACCCCGATGATGGTTCGTTCCTGTCCGGTCGAGAGCTGCGATTTCAATCCCAGTTCACGAAGCCGATCGACAATATGATCGACCTCGCGTTCCGATGCCTCCGGCTTCAACACGATGATCATAACAACCTCACCCTTGTTCAGCCTGCTGTAAAACCTGTGCAAGTGCACCCAAGAAAACCCGGTTTTCTTCTGCCTGTCCGATCGTCACCCGGATCATCCGCCCATCGATATGACGGACGATCACCCCGTGACGCAACATCGCATCGAATACGGCACGGCCGTCACGACCGACATCGACATAGACGAAATTGGCTTCGCTGCTGATCGGCGCCAATCCGAGCGCCCGCAATCCGTTCGTGATCTGTTCCATGCCGGCTTGATTCACTGCCCGGCTCCTTGCGACATGCTCGTCATCATCCAGTGCGGCCAGCGCTGCACGCTGAGCAATGCTATTGGCATTGAAGGGCGGCCTCACACGGTTCAAAAGGTTCACAATCTCGCTCGTCGTGACTCCATATCCGATGCGCAACCCGGCGAGGCCGTAGATCTTGGAGAACGTCCGCAGCACGATGACATTGCGTCCTTCCTTAATCCAGGCCATGGAATCGGGGAACTCGGAACTCCGCACATACTCAAAATAGGCCTCATCGAAGACCACCACGACGTGGTCAGGAATGCGCGCGAGCAGCCATGCAACTTCTTCGGCCGACACCATCGTTCCCGTGGGATTGTTGGGATTGCACAGGAACACGAGGCGCGTCCGATCTGTAATCGCACCCGCCATGGCAGCGACATCGTGTCGCCAGTCTTTCAACGGAACGGTCACCGCCTTGCCATGCGCGGCCGTCACTTCCATGTGGTAGATGACGAAGGTGTGGGCGGCCATGACCGCTTCGTCACCGGGTGACAGAAACGTTCGAGCAAGGAGCCCGAGAATTTCGTCTGATCCGTTCCCAAGAATGATCTGCTCGTCGGTCACTTTCCATCGATGGGCCAGTGCCTGGCGCAGTTTGAACGCCCCTCCGTCCGGATACCGATGCAATGTCGCCGCAGTCTCGTTAATCACCGCCAGCGCTTTCGGGGACGGTCCCAGCGGGTTTTCGTTTGAGGCCAGCTTAATGACCCGGGTAAGACCCAATTCACGTTGGAGTTCGTCGATGGGCTTACCCGGCACGTAAGGACTTAATGCGGCAATATCAGGATGGACGTGAAGCGTCATGGAATTTAGCTATGAGCTGGATAGGAGCCGAGGACTTTCATGAAGAGACAGCGTCCGGTAATTTCCTCGACCGCCTTTTTGACCCGCTCTTCTTCAATATGGCCCTCGATGTCGACGAAAAAAATGTATTCCCACGCCTTGCGCCGGGAGGGGCGCGACTCAATCTTGGTCATGCTCAGCCCATGAGACGCGAAGGGTCGCAGTAAGTCATAGAGCGCGCCCACCTTGTCTTTAATGGACAGCATGAGCGAAGTCTTGTCTTTGCCTGTGCGTTGTGGCGGTTTTTGCGACAACACAAGGAACCGCGTAAAGTTGTTCAGGTTGTCTTCGATTCGGGACTTGATGACTTTTAACCCATAGAGCTGCGAAGCCAATTCGGAGGCAATGGCCGCGATCGAGGAATCGTCCAGGCACATCTCGGCTGCCCGGGCCGTACTGGCGACCTCCGAAACCGGAACGTGGGGCATATTGGTCTCGAGCCAGTTTCGGCATTGGGCGATGGCGTGGGGATGAGAACAGATTTTCTTGATCTCCTCCGCAGACCCGGACTTCGACATCAGATGATGGGAGACCTCCTGAAGAACCTCGCCATAGATCAAGAGGTTGGAATCGATAAACATGTCGAGGGTATGGTTCACCACGCCCTCTGTCGTATTCTCGATCGGCACGACGCCAAAATTCGCGCGACCGCGTTCGACTTCGCTGAACACTTCCTTGATGCTGTTAACCGGCACATACTGCGCGGACGCGCCAAACTTTTGTGTGCAGGCCATATGGGTGAACGTCGCTCGGGGTCCGAGGTAGGCCACCTTTTGGGGACCTTCAAGAGACAGGGACGCCGACATGATTTCCCGATACACAGGACGAATGGCATCCGAAGGGAAAGGACCGGTATTTTGGGCGACAAGCCGCTCGATAATGGCGGCCTCGCGTGCGGGGGTGTGCAGGTTCGCCCCGGCATCTTGCAGCATTTTCAGTCTGCCGATTTGAACCACACTTTTGGAACGCTCGTTGAGGAGACGTAAAATCTCGTCATCGATGCGATCGATTTCTTTCCGGTAATCGGAAAGGTCACCGGACATGAATGGGACCCCTTCCACCCGTGCCCCATAAGTTGGACGAGCGTCCAGAGGCAGGACGGGCGTGAGTAAGCAACGAATGATACAGGAACCCCTCCCTGGAAAGCAAGGAGAGCCTAAGACTTTCAGGAACTTGTGTGATTACTATGGCGGGCGGTTAGAAACCAAAAAGGATCAATAGAGAAGAGAAGACGGCCGTTTGAAATGATCGAGCGCGGCCTTCGTGACCTGCCGGCCCCGACCGGTCCGGTCCAGAAATCCAGCCTGGATGAGATAGGGCTCGTGGACATCCTCGAGGGTGCTCTTGTCTTCTTGAACGGCGGCAGCGAGAGACTCCACCCCCACGGGTCCGCCACCGAATTTATCGATAATCGTGAGGAGGATATGCCGATCCATCTCATCGAAACCGGCTGCATCGACGCCTAGCCACGCCAGGGCCTCTTGAGCGACCGTCCGGGTAATCTCACCCTGAGCCTTCACTTGCGCATAGTCACGAACGCGCTTGATGAGCCGGTTGACGATTCGAGGTGTCCCGCGAGCGCGGCAGGCAATCTCCGCAGCGCCCTCCTGATCAATGGGGATGCCGAGCAAACGGGCCGAGCGCATGACAATGACTTCCAGTTCGGCCGGTGAATAGAATTCCAGCCGATGAACGAGTCCGAAGCGGTCTCGGAGCGGCGAAGTCAGAGACCCAGCCTTCGTCGTCGCTCCGACGAGAGTGAACCGAGGGAGATCGAGCTTGACCGTCCGCGCCGCTGGCCCTTGCCCGACGACCAGGTCGAGTTGGAAATCCTCCATTGCCGGATAGAGCGCTTCCTCCACCGAAGCGGGCAAGCGATGAATCTCATCAATGAAGAGGACGTCGTGTTCCTGTAGGTTTGTCAGAATAGCTGCCAGATCACCGGCATGCGTTAAGACGAGCCCGGAGGTGGCGCAAAAGGTTCCACCCATTTCACGCGCAATGATATGAGCGATGGTAGTCTTTCCCAGACCCGGCGGACCATAGAAAATCGCATGATCCAGAGGCTCGCGTCGCTGTTTTGCCGCCTCGATGCAGATTCGCAAGGAATCTTTCATCCGCGCCTGCCCGATGTACTCGCCAAGTGTTTGCGGACGGAGGGCCTGCTCCAAGCTCCGTTCTTCATCCGTCAGCTGGGCATTGACGACACGAGTCATGATTCGTCGATCTCCACGTCAATCTTTCTGCGGTTGATCCGGCGCCGGGATGTATTTCGGGGGAGGTGGTAGCGTGCCTCGTCCGGGAAGCGGCGTACTGCCGCAATCAGGGGGACAGATTTTTCCGCCCTGCGTCGGATCGGGGAGCTGTTGCCCCATGTTCTCCAATTGACACTGAGAAAGCCGTCCTCCGTCTTGACTTCCACAACGTGCCGGCACAGATGAATGGCCGACTTCTCGATACCCGTCAGGACAGGATCCGCAAACCGGCAGCATGTTCACACCCAGGGGAACGCACTGCGCCAATGTGGGATCGCCGCCTTTGCATAGTTCAGGCGCCTCGGTCACGCCGGTTGTGGCATATCCATCTGGACACTTCCCACAGGTCTTACGGATGCTTTTCGGCTCTGCAGAGGCTTCGTCCGCCCACGCGACGGAAGGCAGTGCAGGCAGAAGGAGGCCGGCCAGTACCAGCGTGATCGTCGAGGCGGTCAAGAAGCTCGCCCTGTATGCGGTCATAAGCATGGTCATGCCTTGGCCAGATGTTTCAAGGTTTCGCGAATGAGCTCCTGCAGACTCAACGGCTGAGCGGGTGACTTCCGAACCGTTTTGAGTGCGTCTTTTGCGTCGGTTGCCCGATACCCGAGATTGGTGAGAGCCGAAAGGGCGTCGTCAAAGACGTCATCGCTCCCGGCGATGCTCTGGTCAACGGTCGCCATCAATCCGGGGTGGATTTTTATCAACTTATCTTTCAGTTCGAGTACCAGTCGACCGGCTGATTTCTTCCCGATCCCAGGAACCGTTTCTAATTTCTCGACATCGCCCGACTGGATTGCAGAGGCCAGATCGGCAACGGGCAAGGCGGACAGGATGCCCAGCGCTGACTTCGGGCCGATCCCCGAGACACTCATGAGCAGTACAAAGGCGTCTTTCTCCTGGCGGCTACTAAATCCGAACAATTGGATGGCATCTTCCCTGACGTGGGTATGGATGCTGAGGGTTAAACTCTCGTCCGCATTCGGGAGGTTATAGTAGGTGCTGAGAGGGATGAACACCTCGTATCCAACCCCATGGACATCGAGGGCCAGATGCGTGGGCGCCTTGAAGGCCAGTCGGCCTGTCAGGTGGGCGATCATGCGTCGGTGCTGATGACTACTAGCCGGCTGTCGCAGCCGCGACTTTTTCCATCACGTCGTCGGGGATATCGAAATTCGCGTGCACCTTCTGGACATCGTCATGCTCGTCCAGAATCTCCATGAGTTTCAACATTTGCTCGGCGCCTTTTTCTTCCAGCCTGATCGTGTTTTGAGGTATATAGGTTATTTCGGCCAGGGACGACTCGATCTTGGCATCGGCCAGGGATTTCTTCACCGCATCGAAGTCGTGAGGATTGGTAATGACTTCGAATGTTTTCTCCCCGACTTTCACATCCTCTGCTCCCGCCTCGAGCGCAAGCGAAAGCAGGGTGTCTTCGTCACTCTTGGACTTGTCGATGGTCAGCAATCCCTTTTTCTGAAACTGCCAGGAGACCGCTCCGGCTTCGGCCATGTTGCCGTGATTCTTCGTGAGGACACTTCGGATTTCCGCCACGGTCCGGTTCCGGTTGTCGCTGGTAATCTCGATCAGCAGCGCAGTGCCACCCGGACCATAGCCTTCGAGCGAAAATTCCTCATAGGTCACACCAGGCAACTCGCCTGTCCCGCGCTGAATCGCTTTCTTCAAGGTGTCACCGGGCATGTTGGCTTCCTTGGCCTTGGCAATAGCCAGCCGCAACCTGGGATTGCCGTCCGGATCGCCGCCCGTGCGCGCCGCGATCGTGACTTCGCGGATGATCCTCGTAAAGATCTTCCCCCGTTTGGCGTCTTGGGCTCCTTTATGTCGTTTGATCGTCGCCCAGTGACTATGTCCGCCCATGACTGCTCCATTCGGCCGCCGTAAGGCGTACCAGCGTTCCAATTACATGCAGTGAAGTTGTAGACCTAACACAGGGTTTGGAGGGGTGTCAATTACGGTGCCGGCGACAAAAAGAAGGACACTTATTCGGAATAGATGAGGAGCTGCGTTCCAATCAGCAGGATGAAAGACGCCCAAATCCAATCCCATCTAACCGCGGCTCCTGCGGGCGTCGGATTGAGCCACGTGGAGAACAGCTTTGACGACCCTGCGGTGAGGGCCATTGTTCCCATGATCGCATGGTGCGTCGCAATCTTCTGTGCAGAAGGATGGAATCCGTGTGAGTGGCCGAACAGCATCAAGCCGCCGACTATGGCCATGAGAGGGAGTGGGGAGGCCCACACTCTATGGCCGGCACGGCCCAATCGTCGAAACAACTCGACGCTCCCGACCACCAATGCAAGAATCCCATAGAACTTGTGCTGAATAATCTCGTGGTCGTCGCCAAAAAACGATTGACCGAATGTCAGCGGGCCGATGGGCCAGGCTTCATGATCGCTCCATATCAGAAGGAACGTCCCAGCACACAAGAGGGCTGAGGGCAACAGAAGCCGGACCCAGCCCAAGGCGGCGAGTCGCATGGCATGGGTGAGCTCGGCGACGCCCATCAAGATCACCAGGAGGCCGGCTATGTGATGATTGCGCTCAGAATAGGCAATGCCTTTCGCCGAACCTTCCCAAGCCTCGGGCGTAGGACGACCGTGCTGCCCATGATGCCCAGCATGCGGCAAATCGACAGCTAGCGATGATGACTGTTGAGCAGCGGCAGGTGCCAAGAAGGCCAGGATGAAGCCACTCGTCAGCACCCAGCGTCGCACGATGTGGAGGATACAGTCGACCTTCATATAGGGATGTCAGAGACTTCTCACGTGAAAGGCCCATCCGGTTCCCCGGATGGGCCTCATGTTTCAAGACCGGGGCGATGTCTGTGTTACATGAACTTCATGAACTTGTCCTTGGCATCGTCCATGACTTCTGCGGTGATCGTCGCAATACCGCGTTCCTTGGCCAACCGTTCGATTTCCTTTCGTGCCATAGGACGGATAAAGTCAGGAATATTGTCGAGCCGCTGCTGCGCTTCCGGCGTCCACGACATGCCGTTTGGCGAATCATTCTTTGAATCGTCCATCACTTGAAGAGTAATCGTCTCATAGCCGTGCTTGCGGGCGAAGGCCTCAACACTGCCCTGCACCATCGGCTTGACGAAAGCGGGAAGCCGATCCAGTTTCTCTTTGGCGTCCGGCGTCCAGGTAAAATCAGACTTGTTCGGACCACCATTGGCCGGTTTGCCGCCTGAGGTCAAGCCCATTTCCGCCACCATAGCCGAGAAGGGGCACCCCCCGCTGCTTTTCTCGCCGGATTTAGGCGAATGGTCAGACGCCGTCACAGTCTGACCGCCTTGGATTCTTTCGTTCAAATAGGCTGCCATCTGACCGGAGCCGGCTTGCGCTTCTTCCTTCAGCGTTCCTCGGGTCATTTCAAAGGGCTGCGCCTGCGCAGTCCGTCCACCCAACTGGACCCCAAGCGAGCTGACCATCTGCGTTTCACCGGGATTGGTCACCATCGAGAACTTCGCACCGCACGACGGACAGCCGAAGAAGACACCGAGCGATCCTTCGCCGGGCTTCTCGACCTTCTCGAAGTTCATATATGTTTCGCAGGTGAGACACACAAATTTCATGACAACTCCTCTCAGCTCACAATTTTTCCGCCAACACTCGCTTGTAATCCAATAGAGTCCTGATCCGCCCGGCGATGTCCTGATAACGCTGGATGGTCGGGTAGGTCTCATCGAGCAGAGGCTCACCCTTGTCAAACGTGCGGGCGAGCTTGCGATCAAAGGGAATGCGGCCCAATAAGGGGAGATCAAGCGCCTCGCACATGGCTTCGGTGTTGCCTTCGAACAACTCGTTGAGTTCGCCACATGAGGGACACCGGTACTCGCTCATATTTTCAACAATTCCCAACACCTTGATGCCCATGTCCCGGGCGTACGTGACGGATTTCTGCACGACGTCGGATGCCACTTCAGAGGGCGTCGTCACCACAATCGCACCTGCCAAGTCGGGGATGAAACCGGCGATGACCGGCGGCTTGTCGGCCGCGGCGCCAGGAGGCAAGTCGGCCAGCAAGTAATCCAGTTCTCCCCACGCCACGTCGGCCAGAAACTCGCGAATCACGTTCATCTCCATCAAGCCCAACCAGACCGGGCTGACATCCATAGGACCCTTCCAGCGGACCGGCGATGACGTCCCCAGAAAGAAATCCATGGACGCCACTTTTACCCCGAGTGGCCCAACCGGAGGAACGGCCCCCTCCGGCGTTATCGTCAACGAGCGCCCATGAAGGCCCAACATGCGGGGAACACAAGGGCCGTTGAGGTCGACGTCTAAAAGTCCGACTCGCGCGTGCTGACGGGCCAGGGCGAGGGCAAGGTTCACGGTCGTCATGCTCTTGCCGACGCCGCCCTTGCCGCTCATGACGACCAATTTATGCTTGATGCCGGCCATGCGAGCCTGCACCTGCTTCATTTGATCGGTGATTTGCGCAACGACTTTGGCGTCGTCGGTATACTGGAGTTTACCGAGAATGGATTTCAGGTCTTTTTCAGCGGCCACAAGACGCCTTCACTGCAAGACAAAACAATAAGGGTGGTACGGTAACACAGCGGTTTTAAGTCAGTCAAACCGCGAACCCTGGCCTCCCTGACATTGCTCAGTTGGCGGCGGGTTCGGCATCCTGCTAGATGGAATACTGGAAGGTGGGTTTAGCCCCAATCGCTTGAGCCAACACACCCCGGCGCTTGAGCTCGTCCAGGATACATTTTGTGGCGGCGTCAAAATCCGCCGGACCAGAGAACACGAGATCGGCATTCGTCGAAGCCTCGTCGGGAAGTGTGTTCATCTGAATCGAGATCACTGGCGTCGGATGGACCAAGGTTCTGATGGCTTGCGCTGCCTCGACATAGGCCATGCCGAACGGATTGGTCGTCGAGACCACGATCAACCCCGTATCAGCGAGCAATCGCGCGACCTCACCGTAGCGCCGGGCCATCTCCATGGTCTGGCCCCGTTCTCCCTCGGCAAGATCCGCATCCAACCCCCTGCGAAGATTTTCTCCGTCGAGCAGGTACGCATGGCGCCCGTCGGCGACCAGCCTTGCTTCAAGTTTTTTGGCTAAAAACGACTTCCCGGTATGTCTCCCTCCGGTGATCAACACGATCGCGGCCCGATGGCCATATTGCTGCGCCCGTTCCTCGATCCCTACTTCACCCTTGACCCACGCGAAATCTCGCCGACGCGCCTCTTCACGGAGAAATTCCTGATCATCCCTGATCATCTCCGTCACAATCCCGCCGCCGGCAATATCATAGTCGTCAACTAGAACGAACCGACCTGTTGCTTCGAATGAAGCAGACAAGTCGAACGCGACCGGAGTCTTGGTTCGCAAGGTCAATTCTGCGACTTGATTACGAGTCACCTTGCTGCTGCCTAGCTGCTGACTCAAGTCCATGGTGTCGATGATCCGGTGAATGGCCGCCACCTCGCACTCGACTTCTCTCGTGGCCACCCGTAGGACATACCTGCGGCCTTGTTCCAGCGGCTGCTTCCCCAGCCAAAAGAGGTTGGCCTTGAATGCCGTTGATACCAGCGGCAATTGCTCCTGATGGGTGGCAACTTCTCCGCGCTCGACAAAGATCTGTTCGTCAAGCGTGATGCCAACAGACTGTCCCGCCTCGGCTCCGGTGAGAACCGGTTCGACATTAAACGCTTCGATCGAGCGGATGTTGGCTCGCTTATTTGACGGTGAAAAGACGAGATGGTCGCCGATCTTGAGCCGTCCGGCTGTAATGCGGCCGGCGATGATCCGCCGGGCGTCGAATTTGTAGACGTCCTGCACCGGAAACCGCAACGGCTGCTCCGATCGCGCTGTCTCCTTCTTGAAGAGGCTAAGCGTGTCCAATACCGTTGGGCCCTGATACCAGGGCATGGTGCCGCTCCGGTTGGCGATGTTATCGCCCAATTTTGCACTCACGGGGATAATACGCTCCGGCACCGCACCGAACTGAGCCAGAAATTCGCGATACTCCTTCTCGATACCCTCGAAGACATCCTGCCGGTATCCAACGAGATCCATCTTGTTGACCACGACCGCAAATTGGCGGACGCCCAGGAGTGACAGAAGGTAACCGTGTTTTTTGGATTGCTCTTTTACTCCCTCCAACGCATCGATCAGCAGTAGCGCGGCCTCAGCCCTTGCCGCCCCGGAGATCATATTTTTGAGAAATTCCTTGTGTCCAGGTGCATCGATGATGATGTATTGCCGGCCTTTCCACATGAAGAACGTCCGTGCGGTGTCAATCGTGATGCCTTGCTCCTGCTCTTCCAGAAAGGCATCGAACAAAAAGGCATATTCGAATTCTTTTCCCTGCTGCCGGCAGATGGCTTGTACCTTCTCTAATTTGCCATCCGGCAGTGAGCCGGTATCGGCGTAGAGCCGTCCGAGCAGCGTCGACTTGCCATGGTCAACGTGCCCCACGATGACGATATTGAGATTCTCGGACGATTTCGCCGTACTCATAATGCTCTTGGACCCTGATCAACCATCCCAACCAATAACCACCAACTTCAGAATACTTTGGTGCTTACATGTATCCATCTTTTCGCAACAACTCCATCCCACGGCCTTCATCCTGCGCACGCCCTGAGCGCTCGGCCACGGTCGTATGACGCAGCTCTTCAATAATCTCATCGACGGTTTTCGCCGTGGATTTGATGGGCATAGTGCAGGGAGCACAGCCCAAACTGCGATAACGAGTCCCATCTCCCTTGTTCAGGTAGAGGTCGATGAAGGGAATATTCTCCAGCTTGATGTATTCCCAGATATTAATTTCCGTCCAATCCAGCAACGGATGGATCCTGATATGTGTCCCCGGAGGGAACATGGTCTTGAATTGATCCCAGAGTTCCGGGGGTTGGTCACGAAAATCCCAGTCGCCGTGTTTATCGCGCGGAGAAAAATAGCGTTCTTTCGCCCTGGTGCCTTCCTCGTCCGCCCGAACCCCCAAGATGACTCCAGTGTAACCCTTCTGTTCCAGCAATTGTTTGAGCCCGTTGGTTTTCAGCGCCGTGCAACAGGTGACGCGGCCCAATGTATGGTTCATACCGGCGGCCAGAGCCTCTTTGTTTTGGCCGACGACGAGATTCAGATGCCATTCCCTTGCGAGTCTGTCTCGGTATTCGATCATGGCGGGAATTTTGAAACTGGTGTCTACATGCAGCAATGGGAATGGCACATGCCCGAAAAACGCCTTTCGAGCAAGCCACAGCAGCACCGTCGAATCTTTCCCCATCGACCACAGCATGGCTAGATTGTCGAAATGTTTGTAGGCTTCCCTCAAAATGTACACGCTCTGGTCTTCCAATTGGCGCAGATGTTTCACTGATGAACCTCTTACCTCTAAGTCTGTTGAGCAGCAGCCATGGTTGCGTGACTCAGGCTTTCCAGTTTTCTCGCAGCAGTTCCATCCTCAAGCGTTCGTCGCGCCAACGACACACCTTCTCCTAGCGATGCCCCTCTCCCTGCGGCATAGAGCAAGAGGCCGGCGTTGAGCAGGACCCAGTCCCGCTGGCCTCCGGCTATCCGGCTATGAAGAATCCGCCTGAGCAGCTCCGCCTCCTTTTCTCGATGCTCGTGGGGAAAGCCAGCCATGTCCCTGGATGTTGCCAAGGGCAGCCCGGCGTCTTTGGGCGCTAAGGTCAATGGTGCGATCCGTTCGTCGCGCAACTCCAACACCTTGGTCGCCATGGCAATCGACAGCTCGGGATCGCCCTCGACGCCCCGTATCACAAGAGCTCTCGGCATGCCCAACATCCGAACGACTTCGGCTGTCTTCTCGAAATGAGGCGGATGAGTGAGGCCGATGACTTGCGAGGCGGCGCGCGCCGGATTTAGGAGCCGCGCAATAGGATGGAACACGTTACGTACCCCCAGTTCCTGCCTCATTTCCAGAAACCGGTAGAGCGGAGGATGATAGAGCGCAATGTCGAGGTAACCGAACCCCTGTTTCGATACGAGTGCCGCCACGGCTTTAGGCTCAAGGTCAATGGGGATTCCCAAAGCCTTCAGGAGGGCGGCATTTCCCGGGCGGCCTGGAATACCATCGTACCCATGCATGAGAATGACTGCACCGGCGGCGGCTGCCAGAATTGCGGCACCGGCCAATGCATGGAAGGTGTCCTGCTTGCCGGCATAAGACGGCAGATCAACCACACCGAGCTCCTGTGGGATTGGAAGCGGACTCACATAGGAGCGGGCGGCGGCCGTGAAGGCGGCCAACTCTGTCACGGACTCCATCTTGAAACGCATGGCAATGAGAAAGGCCCCGGCCTGGGCGGGTGTGGCGTCGCCCTCTATCAAGGCATTGATGGCCCGCTTGGCTTCGTCCCATGTGAGATCCTTGGAAGCCTTGGGTCCCTTGGCGATTTTGGCAATGAATTCTTGCATGCCCATCATGAGGTCTTATGAAGGCCGCATTCGGTCTTATCGCGGCCCTCCCACCGGCCCGACCGCGGATCTTCACCTGGCATGACCGGCTTTGTGCACTGAACACAGCCGATGCTTGGATAGTTGCGGTCATGCAATGCGTTATAGGGCACTTCGTACACGTTGATATAGGTCCAGACATCGGCCCACGTCCACCTGACGAGCGGATTCACCTTGACGAGTTGAAAGATGTGATCCCACTCGATTGGCTTGGCATAGGCTCTAGTCGGCGCTTGTTCCCGTCGGATACCGGTAATCCACGCATCAAATCCACTCAGCACACGCGTCAGGGGTTCGACCTTTCTCAACTTGCAGCACTGGTCCGGGTCGCTCGTCCACAGGGCAGGGCTATACTGTGCCGCCTGCTGTTCCGGTGTCAGGAGAGACTTCACTTGATGCACTTGGGCCGGTTTAAGCTGGTATCGCTCGATAATTCGGTCGCGCGTCGCATACGTCTCCGGGAAGAGGAAATCCGTATCGAGATAGAACAACCCCACAGAAGGGTCGATCCGATGGATCATGTCGACTAAGACCACGTCCTCCGCACCGAAGCTGCAGGCGAGCACAATTCGCGGGGCATAGCGTTTGATGGCGGCGGCGAGCACCTCTTGGGGTGGGTTTCCCTCGAGCGATTCGGCCCAAGCCACCATGTCGGCAGTTGGTTGTTTTGAGTGCATTGGTCCTTTTCCACCCTAGCCACGCGGCACTGAGATCCCTGCCCGACTCATTCAACCTTTTCGACAAGAATTCGGTAGTGCGACCCTTCCGGTTCCAGGGCCTCCTGTAGGTGCACGAGATGTCCGTCATTCTTCAAACTCAATGGCACATTCTTGATCGGCTCGCCGGCGTCCAACCATACTTCCAATTTTTCCCCAGCATCCATCATCTCCAGCTTCAACTTCGTTTTCACGTAATTAAGGGGGCACGCGACACCCCGGAGATCATAGACCGGAGCGCCGGTGGGAACTTGTATGACCGTCTCCGGCTCAGCGACCGCGGAGGCCACCGTCGCTTTGTCAGTTGTGAGCTTGAGATCCTTCCCCATCTGCTCCGTTGCCGCCCGGCATGCATCAACAAACCCTTTTGCAAAGCCCATTTTCTCCTGAGCCGATTCCGCCGTCGTATCTTTCGGCCCCAAGTCCCCCACCTTCTTGACCAGATCACGATAGGCGGCCGGCACGACGCCGTTTTGAGCAATCCGGCCGTCGAACTCGCGAAACGTATCGGCGTCCGTCGAAGGGTCGAGTCCTTCCGTCACCAACAGTGCTTTCGCTGCCGCGAGTACCGCGCGATACGACTTGTTCACCGAGACGGAGTATTGATGATTGTCCATCAACAGCTTTGCCTGATACAGTTCCTGATCGGCTTCCAAGATTCCATTCTCGATCATCTCCAGGGCACCGCCGGCACATTCACCGGGACCAAGGTCTTCTAGAACAAACTCATCTTCCGCCTCCCAGTCGTAGTAAAACGTGGGATCCTCGGCAAACGGCGGTACAATCGTGTAGGGAATCAGCTCATCTTTCAGCGCATTTTTCCCCATCCGTTCAATGAAGGCCGGGAGCCGTTCGTCGGTGTGACGATCCCGCCTATAGACGTCGATGAGGTGGGTAATGGCTGCCGATACCGCTTTCGCAGGCAACTTGACCGTCATCTGACCGATTTTGGCAGTGCCATTCACCTTACCGCCAAGATGGAGCTCGTAGAACGGCGCCGTATGCTCACCGATACGCTTTCCGACACCGTGCAAGCCGATTGTCGCAATATGGTGTTGTGCACACGAGTTGTGGCATCCGCTGATCTTGACACTCACGTCCGAAAGATCATCGGGTACACGCCCAGCGGGAAACACTTCCGCCAAGGCCCTCGCCAACCCTTTGGACGAGGTAATACCAAGGCCGCAGGTGTCCGTGCCGGGACAGGCGATGATGTCTTCGACGAGTTCGGCGCCGGGGTCTGACAGTCCCTGTGAAGCGAGGTCGTGATAAAGATCGGTCAGACGGGATTCGGGAATCCACCGGATAATCAAGTTCTGATTGATTGTCGTCCGGAGGTTGCCGTTTGAATAACGCTCGGCAAAGTCTGCCACATGCATCATTTGACTTGCGGTCAGGTCTCCCATGAACAATTTAATGACAGCCGCGGCATAACCGGCTTGCTTCTGACGTACGACGTTCGTCCGCTTCCACATGTCAAAGGGCATCTCCTGATGGCCACCGTTGGGATGCCCATTGGTCTGCGCAACGCCGGACTTCACCCCATTAGACGTGGGCATAATCAACGAAACAGGCTCATCATAATGGGACAGCAGCTTGATCGGCTGCTGCGTCGGCCTTGCATGGCCCATTGAGAGATACGCCTCTTCCCAACGCCGCTTGAATTCCACGAATCCCAGCTTTTCAATGACGAACTTCATTCGCGCTTTGTTGCGATTCTTTCTATTGCCCAGGGTGTCGAACACCTTTATGACGGCTTCGATCGTCGGAATCACTTCGTCCATCGGTGTAAATTCACGCAGCACCTGCGCGATGCGTGGCGCTGAACCCAGTCCGCCACCGACAACTATGCGGAAACCGATCGTGCCGTCCTCGGCTTTCACGGCAAGCAGACCGATATCGTGAATAGGAGTCAGCGCGCAGTCCTGTTTGCATCCGGAAAAGGCAATTTTGAACTTGCGCGGCAGGCTTTGATTCAGAGGGTTTCGCAGAAGATGATAGGCCACCGTCTTGGCATAGGGGGTAATATCAAACACTTCGCCCTGGCAGACCCCTGCCAAATGGCAACCGGTGACGTTGCGGACTGTGTTGGCACAAGCTTCTCTGGTCGTCAGGCCCACTTCAGCCAGACCTCTCATGATAGCAGGTACGTCTTTCAGTTCTGCAAAATGCAGTTGGATGTCTTGGCGGGTCGTCACATGGCCGACGCCGGTCGTATAACGTTCCGACAGCTCGGCAATCCGTCTGAGTTGGTTGGCCGAGATGCCGCCGAAAGGGATCTTGATGCGCACCATTTGTACGCCGGCCTGCCGTTGGCCATAGATACCGTACTGAAGCCTGAACGGCTTGAAGAGATCCCCGGCGATATCGCCCGACAACATGCGTTGCGCTTCTTGCTCGAAGGTCTCGATCTCCTCCTGAATCGCCGGAGGAATCGGTTGCGTCTGGACGGCTACTGATTTAGTGGAGAGCTGGCTCATGGCTGACCTCAAATGTGATACATGAGAGTACGTTTCTCTTCGATTTCGCGCTGTTGTTCCGCGAGCTCTTCGACTGTGATCCCTTGAAGCACCTCACGTTCCGCTAGACTCACGCGAGCCCATATCTTGGCCAGGAGGGGATCCGATTTTGTCGTCGGACTCAGTCGTCCATTCACCCCTCCATGAAATAACGGACCTTCGAGCGCCTCCAAAATTTCGGCGACGGACATCTCTGAGGGTTTCTTCGACAAAACATAGCCGCCTTGGGCTCCTCGTAGACTCGACACCAAACCGGCCTTTTTCATAGCGTGGAGCACTTGCTCAAGAAATCTTGCCGGTATCCCCTGCCTCCGGGCGATCGATTTGGCCTGAATGGGATCAGAACCGGCCTGCATTGCCATATCCACCGCCGCCATAATTCCATAAGTAGATCTTAGGGATACCCTCATACCACACTATTCCGGTCGGAATTAGGACAAAGTAGACTTATACCCTTTGCCCACTGAGAGTGTCAAGGGGGTCGGACCGCTTGCCAGAATTCTGCTCCATAAGAACAAAGAACATACAAGTGAATCATTATCACCTTCCCCCATAAGAAGACTCGTGCTTCAGCGGCATAAAGATCAGATACCCATGTCGCCACTACTCCACGGAACATCAGAGTCGTGCACCAAGCGTTCGTGAATTCGACAACCACCACAAGAGTCAGCTGCGATTCTGCGTCAGGAATTGTTTCGCAGCACCAGTGGTGTACAAATCATCTCGGACTCACATTTCTTCATTGACATCAAATCGGCTCTGGGCAATAATCCGGCCCTCTTCTTCTGGTGATGGCTTCATGACGCTCTCTTCTTCGGTGTTCAGCATCTTGTTGCTCAGCGGCGACTCGGAAATTCAAAACCACTTCAGGCAAACGTTCAAAGATGCGGCGATGATCACCGCGAAAGATTCGTCTGCTTTGCCGAGAGAGGCGGCGAAGCGTACATTCGACGCCGTGATCATTGAAGCCAAGCCCGGCATGCAAAACGGATCGGGCGGACTGCCTCATCACGTCGACTTGTCCCGGACTCTTGTCATCACCGGGTCCAAGCCGGTGCTGAAGCGGGCCTCGAAGTTCATGCAGACGATCGCCCGCAGCAAAGGATCGGTGTCCGACGGAGCGCCAGCGCCCATGAGCCTTGAAGACTATGTGGAATGGAAGATGGGAGACTTTGTGAAAGGCATGCGAAACGGCTCGGGACGAAATCTTCATCCGATGCTGATTTCCGCTATTGAACGGCCCCTCATCACCAAAGCCTTGCAGGAAACTAAAGGCAACCAAATCCAGGCGGCCGAGCTGCTTGGCTTGAACCGAAACACTCTCAGAAAAAAGATTCAGGATCTGCACATCCCCGTCAAGCGAGGGCGATCACCGCGCGTACGGGAGGCATAGTCGTTTCCGGACTTCGGATACGGCAGTGGAGACGAGACCCTGCAAGGCAGCACGTGTGACGGTTGGTTTCTAAACCCATATCAAGGAGGGCGATGATGACGAAAGAAGAACTGATTGCAAAGATGGCAGCGTCTGCCGGGATAACCAAGGTGGCCGCTGGAAATGCGCTCCATGCTTTTACTGGAGCCGTCACCTCTTCTCTGAAAAAAGGGCAGCGAGTCTCGCTCGTCAACTTTGGGACCTTCACGATTTCCAAGCGGAAGGCCAGGATGGGACGGAATCCGCGGACGGGGGAGAGCCTCAAAATCCCCGCCGCAAAAGTGCCGAAGTTCTCAGCAGGCAAAGTTTTGAAGTCGGCCGTCCG
>Ga0075429_100001492_pt1 | contig 19276 bp, 17 predicted proteins | sample RhiMetdeltSRZDD3_FD_75295 | JGI IMG/M metagenome (GOLD analysis project Ga0075429, IMG submission 75295) | Populus rhizosphere microbial communities from Tennessee, USA - Rhizosphere MetaG P. deltoides SRZDD3 | ecosystem: Host-associated > Plants > Roots > Rhizosphere > Soil | place: USA... | reverse complement strand
CACCCGACCACGCCGAGCTGGGCCCTGCCCTCCATCGTCAGCTGGTAGAGATAAAAGGACGGCTCGGTCTCTCTGAGGAACGACCCGTCGGCAAGAAACTGGTTCAGAGTCTTCCGCGCGCGATCGTACACGACCGCGTCATGCGGATCGGTCTCGGGTGGAAGGTCGATCTCGGACCGGACCACGTGCAGGAAGCTCAGCGGATTGCCCGCCGCGAGCGCGGCTGCCTCGGCGCGTGAAACCACGTCGTAGGGCGGCGAGGCGATGCGCGCGGCGTGGGAGGAAATCGGACGCCAGGCGCGAAATGGGCGGAAGCGAATGGGACAACTCCAGGGAGCCAGGGAACCAGGGAGCCAGGGAGCCAGGGCCTGGCCAGATCGGGATGCTACCGGACCGTCCGGCCACGCGTCAAGGGCGGATCACCTGGCCGCCTTTCATGACCATGCGAACCTTCCGCAGGTCGCCGATCCGCACCGTCGGGTCGCCCTCGACCGCGATCAGGTCGGCCAGAAACCCCACCTTGACCTGCCCCAGCCGGTCCTCGAGATGGAAGATCCTGGCGTTGCCCGACGTCGCGGCCCTGACGACGTCGGGTGCCGTCATGCCGTACTCCACCATGAGCTCGAGCTCGCGGACGTTGTCACCGTGAGGAAACACCCCGACGTCGCTGCCGAAACAGATCGGCACCCTGGCCGCCAGGGCCCGCTTGAAGCTGGCCTTTTTGTCGGTGACTTCGGCCGGCTCCGGATCGGACCCTTTCTTCCACCCGCGGTATTGCCGGATGGCCTCGACCGCGGCCAGGGTGGGACAGAGCGCGACATTTTTCTGGGCCATGAGCCGGAACACTTCGGCGCTCCCGGCGTCACCGTGCTCGATGGTTTCGACCCCCGCCATCACCGCGCGCCGAATCGCTTCGGCGCTGCTGGCGTGGGCGACAACCGGACGACCGCCGCTCCGCGCGGTCTCCACCAGACGGGTGAGCTCTTCCATCGAAAACGTCGGACGGGTCTCGCCCGAAGCGCCCCAGCGATAATCGGCGTACACCTTGATCCAGTCGGCGCCATGCGCCGCCTGACTGCGCACCACCCGGGTCAGCTCCTCGAGACCACTGGCTTCCTCCGCGCCCTGGGGGATGCGCCAGCGCGAGTCGAAGCCGCTCGGGCCATAGCTTCCGGTCGCCACGATCGCCCTGGTGGTTGCGAGGACCCGCGGACCGGGAATGATGCCCTGCTCGATGGCGTCCCGGAGACCGACATCGGCCTCCCCTGCCCCCTCGGTCCCGAGATCGCGCACGGTGGTGAACCCGGCCTCGAGGGTCCGGCGGGCATGATTCACCGCCCGGGCAACGCGGAGCGCGAGCGACTCGTGGAGCACCTGGTCGTCCCAGGGCGTCTCGTTGTAGGGGTGCAGCAGCAGGTGTGAATGCCCCTCGATCAGGCCCGGAAGCAGCGTCATCCCCGACAGCGCGATCCTCCGCGCGTCGGGCGGTGTCGAGGTTTCGAGTCCCGGTCCGACGCCGATGATCCGCTGATTGCGGACCAGCACCGACCATCCGGTGCGCATCACCGCCCCATCGTAGATGCGGTCGGGAGCGAGGAGGATGATGGGCGCGTCGGGCGTCTGGCCGGCGAGCATGACAGGCAGCAGGCAGCAGGCAACCGGCAGCAGGACAAGCCGCATGGACGACCTCCGGAGCGACAGGCTGTTCATTGCGGTGGGGCGGGCTCGGCACTCACCAGCGCCAAGCGGCTGCCGTCGGGACTGAGCGCGAGCCGGGTGATGCGCTGGAGTCCCGGCTCGGCGAAGCGGGCGACCTCGGTCCATTCCTTTTCACCCACGCGCCAGCGCAGCAGACGGTTGCCGCTCGCGGAGAGCAGCCCCCCGTCGGGCAGCCAGATGAAGTACTCGTTCCCCTCCGGAAGCCGCATCAGCGATTCCCCCTGCCCCGTGACCGGATCGATGACGCGCACCACGAAGCCGGCGGAGTCGCGCTGGGCGTAGCTCACGGCGCGGCGGCCCGGCACCTTGAGCAGGGCTCGGCCAATGTCGCTGGCCACGATCGCGGCGGTGCCTCGGGCGAGCTCGGCGCGCCGCAGCGTCGCCGGCGTGCCCAGCACGAACACGAAGACGGTATCGGCATTGAGCCAGGTGTGGTAGCCGATCGGCCGGATCGAATCGAGCAGGGGCTTGACCGGCGCGCCGTCGAGCGTGAACGACCAGAGGTGCTGAGTCGAGTCACGAATCACCGAAAAGTGCTTCCCGTCGGGCATGACGGTGGGCGAGTATTCGTTTTCCGTCGTCCGGGTAACCTGGCTCGAAAGCCCCGGAGCGAGATCGTAGCGGAAGATGTCGGTCTGCCCGTCGCGCTGCGAGGTGTAGTAGATGCTCTTCCCATCGGGAGAGAAGAACGGCTGGTTGTCGTAGCCCGCGCGGGCCGTGATGTTGATGGGCTTCCCGATCGTGGCCGTCGCGCCACCGGCGGCAAAACTCATCACAAAAATATCGGTTCCTGGCGGGGCCTGTGCCGCCAGCGCGGACCCGAGCAGGAGCCCGAGAGACAACTGCTTTCCGATCATCCCGTACCTCCAGAATTCACCTTTGGGAAAAACAGCAGCAACCGCGGAGAACGCGGAGGTGGCGGAGTATGCGGAGCGTACGCTGCGCGACGACCTCTCCGCTCCCTCCGCTACCTCCGCGTTTGCTTTTGTGTTGTACTCATGCTTTTCCAAGCCATTCACGCCAGGTGGGTTCGGCAGGCCCGATCGTCAGTAGATTCTGGTTTCTGACCAGCGGCATGCGAAGGAGCAGGGGCTCCTCGACCATGCGCTCGAGCCAGCGCTCGGGCGAATACGCCGCGGCCGCCAGTCCGAGCTCGGCAAAGCGCCTGGAGTCCTGATCGAGCAGCGCCATCCCCCCGAATTTCTGGGCAAACCGGCCGAGCTCGCCCTTCGACGCGGCGCGCTCCAGCAGATCGACGAAATGGACCTTGACCCGCCGCTCCGCAAAGAACCTGAGCGCAGCTCGGGTCTCGGCACTCTTCCGGACGCCGAAGACCTGGACTTCCACGGGCTTCAACTCCATTGGACGGTGGCGCGTAATCTAGCTGTGGCTCGCCAGCCTGCGGAGCCATAGATTCTTCCGGCTCCATGAGACCCGGTCGTTCCTTCCCCTCCCAGCCTGGAGGCTGGTCATGCGTCTGACCCCGGCGGTCCGCGCGCTCGTGCTCGCGTCCGCCCTCCTGTCCCACACCGCCGCTTCTCTCGCCGCGCAATCCGATACCTGGGCGCTCACCAACGCGCGCATCCAGACGGTGACGCGCGGGGTGATCGAGAAGGGCACGATCCTGATCCGAAAAGGCCTGATCGAGGCGGTCGGACCCACCGTCACGGTGCCCGCCGACGCGAGGGTCATCGACCTGGCCGGAAAAACGGTCACGCCAGGAATCTTCGACCTCACCTCCTCGCTCGGCCTTCCGGCCGCGCCGACGCCCGGCGGCGGGGGAGGCGCGCCAGCAGGCGGCGGCGGGCAACAGGCGCAGGCCGCCACCGCGCCGCGCCCGGGATTGAGTCCCGAGCGCCAGATCGCGGCGGAAATCCGGCTGACTTCCGCGGAGGTGAAGCCGCTCCGCGACGCGGGGATCACGGCGGTGCTGGTGTCGCCCACGCGGGGACTCTTTCGCGGCATGTCCGCCTTGGTTCCCCTGCGGGACGATGCCGATGCCGGCAGCGTCATCAAGAGCCAGGTGGCCGAGCACATCGGCTATCAGGGCGCCCAAGGCGGGTATCCGGGAACGCTGCTCGGAGTCATCGCCTACCAGCGCCAGGCGCTGTTCGATGCCCAGCGGCAGGGAGTGCTCCAGGACCGCTACAAGAGCAATCCCCGGGGTATGGAGCGCCCGGAAAACGATCCGGGCCTCGACGCCCTGGTTCCGGTGGTGCGCGGCCAGGTGCCGGCATTCATCGAGGCCGGTAACGAGAACGAGATCCGCAGAGCGGTTCGTCTCGCGAAGGAGTTCAATCTCAAAATGACGATCGTCGGCGCCACCGAGGGATGGCAAGCGGTGGATGCGCTGGCCGGGCGCCCGACGATCGTTTCAGTCAACTTTCCGGCACCGGCCGCCGTTACCGGCTGGTCCTACCGGCTGAGCCAGCGCCGGGGTCCGGGAGACAGCGCCACCTCGGCCCGGGCGGCCCAACGCATCATCGAGGGGAATGCCGCCGCCCTCAACACCGCGGGCGTCAAGTTCGCGCTGGCGTCGGGCGGAAGCCGGGATTTCCTGCCCAATGTCCGCAAGGCAGTGGCGGCAGGACTTCCCGCCTCGGTCGCCCTCGAGGCGCTCACGATCCGCGCCGCGGAAATCACCGGGGTTGGAGAAATGCTGGGGAGTATCGAGGCCGGCAAGATCGCCAACCTGGTGGTCTCCAGTACCGACCTCCTGAGCGATTCAGCGCGGGTGAGTGCGGTGTTCGTAGACGGAATTCGTTATGAAGTTGCCCCCCCACCGCCGGCGCGAACCGGGGGCGGAGGCGGGGCCGCGGGGAGCGCCGCCCCGGCGGCGCAGGTGGCGGGGGCGTGGACGATGACACTGACCTCGCCGCAAGGCCCGCTCGAGGTTGCGATGACCCTGGTTCAGAACGGCACTTCGTTCACCGGCACGATGACCAGCTCGGTCGGAAGCCAGGAGATTTCCGATGGCCAGATCAACGGGCGGAACCTGACCTGGAGCGCCACGTTGCAGATGGGCGGCCAGTCCATCACGCTCAATTACCGGGGCGAGGTCGACGGCAACAGGATGAGCGGCTCTGCCGAGCTCGGCAGCTTTGGAAGCGCCACCTTCACTGCGGAGCGGAAGCCATGATGCGGACCGCACTGTTTGCCCTGCCGCTCGCGGCGGGAGTCCTTGCCGCCCAGACCCCGACTCCGGCACCGGCGGATACCTCGCGGCGCCCGCTTCCGGTGCTCAAGGTCGACATTCCTCCGGCAGCCACACTGGTGGCCATCACCAACGCGACCATCCTCACCGCCAGTCACGGCACCATCGAGAATGGCACCATCCTTATCCGGAACGGCAAGATTGCCGCGGTCGGCAAGGACCTTGCGGTCCCGGCGGGGGCGCAGGTGATCGACGGCAAGGGCAAGTTCGTCATGCCGGGGATCATCGACGCGCATTCCCACAGCGCGGCGGAGAGCATCAACGAAGGAAGCCTTTCCAACACCGCGATGGTGCGGATCGAGGATGTGCTTCGGGAGGACGCGATCGGCCTGTATCGCTCGCTCGCCGGCGGCGTCACCACCCTCAACGTCCTCCACGGCTCCGCCAACACCGTGGGCGGGCAGAACGCCGTCGTGAAGCTCCGCTGGGGACTCCCGGTGGATTCGCTCCTGTTTGCCGGAGCACCCCCGGGCATCAAGTTCGCGCTGGGCGAAAACGTGCGGCAAACCAACGTCCCCCAGACCCCCGGACGGACCCCTCGCTATCCCCGCACCCGCATGGGACAGGAGGAGCTGCTGCGGGAAGTGTTCACCCGGGCGCAGGAGTATCAGGCCGAGTGGAAGGCGTATGAGGCGGCAAAGACGCAAAGACGCAAAGACGCAAAGATGGCGGAGCCGATTCCGCCAAAGCGGGACCTCCAGCTCGATGCGATGGTGGAGATCCTCGAGGGCAAGCGCCTGGTGCATGCTCACTCCTATCGCTCGGATGAAATCCTGATGCTGCTCAAGGTCGCCAAGGATTTCAATTTCCGGATCGCCAGCCTGCAGCACGTGCTGGAGGGCTACAAGATCGCCGACGAGATCGCCGCGGCCGGCACCGGGGCCTCGACCTTTGCCGACAACTGGGCCTACAAGCTCGAAGCCTTCGACGCGATCCCGTTCAACGCGGCCCTGATGGCCGAGCGGGGGGTCAAGGTCTCGATCAACTCCGATTCGGACGAGCGGGCGCGCCGGCTCTATCAGGAAGCCGCCAAGGCGATGAAGTACGGCGGCGCGTCGGAGGAGGAAGCCATCCGGATGATCACGCTGAACGCGGCCTGGCAGCTGGGGGTCGACAAGCTGACCGGCTCGATCGACGTCGGGAAGGACGCCGACATCGCAATCTTCAACGGACACCCCTTTGCTCCGGCCAGCCGGGTGGAGATGACCCTCATCGACGGCCGGGTGTTCTTCGACCGGAACAAGGCCCCGACGCTCGAAGCACTGATCGAGGCCATGAAGCGCCGTCCCCGCGCCAATACCACCAGTGGAGGTCCTCAATGATCCGGCGCATCGTACTTCCAGGGGTCGTCGCCATGGCGGCCGGAGCTCAGCTTGCCGCGCAAGCTCCTCCCGCCCAACCGTCTTCTCGCCCTACCGCCTACGCCATTACCAATGCGACCATCGTCCCGGTGGTCGGCGCCCGCATCACCAACGGCACCGTGGTGATCCGGAACGGCCGGATCGAAGCGGCCGGCGCCGGCGTGGCCACACCGGCCGGTATCACCGTCATCGACGGCCGCGGGCTCTTCGTTTATCCCGGACTGATCGATTCGGGCGACCGGATGGGCCTCACCGAAATTGGCTCGGTGCCCGGCGGTCAGGACACCCAGGAGCTGGGTCAATTCAACCCGCAGAACGACGTCATCACCGCCGTCAACCCGAGCTCGGTGCACATCCCGGTGACCCGCGCCAACGGCGTGACCTCCGCGATCACCTCAGCCCAGGGCGGGATGATTCAGGGAACCGCGGCGCTGATCGACCTGGCGGGATGGACTCCGGACGAGATGGCGACCAAGGGCCGGGTTGCGATGGTCATGACCTATCCGCGAGTCGGCGGCGGCGGGGGGCGAGGCGGCTTCCGGGGCGGTCAAGGTCAGCCGGACGGAGCCGAGGCCCAGAACCGCCAGGTGCAGGAGCTGTACGGCTATCTCCGGAACGCCAAGGCCTACAACGAGCGGGCCAATCCGGCCATCAAAAATCTGGCGTTCGAAGCACTCGGTCCGGCGCTCAAGGGCGAAGTCCCCGTGATCTTCGACGTGCAGACCGAAGCCCAGATCCGCGGGGTGCTGGCGCTCGCCGACACCTTCAAGCTTCGGGTCGTGCTGCGGGGAGCCACCGAAGCCTGGATGCTGGCCGACACGCTGGCGGCCCGGAAGATCCCCGTCGTGGTGGGACCGCTCACGTCGGTGCCCAGCGGCGATGCACCGTATGACGCGGTGTATGCCAATCCCGGGGTCCTCGCGAAAGCGGGAGTACAGATCGCCTTCCAGACCGACGATGGGGGTGAGGGCGACGCGCGGAACCTCCCCTATAACGCGGCTCTCGCGACCGCGTACGGGCTCGATCCGGAAGAGGCGCTTCGGGCCATCACGATCAACCCGGCCCGCATCTGGGGTGTCGCCGATCGCCTCGGCAGTATCGAGGCGGGAAAAGTGGCCAACCTGTTCGTCACCAACGGTGATCCGCTCGACGTGCGCACCCAGGTGAAACACGTCTTCATTCGCGGGCAGCTGATGGACTGGGACGACCGGCACACGCAGGAGTATCAGAAGTGGAGAGCGAGGCCGAAGCCGCAGTGAACCGCACAGTGGCAAGGAGGCAAGGAGGCAAGGTGGTTCGCTTTGCCTCTTTGCCTCTTTGCCTCCTTTCCACCGTCCTCGCCGCTGCACGCCATCAGGCACCTCAACGCCCCCCGCCCAATCCGCCAACGGCCTGGGTCGCTCTCATCGGCGAATACGGCGCGGACACGACCAGCGGCGTGATCGTCCTGGAGAGCGGCGGAATGCTGTATCTCCGGCGCCCGGGCGCGGGGCAGCAAGCGCTTCGCTCCGCCGGGAAGAACCAGTTTCGCCTGGGCGACACGACGGTGCGCTTCAGCCGTCGAGCCGCCGGCAGGGCAGACTCGGTGATTATCGGGGCGCTGCGGCTGGCCCGGCAGAAGCTGGGACCGGACGAAGGCGCTGTGTTCCGTATCACCCCGGTCCGTCCGGTTCCGGAGCTGCTGCGGGAAGCCCTCGCCGCGAGCCCGCCGGTCGAGTCCGGCGTTTTCCGCAACTCCAACCTGGTCGAGCTGGTGGCGCTCGAGCCGAGCATCAAGCTCGATATCCGCTATGCCGGCTCCGACAACTTTCTTGGTACCCCCATCTATTCCTCGGCACGCGCCTTCCTGCAGCGCCCCGCCGCGGAGGCCCTGGTGCGGGCACACCGTCGGCTCGCCGCCCTGGGGTTTGGACTCCTGATCCACGACGGCTACCGCCCCTGGTACGTCACCAAAATATTCTGGGATGCGACGCCGCCGGACCAGCACGAGTTCGTGGCCAACCCGGCCGACGGCTCACGCCACAACCGCGGCGCGGCGGTGGACCTCACCCTGTACGAGCGGAAAACCGGCCGGCCGGTCGAGATGCCGGGCACCTACGACGAATTCTCGCGCCGCTCCTACCCGAATTATCCGGGGGGCACCTCCCGGCAGCGCTGGTACCGTGAGCTCCTCCGCAACGCGATGGAAGGGGAGGGATTCACGGTGTTCAGCGCGGAATGGTGGCACTTCGACTATCAGGACTGGCGGCTGTATCCCCTGGGGAACGCGACGTTTGAAGCAATAGCGAAGCGCGAGTAGCGAGGGGCGAAGAGGAACACCCCCTTCGCACTTCGCTCTTCGCTATTATCCGATCTCCTCGATCAGCGCGACAACCCGCGCCTTCACCTCATCTCGGATCCGCCGTACCTCATCCAGGGGCAGGCCCTTGGGATCATCGAGCGGCCAGTCGCGGACTTCGAGGCCCGGCACAAAGGGGCAGGCGTCCCCGCAACCCATCGTAACCAGGAGGTCCGCCGATCGCGCCAGCTCGTCGGTGAGATACCTCGGCTGGACCTCTGAGAGATCGATGCCGGCTTCCCGCATGACCGCCACCACTTCGGGGTGTACCTCGGATCCCGGCTCGGTTCCCGCCGAGGTCGCGGTGGCCCGCGCGGGGTCGGCCAGCTGGTTGAAGAAGGCCGCCGCCATCTGGGAGCGACCGGCGTTGTGGACGCAGGCGAACAGGACCTGTACCATGAGCCTGGCTCCGGCTTGGAGGTGAGACGTAAGAGGTGAGACGTAACAGCCCCTCTCACGGCTCACGTCTCACGTCTCACCGCGGTTTCACCCCTCGCACGAACGCCCCCATCAATCGGCCGTCCACCTCCCGGGCCACCAGGTCCGCATCGAGACCGGCGCTCTGCAGGAATGTCCGCGCGTCGTCGATCTGATAGATCCTGGTCGGCTCGATGTCCACGTCGGTGAATCCGGTCGTTTCGAGCAGGGTCTTGAATTCCTGCTCCTCAAGGGCACCGGCCACGCATCCGACCCAGAGCTCCATGCTGCGGCGCACCTCGGCAGGCACTTCACCCCGGACTACGACGTCGGAGACCGCGAACCGTCCGCCGGGTTTGAGTACCCGGAACGCCTCGGCGAGCACCTTGCCCTTGTCGGCGGAGAGGTTGATGACACAGTTGGAGATGATCACGTCCACCGATGCATCGGGAAGCGGGATCTTCTCGATCTCGCCCTTGAGGAACTCGACGTTGCTGGCGCCCGCCTTGCGCTGATTTTCGCGGGCCAGGTCCAGCATCTCGTCGGTCATGTCGAGACCGTAGGCCTTGCCGGCCGGGCCGACCCGTCCAGCCGAAAGCAGAACGTCGATCCCGCCGCCGCTGCCGAGGTCGAGCACCGTCTCCCCCTCCTTCAGGCCCGCGAGTGCCGTAGGATTGCCGCATCCGAGCGAGGCCAGGATTGCCCCTTCGGGGATAGCCCCGGTCTCCGCCGCCGAATAGAGATTGGAGGAAATGGGATCCTTGCTCCCTCCGCAGCAGCTCGACTCGCAGCACCCGGCCTGTTTGCCTTCGAGCACCTGCTTGGCCGCCGCGCCGTAGCGCTCTCTCACGTTTTCCTGAATCGACTGGCCCGACATGCAACCTCCTTATATCAAAAAATATTGATGCGAAAGATACGGCAGAGGGTCGATCCCTCCTCGCTCTTCGCGCCTCGCTACTCCCTACCCGCAGCAGCCTGCCTTGAGCCAGGATCTTCCTGGGGAACAACAATCCGTCAGCACCGCCGCCACTTCCTCCACCCGGTCCTGGTTGAGCCTGTAATAGACCCAGCGGCCCTCTTTCCGGTCGAGTACCAGACCGGCATCCTTCAACCCCCTGAGGTGGAACGAGAGTTTCGACTGCGCCATCTCGAGGGCGTCAGTCAGCTCGCAGACACAGCGCTCCCCGCTTCGGAGGAGATCCACGATGCGAAGCCGGGTCGGCTCCGAGAGAGCATGGAACACCCGCGCGGTGCGCTCGAAGTCGAGAGAGGTAGCCCGTGAAGTCATGGGACTAATCTATCAAATTTTGTTGATGTATCAAGGGCCCCCCGGCTGTCCGGCGCCACTGATGGCTGCCGGCTGATGGCTGATAGATTCCCGGCATGGATTCCCCCGAGCGCATCCGCACCGCCGTCTTCGAGGACCACGAATCGCTCGCCCGCGCGGTCGCGGTCCGCATTGCCGAGGTGATCCGTGAGCGGCAGCGCGAAGGCCGCGGCGCCGTCCTCGGCCTCGCCACCGGGTCGACGCCGGTGGGCGTGTACCGGGAGCTCATCCGGATGCATCGCGACGAGGATCTTTCCTTTCGGGACGTCACCACCTTCAACCTGGATGAGTACTACCCAATGGAGCCGGAGAGTCTCCACTCGTATCACCGGTTCATGTGGGAGAATCTCTTCCGCCACGTCGATATCGATCCCGCGCGGGTCCATCTGCCGAAGGGTGACATCCCCCGGGAGCAGGTCGCCGGGATGTGCCAGGCCTACGAAGCGGCAATCCGCGCGGCGGGAGGTATCGATTTCCAGCTCCTGGGAATCGGCAAGACCGGGCATATCGGCTTCAACGAGCCGGGCTCGGGCGCGAAGAGCCGGACCCGGCTGGTGACCCTCGATACCGTGACCCGGCGCGACGCCGCCGCCGATTTCTTCGGCGAGACCTTCGTCCCCCGGGAAGCGGTGACGATGGGCATCGCGACGATTCTGGAAGCGCGGGAGGTCGCCATTCTCGCGACCGGCGAGCACAAGGCGGCCATCGTGCGCCGGGCCGTCGAGGGCGAGATCGACACCGAAGTCGCCGCCACCTTCCTGCAGCGTCACCCGAACACCAGGTTTTACCTGGACGCCGCCGCCGCCGCGGACCTGACCCGCATCGCCACACCCTGGCTGGTGGACGAAGTCGAGTGGGACGATCCGCTCGCCGTGCGCGCGGTGGTCTGGCTGTCGCAGACCGTCGGCCGAGCGATCCTCAAGCTGTTGCAGCGCGACTATGCCGAGCACAAGATGTCGGCGCTGGTCGCCCGCTTCGGGTCTCCCGGCGCGGTCAACGGCTTCGTCTTCAACGTGCTGGGCGCCAAGATCCGGGGCCGCTCCAAGCTGCCGAAGCAGGCGCGGGTCCTCTGCTTCTCTCCCCATCCGGACGACGACGTCATCTCCATGGGGGGGATTCTCTACAAGCTGACCCAGAATCAGAACGACGTCACCGTCGCCTACATGACCAGCGGGAACATCGCGGTCTTCGACCATGACGTGCGGCGCTATGTGGACTTTCTGGAGCGGCTGGGCCATGGCCGCGGACTGGATCCCGCCGGAGTCGACGCGCTCGCATGCGAAGTTCGCAGCTTCCTCGAACGGAAACAGCCCGGCGAAGTCGATATTCCGGCGGTGCAGGACATCAAGCGGATGATCCGGGAAGCCGAGGCGATCAGCGGGATCGAGACGCTCGGACTCCCCGATTCAGCGGCTCGCTTCCTCAATCTCCCCTTCTACCAGACCGGGCAGGTCCGCAAGGACCCGGTCGGCCCGGCCGACGTGGCCATCGTGCGGGCGTTACTCGAAGAGATCCGTCCCGATCTGGTCTTCGTGGCCGGCGATCTCTCCGATCCCCACGGCACCCATCGCATGTGCAAGGAAGCCGTGGACCAGGCGCTCGCCCTCCTGCCCGATCGTCCCGACGTCTGGCTCTATCGCGGGGCGTGGCAGGAATGGTCGGTCACCGACGCCACCTGGCTGGTGCCGCTTTCCCAGGAGGAGCTCGCGGTCAAGATCCAGGCAATCTTCAAGCACCAGTCTCAGAAGGATTCGGCGCCCTTCCCCGGCCTCGACGACCGGGAGTTCTGGCAGCGGGTCGAAACCCGTAACAAGGAGACCGCGGAGACGCTCAACCGCCTGGGCCTCGCCGAGTATTTCGCGATGGAAGCGTACGTGGTGGCGTAGCCGTGCGGCGCTGCTTTCTTCTCCTGATCGACGGCCTCCGGCCCGACGTGGCCGAGGCTGAACTGGCCGCGGGGCGGCTTCCGTCGCTGGCCCGGCTGGTTGCTTCCGGGGGAGCCGGACGAGCCATGACCTCGTTCCCCTCGACGACGAGCGTCTCGTACCTGCCCTTCCTGACCGGCTGCACGCCCGGCACCTGCAATGTTCCCTCGATCCGCTGGCTCGACCGCACCCGATACGACGGCCGCTGGTGGCGGAGCCGCGACGCAGTCCGGAGCTACTGCGGCTATCAGGCCGGGATGCTCGACAGTGATATCGACCCGTCGGTACGGACCATTTTCGAGCTGGTTCCCGCGAGCGTGGGAATCTTTACGATGATCGCCCGCGGGCTCACCCGGGAGCGGAACCCGGCGAGCGTCGAGCGGCAGTTCTGGGGAGCGGTGGCCCATTACGCGCTCTGGCATCAGCCGTCCGACGATGCCGTCGCCAATCACCTCCTCCAGGCGGTCGAAGGGCCGTCGCGCTTCGTCTTTGCCCAGTTCCCCGCGGTGGACGGCTACACCCACCAGTCCACTCCCCAGTCCGAGCGGGTGGTGCAGTCGCTGCACGAAGTGGACGCCGTGATAGGTCGACTGCAGAGCCGGCTCGCGGCGCGTGGAGAGCTCGAGGAGACCCTGATTCTGGTGGTGAGCGATCATGGCGCGTCGGTGGTACACCAGCACCTCGACCTCGCCGACTGGTTCCGCCGCCAGGGGGTGCGGACAATGTCGCACCCGGTGGTCTGGGAACGGCACCCGAAAGCCGCGGTGATGGTGGCGGGCAACGGCTCCGCGATGGTATATGCGCATCCCGACACTCCTCGGGAGGCCCGGTGGCCGATGACCCGGCTCCGCCGCCCCGACGCCTTCGGAACCGGGAGCGATCTGGTCGAGCGGCTGGTCCGGGAGCCGGCGGTCGCACTGGTGGCGGCGGAATCGGGCGCGGATGGGGTGACGGTCGCCGACGTCCGCGGGGAGGCGACGGTCTCCCGGGAGAACGGACGTATCCGCTACGAGCCCGGGACCGGCGACCCGCTTCATATCGGGGAGCGCTGGGAGGGAACGCCCCGTGAATGGCTGGCGCATTCATGGAGCGCTGCGATGCCCGACGCCGCCTTCCAGCTCCTCGATCAGTTCCGCGCGCCTCGTACCGGCGACCTTCTGGTCGTGGCGCGGGAGGGCTACGATTTTCGGGAGCGGTTCGAGATTCCGGAGCATCGGTCCGGCCATGGCAGTCTGATCCGCGCCCACATGCAGACACCGCTCTGGTCGAATCGCCGCTTGGGCCGGACTCCGCTTCGCACCATCGATCTCTTCCCAACCATGCTCGACTGGCTCGGCGTCGCGATTCCCAAATCGATCGACGGAGAGCTGGTGTGGTCGGTGAGCGGTGAGCGGTGAGCGGTGAGCGGAACCTACCGCGTCGCAGCGTGCCGCTCGTAAATCTCAATCTGCCAGGTCCACGTTGACGCTGCGTGGGTCCGCAAAAAACCCTGCCCGTGAAGAAGGTCCGCCATCGCGGCGGGTGAATGCACGAAGCCCCGGAACCGGTCACCGCGCAGATATCGCCAGGAGTTCTCTACCCAGAGGGCGAGGTGAACCCACCAACGATCCCGTGGGAACGACATGGCCAAGAGTCTCCGGCTGTGATCCGCAGCCACTTCTAGGAGGGTGGTGTACTCCGGATAACAGCAGACGACCCGGTCGAGTACCACGAGGTCGGCGGGGGGCAGGGTCGAGGCAACGACGGCGAAGTCACCCTCGACATGCTCGATCCGGTCTCCAACACCTTGCCGCTCGGCCTCCTCGGCATTCGCTGCCAGCGAAGCGGCGGACATGTCCACGCAGATTGCATGCTGCACGCCGGCCTTCAGCATCCCCAGCGTGAAAGCTCCAATGCCGGAGCCGATGTCGAGCAGCGTCCCCGGCAGCGGGTGCCGGGCGGCCAGATAACTGAGCAGGGCCCGAGTGGTCATCCCCGGCCCGCTTCGGCGGTAGGCCGAGAGCTCCGTGCCGACTCGCTTCTCGTCGAAGTGGCGGGCAGTCGAGTCGATCAGGGTAGCGCAGGAACAGGCCATGCCAATTCCTCCAAGAACGGTCGTCTCAAAGATATTCTGCGGCGATAGCCGTTCGGTGCTCCGGCCGCCTAGCCCCGCGGCGGTCCAGCCGCAATCTTTCCCCGCATGCCGCAGCGCGACTTCGTGCTCCGCTGGATCGAGGAGATCGTCCGCACCGTGCACCGGATGCTGTTCGGGCCCGGGGCGGTGGACCTGGTTACGGCCGAGCGGCGAGTGGAGGATGCGATCGTCCAGCTGCTGGGGCCGCTCACGCTCCTGATTCCCCGGCTCGATGTGCCGAGCGCGTCCGACCTGCTGGGCGACAGCGACCGGATCATGGGGCTCGCGGAGCTCTTGGACCTGAAGGCGGCGGTCCTCACCGCCAAAGGAGATCCGGCGGCGGAAGCCACCCGGGTCCGCGCCGCGGCGTTCCGGAGCGAGGCGGCCCAGCGGTGAGACGCCCGAGGCAAGGTGGCAACGTGAACTACCTTGCCTCTTTGCCTCCTTGCCTCTTTGCCTCCTAAGGTGACACCGGCCGCGCCAGCCGCTCGATCAGCTCGGCCGCGCGACTCAGGAGCTTTCGTTCGGCAGCGGGCAGCGCCTCGAGCGCCGCGGCAAGCCGGATCACCCGGCGGCGGCGCCCTTCTTCCAACAGTCGGCGCCCCTCCGCCGTCGCCCGCACCGTGAGCACCCGCCGGTCCTCCCTGCTCCGCACCCGCTCCACCAGTCCCTCGCGCTCCATCTCCGTCACCAGTTTGGTGATGGTGGGCGGCTGCACCTGCTCCGCCTGGGCCAGCGCCGACATGGTGAGCGGCCCCCCGAACACGATGACCGACAGGGCAGACAGCCGCGGCCCGGAGAGCCCCGAGGCCCGATCCTCCACCCGGAGCGAGCGCAGCAGGTGGATCGCCGCCGAATGGAGCCGGTCGGCGGTGGGAAACTCGGCCTGGGGCCGGGGGGCGGGTTGACGGGAGTGCCGGGGCATCGTAGAATTAGTTAGCTAGGCTAACTAAATATAAACGGATCCCTCCTGACCCGGGAGTCCCCCATGACCACCCCAGCCGTTCTCGGCGACATCGGCCAGATCGCCATCATCACCAAGGACCTCCCCCGCGCGGTCGCCTTCTATCGCGATGTGCTGGGCCTCCCCTTCCTCTTCGACGCTCCGGGACTGGCTTTCTTCCAGGCCGGCGGGATCCGCCTCATGCTGGGCGGCGCGGAGTCGCCGGAGTTCGACCACCCCTCGTCCATCCTCTACTTCAACGTGGCGGACATTCTCGAGGCGCACCGGACCCTGGCCGACCGGGGGGTGAAGTTCCGCGAGGGTCCTCATGCGATCCACAAGGCCGGGAACCAGGCGCTCTGGATGGCCTTCTTCAACGACTCGGAAGGGAATTTCTTCGCGCTGATGGCCTGGAGGCCAAATACTGACTGAGGACGTATATTCAGCCCGTGCTCGGCCTCCTTCTTTTCCTCCAAGCCGCCGCTTCGCCCTGTGCATCCGGGCCGGTCTGCCAGCACCTGGAAGCGGCCGCGGCGGCCAACGCGCGCGCCATGAACACCCCCGGGGGGTACACCGCCACCATCGAGTCCGAAATCTCCACCCTGGCGCGCCGGGAGACCCGGGTCGAAGGCGCCTCGTTCCTGGAGCAGCTCAGCAGCAAGGCCCGCTGGACCAGCGATGGTGTGTTCGAGCAGCACATCGTCGGCAGCCGCAACTTCCCCAACGCCATTCCGATGTCCCGTATCGCCTTCCTGCGCATCGGGTGGATCGCACCGACGCTGGCGGGGGAGCGGCTCCAGATCATCAACCGGACCGGACTGCGCGAAACCGACTTCGAGCAGACCCTGACCGGCCCCTATGCCCCCGAGATCGTGGTGCATCCGCTGGCCAGCGACCGGGACGGCTACTACCGGTACAGCGGCGGCGAAACGGTGACCCGGATGGTGGGGGGCGTTGCGCGCCGGGTGATTGCGATCGAAGTGATGCCGGTGACCGAGCTCGAGCGGGAGGAGATGCTCTTCGAAGGAGAAATGGAGCTGGACCCCGAAAGCCATTCGCTGGTGCGGCTCTTCGGTCGCATGGTCATCGTGGGGGAGAGCGGACGCGCGGGAGGCGGACTGTTCCGCCTCGATCTGACGCCGCCCGTCACGATGGTGGACCTGGTCAATCAGCGGCTCGCCGACGGACGCTGGGTTCCCTTCTCGCAGCGATTCGAGATCCAGGCGCCGTCGACTCGAACCATCGGGCACGGATCGGCGCGGCGGGTGGTTTCCCGATTTTATAATGTGGCGCCGATCGAGCGACCGGCCGGAATGCTGGCGATCTCGGCCTCCACGTCGGGCTATGTCATCACCAGCGCCCCATCGGACTCGCTGCGGGACTACCGGGACTGGTTCCGCCCCGCGGGAAGAGCCACCGAGTCGGTCTCGGATCTGGACTTCATCCGATTCCGTTCCCCCAAGCTGAGGGCGACCGGGCCTCCGATGGTCACCATCGCGGGCTTTCACCGCGGCGACTTCATCCGGTTCAACCGGGTGGAGGGTTTATTCACTGGCCTCTCGGTGATGGCCCGGTTTCGCGATAAGGCACCGGGGGTCTACCTGCGGGGAACCGGGGGGTACGCCTGGTCGGAAAAGACCGTCCGGGGCGCCGGGGGCGTCGGCTGGGATATGCGACGCTGGTCCATCGAAGGCACGGCGGCGCGGACACTCGACGTCACCAACGAGTTCCGCAGCCAGTTCGACAATCCCTCGCTCTCGGCGCTGGTGGGAAGGGACGCCTGGGATTACGTCGATCACCGAAGTGCGGGCATCGTGGCGACGCGGGCGATCCGCGATGTGAGCGGGAGCGTGCTGCACTTCGAAGGAGCTCGAGTGTCGGACCGGGGGGTGGAGCGGCACCTCAGCAAGCCGCTCTCCGGGGGCAGGTTCCGCGAAAACCGGAACCTCACCGAAGGCAGCTACTGGCGCACCCGGGCGGTGCTGGACTGGAATCCCGATATCAGCCCGCTCTTCGCGCAGGACGGGATCGGCTTCAAGGCCGAGTTCGAGAACGGAACCGGCGATCTCGACTACACCAGGCTCGAGGGGCGAATCGTGGTGCGGAAGAGCTTCAACCGGGTGTTCTTCATCGCGAAGCTGCACGGGGCGGCCCTGCTCTCGGACAATCCACCGCCCCAGCAGCTGTTCGAGATGGGCGGCCCGGTGGGCCTGCCGGGTTATGAGTACAAGGAGTTCGCCGGCAACCGCGCGGCGCTCTTTCGGGTGCGGCTCACCTATCCGCTGACAATGCTCGACTCGCCGCTCCGGATCGGGTCCATCGTGCTGCCTTCCATCGCTCCCGCGATTTCGCTCGGGTACCAGAGCGGATTCGCCAAGGCCACGACTCCGGCGGCGCGAGCCGCGGTTCGGGCGCTGGGCGATTTCCAGAACCGGGACGGGACGGTGCCGGTCGATGCTGACGGGAACCCCCTTCCTGCCTCGGTACCGAGCAGCCGGCCGGTGGGATCTCTGGACATCCGGGTCGGCTTCTTCGGGGATGCCCTGGCGGTCGGGTTTGCCCGGGCCATTCAGCGGGGCCGGAGCACCAAGCTCATCATCGCGTTCGGAAGGCAGTTTTAGGACGGAGGCAAAGAGGCAAAGAGGCAAAGCGGCAAGCTCCTTCCTTGCCACCTTGCCTCCTTGCCTCTTTCCGCTGTGGCACCCACCCCGCATCATGCGTAAATAATCGAGACGCTTCTGTAGCTGGGACGCACCACCATAACCCGCCCGCAATTTCGCCGCAAAAGCTTGCATCCCCTAACATGAACGGCGTCCTCTAGTTGGGCCGCTGGGGCCTCACCGTTTGCATATCGCCCCGGTACTGGCACGGTTTGTTCCTTAGAGTGCCGCAATCAAGCCCCTGAAACGTCAGGGGCTTCGCCTTACCCACAAACATTGTCGGAAACGGGCACCCCGGTCGCGAGGCCGGTCCGCAAAGCCTGAGCGTCCCAGACGCCGTTCGGCTGCCGAAAGACTCGCCCGGCCCGCTGGCCGGACCCTTGGTTTTATCGGGAGGTCCCCGTGCGCACCAGTATCGTGTTTCCCAGGCTGGCGACCCGTCTGCTGGCCGGCCTCGCTCTGGGCCTCGCCGCCTGCTCGCAGGAACCCGCGCTGGTCTCGGCCCCCGATCAGCCGATCGGACCTCTCCTCGCTATCGGCAGGGACCCCGTCAGCGGGGCGACGATCGAGACGAACAAGGACGACTACGTGCCGGGTGAAATCGTTCACGTGACAGGGACCGGGTGGCAGCCGAATGAGACGGTCGCCCTGTTCATGACCGAGGATCCGGAAACCCACCAAGATGTGACCAACTCCGTGGTGGCCGACAGCACCGGCGCCTTCGGCATGCACTTTTACGATGTGCAGGACCACGACCTGGGGGTGACGTTCACACTCACCGCGACGGGGCTGACGTCTGGGTCGAAGGCGACCGTGACGTTCTATGACGCTCAGCTGGACCTTTCAATCGCGACCAGTCCATCGGGGATCGGTGTCACGACGATCCCGTTCGCGACCCAAAGCAACAGCTGCCCCGCGGCCACTTCGGGAAGCGGCACGTACACAGTTGGCGGTGCCGTTGTCCAGGTGTCAAACAACCGCTTCCTGAATTTTGCCGTGCCTTCGGTTTCGGGCTACACGTACACCGGCTACACCTGGAGCGGCTCGACCACTGTGACGCCGGCGTCCGCCCCCGGCAATACCGCGCTGTGCGTGGCGGGCTCCAATAACAACATCAGCGGAACGATCACGCTCAACTATGTGGCCTCCAACACTGCCCCCGTCGTCAGTGCCGGTGCCGATGCCGCGATCAGCGAAGGCGTCACGTTTTCGCAGAACGGCTCCTTTACCGATCCCGATGCCAACAGCTGGACGGCCAC
>Ga0075429_100001488_pt1 | contig 19299 bp, 11 predicted proteins | sample RhiMetdeltSRZDD3_FD_75295 | JGI IMG/M metagenome (GOLD analysis project Ga0075429, IMG submission 75295) | Populus rhizosphere microbial communities from Tennessee, USA - Rhizosphere MetaG P. deltoides SRZDD3 | ecosystem: Host-associated > Plants > Roots > Rhizosphere > Soil | place: USA... | reverse complement strand
CTGGAGTGACCGCTGGTCGGTGAAGGTGCGCGGGCACCTGTTCAACCACCTGTTCATCGAAGCGCTGCACACCGGTGCGCTGCGCGTGCCGGGGCTGTTCTGGGAGCGCCTGCCGATCGCGCGCACGCTCGACTTCATCGGCGTCAACTACTACACGCGAGACTTCGTGCGGAACTCGGGCTACACGCTGGCCGGCCTGGTGGGCGATGCCGAGGCGGAGCGCGACCATCGCCAGCAGCGCGGCAAGCTGAACGACCTCGGGTGGGAGGTCTATCCCGAGGGCCTGGCCCAGTTCCTGCGCGAGTATTCGCGCTACAAGATCCCCATCCTCATCACCGAGAACGGCATCCCCACCCAGCGCGACGACGACCGCTGGGTGTTCCTGTTCATGCACTTGTGGCAGGTCGCGCGCGCGATCGCCGACGGCGTGGACTGCGTCGGCTACCTGCACTGGTCGCTGATCGACAACTTCGAGTGGGCCGACGGCTACAAGGCCCGCTTCGGGCTGATCGAGGTGGACTTCGAGACGCAGGAGCGGCGCATCCGGCCCAGCGCCTGGCGGTACGCCGAGATCATCCGCCGCAACGAACTGTAGCCGCAGCGGGTCCGCGGCACGCGAAAGGCCCCGGCGGGTATTCCCGCCGGGGCCTTCGCCGTCACGCGACTCGCGTCACTTCGTGCTGGAGATGCGCATCCCGTAGAACGAGCGGTACACGAACACCAGCGCGATCAGCATGAACACCGCCGCGACCGGCACCTTGAGCGTGGGGTTGGCGACCGCCATCTCGACCGCCAGCAGGCCGAACAGCGTCGTGAACTTGATGATCGGGTTCAAGGCGACCGAGGACGTGTCCTTGTAGGGATCGCCGACCGTGTCGCCCACGATCGAGGCATCGTGCAAGGGGGTGCCCTTCGCCTGCAGCTCCACCTCGACGACCTTCTTGGCGTTGTCCCAAGCCCCGCCGGCATTCGCCATGTAGACGGCCTGGAACAGGCCGACGACGGCGATGCTCACCAAGTAGGCGATGAAGAACACCTCGTTGAAGAACGCGTACGCGATGGTCAGGCAGAAGATCACCATGAAGATGTTGAACATGCCCGACTGCGCGTACTGCGTGCAGATGCGCACGACGGTGCGCGACGTCTCGACGCTGGCCGCCTCGGCCGAGTCGAGCTTGATGTTCTTCTTGATGTACTCGACCGCGCGGTACGCACCGGTCGTCACCGCCTGGATGGAGGCCCCCGTGAACCAGTACACCGTGCCACCGCCCATCAGCAGGCCGAGCAGCACGTAGGGATCGAGCAGGTCGAGGCGGAACACCTGCAGCCCGTTCGCGTCGAGCCCGAAGTGCTTCTGGAGCGTGAGGATGATCGAGAACAACATCGTCGTCGCACCCGCGACGGCGGTGGCGATCAGCACCGGCTTGGCGGTGGCCTTGAACGTGTTGCCCGCGCCGTCGTTGTCCTCGAGGTAGTGCTTGCCCTTCTCGAAGTCGGGCTTGAAGCCGAACTGCTTCTCGATCTCCTGCGCCGCACCCGGGGTGGACTCGACCTGCGACAGCTCGAAGATCGACTGGGCGTTGTCGGTGACCGGGCCGTAGGAGTCCACGGCGATCGTCACCGGACCCATGCCCAGGAGCCCGAACGCCACCAGGCCGAACGCGAACACCGCGCCGTAAGGCATGTCGGGGTTCAAGTAGGCGTTGATGGGCCCCGAGAACTTGAACGCCAGGAACAGCAGCACGGCCAGCGTCAGCGCCTTCCAGAACACCGAGAAGTTGCCGGCCACGAGGCCCGACAGGATGTTCAGCGAGGCACCGCCCTCCTTGGAGGCCGACACCACTTCCTGCACGTGACGCGAGTGCGAGCTCGTGAACACCTTCGTGAACTCGGGGATCACCGCCGCGGCGACCGTGCCGCACGAGATGATGACCGAGAGCGTGAACCACAGGTTGCCGAACATCGCCTCGGGCAGCAAGAACTTGGAGGCGGCGAACGTCACGACGATGGACAGGATGGAGCACACCCACACCAGGCTCGTGAGCGGGGCCTCGAAGTCGATCTTGTCCTTGCCCGTGTTCTGCGCACGCGCGACCGCGCCGTTGCCGAGGTAGGAGATGATCGAGGTGAGGATCATCAGCACGCGCATCACGAAGATCCACACCAGGAACGTGGCCTTGTGCTCGGGGATCACGGCGAGCGCGATGAACGAGATCAGCGCCACGCCGGTCACGCCGTAGGTCTCGAAGCCGTCGGCGGTGGGGCCGACCGAGTCGCCGGCATTGTCGCCGGTGCAGTCCGCGATGACGCCCGGGTTGCGCGGATCGTCTTCCTTGATCTTGAACACGACCTTCATGAGGTCGGAGCCGATGTCGGCGATCTTGGTGAAGATGCCGCCCGCGATACGCAGCGCCGAGGCGCCGAGCGACTCGCCGATGGCGAAGCCGAGGAAGCAGGCGCCGGCCTGGTCGGGGGGCACCCACAGCAGGATGGCGAGCATCATCAGCAGCTCGACGCAGATCAGCAGCACGCCGATGCTCATGCCGGCCTGCAGCGGGATCTCGTAGACGGGCAGGGGCTTGCCCTTGAGCGAGGCGAACGCCGTGCGGCTGTTGGCGAACGTGTTCATGCGGATGCCGAACCACGCCACGCCGTAGGAGCCGAGGATGCCCAGCACCGAGAACGCGAGGATGGTGAGCACCCGCATCGCGTCCATGTGCTGCAGGAAGCCGAAGTAGTAGACGATGCACGCGCCGATGAAGATCTCGAGCACGAGCAGCAGCTGTCCCTGCTTGAGCAGGTAGGCCTTGCACGTCTCGTAGATGGTCGCCGACACGTCCAGCATGGACTTGTGCGCCGGCATGGCCTTGACCTGGTTGAACATCACCAGGCCGAACAGCATGCCGACCACGCACACGCCCAGGCCGAGCATGAGCAGCTGGCGCTGGGTGGGGTCGAGCGTCGGCAGTTGCAGATCCAGCTCGCTGGCGACGGCCGCGACGGGCAGGACCACCGCGGCCAGGGCGGCGAGCAGGGCGGGCAGGGTCAATCTCCGCAGGGCATCACCCGCGGCTCGGAACAAGGTCATCGTCGGCTCCTGGTCATAGGGGTGAGGCTTCCGGCGTGGGGCCGGGGAGCCCGGCGTGCCAAGGCCGCACGGGGTGCGAGTGGGGGAGGCGGCCGGGGCGGCAAGGTATGGAGAGCACTGCGGGGCAGGGAGGCCCTGACCCGGAAGGCGCGGCAGAATACCCGAAGGCGCGACGAGCGGACAAGCGATTGGCCGGACTGGGGATTCGGGCGCGGACGGGAGCGGGCACGAACGCCTGCTCCCCGGCCCGAAATGACACCGACCTGTCGCGCCGGCGTCGCCCCTGCGGGCGAAAACGCGAGGCTGCGGGGTATCTAATGGCGCCGAGTTCCGCCCGTCGCCGCCACCCGCTCGCGCCCCCGCGCTCGAGGTCCCCCTGGAACCACGCCGTGTCGTGACCCTGCTCGCCTCTGGAACCGAAGTCGTGTGTGCCCTCGACTGCGGCGACCGGCTGGTCGCGCGCTCACACGAGTGCGACCACCCGGAGTGGGTGAAGCGACTGCCCGCGGTCACACGCCCGCGCCTCGATCCGTCGCGAAGCTCGGCCGAGATCGATCGCGACGTGCGCGCCATCCTCTCGAACGCGCTGAGTGTCTACGAGGTGGATCACGAGCAGCTCGATGCACTCGCGCCCGACCTGTTGGTCACGCAGGTGCAGTGCGAGGTGTGCGCGGTGAGCCTGCGCGACGTCGAGGCCGCCGTTCGCACCGGGCTGCGGTCCAAGCCCGAGATCGTGAGCATGAAGCCCGACGACCTCGCCAGCCTGTGGACCGACATGCGAGCGATCGCCGGCGCACTGGGTGTGCCCGAGCGCGGCGTGCAGCTGGTGACCCGGCTGCGCGCCCGCATGCGCGGCATCGCCGAGCGAGCGAAGGGCCGTGCCGTGCCGCGCGTGGCCTGCATCGAGTGGATCGAGCCGCTGATGGCCGCGGGCAACTGGACACCCGAGTTGATCGCGCTCGCGGGCGCTCAGGATGTGCTGGGCGAGCCGGGCAAGCACGCGGGTGCGCTGGCCTTCGAACAACTGGCCGCCGCCGACCCCGACGTGATCTGGATCACCCCGTGCGGGTTCGATCTCGCCCGCACGCGCGCCGAGCTGGATCCCCTGGCCACGCATCCCGGCTGGAGCGAGCTGCGCGCCGTGCGCGAGGGGCGCGTGTTCCTCGGCGATGGCAACGCGCTCTTCAATCGTCCCGGGCCGCGTGTGGTAGAGGCCCTGGAGTGCCTGGCCGAGGCCATGCACCCCGAGGCGTACCGGTTCGGGCACGAGGGCAAGGGCTGGGAGCGCTGGCGCGAGACGCCTGACGAATCACGCGTGGAGCCGCGCCGGAAGCTCGGCTGAGCGAGTGCCGAATCGGAGGACGCCGCGCGCGTCCTCCGCTTGCGACGTGCGCGACCGCTCGGCTACGGTCACTCGATGCGCACCGACACCCGTCCCGCGCCAGCCGGTCGTGCGCCGTGTTCAGCGGGCACGCGCGACCCCCGCGCGTGACGCTCGACCGCTTCTGGTCGGCCGGGCTGCGCGCATGGCCCGTCGCGCTGAGCGCGGGCCTCGGTGCACTGGCGCTCTACGTCGCCACGCTGAGCCCGTTCGTGGACACGAACGACCCGGCCGAGTTCCAGACGCTTGCCGCCAGCGGCGGCATCGCCCACGCGGGTTACCCCGCGTACGTGATGCTGCTCGAGTTGGCGGGCTCGGTCCCGGTCCGCACGCTGGCGTGGCGCGCCAACCTGCTCACCGCATGCTTCGGCGCGGTCGCGGTGGCACTGCTGGCGTACACCGCCTACCGCTGGACGGGCCGCCGAGCCGCCGCACTCGGCTCGGCCGCGGTGTTCGCGACGGCCATCACCACCTGGAACGAGTCCACGCTCGCCGGTGTGCACGCGCCTACGCTCGCGGTGGACGGCGCCCTGTTGCTGTTGGCGATGCGCTACGCGTGGCGTCCGGGCCTCACGCTGGCATTCGCCGCCGGACTGCTGTTCGGCCTCGGCGTCACCGGGCACCTGACCGTGCTGGCACTGGGGCCGGTGCTGCTGCTGGGGTTCGTGCTCGGGGCACGGCACGCAAGCCACCCGCGTCGTGACGCGAGCGTGGCGCTGCTGGCGTTCATGATCGGCCTGCTCCCGTTCACGTACACGATCGCGGTGGACCGCCCCGAACAGCCCATGAACTACGTCCACGACACGCTCGAGCCCGGCGAAACACCGTTCGCGGTCGCACGGCCCGACCTCGGCCAGCGCGTCCAGCGCCTCGTCTGGCTGGTCTCGGGCGAGCAGTACATCGGCCACGACCGCCGCACGCCCGCGGTGCTCGCGCATCGCGCCGCACACGTCGTCTCGGTGCTGCTGCTCAATGACCTGCCGTTCGTGGCCACGCTGTTCGCGGTGGCGGGCTTCGTGCTGCTGCTGGCGGGCGCGGGCCTGGCGCGCGCGTTCGTGCTCGCATGGTTCGTCCCGGCGCTCGTGCTGGCCGGGATCGGCGGCACCGAACGCACACTCCACTACTTCTTCCAGCCGTGCACGTGGTTGCTGTGCGTGGGACTCGCCGTGGCGTTCGCACGGCTTGCCGAGCGGAACGCACGTGCCGGCCTCGTGGCGATCGCGCTCGTGCTGGCGATGCCCGTGCTGCGCCATTCGCTCGCCGATCCGCCCGGTGTGCTGGCCCGGAGCGGGATGTGGAAGCGCATCTGGTCGTTCTCCCCTCGCGAGTGGAGCCCGTTCCGCTCGGACCTGCGCTACGACGCGTACGGTCGCGGGGTCATGGCGCGACTGCACGCGGACGCGGTCGTGCTGGGCGGGAGTTGGGACGAGTGCGAGACACTCCGCTACTTCGTCTACGGCGAACCGCTGCGGCCTGACGTGAGCGTTCTGCTCACCGGGCTCCGGGCGCCGAGGTTCCGGCGCATGTGGGCCGAGGCGGAAGCGGCGGGGCGGCCGGTGTACATGACCCGCCAGCCGGAGCCCGCCGCGCTCGAGGGCGGGCACGCGGAGCTGGTGTGGGACTCGGGCTGGCGGCAGCTATGGCGGGTGGAGCGCGCCGCCATCCCGTCCACGGCAGCCGCGGGCGGCCGCTGAAGCAGCGCTGTAGCGCGGCCCCTCGCGTGCCGAAACCCCAACGGACACGTGCCCCTGACGGTCGGGTGCCCGGCGATTGGCGCCCGGCCTCGGCCGAGGGCTAGATTTGCCCCGACCGCTCGCGCAGGGCCTCCACGGCCGGAGCGCTCCGCGCAACGCCACCCGAGGGAACCATGAGCGACATCCAGCCGCATGTGAGCGAGCACGAAGCCCGCGCGGTCGCCGAAGGCGCCCGTGAGACCACCTGGGAGGCTCCGTCATTCCTGCGCGAGCTGTTCCTGGGCAAGCTGGACCTGGGGCTGATCCATCCGTGGCCCGAGCCCGACCCCGAAGAGCAGCAGCGCGGCGAGAAGTTCCTCGCCTCACTCGAGCGCTTCCTGCGCGAGCAGGTGGACGCCGAGCGCATCGAGCGTGACGCGCGCATCCCCGAAGCGACGATTCAGGGGTTGCGCGAGCTGGGTGCCTTCGGCATCAAGATCCCGCGCGAGTACGGCGGCCTCGAGTTGTCGCAATACACGTACTGCCGCGCCATGTCGCTCATCTCGACCGTGAGCAGCCCGATCGTCGCGCTGTTGTCGGCGCACCAGAGCATCGGCGTGCCGGGGCCGGTCAAGATGTTCGGCACGCCCGAGCAGAAGCACCGATTCCTGCCGCGGCTCGCGAAGGGTGCGATCTCGGCGTTCGCGCTCACCGAGAAGGAGGTGGGTTCGGACCCCGCGCGCATGACCACGGTGGCAGTGCCCACGGCGGACGGCAGCGCCTACGTCTTGAACGGCGAGAAGCTGTGGATCACGAACGGCACCATCGCCGAGCTGATGGTGGTGATGGCGCGCACTCCGGGTAAGGACGGCAAGCCCGGGCCCATCTCGGCGTTCATCGTCGAGTCGGCATGGCCCGGCGTCGAAGTGCCGCACCGGCTCGAGTTCATGGGTATTCGCGGCATCGAGAACGGCGTCATCCGGTTCACGAACGTGCGCGTGCCTAAGGAGAACCTGCTGTGGGGCGAGGGCAAGGGCCTCAAGCTCGCGCTCATCACGCTCAATACCGGCCGGCTCACCCTGCCGGCCACGATGGCGGCGCTCGGCAAGTGGTGCCTCGGCGTGTGCCGCCAGTGGGCGAACGAGCGCGAACAATGGGGCAAGCCGGTGGGCCGCCACGAGAGCGTCGCCCACATGCTCACGAAGATGGCGGCCGACACGTACGCCATGGAGGCCGTGGCCGATCTCGGCTGTCTGCTCGCCGACCAGGGCAAGAGCGACATCCGGCTCGAGGCCGCGATGGGCAAGCTGTGGAACACCGACATCGGCTGGGCGCTGTGCGACGACGCCATGCAGGTGCGCGGCGGACGCGGCTACGAGACCGCGCCGAGCCTGGCCTCGCGCGGGGAGCCGCCCATCGCACTCGAGCGCGCGATGCGTGACCTGCGCATCAACAGGATCTTCGAGGGCTCGAACCAGGTCATGCGCCTGTTCATCGCGCGCGAGGCGCTCGACCTGCACTTGAAGGTCGCGGGCGACGTGGTCATGCCGGGCGTGCCGATCGGCAAGCGGCTGTCGGGCCTCGTGCGCTCCGGCATGTTCTACGCGTGGTGGTACCCGACGCGCTGGTTCGGCTGGGGGCACTGGCCGCAGTACCTCGAGTTCGGGCCACTGGCGCGGCACCTGCAGTGGGTCGAGCGCACGTCGCGCCGGCTCGCGCGACAGATGTTCCACCTGATGGTGCTGAACGGTCCGGCGCTCGAGCGCAAGCAGGGGCTGCTGTTCCGTGCCGTGGACGTGGGTGCCGAGCTGTTCGCGATGACGGCGACCTGCGCGCGCGCGCAGCGCGACGTCAAGCGCGGCACCGGCGGCCGCACGCCGTACGAGCTGGCCGACACGTTCTGCCGCGCTTCGCGGCGGCGCGTCGAAGCGCTGTTCGCGGGCGTGATCGCGAACGACGACGCGTACAACTACGGCATCGCACGCAAGTTCCTGGACGGCCGCTACACGTGGCTCGAGCAGGGCGTGGTGCATGCACCCGTGGTCGGACCGGACGTGGTGGAGACGACGCAGGCGGTCAGCGCCGGACGCTGAGCGCAGCTGTCACACACGCGGCGCGGGCGCGAGCCCGCGCCGTTCGTGCTTTCGGTGCTCGCGCGCCGCGCACGACCGAACACCGGTCGCGCATGACATGGCGTGAACATCGGGACGCCGCCGCGGGCCGGGTGCAGGAGCGTGCAATTCGCTCGACACGGCGTTCCGTCCCCGTGAAATGAGCCCGCTCGCGACGCTGGGACCTTGAACGGATGCGCGACCGAACGCACGTTGCGTGTGTCGCTCTCTCCACTGGATTGGACCAAGAGGAGGAACCTCCGATGTCCAGAAACCATTTGGCGCTCATGGTCGGACGCCTCGCGCTCATCACGCTCATCATGTTGACGATCCTGACCGTCGCAGTCACGGCGCACGCCAATCCCAAGAACATCCCGGCGGGCTCCAAGAAGGTCTACAGCTTCAATGTCATCGGCTACCCCGCCGGGAAGACCTACGAGGGGGGCTGTGGCGAGGGCAATCGCATCTTCGTGAACCGCGCGGCCAACAGCGCGCAGATCCGGATCACGAACGCGTCTTCGGGCTGGAACGTACTGGACTGCAACGCGACATCCGATCGCACCGCGACGCTCGGCACCTTCCAAGCGGGCCTGTTCGACGTCTACGTGCGGATCCTCGGCAAGCCCGGCGGCAGGATCAGCATCTGTGCGGACACGTTCGAGGACTTCCTGGCGGGCGAGACGCTGTGCCTGCTGGGGACGATCGACCTCACGCGCGGCTCGGGCCAGTCCAAGTTCCAGCTGGCACCCGCGGCGATGTTCGACGCCACGCTGGAGGACCTGATGTGGACGGCGCAGACGAACGCCGACTTCCGTATCGCCCAGTTCCGCGTCTACCAGCGGCCGTGAACCAAACGCCGCCCGAGTGATCACGGAAGGGGCCCCGGGACGGATCCCGGGGCTCGGCCGCTGCAGGCTACTCGAGGACGGTGAGCCGCACGGACACACCGCGACTGCTTGAGACCGCCCAGTAGAGCCCCGGTCGCGCGCGCTGCCCACGATCGCTCAAGTCCCACACCCACGCGGGCCCCTCGGCACGCAGTCCCCGGCCGGCCGCGGCGACACGCCGTCCGGTCACGTCGAACACCACGGCGTCGGCACCCAGGCCCTCGAGCCGCACCGGGCCGCGCGCCGGGTTCGGCCACACGCGCGCTCGCAGCTTCGCCCCGCCTTCCGGCACGTCGGTGCTGGCGACGAGCAGCGTGGCCAGGAACTTCGGCGGGTCGAGCGGCGTGGCGTTCCCGCCGCGATCCACGGCCTCGACACGCCACCAGGTCGGCAGGCTCGGGCGCGCGGGCGTGGAGCCGATCCACGGGTCATCGCTCAGGAACGTGACCGGGTTCTGGAACAGCGAGTCCGCGGACAGCGTGACGCGGTAGCGCACGCGGTCCCCCGGCTCGTCATCCACGGCCGGGGTCCACTCGATGCGCGTCGTGCCCGAGGGCGGGGGCGGGGCCAGCTGGAACGGACCGGGTGCGCGCTTGAAGACGCGGCCGTAGAACGCGCGCGCCTGTGCGATCGCGGCATGCACCGTGTCCTCGTGCCAGGGCGCCGACCAGTTGCGGCGCGCGTTGACGAGCTGCTCGAACGCGTCCACGCGGTCGAGCATCCGTCCGCACGCGAGCGGCTCGCTGCGGGCCACGCCGCTCTTCAAGATGCGCACCGCGTTCGTGTGCGCGACCGCCGGGAGGCCGAGCAGCATGCGATGGCCCGCCACGCCCTCGACCTTGAGTGCCAGCCACGCGGGCGTGGCGGCGCGCAGCGTGCACGTGGTGTCGAACCGAGTCGGCACCGTGCTGCGGCGCGACAGGTCGAGGGTCCACAGCGTGCCGGCACTGGAGACCACACTCACGCTGGTGATCCCGGTCACGCACGCGGTCTCGAGCTCCAGCGCGAACGTCGTGGTGTCCGCCGCGGCCTCGAGCGTCTGGCCGGGGCGCTTCGTGCTGACGCGAAAGCGCGAGATGAGCGGCAGGCTGGTGACGAACGTGCGCCCCGAGCGCACGGTCTCGATCCAGTTGTCGTAGGTGAACGGCACGCTGGAGCCCATGTCGGCGTAGACGCGCCAGCCGCCGGCCGGAGGATGGTCGAAGAAGTCGAGCACCGCGTCGGTCCCGGCCGTGGGTGTGAGCGCGATGCCGCTGGAGAGTGCGTCGTACCAGTCCTCCCAGCGCGCATTCGGCTGGTTACTGTAGGAGGCGACCTCGAACCCGTTCAGCAGGCCGCGTGCGGCCAGCAGCGGATACTCCCGGCCGAGCCCGGTGCCGGGCCAGTCGTCCTCGTCGTCGTAGACGTCGGTGCTGACGGGATGAGCCAGCACGAACAGGGCGCGACCAGGGCCCGCCACCTGACGCGATGTTTCGCTGAGCATGGGCCACGCTTCCGCCGGCGCCAGGCAGCAGCCCCAGTCCGGCAGGCTCGTGCGCAGGCCCGGCAGCGACACGTGCCCGTACGTCATGTGCCGGTACTCCCACGAGTAGTAAAGGAGCGTCTGCGAGTCGCTGATCGGATCGGGAGCGCCGCTGAACCGGAACTCGTTGTCGAGCAGGTGCAGGATCGCGAGGTCTTCCGATCTGGCGATGCGCTTGGCACTGGCGGGCGGGACGTCGAACTCGATGGGCTCATGCCGCGAGTGGACGTGCAGGTCGCTCGAGTAGAAGTTGCGGCTGCGCATGTCGAGGAACCGCGTCAGCTTCACGTTGACGGTGGTGTCTCGCGAGATCCACAGCTTGCGCGTATCCGGTATCCACTCCGGCCCGCGGCTCACCTCGAGCGTGACCCAGCCCTCGGGCACGCGGATCGCCGATCCCCAGGGCGGGTAGGCATAGCCCGCATGCGCCAGCAGGCTGGTGTCGGCCGCGTCGGGGTACCAGATGCCGAACTGGTCCGAGCGCACGCCGACCCGCGCGTCGAGATGAGCGCCGCCCGAGTCCCTGACCTCGAGCCGGAGGTTCCGGAAAGTGACCGCGCCGCTCGGAGCGGCCGTGAATGCGGTCAGCAGCAGCGTCGCGAGCGTGGCGGAGAGGGACGCGTGACTGGAGAACGGGCCCAGCCGGGGGGCCGGACGACGGCGGACTGCGGGCACGGGTCTCCCTGCGCGAGGTGCGCCCGAAGGCGGCGAGGGGTGGAGGCTCGTGGCACGCCGTGGGGGGAGCGGCCGGGTGGCAAGACCCGGAATCGGGTGGCGAAACCGGGTGCGACCGACTGATAGGATAAAGGAGCATGTTCATCCAAGACGAGGGGATTCTCTTACCGGCCGGCCGCCCCGGACGCGGTCCGCGACAGCTGCTGGCAGTCGTACTGCTCGTGCTCGCCGGCGCCGGCAGCGCTCGCGCCGCGATCCAGACGCAGCATGTCGTGATCGTCGCCATCGATGGCGCACGCTACAGCGAGACGCTGGGCGATCCGACGCTGGCGCAATGCCCTCGCCTGGGGCTGGACCTGGCCGGGATCGGCGCGCAGCCGTCGGTGTTCCGCAACGTGGGCGTGACCATCACCTGCCCGGGCATGAGCGCGATCTGCACCGGCACGCTGCAGGACATCGCCAATGACGGCAGCGAGCGGCCGCACCTGCCGACGCTGTTCGAGTACCTGCGCAAGCAGAAGGGTACGCCCGCATCGCTCGTGCGCGTCGTGCTGCGCAAGCCCAAGCTGGACGTGCTCGCCTACAGCGACCACGCGTCCTACGGCGCCAGCTACGGGGCCACGGTGCGAACGGGCTTCGACAGCGACGCGCTCACGTACGAGGCGGCGCGCGCCGACCTGTTCCAGTACAAGCCCGTGCTGATGCTCGTGCACCTGGGCGACACCGACTTCCTGGGACATGCGAACGACTGGCCCGGCTACCTGAACTCGATCCGCGTCGCCGACTCGCTGGTGTGGCGGCTGTGGAACGACATCCAGTCCGTTCCCGAGATGGCGGGGAAGACCACGCTGTTCGTCTCCAACGATCACGGCCGGCACGACGCGGCTCACGGCGGCTTCCAGAATCATGGCGACGGCTGCGACGGCTGCCGTCGCATCCTCATGGTCATGGCCGGCCCCGACAACTTCGCCGGCTACGTGAGCCAGGCTCAGCACGACCAGCGCGCGATCGCGCGTACCGCTGGCTACCTGCTCGGCGTGTCCATGCCGCTCGCGGCCGGCGTGGTGATGGACGACCTGCTGCTGGAGCCGAGCATGCCGCTGGCGGTGCCCGGCACGGGTACGTCCGCGCCGCGCCTGGCCATCGCCGTGTTCCCCAACCCCACGCGCTCGGGCGCCGAGATACGCGTGAGCGGCGTGCACCCGCGCGAAGCCCGCGTGGAACTGATTGACGCGAGCGGCCGCCGGGTGGCGACACTTCCTGCTCGCGGCACGGGCAGCGACACCGGCACGTGGAGCTGGGGCGGGCTCGACGACACCGGCCGGCCCGTGCCGCCGGGACGTTACGTCGTGCGCGTGAGCGCCCGCGGCGAGCTCAGGCAAGCGGCGCTGATCAAGCTGCGCTGACGAGCCGTCAACCTCAGCGCACCACTTCGAACACCGCCACGCCGTCGCCCGGCGTGGGGCGTGTCGCGAATACCAACCGTACGCGCGGCTCGGCGCGGATCGAGTCGGCGTCCAGCAGCGGGGCCAGCTGGGGCCGCAGCGAGCGCACGACGTACTCCTCGACCACGAGGTGGGAGGCGCCGCGGTCGCGCGCGTAGTCGAGCAGCACGCCGAGCGGCTCGTCCGGCAGTTGCACGTGACGGCGGTTGGCGAAGAACGGCACATAGCTCTTCCGATCCATGACCACGGCGTCGGCGCGCGAGTGCTCGGCGAGCCATGCGCCCGCACCGCGCATCGCGGCCATGGGCCCGTCGTCGAACGCGAGCGCGCGCGTGCTCGCGGGCCCCGGGGACCAGAGCCACGCCACACCCGCCACCAGCACCACACCCGCGACGACGCGGCCGCGAACACCCCGCGTCCACGCGCGTGACGCGCCGGCCGCGGCGAGCAGCGCCAGCGCCGGTACGCTGACCTGCGCGAATCGCACGTCGGCCGGGGCCGAGAGCAGGGGGTAGACGAACGGCAGTGCCAAGAACGCCAGCCACGCCCGCGCGCTCCCGGAGACCAGCCCGGCGAACGAGACCAGCATCAACAGCGCGGGCCACGCGTCGAGCACGCGCGCGGCATGCGCGAGCAGTCGCGCCGGGTAAGCCTTCGCGATCGCGCCTCCGTCGCGGGCGAGCCGCTGCACCAGTCCGACCGAGTCGGCGAACGCAGTCGGTTCGGCGAGACGCCACTCGCCACCGCGCGCGCCCTCGAACGGCGCGCGCACGAGTGACGTCTTGGGGGTGAGGGTCCAACGTCCCTCGGCCGCGGTGAGCACCAGCGAGTGCGGCAGCGCGACCGCGAGTGCCAGCAGCACGGCGAGCAGCCGGGCGCGGCCACGCAGCGGTGCGAACAGGATCGCGAGCGGGGCGACGACCGCGGCTTCCGGCCGCACCCACCACGAAGCGCCGAGCAGCGCACCGCCCCAGCCGGGCCGACCGCGGTCCAGGAGCGCCACGCCCGCGAGCGCGAGCGCGAGGAAGCTGGCCTCGGTCATGACCGAGACGCCGTAGACCGCCAGCAGCGGATGCAGGGCCACCATGGCCGCGGTGGCAAGCGAGGGCAGCGCCGGCAACCGGCGGCGCGCCGTCCACCACACCAGCGGGATGAGCGCGAGCGAGGCGGCGAGGGAGACCAGCCGGCCGGGCCACTCGCGTCCCCCGCCCAGGGATGAAGCGAGCGCGACGAGCATCGGGTAGCCCTGGTGCGCCGGCGCGGCGAGCGGATCGCCCGCGCGCAGGCCTTCGGCCATCCGCACGTAGAGGGCCGAGTCCATGGTCAGCCCGCTGCCCAGGGAGGCGAGCCAGCAGCGCAGCAGCAGGCCGGCCAGGAGGATGAGCCAAAGCCCGTACGTTTCCGGTCGTCCGGGGCGCGCGGGGGCGGCGGGTTGGGGAGCCGTGGCCATGTCGTGTCAGCCTAACGGGTTCGCAAGCCGGTCGCATCCAACGCGTGAGGCTTGGCCTTGGACCTCGGCCGTGCATTGCCCCCGCGGCCGCCGTGCGGCACAATGCCGCGCAGCCCGGCCCATCCTGGTGCCGGGAATAGCCTGCCAGGGAGGCGGGCGTGCAGGCGCGGTAAGCCCGGCCGGGCGCCTGCCGAGGGACGCGGCGCGTGCGCCGGTCCACCCAGGGAACCGGGGCTCGCGGGACAACCCTCCTCAGTGCCTTCCTCCGCATCACTTTCGGCCAAGCGCCGTCGCCAGATCGTCGCCGTGCTGTTGAGCGCGTTCGCGTTGCTCTCGGCCGCGAGCGTGGCCACGTTCCATCGGCCCGCTCCCGATGCCCGGTTCTGGCAGAGCCCCAATGCCTGCGGCCCCGTGGGGGCCGGCCTGGCGTGGATGCTGGCGTGGGCACTCGGCCATGTGGCCGCGCTGTTCGTGCCGCTGGTCGCCGGCGTGTGGGCGTGGAACCGGCTGCGAGACGAGCCCGTGTTCCCGCTGCTGCTCAAGACCGCACTCGGCGCGCTGCTGGTGTTCGAGGTGTGCACGCTGTTCGGCCTGGCGTCGCTGGATCGCTGGACGTGGTCGGGCGGCTGGGGTCTCGCGTCCTCGCTCGCGCTTCAAACGTCGCTCGGCGCGATCGGCTCGTGGGTGGTCGCGAGCGCGCTGTTGATGGCGAGCGCGCTCGCGGCGAGCGAGCTGGGCTTCCATTGGATCGGTGCGCTCATGCATGGCGCGCTGGTGAAGCCCGTACAGGGCGCGGCCTCGGTCTACGGCACGTGGCAGGAGAACCGCGCCGAAGCCGTGCGACTGGCCGCGCGCCAGCGTGCGAAGGACGAGAAGGAAGCGCGCCGCAGGCCCAAGGTGAGCACGGTGGCAATGGAACAGGACGACGAGGAGGACGCGCCGGTCGCGGCGGTGGCCGTCGCTCCGCGCATGGCGACGAAGCCGGAGCCCGCCCGCGGCATCTCGGTGCCTGTCATCAAGGCCCAGCCCAGACCCAAGCCACGCTCGGCCGAAGCCGCGAAACCCTCCGGGCCCGCGCCGCTCGAAGCCTTGCCGCCGTTGTCGCTGCTGGAGCTGCCGCAGCAGCCCGAAGATCTGGTCACCGCGGCCGACCTCACCGCCCAGGCCAACCTGCTGGTGGCCAAGCTGGCCGACTTCGACATCGACGGTCGCGTGACCGAGATCCACCCGGGACCGGTCGTGACCATGTTCGAGTTCGAGCCCGCCGCCGGCATCAAGGTGGGCAGCATCGTCTCGCTCGAAGACGACCTGGCGCTCGCCATGCGCGCGAGCAAGATCCGCGTCATCGCGCCGCTGCCCGGGCGCGGCACGGTCGGCGTCGAGATCCCGAACCCGCGCCGCCGCACGGTCTACCTGCGCGAGGTGCTGTCGAGCTCCAACTACGAGAAGAGCGACGCGTCGCTCAAGCTGCCGCTGGGCGTGGACGTGAACGGCCAGCCGTTCATCTGGGACCTGACGCGCATGCCGCACGTGCTGGTGGCGGGAGCGACCGGTGCCGGCAAGAGCGTGTGCCTCAACTCCATCATCACCGGGCTGCTCTACCAGCACGACCCGACCACGCTGCGGATCGTGATGGTGGATCCCAAGATGGTCGAGCTCTCCATGTACAACGGCATCCCGCACCTGGTGCTGCCCGTGGTGACCGAGGCCAAGAAGGCCGCGCGCGCGCTGCGCTGGGCGGTGGGCGAGATGGAGAAGCGCTACAAGCTGCTGGCCCAGGTCGGCGCGCGCAACATCACCACTTACAACGAGCGCGTCGCGACCGGCAAGATGCCGAAGCTCGAGGGCGAGGAGAAACCGCCGGAGCGGCTGTCGTACGTGGTGGTGATCGTGGACGAGTTCGCCGACCTCATGGTGCAGGTGCCCGGCGAGGTCGAGGAGCCGATCGCGCGCCTGGCGCAGATGGCGCGCGCGGTCGGCATCCACCTGGTGCTCGCCACCCAGCGCCCGAGCGTGGACGTCATCACCGGTGTCATCAAGGCGAACTTCCCGAGCCGGATCGCGTTCCGAGTCGCGAGCAAGGTGGATTCGCGCACGGTCATCGACATGAACGGCGCCGAGAACCTGCTGGGCATGGGCGACATGCTGTTCCTGCCCGCCGGCAAACCCGAGCCGTTCCGCGTGCACGGGGCGTTCGTGTCCGAGGAGGAGGCGACGCGCGTCGTGGACTTCTGGCGCGCGAAGGCCGCGGTGCTGGTCGCACCCGCGCCGCTGGCGACCGAGGTGAATGTGCCCGAGGGCGACGACGAGACCGACGCGCCCGACGACTTCATGGACGACGAGTTGATCCCCGAGGCGGCCAAGCTGGTGGTCACGCACAACCAGGGCAGCACGTCGCTGCTGCAGCGCCGGCTCAAGGTGGGCTACTCGCGCGCTGGGCGGCTCATGGACCAACTCGAACAGCTGGGGGTGGTCGGGCCGTTCAACGGCAGCAAGGCGCGCGACGTGCTCGTGGACCAGCACTGGCTGCAGCAGAAGGGATTCGAGTGACGCCGCTTCGCCGCACGGCCGCACCGCGCGCCATTCGACCCGCCGCCGCTCGCGGCGCGCGACCGCATCGCAAGTCGGCCGCGGGGGCGTCCGGCTCGAGCGCGGCACCCCAGGCGCCGCCGTCCATCGCGTTCGTGACGCTGGGCTGCCCCAAGAACACGGTGGACAGCGAACACATGCTGGGAGCCCTGGTGCGCGACGGCTTCCGCACGGTGAACGATCCCTCGGGGGCGGACGTGGCGGTGATCAACACCTGCGCCTTCCTGCAGAGCGCCGTGCGCGAGTCCAAGGCCGCCATCGCCGAACTCGCCGAGCTCAAGGACCAGCAGCGCTTGAAGGGGCTCATCGTCACCGGCTGCCTGGCGCAGCGCTCGGGCGAATCACTGTTCGAGGAGTTCCCGCAGATCGACGCCGTGCTGGGCACCGGGCAGTGGCGCGAGGTGGTGGGGGCCGCGCGTCACCTCCTGGGTGGCTCACGCGAGCGCATCACGCGGCGCGAGGATCCGGGCGGCGCACTCGACGCCGACAGCCCGCGCGCGCTGTCCACGCCACGCCACATCGCGTATCTCAAGATCAGCGAGGGCTGCGACCATCGCTGCACGTTCTGCATCATCCCTCAGCTGCGCGGCGACCAGCGCTCCAAGCCGCTCGACCAGCTCGTGGCCGAGGCGCGCATGCTCGCGGCGAACGGGGTGAGGGAACTGAACCTGATCGGTCAGGACACCACCGCCTGGGGTACGGACATCCCGGGTGGCCTGGAACTGGCCGACCTGCTGGCCGCCCTCGACCAGGTGGAGGGGATCAGCTGGATCCGGGTCCAGTACACCTACCCGCGGCTGTGGAGCGAGCGGCTGATCGAGACCTGGGCGCGAGCGAAGCGCGTGGTGCCCTACGTCGACATGCCGCTCCAGCACATCGCGCAGGACATGCTGCGCACCATGGCGCGCGCCATGACCGAGCGGGAGACCCGCGAGCTGGTGCGCCGGATCCGGGCCGGGATCCCCGGCGTGGCGTTCCGGACCAACTTCATCGTAGGTTTCCCCGGCGAGACGGACGGACATTTCCGCACCCTGCTGAGGTATATCGAGGAGGAACCGTTCGAGAACGTGGTCGTGTTCACGTTCGAGCGGGAGCCCGAGACGCCGTCCTACAAGATGACGCCCCGTGTGCCGATAAACCTCAGGCGGTCCCGCCGGGCGGAGTTGCTGGCACGACAACAGGTTCTCTCGCGTGACCGGCTCGCGGGACGCATCGGCGAGACACTCACGGTGATGGTGGACGGTCCGGCCGGGCGCGGGCAGTGGGCCGCGCGTGCGGCCGGTTCGGCATGGGAAGTGGATGGTGGCGTGGTGGTGGAGGGAGACGGGCTGTCGCCCGGGCAGCTCGTGACGGTGCGTGTCACCGGAGCGGCGGCCTACGACCTGTTCGCACGCGTGGAGCGGCCCGCCGACCCCGCGCTGAACATTCTCGGCTGAAAGAGGACGACAAGGATGCGATTGAACCGGCTGGCCGTTCCCGTGGCGCTGCTGTTGGCCTTCGCGCTCACGCCCGCTGCGGAGGCCAAGAAGTTCCGCTACTCGAGCGGTCCCAAACCGGCCGAGGATTCCACGTTCGCGGTGGCCAACTCGTACCTCGAACCGGTCGTGAGCAGCCGCGGGCCCAAGGTGCCGTACACGAACCTGCAGATGACCCAGTTCGTGGCGGACACGGCGGTCGCTCGCGTGCTCGCCACCGCGGTTGTCGATTCCGGGACGCATGCCGTCCTGGCGCCGGCGCTCGACCACCCGCTCAACTTCGTGCTCGAGCACGCCATGCTCAAGGTCATGGCGCGCATGGGGGTGGATGTGACCATCCGCCGCACGCCGATCCCGGACGACAGCCTCAAGCTGCTGTTCGGCCGCCCCGGGGACCCGGTCGTGGAGTACACGGTCGGTTCGATGCGCGTGACGTACCTGCGATACATCGGTATCCTGCCCGGCCGCGTCAAGATCGAGCGGCAGTCCCTGGTCACCGGCAGCATCACCATGCGAGACCCCAACAGCTCGCGCGTGATGTGGACCGGCGACCTCGGCCAGAACTTCGTGGACCGCTTCCCCCGCAACCAGGTGAACCTGGTGGAAGAGGAGCGCTTCCCCGACCTCAAGGCCGAACTGCCCGCGCGAAGCGTGGACAAGGTCCTGGAACCCGTGATCGTGCTGGCGGTCGTCGTCGGCCTGGTCGCGTTGTTCTTCCAGAACCGTCCGTGAGCCTCCGGTTCACGAGACCCGAGACTCCCCGGGAAGGAACTTCATGAAGAGGTGGTGGCTCGCCGCCGCGGCGTTGCTGGTACTGCTGGCGGGTTGCGGTGGCTCGGTGCTGCCGCAGGTGCATGACGAGCGCGGACGGCTGGACCTCGCGCGCCGGCTCTACGACAAACACGATGCCGCGATGGCGATCGACGTGCTCGCGCCGTTCTCGACCTCGAGCACGGGCGCGGCCGACGTCGACGAGGCCGTGTACCTGCTCGGCCTGTGCCAC
>Ga0075429_100001486_pt1 | contig 19305 bp, 16 predicted proteins | sample RhiMetdeltSRZDD3_FD_75295 | JGI IMG/M metagenome (GOLD analysis project Ga0075429, IMG submission 75295) | Populus rhizosphere microbial communities from Tennessee, USA - Rhizosphere MetaG P. deltoides SRZDD3 | ecosystem: Host-associated > Plants > Roots > Rhizosphere > Soil | place: USA... | reverse complement strand
CGCGGGGCACTTCCTGTCCTGCGCGCACGTCAGCGGGCGCGGCGAGCTGCGGCTCGCGATCGAGCAGGTGATCAGGTCGTACGACGGCCGGACCGATACCGACGCCGACCAGGTGCTCGTGCAGCCTGAGCTGGACCGCGTCGTCGCGAGCGGCGTCGCGTCCTCGCGCGAGCCCAGCGGCGGCGGCCCCTACCGCGTGATCACCTATTCGGAGGGCGCTCACACCGACGCCGTCACCGCCGGCCGCGACGGGACCCGCAGCTGGTACCGCCTCGCCTACGAGGACGGCGCGCCGCCCTCGCCGCACCTCACGGGCGTGCCGGCGCTGATCGACGAGCTCGAGCAGCTCGCCGACGTTCCCTTCGAGCTCGAGTTCGGCGTCGCCGACGAGGGCCCGGTCGTGCTGTTCCAGGTGCGCCCGCTCGCGATGAACCGCAAAGGCGTCCCCAAGAAGGCCCACCGCGCCGCGATCAAGGAGTGCCGCGCGCAGCTGCGCCGGCTGTCGCGCGCGCGCCCGCCGGCGCTGGGGCCGCTCGGCGGCTTCGGCGTGATGCCCGACTGGAATCCCGCCGAGATGATCGGCGTGCGGCCGCGGCCGCTCGCGCTGTCGCTCTACCGCGCCCTGATAACGGACGAGATCTGGGCCGAGAGCCGCGCGCGCTACGGCTACCGCGACCTGCGCGGCGTGCCGCTGCTCGTCGACTTCTGCGGGCTGCCGTACATCGACGCGCGCGCCAGCTTCAGCTCGTTCGTGCCCGCGGCGCTCGACGACCCGACGGCGGAGCGCCTCGTCGCGCACTACATGCAGGCGCTGCGCGCGCGGCCCCACTTGCACGACAAGATCGAGTCGGCGATCGCGCTGACCGCCTACGACTTCGACACGCCGGCCAGAGCGCAGCAGCTCGTCGAGCATGGCGTGCTGTCCGCCTCGCAGGCGTCCGACGTCGTCGACGCGCTGCGCGCCCTCACCGTGCGCATGATGGCCGACGACGGACCGTTCGCGCGCGACCTCGAGACGGCCGCGGAGCTTGCGCAGCTGCACGTTGATGGGACGCCCGTGGCCGGCTTTCCGCTGCGCCGGATCGCCGAGCAGCTCGACCAGTGCCGCGCGCTCGGCACGCTCCCGTTCGCCGGCCTGGCGCGCGCCGCGTTCACCGCGGTCGGGATCGTCAACAGCCTCGTGCGCCAGGGGGTCTTCACCGACGAGGAGGGGGCAGCGCTGATAGGCGGCGCCAACGACGTCACGAAGGACCTGCGGCGCGACTTCTCGACGCTCGACCGCGACGGCTTCCTCGACCGCTACGGCCACTTGCGGCCCGGCACCTACGACATTCGCTCGGCGCGCTACGACGAGTCGTTCGAGCGCTACTTCGACCCCGCGCACCGCGACGAGGCGGGCGTCGAGCACGTCGGCTTCGCGCCCGGCCCGGCGCAGCTCGCGGAGATCGACCGGCTGATCGAGTCGCACGCGCTCGCGTGCGAGCCGGGCGAGCTGATGGACTTCGTCCGCAGCGCAATCGCCGCGCGCGAGCGCTCGAAGCTCGACTTCACGCGGCTCGTCAGCCAGGTGCTCGTCGACGTGCGTCAGCTCGGCGAGCAGCTCGGCTTCGACGTCGACGACATGTCGTACGTCCCGGTGACCGTGCTGCGCAGACTGGCCGCCGGGCTCGACGACGTCTACGCCGCCCTGATCAAGGCGATCCGGCGCGGGCGGGAGCGCTCTCGCGTCACGGAGACGTTGTGCGCGCCGGCGCTGCTGCGCGACGAGGAGAGCTTCGGCAGCTTCATCACGATGGAGGACGAGCCCAACTTCGTGACGCACGCGCGCGTGATCGCGCCGCCGGCCGACGTCATGCGGGGAGACGAGCTCGACGGCCGCATCGCGATGATCGCCTCCGCCGATCCCGGCTGGGACTGGATCTTCACGCACAGGATCGCCGGCCTCATCACCGCGTTCGGCGGCGCGAACTCGCACATGTCGCTGCGCGCGCTGGAGCTCGAGCTGCCGGCGGCGATCGGCGTCGGCGAAGACCGCTTCAGGCGCTGGCTCGGCGCGCCCATGCTCGAGCTCGACGCCGCCAACCGGCTCGTCCGCCCGCTGTCGGCCGAGCTGCCCGTCGCCGCCCACGCCGCGCTGCGCGTGGCCGAGTTGGAAAGCGCCTGACGTGCAGGGCCTGATCCTCGCCGCCGGGCGCGGCTCGCGGATGCCGGCGCTCACGCGCAGCGGGCCGAAATGCCTCGTGACGGTCGGCGGCGGGACGCTGCTCGACCGCCAGGTCGCCGCGCTGCGCAGCGCCGGCGTCGAGCGGATCGGGGTCGTCGGCGGCTGGCAGGCGGCCGCGCTGCGCGGGCGCGGTGTCGAGCTGCTCCACAACCCCGCGTGGGCGCAGACGACGATGGTCGCGTCGCTGTGCCGCGCGAACGACTGGCTGCGAGCCGACGTGACGCTCGTGAGCTACGGCGACATCGCCTTCTCGCCGGCGACCGCACGCCGCCTCGCCGCGTGCCCGGCGCCGCTCGCGCTCGCCTACGACCGCGATTGGCACGCGCTCTGGCGGCGCCGCTTCGCCGACCCGCTCGACGACGCGGAGCGGTTCGCGCTCGACGCCGACGGCCATGTCGCGGAGATCGGCGGGCGTCCCGATCCGAGCGAGCGGATCGAGGGTCAGTACATCGGGCTGATGCGGTGGACGCCCACCGCGTGGACCCGCTTCGGCGGGGTGCTGCGAGGACTGCAGTCCACGGCGGCGGGCCGGCGCGTCGACATGACGGCCGCGCTGCGCCTGCTCGTGCGCGAGCACCATGCGGCGATCGCCGCGGTGCCCGTCGACGGACCGTGGTTCGAGTTCGACTCCGAGCGCGATGTCGAGCTCGGCACGCCCGTCATCGATGCGATCGACCGGCTCCTCGGAGCCACGGCATAAGGAGGAAACCAATGGCAAGCATCGCGGGCTTCGAGGACCTCGAGCTGTTCAACCCGCCACAGACGTACACGGCCGCCGCGCGCGGCTACGAGGCCGCCCAGCCCGGCTGGGGGCGCGTGATCGACCACTCGCTGGAGCTGCTGCGGCTGGCGCCCGGCGACGCCGTGCTCGACATCGGCTGCGGGCCGGGGATACTCGCCGTGCGCGCTGCCGAGCAGGTCGCGCCCGACGGCTCGGTGATTGGCGTCGACATCTCCGAAGGGATGCTCGAGGTGGCGCGCGAGAAGGCGGTGCAGCACGGCGTTCAAGACGCGGTCGTGTTCCAGCTCGGCGATATGCACGCGCTGCCGTTCCCCGACGGCCACTTCGGCGCGATCGCCTGCTCGTACGCGATGTTCTTCGCCAGCAGCGTGACGGCCGTCGGGCGTGAGCTGTGGCGGGTGCTGGCGCCGGGCGGACGACTCGTCGTGGCAACGATCGGCGAGCAGTTCTTCGAGCCGATGTGGTCGCAGTTTCGCGCCGAGACAGCACGCCTGCGCCCCGGCCTCGAGATTGACATGCCGTGGGAGCGCAGACAGGTCGCCGACGGCGGGACGCTCTGCGGGCTGCTGGCAGCCGGCGACGTGCGTATCCGCCTGCTCGAGGTCGAGGACGTGCCGGTCCCGCTGTCCGGCCCCGACGACTGGTGGCAGATCGCGGAGGGAACTGGGATCCGCCGCGCGATCGAGGAGATGGGTGCGGAGACGGCGCAAGCGGTGCGCGAGGCGAACGCCCGCTGGATGGAGCAGAACGGCGTTGGGAGCGTGACGATCTCGACGAACTTCGTGCTCGCGGAGAAGCCGGCGGGCTGATGCTCCAGGATGCGCCAGGCGCGGTTGTGGACGGCGCGGCCGAGCGCGGGCGAGCGCTCCTGCTGGCGCGCGTCAGCGGGCACCTGCCGCCGCTGCAGACCGCTGAGCTGCGGGTCGCGCAGCTGCTGCTGCAGCAGCCCGCACGCGCGATCTTCTGCTCGGTGGCCGAGCTGGCCGAGCTGGCGTCGACGTCGGGCGCCACCGTCGTGCGCTGCGCGCAGAAGCTCGGCTTCAAGGGGTTCCATGAGCTCAAGACCTCGCTCGCCGAGCAGCTGGCCGGAGCCGTCCCCCCAAGCACGGTCGCCGAGGCGACGTGCGACCCGCGGCTGGCGGCGCTCGCCCAGGTCACTGCGGCGGGCGCCGCGACCGTTCGCGACGCGGCGGCACTCGTGGACGCCGCCGTCTTTGATGCGAGCGTGCGCGCGCTCGACCGGGCACGACGCCTCCTGGTCGTCGGCGTCGGCAGCTCGGCTGCCCTGTGCCAGGACGCCGCCTCCCGCCTCACCGCGATCGGCCTGCACGTCGAAGCGCCGGCCGACGTTCACGACCAGCACGTGCGCGCGCGGCTGCTGACCGCCGAGGACGCGTGCCTCGCGCTCTCGCACACCGGCGCCACGCGCGAGACGTTGAGCGCCACGCGCAGTGCCGTCGACGCCGGCGCGACGACGGTGGGGCTGGTGAGCTTCGCCAGATCGCCGCTGACCGAGCTGGTGGACCACGCGATCGTCGTCGGGACGCATGCGGTCGCGCTCGAGCTCGAACCACTGGCGACACGGCTCGCACACCTGGCGCTGCTCGACTCGCTCGTCGTCGCGGTGGCGCACCGCGACGAGCAGCGAACCCGCAGCGCCCTTGCGCGCCGCGCTCCCGCGGTTCTTTGACGCGGGCTTGTGGGCGCCACACTCGTCGTCCCCGACTCGCGCTCGAGCTCGCGGTTAAGCTGGGACGCCTGCGACCGGAGAGATCAGGGGGATGAGCCGCCGATCCAAGACGGGAACGCCGGACGAGCCGCGGCTGTCGGTCGGGTCGCCTGAGCACGTCGCCGCCGGCCCGGCGGGGGTCCGCTGGGCGCTGCAGCATGCGCTGGGAGAGATGGGGCTGCTGCGGGCGACGCGCGCACTCGTGCGCGTGAACCAGACCGATGGATTCGACTGCCCCGGCTGCGCGTGGCCGGAGGGCGAGCAGCGCGCGCGTGCGGAATTCTGCGAGAACGGCGCGAAGGCGGTCGCGGAGGAGGCGACGAGACGACGCGCCGACCGCGCGTTCTTCGCGCGGCATGCGGTGCAGGAGCTGCTCGGCTGGAGCGACTTCCAGCTCGGCCGCGCCGGGCGGCTGGCGGAGCCGATGCTGCTCGACGCCGACGCGACGCACTACGCGCCGATCGGATGGGACGACGCGTTCGGCATCGTGGCCGCGGAGCTGGCAGCGCTCGCCTCGCCGGACGAGGCCGTCTTCTACACCTCCGGGCGCACGAGCAACGAGGCGGCGTTCGCCTATCAGCTGTTCGTGCGCGCGTTCGGGACGAACAACCTGCCGGACTGCTCGAACATGTGCCACGAGTCCTCCGGCATGGCGCTGGGCGAGACGCTCGGGATCGGCAAGGGCAGCGTCTCGCTGGAGGACCTGCACGACGCGGAGCTGATCCTCGTCGTGGGGCAGAACCCGGGCACGAACCATCCACGCATGCTCGCCTCGCTCGAGCGCGCGAAGCGTTCCGGCGCGACGATCGTGAGCATCAACCCGCTGCCGGAGGCGGGGCTGATGCGCTTCCGCAACCCGCAGCGCGCGAGTGGCGTGATCGGCCGCGGCACGCCGCTGTCCGACCGCTTCCTGCAGATCCGGCTGAACGGCGACCTCGCCCTCTTCAAAGCCGTCAACGCACGACTGTTCGAGCTCGACGCGATCGACCACGCGTTCCTCGCGGCGCACTGCGACGGCGTCGAGGCGCTGCGCGCCGAGCTGGCCGCCCTCGCGTGGGACGACGTGCTGGAGGCGACCGGCCTCGAGCGCGACGAGATCGAGCAGCTCGCGCAGCTGGTCGCCCGCTCGGAGCGGATCGTGATCTGCTGGGCGATGGGTCTCACGCAGCACCGCAACGCCGTCGCGACGATCCGCGAGCTCGTCAACACGCTGCTGCTGCGCGGGGCGGTCGGCAAGCCGGGCGCGGGCGCCTGTCCGGTGCGGGGGCACTCGAACGTGCAGGGCGACCGCACGATGGGGATCTTCGAGCGCCCCGACCCGGCCTTCCTGGAGCGACTCGGCGCCGCCTTCGGCTTCGAGCCGCCACGCCGTCACGGGCTCGACGTCGTCGGCGCGATCGAGGCGATGGCGCGCAACGAGGTCAACGTCTTCTTCGCGCTCGGCGGCAACTTCTTCTCGGCCGCGCCCGACAGCGGCGCGACCGCCGCCGCCCTGCGCCGCCAACGCCTCACGGTGCACGTCTCGACGAAGCTCAACCGCTCGCACCTCGTCACCGGGCGTCGCGCGCTGATCCTGCCGACGCTCGGGCGCACGGAGCGCGACGTGCAGGCGAGCGGCGCGCAGCGCGTCACCGTTGAGGACTCGATGGGCATCGTGCACGCCTCGCGCGGGCGGCTGCAGCCGGCGTCCGAGCGGCTGCTGTCCGAGGTCGCGATCGTCTGCCGCCTCGCAGCGCGCGTGCTCGGCGAGCGCGACGCGATGCCGTGGAGCGCGTTCGAGGCCGACTACGACCGCCTGCGCGACCGCATCGCGCAGGTCGTGGCGGGCTTCGAGGACTTCAACGCGCGCCTCGCCGAGCGGGCGAGCGGCTTCGTGCTCCCCCACCCGCCGCGCGACGAGCGCCGCTTCCCGACCGCGACCGGCCGCGCCCGCCTGACGGTCAACCCGCTCGAGCCGCTGCGCGTCCCGCCCGGGCGCCTGCTGCTGCAGACGATGCGCTCGCACGACCAGTACAACACGACCGTCTACGGCCTCAACGACCGCTACCGCGGCATCAAGGCCGGCCGGCGCGTCGTGCTGGTCCACGCCGACGACCTCGCCGAGCGCGGCCTCGCCGACGGCGACCTGGTCGACATCGTCAGCGAGTGGACCGACGGCGAGCGCCGCGTCGAGCGCTTCCGCGCGACCGCCTACCCCACCGCACGGGGCTGCGCCGCCGCCTACTACCCGGAGACGAATCCGCTCGTCCCGCTCGGCGCACATGCCGAGGGCTCGCGGACCCCCGCCTCGAAGTCGGTCGTCGTGCGGCTCGAGCCGGCGCGGCCGACTCCTGGCACGTAGTCCGCGGGCGAGCGGCTCGCCGCGGTTCGCGTACGCACCACCGGGTTCGACATGCGCGCGCCATTGTCCGAGCGGCCATCGGCCTGCGACCGTGGGCAGACCGAACCGGAGGATCGAGCCATGACCGACAAGCCCGACACGTGAGCGCGCGCAGACTGCTCGTGCCGCTGGCGCTCGCTCAGTTCATCTGCAGCTTCGCCGGTTCGAACATGAACGTGATGATCAACGACATCAGCCAGGACCTGGATACGACGGTCAAGGGCGTCCAGACGACGATCACGTTGTTCCTGCTGATCATGGCGGTCCTGATGATCCCCGGCAGCAAGCTGACCGACCGCTGGGGACGTAAGCGCTGCTTCCTCGGCGGCCTCGTGCTCTACGGGATCGGCGCGCTGCTGAGCGCGGCGTCGCCGGGCCTCGGCGTGCTGATCCTCGGCAACTCGGTCTTCGAGGGGGTCGGCACCGCCCTGCTGATCCCGCCCGTGTACATCCTCGCGACGATGGCGTTCCACGAGACGACCTCGCGCGCCCGCGCGTTCGGGATCATCAGCGGCGCTGGCGGCATCGGCGCCGCCGCCGGACCGCTGATCGGCGGGCTGATCGCGACCGCCATCAGCTGGCGCGCTGCGTTCGTGTTCCAGGCGCTGATCGTCGCCACGATCGTGCTGCTCGGCCGGCGGCTCGCCGACCCCATCGCGCCCGACCCGACGCGCTCGTTCGACATCATCGGCGCGCTGCTGTCCGGGGCCGGCATGTTCTTCATCGTGCTGGGGATCCTGCAGGCGGGCACGAACGGCACGCTGCTGATCGTCTTCCTCGCGCTCGGAGCGGTGCTCCTGCTGCTGTGCGGTCTCCACATCCGCGCCGAGCAGCGGAGCGGCAAGGAGCCGCTGTTGTCGCTCTCGCTGTTTCGCAACCGCACGTCCAACCTCGGGCTCGTGACGCAGAACATCCAGTGGCTGCTGCTGATGGGGATCTCGTTTGTCGTCTCCGTCTTCCTCCAGACCGTGCGCGACTTCAACTCGATCCAGACCGGCGTGGTCTTCACCGCCACGACCGCCGGGATCCTGATCTCCTCGCTTGCCGCCGCGCGGCTCGCCGAACGGCACACGCAGCGCATGCTCATCCGCACCGGCTTCGTCGTCACGATCGCCGGCATCGGGCTGCTGCTCGGGCTCGCCCTGGCTTCGAAGGACGTCGTCGTGTTCGTGCCCGGCCTGTTGACGATCGGCCTCGGCCTGGGCGTCATGCTCACGCCCTCGGTCAACATCGTGCAGTCGAGCTTCCCCGAGCAGCAGCAGGGCGAGATCTCCGGCCTCTCCCGCAGCATCTCCAACCTCGGCTCCTCGTTCGGCACCGCGATCGCCGGCACGATCCTCGTCTCCGACCTCGCCGCCGGCAACCGTTCCTACGTGCTCGCGATGGTCACGCTGGCCGTGTTCGGATTGATCGGATTGGTCGCGGCGCTGCGTCTCCCTGCCGAGCCCCAATCCCGCTAGCGGTCGCCGCCGAACACTAGGTTAGACGCGCGCGCGAAGGATCCGCGCCGCCGCGAGCAGGTCGTGGACGAGTCTGACGGCGACCGAGCCCTCGCCGACGGCGGAGGCGACGCGGTTCATCGACCCGTGGCGGACGTCGCCGGCCGCGAACACACCGGGCATGCTGGTCTCGAGCGGGAACGGGGCGCGCTCGAGCGGCCAGCTCCCATCGTTGCCGACATCCTCGCCCGTGCGGACGAACCCTCCGTCCCCGCACGCGAGCTCTGCCGGCAGCCACTCCGTACGCGGGCGCGCGCCGATCATCAGGAAGAGCGCGTCGGCGCGCACGGTCTCCGTAGCGCCGTCGGCGCGCTGCCGCAGCACCAGGTGCTCCAGCGCGCCATCGCCGCCACCGCCCACGACCTCGGTTTCCAGCCGCACGTCCACGTTGGGCGTCCCCTCCACCTGCCGCGCGAGGTAGTGCGACATCCCCGCGTCGAGCGACGGCGCCCGCGCGACGAGCGTGACGCGGCGCGCGTAGTCCGCGAGGTTCAGCGCCGCCTGACCGGCAGAGTTCGCGCCCCCGACGACGTAGACCTCCTTGCCGACCAGCGCCGGCGCCTCCGAGGCGGGACCGCCGTAGAAGACGCCGGCCCCGTTGAGCGCCTCAAGCTCCGGAACGCCGAGCCGGCGGTAGCTGGCGCCCGTCGCGAGCAGCACGGCGCGCGCGCTCACCTCGCCACTGTCCGACAGCGAGACAAGCAGGCGGTCGCCGTCGCGCCGGACGCCGGTCGCCCGCTGCATGAACGCGAACTGCGCCCCGAACACCCACGCCTGCTCGTACGCCTGCTCGGCCAGCCGGCGCCCGCTGACGCCGCGCGGGAAGCCGAGGTAGTTGCGGATCAGCGAGCTGAGGGTCGCCTGTCCGCCGATCCCGCCCTCGTCGATCACCAGCGTCCGCAGCCCCTCCGACGCGCCGTAGACCGCCGCCGACAGCCCGGCCGGCCCGGCGCCCACGATGACGAGGTCGAAGTCGCGCCGCCGCGGGTCCACCGACGCCCCGGCTGCGACCGCGAGCTCCGCGTTGCTCGGGTTGGCGAGCACGTCGCCGTTCGGAAACACGACCAACGGCAGCGGCTCCACGTCGCCCGCGTCCGCGAGCAGCGCGCGCCCCTCGGGCGAGTCGGCCAGGCAGAACGCGTGCGGGATCGCGCAGCGCCCGAGCGTCTCGCGCAGCTCGTAGGCCCGCCCGGACCACGAGTCGCCGACGACGTGCACGGTGTGCGGTGATACGCGCCGCGCGGTCGCCCACTCGAGCAGGAAGGTTGAGACGGCCTGGTGGAACAGCTCGTCTGGCGAGCGCGAGGGCCGGATGAGGTAGTAGTCGATCTGGCGGCGCGCCATCGCCTCGAAGATCGCCTCCCCGGTGCGGCCGTCGCCCCAGCTGCCCCAATCGATCAGCAGCCCGCGCTGCGCGTGCGCGTGGAGGGTCCGCACCCTCCCTAGCAGCTCGCTGCCCGTCATCCCGGTCAGCCATTGCGCCGCGAGCACGAGCGCGACCTCGTCACCCGTCGCGCTCAGCGCCTCCAGCGCTGCGAGTGCCTCCTGGGCTGACCGCACGCAGACGACGCGGTAGCTCCGTGCGTAGCGGTCAAGCAGCTCGCGTTCGACCACGCGCAGGGCGTCCGCGTCCTCATCGACAGCGACCAGCACAGGAAAGGACACGCCAGCTCGAACGTACCCAGGCCGACCGCCTTTCGAAGCCCACGTCCGCGACCGCGCCGCTCGCGATACCGATGAGACTGATTCTCGTTATTATCCGGGCATGCTCACACTTCGAACGCGCTTTGCCTGTCTCCTCCTCCTCCTCGCGTCAACCGGCATCGTGGTGCCGCTCGTCGGGTGTGGCGGGTCGTCTGATTCCTCGTCCCCGGGCGCAGTGACGGTGGTCGCGACGACGACGCAGCTCGGCGACTTCGTGCGCGCGGTCGGCGGCGACCGTGTCGAGGTGGTGCAGCTGCTGCAGCCGAACAGCGATCCGCACGAGTACGAGCCGCGGCCGGACGATGTGCGGGCGTTGCTCGACGCACCGCTCGTGTTCGAGAGCGGCGACGGGCTCGACGCCTGGATGGGAGGGGTCATCACAGAGGCGGGCGGGCATCCGCGCGTGGTCACGCTCGCGAACGCGAACGTGACGCGCTTGGCAGGAGACCAGTCGGGGGCAGAGGCGTCGAGATACGACCCGCACTGGTGGCATGACCCGCGCAACGTCGAGGCGGCGATCCCGCTGATCCGCGCTGCGCTTTCGCGCGCGAACCCGGCGGCCGCCGCGGTCTACGCCCGCAATGCGCGCAGCTACTTGCGCCGGGTCGAGCGCCTGGACGCAGGGATCGCAGCGTGCCTGCGACGCGTGCCCGCGGCCCAGCGCAAGCTCGTGACCGACCACGACGCGTTCGGCTACTTCGCGCGCCGGTATGGGATCGAGGTCGTGGGGACGGTGATCCCGTCGCAGACGACGCAGGCGCAGCCCTCCGCGGGCGACCTCGCCCAGCTCGTGCAGACGATCCGGCGCGAGCACGTCCACGCGATCTTCCCCGAGTCCTCGGTGAACGCGAAGCTCGCACAGGCGCTCGCCCGCGAGACCGGCGCCTCGGCCGACGCGACGCTCTACGGCGACACGCTCGGCCCGGCCGGCTCTGACGGCGCGACCTACCTCAGCATGGAGCGCCACAACGCCGACGCGATGGTGCGCGGCTTCACCGCCGGCCGGCAGGGCTGCGCGATACCAGGGCTCTGACCGAGCGATCGCCCGCCGGCGAGCCGGACCCCGCCGCACTGATCCGCGCGCCGCTGTGAGCTGCTCGGAGCGGTTCAGGGCTCCGCCAAGCCCTGTCCGCTCCGAGCCCGAGGAAGCTGTTCATCGGCTAGCGCCGCCGCCGTGACGGGACCGCGCGCCTCGTCGCCCGCCCGCAGCGCCGGGTACAGCGCCCTGAACCGCTCGCGACCTTCGGCGTATCTCGCCTGCAGCGCCGGGTCCGGGTCGACGCGCCGGGACACGCGCACGGTTGCGGCCGCCTCGGCGCCGTCCTCGAACAGCCCGGCCGCAAGACCGCCCAACAGCGCCGCGCCGTAGGCGGCGCTCTCCTCGACGGCAGTCAGCTCGAGCTGGACGCCGAGGACCGAGGCCAAGATCGTGAGCACCAGCTCGCTGCGTGCCGCGCCGCCCGTGATGCGGGCGACGTCACCGTCGAACGATGGACGCATGAGGTCGAGCACGTCGGCGAGGCTGTAGGCGACGCCCTCCACGACGGCACGCGCTCGCCGGACAGGTACGGCAGGAAGTAGAGCCCATCGCCACCCGGCGGCCTGTGGGCGGCCTCGCCCAGCAGCGCCTGGGTCTGAATCGACGGGTTGTCGAGTTGTGACGCTTACGAATGTCGGTCGTGAGATCCCGCTGAAGTGCAGCGGGTATACCCATGCGAACGGTGATCTTGAGCAACATCGAGAAAGGAGCCAGACATGGGTGCGGATCGGACAGGCGGCAGCGTCGGGGGGATCAGCCTCGGCGGGATCCTCGTGATCGTCGGGATCGTCCTGATGATCGTCTGGTCGTTCTGGATCGGCTTGATCGTCGCGCTGGTCGGCCTGATCGCGTTCGGCGGTTTCGCGAAGGGCAAGTGGTACTGAGCCGTTGACGGGAGGATCCGTTGCGCGCGGAGCCGGCTCAGGCCGCGAGGCCGTCCATGACCCGCGCGAGCTCCGCGACCGCGTCGCGCTCCGCGGACGTCTGATCCTTGGCGCGGGCGACGACCATCGCCATCGAGCAGAGCCCGGCGCCCCGAGCTGAGCGTGCAACACTGCTGCACGGCCGCGGACGCACCCAGGAACGAGGAAGGATCGACATGACCGATCGACCGCCGGTCGCAGATGTCGCCGAGCCGGACGTCGCGCTCGTGCTCTCCTGCTACGAGGCGTATGCCTGCGGCGACATCGCGGGTGCGGTGGCGCCGCTGCATCCGGACGTCGAGTGGATCGAGCCGGACGAGTTCCCGAACGGCGGGCGGCGCGTCGGCCCCTCGTCGGTGGCCGAGTACCTGCAGAGCTCCTACGACAGCTTCGACGAGCTCCACTCGAACCCGGTGCCGTACCGCCACGGCGGCAACGTCGTGATGGTGCACAACGTGCGCGGCCGGCTGCGCGACGGGAGCGAGGTCGACATGGCGGTCGCCGACGTGTTCACGGTGTGCGACGACGCCATCGTGAGGATGCAGGCCTACGCAAACCCGGACGACGCGTTCGCCCAGGCCGTCTGATCTCGCGGTGCGACGATCCGTCGCTGATCCGGCTCAGGCGTAGACCGCCCGCGCTTGCTCGAGCAGCGCGCGCGCGGCCGGGCCGTGCCGCCGACCGCGGCGGCAGCACAGCGAGATGCGGTGCGCCAGCGCGGGCCTGTGCAAGGCCGCGATCCGCACCGGCGGGCCGGGCGCCTCGGCGTCGGAGCGCGGCAGCACCGCGACGCCGAGGCCAGCGGCGACGATCGCGCGCACGCGGGCCACCTCGCGCGTCTCGAACGCGATCCGCGGCTCGAAGCCGGCTGCGCGTGCGGCGCGCTGAACGGCGCTGCGGATCGTCGCCCCCTCGGTGAAGGCCACGAGATCCTCGTCGCGCAGATCGGCAATCGACAGGCGCGCCCGCGCGGCGAGGCGATGGCGGTCCGACAGCACCGCGACGAGCGGCTCCTCGGCGAGCTCCTGCACGTCGAGGCCGCGCCGGTCCGCCGCGTCGACGATCGTCAGGAAGCCGATGTCGAGCGTGCCGTCGCGCAACTGGTCGGCGAGGGCGACGCTGAGGCCCTCGCGCACCGCGAGCTCGACGCCCGGGAAGCGCACATGGAAGTCGGCCAGCAGCCGTACGAGATCGAGCGGCCCGGGCGTCTGCGTCAAGCCGATCGTGACGCGGCCCGCGACGATCCCGCGCAAGCGCTCGAGCTCCGCGGTCGCGTCGTCGAGCTCGGCGAGCACGCGCCGCGCGTGGGCGACGACCAGCTCGCCGGCGTCGGTGACACGCACGCGGCGGGTCGTGCGGTCCACGAGCGGCACGCCGAGCTCCTGCTCGAGCTTGCGGAGCTGCTGCGAGAGCGCCGGCTGGGCGACGCGCATGCGCACCGCGGCGCGCGTGAAGTGGCGCTCATCGGCGAGCGCGACGAGGTAGCGCAGCTGGCGCAGCTCCATAACGAAACCTTATGGGATTTCGATGGATATCGTCTTGGACTTCTGAATTCGCGACCGGCATGCTGCCGCATCGTGGTCGGCAAGCTGGCAGCGAGCGCCGCCGAGGCGGTTCGCGACGTCGCGGACGGGATGACGCTGCTCGTCGGCGGCTTCGGCCTCTGCGGCATCCCGGAGGCGGCGATCGCCGCGCTGCGCGAGCGCGGCGTGCGCGACCTGACGATCGTCTCCAACAACTGCGGGGTCGACGACTTCGGGCTCGGCCTGCTGCTGGCGAACCGTCAGATCCGCAAGATGGTCTCCTCGTACGTCGGCGAGAACAAGATCTTCGAGCAGCAGTTCCTCTCCGGGCAGCTGGAGGTCGAGCTCGTGCCGCAGGGGACGCTCGCCGAGCGGATGCGCGCCGGCGGCGCCGGCATCCCCGCCTTCTTCGCGCCGGCCGGCGTCGGTACGCCCGTCGCCGAGGGCAAGGAAATGCGCCAGTTCGACGGAACGCCCTACCTGCTCGAGCGCGGGATCGTCGGCGACTTCGCGTTCGTGCGCGCGTGGAAGGGCGACCCGCTCGGCAACCTCGTCTATCGCCGCACCGCGCGCAACTTCAATCCGCTCGCCGCGACGGCCGGCCGCGTGACGATCGCTGAGGTGGAGGAGCTGGTGCCGGTCGGCGCGCTCGACCCCGACGAGATCCACACGCCTGGCGTGTTCGTCCAGCGCATCTTCGCGGCGGTGCCCGAAAAGCGGATCGAACGGCGAACGGTGCGGGAGGAGGCGGCGCGATGAGCGGCGAGCCGGGCACCGACGGGGCCGGCGCCGACGTGCCGCGCACCGACGTGCCGCGCGCCGACGCGGCCGGCGCCGACGTGCCGGGCACCGACGTGCCGCGCACCGACATGCCGCGCGCCGCCTCCCCGCGCGACCGCATCGTCCGCCGCGCCGCGCAGGAGATCGCGGACGGGATGGTGGTCAACCTCGGGATCGGCATGCCAACGCTGATCGCGAACCTGCTCGGCGACCGCACCGGCGTGCTGCTGCAATCCGAGAACGGGCTGCTCGGGATCGGCCCCTACCCGACCGACCCGCAGGTCGACGCCGACCTCATCAACGCCGGCAAGGAGACGGTCACGGCGGTGCCGGGCGCCTCCTTCTTCGACAGCGCGGAGTCGTTCGCGATGATCCGCGGCGGCCACGTCGACCTCGCGATCCTCGGCGGGATGGAGGTCTCCGCGCACGGCGACCTCGCCAATTGGATGATCCCGGGCAAGATGGTCAAGGGGATGGGCGGCGCGATGGATCTCGTCGCCGGCGCCAAGCGCACCGTCGTGATCATGGAGCACGTCAACAAGGCCGGCGAGTCGAAGCTCAAGCGCGCGTGCACGCTGCCGCTGACCGGGCGCCACGTCGTCGACCGCCTCATCACCGACCTCGCCGTCTTCGACTTCCTCGGCCCCGAGCGCACGCTCACGCTCGTCGAGCTACAGCCGGGCGTCGCGCTCGCTGACGTGCGCGCCGCCACTGAGTCACCGTTCAACATCGTCGAGCGTTCGCCGACAGGGAAAAGATTGATACCTGGCGGCAATTCTTTGAATAAATTGAGACCTTGACGGCGTTTTCTGTCTGATGTTCGATGAGCCGGCCCAGCCGTTGGGCTGGTCGCGAACAGAGGAGAGGCATCGCATGAGGATTCTGCGCGGATCGGCCCTGCCGCGAGCGGGTCGAGTCGTTATCGTCGCTATCACGGCGCTCACGCTGGCACTCGGCGTCGTGGCATGCGGCGGCTCGGACACGCCTAGTGGCGGCGGCAGTGGCGAGACGGCCGCGAGCGCACCGCCCGCGAGACCGACCGGCACGCTGAGGGTCGGGCTGCCGGGCCAGCCGCAGTCGCTCGACCCGACGAAGATCATCACCCACTACGACCTGCCGGTCGTCACCGCCCTGTACGACGGCCTGCTGACGCGCACGCAGGACAACTTCGACGAGCTCTCACCCGCGCTCGCCACGTCGTGGGAGAGCAACACCGACGCGACGGAGTGGACGTTCGAGTTGCGGAGAGGAGTGACGTTCTCCGACGGCAGTGAATTCAACGCCGCTGCCGCGAAGAAGTCGTTCGAGTACTACCAGAACGACGAGAGCCTGTGGGGCTTTGCCATCGGCGAGATCGCCGACATCGCCACGCCCGACGACTCCACGCTCGTCGTCTCCTACGACGCGCCGTTCCCCGACCTCGCCAGCTACGCGCCGTTCATCAAGATGATCTCGCCGCAGCTGCTGACGGGTTCGACGGACGCGATCAGAAAGCGCCTCGCCACGCAGGCGGCGGGCACCGGCCCGTACGTGCTGGACAGCTTCGCGCCGACCGGCCGCGTCACCGCGACCGCGAACGCCGACTACTGGGGCGACGGGCCGCACATCGAGCGGCTCGAGCTCGAGCCGATCCCCGAGGAGAGCGCGCGCAACTCCGCGCTCCAGGCCGGCGACCTCGACCTGGTGCTGGGCGTCTCGCCGCGTCAGGCGCAGGGCTTCGCGGGCGACCCGCGGCTGACGGTCTCGAGAACGCCGTCGTGGAAGACCTACACGCTCAGCCTCGGCACGCAGACCGCGCCGCTCGACGACGTGCGCGTGCGACAGGCGCTCGCGTGGGCGGTCGACCGCGAGGCGATCGCCGACAGCGTCCTGCTCGGCGACGCCGAGGTGACCGGGTCGATCATGCCGCCGGACACGTACGGCTACAGCACGCCGCAGACGCAGTACACGTACGACCCCGCGAAGGCGAAGGCACTGCTCGCCGAGGCGGGGGTGGACCAGCCCGTGAAGCTGAGTCTCGTCGCATACAACACCGTCGCCGACGGGGTCGCGGTCGCGCAGGCGCTCGCCGAGCAGGCGAAGGCCGGCGGCTTCGACATCAAGGTCGTCCCGCTGCCGGAGACCTCCGCGGTCACCGACCTCGACAAGGCACAGCGCAAGTACGACATCCACCTGATCCCCAACGGGTGGATCAACGGCGGCCCGTTCCACCTCGCGGCGGGCTTCGTCACGGCCCATGCCAACTACAGAGGCAGAAGACTGCTCGACTTGATCGAGCAGATGAGAACCACGGCGAACGGGCCGGAGCGCGAGGAGATCATCGCGGCAGCGCAGGAGGAGGAGGCGAAGGAGCTGCCGGAGCTGTCGCTGTTCGCGATCGCGACGGCGGACGCCTCGACCAGCGCACTCAAGAACCACCTGCCGCCGAAGGACGGGTTCCTGCCGAACTGGACCGAGCAGTACCTGGCCGCGGAGTGAGTGCGGCCGCATGACCCGCTACATCGCCATCCGCATCGGGCAGGGCGCGCTCGTCGTGCTCGGTGCGGTGGCGGTCAGTTTCCTGCTCGTCAACGTCGCCGGCGACCCAGTCGGCGTGCTCGGCGGGCAGCTGCTCGGCCCCGAGGAGAAGCAGCGGCTGATCGAGCTCTACGGCTACGACCGGCCGCTGTCCGAGCAGTTCGTCGACTACATCGGATCGGTGCTGCGGGGCGACTTCGGGGAGTCGTTCCGCCAGCCGGTCGGCGCGGTCACGCTCGTGCTCGAGTCGCTGCCGCCGACGATCTGGCTCGTCGTGGGCTCGGTGATCGTCACGTTCGTCGTGTCGATCCCGGCGGCGGTCCTGTCGGTCCTGCGCCGCGGGTCGAAGCTCGACGGCGGCGTGCGCGGCAGCCTGATGGTGCTGCAGGGCCTGCCGTCGTTCTGGCTCGGCGTCGTGCTGGTGCTGATCTTCTCGGTGCAGCTGCGCTGGCTGCCGAGCTACGGCGACGAGGACTGGACGTCGTACATCCTGCCGATCGCCGCGCTGGCAATCCCGTTGATGTCGTCGGTCGTGCGCCTGCTGCGCTCGCAGATGCTCGACATCATGGGAATGGAATTCGTGACGGCGCTGCGGGCGAAGGGGCTGTCCGAGCGCGACATCGTGCTGCGGCACGCGCTGCACAACGCGATGCCGCCGCTCGTGACGTTCATGGCGCTGCAGATCGGCTGGCTGTTCGGCGGCACGATCATCGTCGAGGCCGTCTTCGGCTGGCCCGGGATCGGCACGCTCGCGATCACGGCGACGAACAACTCGGACCTGACGGTGATCCAGGCGCTCGTCGTCGTCGTCGCCGTCGTCTACGTGCTGCTGAACCTGCTCGCCGACCTGCTCGTGCTGGCGATCGACCCGCGCCTGAGGGCAAGCTGATGCGGCTGCGGGGCGGACGCTTCGCCGGCGTCGGTGCGGCGCTCGCCGGCGGGATCGCGATCTTCGCCGCCGCGCTGGCGCTGGCGCTCGCCGGGACGCTGTTCATGGTCGACCCGAACGCGCAAGACCTCGGGACCACGTTCGCAGCGCCGCTGACCGAGGGACATCTGCTCGGGACCGACTCGCTCGGCCGCGACGTGCTGTCGTGGATCGCCCACAGCGTGACGACGTCGTTGAAGATCGGCCTCGCGATCGTGGCGCTGTCAGCGCTGCTCGGGATCGTGGTAGGGGTCATCTCGGCGTACATCGGCGGGGCGCTCGACACGCTGCTGATGCGCATGGTGGACCTGCAGCTGGCGATCCCGCCGCTGCTGCTGTTCATCGCCGCGGCGGCGGTCGTTGGAACGAGTCAGACGACGCTCATCCTGCTCGTCAGCGTGATCAGCTGGGTGACGTACGCGCGGCTCGTGCGCACGCAGATCCTCGTCGAGAAGCAGCGCGCGTCGATCGCCGCGGCGCGGCTCGCCGGCATCGGCCACGTCCGCATCGTCATGCGCCACCTGCTGCCGTCGATCGGCTCGGTGGTGCTCGTCGTCGCCTCGCTCCAGCTCGGCTTCGTGCTGCTGTGGGAGGCAAGCCTCGCCTTCGTCAACCTCGGCGTTCAGCCACCGGACACGAGCCTCGGCTTCCTGATCGCCCAGGGGCGCTCGACGTTGGCGCAGGCGTGGTGGGTCGTCGTGTTCCCGGGCGTGATGCTCGCGCTGCTGCTGCTGGCGGCGAACCTCGTCGGCGACGGACTGCGCGACTACTTCGGCGTCGAGGCGGAGGTGATCGACCGGTGAGCGGCGTGGCATTCGCGATGGAGGATGTCGGCGTCGTCACCGCGGTCGCCGACAAGCCCTCGATCACGCTCGTGGACGGCGTCAGCCTCGAGCTGAGCGCCGGCGAGCTGGTCGGCATCGTCGGCGAGACGGGCGCCGGCAAGACGTTGACGATGCGCGCGATCCTGGGGCTCCTGCCGCCCGGCACCCGCGCGACCGGACGCGTGCGCATGGAGGGGTCGGAGGTCGCGCTCGCGGACGTGCGCACGCTGCGCTCGTGGCTGGGGCGGTCGACGTCGGTCGTCCTGCAGAACCCGATCGGCATGCTCGACCCGCTCGTGCGCGTCGGCGACCAGCTGATCGAGGGCGTCGTGCGGCTGCGCCTCGCGACGAAACAGGAAGCGCTGCAGCGCGCTGTCGAGCTGCTCGCCAGCATGGGCTTCCGCGATCCGGCGAGCGTTCAGCGCCTGTACCCGCATCAGCTGAGCGGCGGCATGGCGCAACGCGTCGCCACGGCGATGGGCCTGATGCCGCG
>Ga0075429_100001482_pt1 | contig 19316 bp, 18 predicted proteins | sample RhiMetdeltSRZDD3_FD_75295 | JGI IMG/M metagenome (GOLD analysis project Ga0075429, IMG submission 75295) | Populus rhizosphere microbial communities from Tennessee, USA - Rhizosphere MetaG P. deltoides SRZDD3 | ecosystem: Host-associated > Plants > Roots > Rhizosphere > Soil | place: USA... | reverse complement strand
GCGACGTTCGGCGCGGTGCAGAACCGCCTCGAGCACACGTACAACAACCTGGCCACCTACGAGGAGAACCTGACCGCGTCGGAGAGCCGCATCCGCGACGTGGACATGGCTGCCGAGATGGTCAAGTTCACGAAGAGCCAGATCCTGGTTCAGGCGGGCACCTCGATGCTCGCGCAGGCGCAGCAGGCGCCGCAGCAGGTCCTGTCCCTGCTTCGGTAGTCAGCTGCACCCAGACGGATTGCATGCGGGACCCGCCGGGAGCGGCCACATGGCCGCTCCCGGCACCCGCAGGCCATGGCGGGCGCTCCCTGGGCGCCCGCCATACCGTTCTCCACCACCCGTCCAGCGGGGTCAAGTTGGCGCGTCCGCGGCCGATGACCAAAAGTGATGTCGCTCCCGCTTGCACTCGCCCGCATCGACCAGATCGAGCGCGCGCTTGTGCCACAGCCGGTCGCGACGTCAACCACCTCGCCAGTCGCCGGGGCGGGCGGAACCGCATCTCCGGTGCCCGCACCGGTCGCAACCGCCTCCTTCGCACAGCTGCTCGGCAACGCGAGCGGCTCGCCGCTGACGACGATTGCCGCCGCGGAGCTCGGCCAGTGCGAGCAGCCGCCCGGTTCGAACGACTCGCCGCGCATCGCGCAGTACCGCACGGCCACCGCCGGCAGCGGCGTGGGGCCGTGGTGTGGGTACTTCGTCTCGTGGGCCGCGCGCCAGGCGGGCGCGCCGCTCGGCGACCATGGCGAGGGCTTCGGTTCCGTCGACGCGCTCTACGCATGGGCGCAGCGCGCCGGCCGCGCGCTTCCGAACGGCCCGGGCGTCGTGCCGCGCCCTGGCGACCTGGTCGTCTGGGACGAGCACGTCGGGATCGTCGAGCAAGTCCTTCCCGACGGGAGAATCCAGACGCTCGAAGGCAATTCTTCCGACAAAGTTTCCCGCAATATGCATGAAATTTCTGATCCCGTCGGTTACGTCCAGATGAGTTGACCAAACAACGACGAATGACCGCTCCGGTGTCATTGCTTCATCACGACTTTCCTGCCGCCGCCGAGGCAGCTGCCGCCACCGAGCTGACGAGCGTCGTGATCGTTGATCCGCATCCGCCGATGCGTGATGGCCTGTCGTTGCTGCTGCCACCCGAGGGGTTGGCCGTGCTCGGCGGCGCCTCGACAGGCGCCGGTGGCGAGGCGCTGGTCGTCCGCTATGAGCCGGACGTCGTGCTCGTCGCAGCCGGCCTGCCAGATGTCGACGGGATCGCGCTCGTGCGCCGGCTCGTGCGCCGCGGGTTGCGCAGCGCCGTCGTGCTCTACGCCGACGACGCCGACTGCGAGGACTCGGCCGCCGCCGTCAACGCCGGCGCCGCCGGGCTTGTCGCCAAGCGCCGCTCGATCACCGAGCTGGCCGAGGCGCTGCGCTCGGTCGCAACGGGCGGGCTGTGGTTCGAGGAGCGCGACGACGACGCGCTCGCGCCGCCGCCTGCGCCTGCTCCAGCGCCGCCGCTCCCGCTTCCATACGGCCAACGGCGCACCTCGACGCTGTCGAGCTCCGAGCTGCGCGTGCTGGCGCTTGTCGCCGAAGGCGGCTCGACCGAGGAGACCGCCGAGGCGCTCTCGCTCAGTCCGCACACGGTCCGTACGCACATGCGCAACGTGATGCGCAAGCTCGAGGCGTCCAACCGCGCCCACGCGGTCGCAATCGCGATCCGCGAGGCGGCGATCGAGATCTGAGCCGCCGCGACCCGCACGACCGACCGTACGGTCGGCAACGCACCCGATCTCGGTATACGCTGGACCGGTGGCTCGAAAGACGCCGCCGGCTCTCGCTCGCATCGCCGCCCTGCTCGTGCTCGCGCTCCTGATCGCCTCCTGTGGGGGCGGCAGCACCGCAGGACCCGTCGCGCCGTCGCGCGCTGCGACGACGACGGCCGCGTCGCCGGCGCCGACCCAGCTGGCCGCTGCGGTTCCGGAAACCGCGACGACGCCGGCCGCATCGCGCACCACGCCGACCGCGCCGCCGACCGCGCAGTCGCGCGCCTCTCGACGGCGGTCCGCCTCCGGTGCCGCCGCGGCGCCGTCCGAAGCGGCGGGCGCCGGCTCGCCCGCTGATGCGCCGGCCGCGGCTGCCGGCGAACCGCCCGCGACGCCTGCCGACGAGCCAGCGGCCGATCCGCAGCCGTCTGCGATGCCGCTCGACGAGCGCGCCAAGCTGATCCTCACCCGCCGCGTGAGCCCGTCGCACTACGTCCAGCAGGGCACGGTCATCGGCACCTACGACGGGACGATGGAGATCGAGGCGCGCATCACCGCGCGGGGCGTCCTCGTCAGGTTCACCGCCAGCGTGCCGGGCGGGACGATCTCGGGCCGCGGCGTCGTGGTCGCGATCCTCGACAGCACGACGTGGCCGGGCCTGCGCGGGAGAGCGGTCGTCACCGGCGGCACCGGCCGCTTCGCCAGCATCCACGGCCGCGGGTTGAAGGTAACCGGCCGCTCCAAGCCGGACGCGAGCCGCGCCCACGTCCGGCTTGTCGGAACGGTCAGTCGCGACTAGCCCGGGAGCTCGTCCTTCGGGCGCTGCGCCGGCAGCCAGCGCGGCTCAAGCACGACCGAGCGGTACGCGATCGCAGCGGCGATCGCGCCGACGAGCGGGCCGACGATGTAGATCCAGAAGTCGTCGAACTCGCCAGAGACGACCGCCGGGCCGAGCCAGCGCGCGGGGTTGAGGCCGCCGCCCGTCGCCGGGCCGAACACCATCACCGCGACGCCCAGCGCCGCGCCGATGCCGAGGCCCGCGAGCGGCGCCTCGCCGCGTGGGTTGACGGCAAGGCCCATGATCGCCCACATCAGCAGGAAGGTGCCGAGCGCCTCGGCGATCAAGCCGAGCCACACCGAGCCGTCCTGCAGGATGTCGCCGTTGATCGCGGTGGCGCCGTAGTTGACGAGGGGGTCGCCGCCGACGTCGTTGAAGAGCAGCAGCACGACCAGCGCGCCGAGGACGCCGCCGATGCACTGGCAGATCAGGTAGACGACCGCGTTGGGTGTCGAAATCTTCTTGAGCGACCACAGCCCGAACGTGACGGCCGGGTTGAAGTGCGCGCCCGAGGTTCCGCCGAGCGAGTAGATCAGCACGGCGAGGATGAAGGCATGCGCGAGCCCGAGCTCGGCGAGGTCGATCCCGCCCGAGCCGGCCGACGCAACCGAGATGAAGCCGCAGATGAAGAAGACGAGCAGGAACGTGCCGACCGCCTCGGCGACGAACGCCGGCAGTCCGCGCGGCTCTGGCTCCTCCACGACGACGAACTCCATACTGCTCATCGAATGGGTCCTCCTGGTGACGGTGACGGAGAACCGAGCGGTCTCCAGCTTCCGGAGTACGACGAACGCGCCAAGAGTCCTGCGCCTGGAGGGGTTTCGCTACGCGCCCGCGAGGCCGCGAGCGTCGCCGCTCAGCCCGAGCGACGGCAACGTGACGCGGCCGGCGTCGGCCGTGACCGTGCCGATGCGCGCCGCGCCGGGATGGCGCGCGCTCAGCTGTGCGATGGCCGCCTCGGCGGCATTCGCCGGGATGATCGCGACGAAGCCGCAGCCCATGTTGAAGACCTTTTGCAGCTCCGCCGGGTCCACGGCGCCGCAGCGTGCGATCAGCTCGAACACCGGCGGCACCGGCAGCGGGTCGGAGATCTCGTAGCCGACGCGACCGACCCTTCCCAGCCGCAACAGGTTCAGCACACCGCCGCCGGTGATGTGCGCGAGCCCGTGCACAGGGATCTCGGAGCGGAGCAGCTCCAGCACCGCGCGTACGTAGAGGACGGTCGGTTCCAGCAGCACGTCCGCAACAGACGCGCCGCCCAGCTCGGCGGGCGCGTCGTCGTAGGCAAAGCCGCCGTCCTCCAGCAGCGCGCGGCGCGCGAGCGTGAGGCCGTTCGAGTGCACACCGCTCGACGGCAGGCCGATCAACGCGTCGCCAGGGGCGATCGCCTCGCCGGTGACGATCGCATCGAGCGCGACCGTGCCGAAGCAGGCGCCGGTGAGATCGAAGCCATGCGGCGACGGATGGCCCTTGATCAGCTCGGGCAACTGCGCCAGCTCCCCGCCCGGGATCTCGACGCCGGCTTCCTCGGCGCCGCGTTTCAAGCCGAGCGCGATGTCGCGCAGCACGTGCGGGTCGGCCTGCTCAACGGCGAGGTAGTCGAGCACCGCCAGCGGCTCGGCGCCGACGCAAATCACGTCGTTGACGTTCATCGCGATGCAGTCGATCCCGACGGTGTCGTAGCGGCCGGTCTGCTCGGCGACGATCACCTTCGAGCCGACCCCGTCGGCACACACGGCGATCCCCAGGTTCGGCGCCACGCGCAACACGTTCGCGTAGTGGCCGGAGCCCAGCACCGACGCCGACGGCCGCCCCGGGTCGATCGTCTTCAACACCTCGACCAGCGCACGCACGCCCGCGTCCGCCTCCGCGATGTCAACGCCGGCGGCTGCGTAGGAGTCGGTCACCGCCCCATTCTCGCCGATGGCGCGGCGCGCCCGCCGTCAGGCGGCCGGGACGAGCGCGTACTCGCTCGCGCGGAATCGCGCCCGTCGGCGCAGCTCCAGCGTCGAGCCGGGGAAGATCGTGCTGTTGCGACCGTTGCGATCGAGGTAGTAGCTGCGACAGCCGCCGGCGTTCCAGACCGTCCCGCGCAGTCGCCGTTGGACCTCTTCGTTGAAGCTGTCCTGCACCGCCGGGCGCACGTCCGCGCTCGCGACCCCGTCGCGCTCCATCACCTTCAGCGCGTCGATCGCGAACTGCATCTGCAGCTCGATCAGCACCGTCGCCGACGTGTGGCCGTTGCCGACGTTCGGCCCGAGGATCATGAAGAAGTTCGGGAAGCCGCTGATGACGGTGCCGAGGTAGCCGGTCGGGCTGCCACCCCACGTCTCGTCGAGCGTGCGCCCGTCGCGCCCCGTCACGCGTGCGGCGATCGGCATCTCGGTGATGCCGAAGCCGGTGCCGAGGATCAGCGTGTCGGCCGGCCGCTCGACGCCGTCGGCGCCGACGAGCCCATGGGGGCGCACCTCCGTCACCGCGTGCGGCACGAGCTCGACGTTCGCCTGCGTCAGCGCGCGGTACCAGTCGTTCGAGAAGAGGATCCGCTTGCAACCGAGCGTGTGGTCGGGCGTCAGCGCGGCGCGCAGCCGCGGATCCGCGACCGAGCGCTCGAGGTGCCGGCGCGCGATCCGCTGGAAGCCGCCCATCGCGCGTGGGTTGCGCTCGGCGAAGCCCGCCAGCTCGAACGTGTAGTACATCGCTTCGCGCAGTGCCCGCTGCGTCAGCGGCAGGCGTCGGTAGAGCGCCTGCTCCGTGGCGGTGACGCGCCGGTCGAGCTTCGGCAGGACCCACTGCGCGGTGCGCTGGTACACCGCCACCCGTCCGGCGCGTGGCTGGATCTGTGGCACGAACTGGACGGCCGAGGCACCCGTGCCGATCACGGCGACCTCGCGGCCGGAGAGGTCGTGCTCGTGGTTCCAGCGCGAGGAGTGGAAGATGGTGCCGGCGAACGTGTCGAGCCCGGACACGTCCGGCAGGACGGGCTCGCTCCACGGGCCGGTCGCGGAAATCAGCGCACTCGCAGTCCAATCGCCGCGCGTGGTCACGATCCGCCAGCGCTGCGCCTCCTCGTCCCACCGTGCGGACAGCACGTCGGCATCCGTCACGACGTGCTCCTCGACGCCGTGCTCGCGCGCCACCCGCTGCGCGTACTCCTGGATCTCCGACTGCCGAGCGTAGAGCCGTCCCCACGCCGGGTTCGGCGCGAAGCTGAACGAGTAAAGCGCCGACGGCACGTCGCACGCGCAGCCAGGGTAGGTGTTGTCGCGCCACGTGCCGCCAACCTCGGCGGCGCGCTCGAGCACGACGATGCTGCCGATGCCTGCGCGGCGCAGCATCGCGGTCGCGCCGATCCCGCTCAGACCGCCGCCGACGATCGCCACGCGCACGTCACGCGGAGTCTCCCCGCCTGCGCCCGCCTCGCCCATCCGACGCCTCCGTGTACGCTGGCCCGGATCCGCCTTGAACTTCGGTCAAGACCATAACGCCGTCCTGCGCCTCGCGCGGCAGATCGCCTCGCGGATCGTCAACCCCGGCGGTGTGCCGAGCGCCACGCGGCTGCGCGCGGCGGTCGCCGGCCGCACAGTCCTCGTGACCGGCGCCTCCCACGGGATCGGCCGCGCCACGGCAATCCGGCTCGGGCGCGCGGGCGCGACGGTGCTGCTTGTCGCGCGCTCGGCAGACGTGCTCGAGGAGCTCGTCGAGCAGCTGCGCGCCGACGGCGGCGATGCGTACGCGCTGCCGGCCGACCTGAGCGACGCCGATGCCGCCGTGCCTTCGCTGGCGCGGCGGATCCTCGACGAACACGGCCCGCCCGATGTGATCGTGAACAATGCCGGCAAGTCGATTCGCCGCACGGTTGAGCAGTCGTACGAGCGCTTCCACGACTACACACGCACGGCGAACCTGAACTACCTCGGCCCGGTGCGGCTGCTGCTCACACTGCTGCCAGCGATGCGCGAGCGCGGCAGCGGCCACATCGTCAACGTCTCGACCGTCGGCGTGCTGCTGCCGCCGACACCGCGTTGGTCTGCCTACCAGGCCTCGAAGGCGGCATTCGACGTGTGGCTGCGCTCGCTCGCAGCGGAGGCGCACGACGACGGGATCACCGCTACGTCGCTGTACATGGCATTGGTCCACACGCGCATGAGCGCGCCGACCGACGACTTCAAGCTCATGCCGGGGCTGTCGGCCGACGAGGCGGCCGGGCTCGTCTGCCATGCGATCGTCGACCGGCCGTCCGCGATCACCCCGTGGTGGGCGACGACCGCCGCGCTGATCGATACGGCCGCACGCGGCACGAGCGACCGGCTCGTGCGCCTCTACGCGAAGCGCTTCACGGCGCGGGGCGCCGCGCGCCCGCCCGACGCGCCCGCTCCCGCCGCCGCCGCGCCCGCTCCCCCCGACCCGCCTGCCCCCGCCCGCGCCGACGGGAGCGCCCCCTCGTGACCGGCTCGTCCCGCCTCGACGACGCTCGCACGCTCGCCGGCCTCGCGCTCCCCGCCCTGCGCGCGTTCGCCGGCGCCGGGATGCTGAAGCCGCTGCCGCCGCGGCGCGCGCTGCAGGCGCTCCGCGCCGCTCGCACGCTCGGGATGGGCGCGGCCGGTGGCTGCGCGGTAAGCGCCGCACGCGACCCCGACGGGCTCGCCGTGATCGACGAGCGCGGGACGCTCACCTTCGCGCAGCTGAACGGGCGCGCCGAGCGGATCGCCGCCGCGCTGCGCGCCGAGCACGGCGTTGGACCTGACCGCGACCTCGCCGTCATGTGCCGCAACCACCGCGGCTTCGTTGAGGCGATGCTGACCGCCTCGCGCCTCGGCGCGGATCTGCTGCTCCTGAACACGGACTTCCCCGGGCCGCAGCTCGCACAAGCGCTCGCGCCGCACCATCCCGCCGTGATCGTGCACGACGAGGAGTTCGCGCCCGCGCTCGACGATGCGCTCGCCGCCGTCGCGGACCCCGGCCCGACCGGCTCCCGCGCCGCTCCCGCGCGCATCCTCGCCTGGCACGACGCAGAGCCGGCCGCCGGCGTGCCCACGCTCGACCGTCTGGCCGCCACCGGCCGCACCGCCCCTGCGCCGCCCGCGCCGCCGACGCCCGGCCGCCTCGTGATCCTCAGCTCCGGCACGACCGGCGCGCCGAAGGGCGCCCCGCGCGAGCCGTCGGCGGCCGACGCGCTCGGTCCGCTCACCACGCTGCTGGAGCAGCTGAAGCCGCACGCCGGCGACCCGATCTTGATCGGCCCGCCGGTCTTTCACGGCTTCGGGCTCGCGTTCCTCGGTATCGCGCTGTTTGTCGGCGCGCCGGTCGTGCTGCGGCGGCGCTTCGACCCGGCATGGGCGCTCGCGGCGGTCGCGCAACATCGCGTCACGCACCTCGTCGGCGTGCCGGTGATGCTGCAGCGCATGCTCACGCTGGGTGGGCGGGGATCGGAATCCGAGCGCGCGGCCCATGACACGACCTCGCTGCGCGCGGTCGCCTCCGCCGGCGCGCCGCTCGCGCCCGACGTCGCGAGTGCCTTCATGGACGCGTTCGGCGACGTCCTGTTCAACCTCTACGGCTCGACCGAGACGGGCTTTGCCTCGTGGGCCGGGCCGGCTGATCTGCGTGCGGCGCCCGGAACGGTCGGCCGGCCGCCGCGTGGCACGACGTTGAAGGTGCTCGACAACGACGGCGGCGAGCTGGCGCCCGGCGCCGTCGGCCGTGTCTTCATCGGGAGTCGGCTCGTGTTCGATGGCTATGCCGGCGGCGGATCGCGCGAGATCGTGGATGGGCTGATGTCGATCGGCGACGTCGGTCACTTCGACGCGGCGGGCCGCCTGTTCGTCGACGGGCGCGAGGACGACATGATTCTGTCGGGCGGCGAGAACGTGTATCCGCAGGAGGTCGAGGACGCGCTGGCCGGCCATCCGCGGCTCGCGGACGCGGCCGTGATCGGCGTTCCCGATCCCGACTTCGGCCAGCGCCTGCGCGCGTTCGTGGTACGCCGGACCGACACGGGCGACGAGGACGGCGAGCCGGTCTCTGAGGAGGAGTTGGTCGCCTACTTGCGCGAGCGCCTCGCGCGTTACAAGCTGCCGCGCGAGATCGTCTTCCTCGACGCGATCCCGCGCAATCCAACCGGCAAGGTCTTGAAACGTGAGCTGCGCAACGCCACATAAATGTGGTTGCATTGCTTGATACTGTGACTACATGCGAGAGGTCGGAGTCCGAGAGCTGAAGACGCACTTGAGCGAGGCGCTGCGCGAGGTCGAGCGCGGCGGCCGACTGCGCGTGACGGTGCATGGGCGTCCGATCGCCGACATCGTTCCCGCGGCCGCCGGTCGCGATGACGATTTGCGCGCGCTCGTGGCCGAAGGCCGACTCACGCCGCCGTCGCGTACGGGACCGCGGCGGGCGCCCAAGCTCGTGCGCGATGTGCGCGCGGCGTCGGCGCTTGTGCTCGCCGAGCGCGACGAACAGCGCTAGGGGACGGGGCGCGCTGCTGTATCTCGACGCCAGCGCGCTGGTGAAGCGCTACGTGGCTGAAAACGGCAGCAAGCTCGTGCGCGACGCGATGGCAGCCGACCCACACTGGTTCATGTGCCGCGTCGGCTTCGTCGAGACGGTCCGCGCTGTCGGACTTGCGGCTGGGAGACGCGCCGCGGACGTCGTCCGGCGCGAGTGGCCTGCGTTCGGCGTGATCGAGGTCGACGCCGAGCTTGCCGGGCACGCTGCCGAGCTGGCGTTGACGCATGAGCTGCGCAGCCTCGACGCGCTTCACCTCGCAGCGGCGCTGCTGCTCCCGTCCGACGCCATCACCGTTGCGACCTGGGACGTGCGCCTGCACCGCGCCGCCTGTGACCGCGGGCTCGCTGCGCTCCCCGAGCGGCTCGCCTCCTAGGCCGCGTCCCGGCGCCTCGTCCGTGTGCGCTCTTCGTCGGGCCCGCCGTAGTCGGCGAACAGCTCGGCCGGGGACATTTCGAGCGCCTCGATCAGCCGCAGCAGCGTCGTCGCGCGCAGGTCCTTCGTGCCGCGCTCGATCGTGCCGACGTGGTTGGGGTGCATCCCCGCCCGCTGACCGACAGCCTCCTGCGACAGGTCGCGGTCGCGGCGCGCCTTGCGCAACGCGCGGCCGAGCGCGACCAGACGGGGATCGGGATCCGGCATAAGGTCCCGGACCCTGCCCAACCGATCGTCGCCATACCAGCCACGATCGTGGTGGAAAATCCCACCGGTCAGTTGGATTTTCAGCTATCGTCCCACCGAGACGTTGTACGGCAGGGAATCGTCTCAAGCCGCTCCGCGTCTCTACTCCCTTCGTCGACGATCCCCCATCACCCGACGAGGGAGCCAGGGCGCTCCGGCCGTCCCCCTCGGTCGGAGCGCTCGCCTTCGGAGGACGGACTGCCCGCCTCCCTTAAGCGGCCAACGGCGGGGTCGCCGCGGCGCGCGTAGGACCGCGCAGCTGCGCGGCGAACGCGGCCAGCGCTGGCGGGTCTGCCGCCAGCGTGCGCAGTGCGCGGCGGGTCAGCAGCTCGTGTGCCGCATCGGCCGCGCCAGGCGCCGCCGGATGAGCGGCGGCGTCGAGCAACACCGCGTCGCAGCGCGCGACGAGCCCGTCGAGGCGGTCAGTGGGCGGATCATCGAGCAGGACGTCGGGCAGCGCATCGGCCGGGCGGCCGCTTGCCTCCAGCGCTGCGAGCGCGGCCGGCGCGAGCGCGTCGCGCTCGCCCTCCGGCGCAACCAGCACGAGCGTCGCGTCGTCGGCGGCCGACACTGTCGCGGCCCACGCGCGCAGGACCGGCTGCCACGTCTGTGGATGCGCCCAGTCGGGCGAGTACAGGACCGTTGTGCCACGCGCGTCGAGCTGCGGCGGCACGACCGCGCGCGCCCAGCGCGGGGGCATGCTGCGCGCAAGCTCGGCGAGACGACGGTCGGCGATCTCGGCGGCGTGGGACCAGCTCATCCGCTCGGCGCCGCGCCGCGCGTGTGCGCCGCGCCGCGCGCGTTCGTCCGGAGCCGCCGCGGCGCTGCGCAGCGCGGCTGCCAGCTCGGCGGGGTCGACCTCGAGCGCGCACGCCGGTCCGGCCGTCGGCCCGGCGTACGTGCGCGCCTCGAACTCCGTGCGGCGCGCGCGCAGTGGCCAACCGGCGTCGGGTGGGCAGAACTCGCCCGTCGGCCCGGCGGCGGTGTGGATCACCGGCACGCCGCATGCCATCGCCTCGAGCGCCGGCAGGCAGAAGCCCTCGGCGCGGTAGGGCAGCACGACCACGTCGGCGGCGCGATAGAGCGCCGGCAGCTCGGCGGCCGGCAGGTCCTCGGTCAAATAGGTCACGGGCGCGACGTCCTCGCGCGCGGCGAGCGCACGCACCTCCTCGCCGGCCGTCTGGCCCTTGTACGTGCTCCCGGCGCCGAAGTCCTTCACAACGAGCCGCACGTCGTCGCCGGGTCCGAACGCGCGCGCCCACGCCGCCAGCAGCACATCGATCCCCTTGCGCCAGATCGTCCCGCCGACAAACAGGAAGGTGACCGATCCCGCCCGCCCTGCGTGCGGCACGCCGAGGTGGCGTGCCGGGCCGTCCGGCGAGAAGCGCTCCAAGTCGACGCCGTTCGGGACGACGTCAACGATCCCCGGCGGCATCCCGCTCGCGACGTAGCCATCGCGCACGAACGCGCTCGGCACCCACACGCGGTCGACGCGCTCACGCACCTGATGGACCCACGCGCGCGGCGGCGCGCCGACCTCCCACGGGAGGATTGCAATCGTTGGACCCTCGCTGCCGGGCGCGAAGTCGGGCGGCCAGCAGTGCGTGATCGTCGGCGCGGCAAGCGGCAGCTGGCCGCTGCGCGGCTCCCGCTTGACCAGCTCGTACCCGCGCGCCGCGAGCGCGGCGCCGAGCCCGTCGTTGACGTGCGCGAGCGAGTGCACGCCGCCGTGCTCGCCGCGCACGACGAGCTGGGTCCAAGGGCTGGGGGTGCCGGAGCCGGCCCAACGGGTGCCGGAGGTGGCCACGTGGCCACCGGAGGCGGGTCCCGAAGCGGGATTTCCGGCGGAGGCGGGTCCCCTGGGGCTGTCCACGGTCGGGGCCATCTCCCCCGATGATCGGCCCGTCAGCGTGCGCGCTTGAGCCGCCGCACGACGAGCGCAGCGAGCCCGAGTCGGTACGCCGCGTAGGGCATCAGCGAACGATCACGCTCGACCTGCGTGATCAGCCACGTCGACGCAAGCGTCGAGGCGAACGACGCAGCCGTCCCGAGCGCGAACGCGACATGCACGTCGCGCGGCAGCCCGCGTCTCCACAGTCGCCAGCCCTTCAGGCCCGTCGCTGCGAGGATCAGCGGCAGCGCCGCGTGGCGCGAAAGCACGTTTGCGTCCTCGCGCGTGAAGTGCCGCCAACGGGCGGCGGCGAGCGTCGCGCCGTTGCGCGAGATCCCGGGGACGAGCGCGCACGCTTGGCCGATCCCGAGCACGAGCCCGTCCTTCCAGCCGGCCGCCGCGCGTGCGCGCTCCTGCGGCATGCGGTCGGCGGCCGCCATTGCGAACGCGCCGGCGACCAAACCGGCGGCCGTCGTGGCGGGCGTACCGAGGTGGCGCTCGATCGGTCGCTCGAACAAAAACGCGAGCGCGCCCGCGGGCACGAACGACAGCACAAGCAAGGTGAAGCGCCGGCCGTCAAGCCCGCGTGCGGTCTCTTCGACCTCTGTGCGCAGTCCGATCAGCAGCGCTGCGGCGGTGCCGGCGTGCAGTGCCACCTCGAACGCCTTGCGCAGCTCTGCGTCGAGCTGGCGGTAGCGCCAGCCGGCCAGCCACGGCACGAGCGCGACGTGGCCGGAGGAGGAGATCGGCAGCAGCTCGGCGGGCCCGTGCAGCGTGCCGAGCGCGAGCGCCTCGCGCAGCGGCAGCGCGCGCTCGCTCACGCTGCGATGCGGCCGCGGGCGCGGTTGCGTCGCCAGCGCACGACGTAGTAGACGGCGGCCGCGATGAGCAGCGCCGCAAACATGTAGTCGAGGTAGTGCAGGCGGTCCTTCCAGTCCTCCCACTTCGCACCCGCCTCTTTGCCGATCAGCGTGAGCGCGAACACCCACGGCAGCGCGCCGAGGAAGGTGAAGATCGAGAAGCGCAGGAAGTTCATGCGCGCGACGCCCGCCGGCAGCGAGATGAACGTGCGAATGATCGGCATCATGCGCGTCCAGAAGACGGTCGCCTCGCCGTGCTCGGCGAACCAGCGGTCGGCCGTCGCAAGGTGCTTCGGCGAGATGTGCAGCTTTCTGCCGTGGCGCTCGACGAGCTCGATACGGCCGAAGTAGCCGACCCCATAGGCGATCCACGAGCCGACAAGGTTCGCGCTCGTGCCGACAAGGGTCGCGACGATCAGCGAGTACTCGCCTCTGGCGACGTTGAAGCCGGTGAACAACATCGTCGCCTCCGACGGAATCGGGATGCAGGCACTCTCGAGCGTCATCAGCACGAACACACCGGCGAGGCCAATCTTGTCGACGACGTCGGTCGCGAAGTTCGCGAGCGACTCGGTGATCGAGGCGAGGACGAGCACCGGAGAAGCCTAACGGCGCGTCGGTCCCGCCGTGCCCGCGGACGCCCGCCGCCGCCCCGCCGCCCCGGGGGCCGGCCCGCGCCGCCGCTAGGGTTCGCCGCGCCCATGCCGGTCCCCCTGTTCGACACCGTCTCGCCGGTCGCGCCGCTGCGGGCCGAGCTCGACGCGGCGATCGCGCACGTGCTCGACGGCGGCATCTACATCCTCGGCCCTGAGGTCGAGGCGTTCGAGCGCGAGTTCGCTGCCTACCTTGGCGTCAAGCACGTCGTTGGTGTCGCGAACGGCACCGACGCGATCACGCTCGCGCTGCAGGCGCTGGGCGTCGGCCCCGGCGACGAGGTCGTCGTGCCGTCGTTCACCTTCTACGCGAGTGCGGAGGCGATCCCGCCAACTGGCGCGACGCCCGTCTTCTGCGACGTCGATCCCGACACGATGTGCGTCACCGCCGAGACGGTGCGCGCCGCTCTGACGCCGCGCACAAGAGCGGTGATCGCGGTCGACCTGTTCGGCAACCCAGCCCCGATCCCGGAGATCGCCGCGCTTGGCGTGCCGGTAGTCGAGGATGCCGCGCAGGCCACCGGTGCCCGCTTGCGCGACCGCATGGCCGGCTCGCTCGGCACGGTCGCGACGTTCTCGTTCTTCCCCTCGAAGAACCTCGGCTGCTTCGGCGACGGCGGCGCGATTGCGACCGACGACGACGCGCTCGCGGACGCCGCCCGCGTGCTGCGCTTCCATGGCTCGCGCGACAAGGTCAGCTATGAGCGGATCGGCTGGAACTCGCGGCTCGACGAGCTGCAGGCGGCGGTCCTGCGGGTGCTGCTGCCGTCGTTGGACGCCTGGTCCGAGGGGCGCCGCGCGGCCGCCGCGCACTACGCCGACGCGGGCCTCGGCGAGCTGGTCGCGCTGCCGGTTCCGACCGCCGGCGCCGTGCCGGCATGGCACCTGTTCGTTGTGCGCCACGCGCGCGCCGCCCACCTCGCCGCGGCCCTTCCGGCGGCCGGCATCGGCGCACGCTCGTACTACGACGTGCCGCTCCACCGCCAAGCCGCCCTCGCACCCTGGGTCCCCGCCGACCTCGCGCTGCCCGCGACCGACGAGCTCGCCCGCACCCACCTCGCGATCCCGATGAGCCCGCTGCTCGACCGCGCCGTCGCCGACGAGGTGACCGAGGCCGTGCGCGCGGCGCTAACGGCCTGACCCTGCCGACCGACCTCCGCCCCTTCGCCCCGCTCCACCCGCCGTCGCCACCCGCTTCCGCCCGCCGCCCCACCATGCGCGTCTGGATCGACCTCACCAACTCCCCCCACGTGCTCGTCATGCGGCCGGTGATCGACGTGCTGCGCGCCGACGGCCACGAGCTGCATGTGACCGCGCGCGACTTCGCGCAGACGCTCGCCCTTTGTGACCGCTTCGGGATCGAGCACACAGCGATCGGCCATCACCGCGGCGGCCGGCTCGCGGCGAAGGGGCTCGGGCTCGTGCAGCGCTCGTGGGCGCTCGCGCGCTGGGCGCGCCGCCACGGCCCGTTCGCGCTCGCGCTCGGGCACGGCTCGAACGACGTGACGGTCGCCGCCGCGCTGCTGCGGATCCCGTGCAGCACGACCTTCGATTACGAGTGGGCGACGGTCCAGCACACGGTCAACTGCCGCTTGGCGCAGGCGGTCATCGTGCCAGAGGCGATCCCGCCGGAGCGGCTCGCGCGTTACGGCGCCGCCAAGAAGCTGCATCAGTATCCGGGTCTGAAGGAGGAGTACTACCTCGCCGACTTCGAGCCCGACCCGGCCGTGCTCGACGAGCTCGAACTCGACGCGCGCGCGCCGATCGTCGTCGTGCGCACGCCGCCGGCCGTTTCGCTCTACCACCGCTTCGAGCACGACACGTTCGGCGCCGTGCTGAAGAAGCTGCGCGACGAGGGGGCGCAGACGGTGGTATTGCCGCGCACACCCGACCAGCGCGCCGAGCTGAGCGCAGCCGGAGGCTTCGTCATCCCCAAGCACGCGATCGACGCGCAGTCGCTGATCGCCTACGCCGACCTCGTCATCAGCGCCGGCGGCACGATGAACCGCGAGGCCGTCGCCCTCGGCACACCCGTCTTCTCCTCCTTCGAAGGCAGGCTCGGCGCGGTCGACGAACGCCTGATCGCCGAAGGTCGCCTCAAGCGCCTGCGCGACCCGGCCGACGTCGTCGTCGCCAAGCGCTCCGCCGCGCCAGCCGCCGCGGCGCGCATCCGCCGCGACCCGCGCGACTTCACACGACTACTGTGCGCCCCCCTCGGCGAAGCGGCGCGAGCCCCGTAGAATCTCCGCCAATGCGCCGGTGGTACCGCTCCGGGGCGTTTCCGGTTCACCGCCACTCCCTCGTGCAGTTGATCGTGGACGGTGGGCTCGTCGCCCTCGCGTACATGCTCGCGTTCGAGCTGCGCTTCGACAACGGCATCCCCCGCCGCTACGACCTGCTGCGCGACGACACGATCCTGTGGGTCGTCGCGCTGTGCATCCTCGTGTTCGCCGCCTTCGGGCTCTACCAGCGCCTGTGGACCTACGTCGGCCAGCGCGATTACGAGGCGCTGCTGCGCGCGGTCGTCGTCTCCGCCGTGCTCGTCGTCGGCCTGATCGCGATCGCGCACCCAGTCGAGCTCAGGCGCAACGGCGTGAACTTCGCCGTCGGCATGCCGACCGGCGTCGCCGCGATGTGGGTCCTGCTCACGCTCTTCCTGACCGCCGGCGTGCGGTTCCTGACGCACCTCGCGTTCGAGGGCCGCGCGCGCGGCTTCCGCTCGGCGAAGGGCGCCCGCACCGTGCTGATCGTCGGCGGCGGCGACGGCGGCCGCCTCGTCGTACGCGAGCTCGTGCGCAACCCCGACCTCGGCTTGCGCCCGATCGGCTTCCTCGACGACGACCCGCGCAAGCGGGGGATGAAGGACGAGCACCACTTGAAGGTGCTGGGCACCACGAGCGATGACGATCTCTCGCGTGTCCTCGACACCGCCGAGCCCGACGAGGTGATCGTCGCGATCCCGTCGGCTCCCGGCACGTTGCGCGGCCGCGTCGTCGCCGCCTGCCGCCCGCGCGGGATCCCGGTGCGCACGCTTCCCACCGTCTTCGAGCTGCTGCAAGACGGGACGACCGGCAACGGCGGCATCAGAGTCATGCGCCAGCTGCGCGAGCTGCAGGTCGAGGACGTACTCGGCCGCGAGCCGGTCCGCATGGAGCTCGACCGCGTTGGCGCCTACCTCACAGGTCAGGTCGTGCTCGTCACCGGCGCTGGCGGCTCGATCGGTGGCGAGCTGTGCCGCCAGATCGCGCGCGTCGGCCCCCGCCGGCTCGTGCTCGTCGACCACGCTGAGGACAACCTGTTTGAGATCGTGCGCGAGCTCGAGGACGAGCGCCACGTGCGCATGGCCGTCCCCGTGCTGGCCGACTGCAAGGAGGAGGAGCGCATGCGGGAGGTGCTCGCCGAGCACCGTCCGGCGGCTGTCTTCCACGCCGCTGCCTACAAGCACGTCGGGATGATGGAGCTGAACCCCGTCGAGGCAGTGCGCAACAACGCGCTCGCGACGCGGCTTGTCGCGCGCATCGCGGGCGAGGCCGGCGTGAGAACGTTCGTGCTCGTCTCGACTGACAAGGCGGTCAGCCCCGCCACGGTGATGGGCGCCTCGAAGGCGCTCGCCGAGTGGGCGGTGGAAGCGGCCGCCGAACGCCATCCCGGCACGCGCTACGCAACCGTCCGCTTCGGCAACGTGCTCGGCTCCTCCGGCTCGGTCGTGCCGATCTTCCGCCGCCAGATCGCGGCCGGCGGCCCTGTGACCGTGACGGACCCGCGCATGCAGCGCTACTTCATGACGATCCCCGAGGCGGTGCAGCTGATCATCCGCTCGGGCTCGCTGAGCGAGCGCTCGGGCGAGGTGTTCGTGCTGGAGATGGGCGAGCCGGTGAAGATCGTCGAGCTCGCGCAGGCGATGATCCGCCTGTCGGGCCTGGAGCCCGAGCAGGACATCGCGATCGAGGTCGTCGGCGCAAAGCCTGGCGAGAAGCTGCACGAGGAGCTGTTCAACCCCTACGAGCGCCCGCAGCCGACGCCGGCCGAGAAGATCCTGCGGGCCGCCCGCCTGCGGCTCGATCCCGAATGGGTCGAGCGCACGTTCGACCAGATCAACCTGTTCGTGCTGGAGGACGACGCCGCTGCGCTGGCCGCGAAGGTGGGCGAGCTGTCGGCCGTGCGGACGGCGTCCGATCCCACCCCCCCTCGCGCCGCCGATCCGCTCTCCCAAGTACCCTCGTCAGACGCGTAACGCCGCGCCGGCTTTCCCCCCTTGGCCGTGATCTTCGCTGCTCTCTCAGTCCAAGACTTCATCGACAAGGTCGGCGCCTACGTCGGCTTCGCCGCGGCGATCGGCCTCGCGCTGTTCGCGCTGCTGCTGTTCGCGCAGGCGCGCGAGCTGAAGCGGCTGCGCGAGTGGGGCGCGCATGCGCACGACCGCATCGGCGAGCTCGAAAGACGCCTCGCCGCCGCGCTCGAGCTGGCCCGCCGCGCGAGCACGTCCCAGCGGACGATGGCGCCTGCTGCGCAGCAGCGTCCGGCGCCCGGCATGGCCGGGACGCCCGGCCATGCCGGGCGCCCGGGCACGGCTCCGGCCGCGAGAGCGGGCGCGCCGGTGCTCGCGCGGACGAGCTCGCCTACACGCCTGCCGCTGCTGCCCGCTGCTCCGGTCGGCGTCGCCGGCGCTGCGCTCGGCTCGGCGACGATGGTCGTGCCACTGCCGAAGCATCCGCCGGGGACGGCGCCTGCTCCGCCAGCAACGCCGGTGACGGCGATGACGCGCGCGGCGGCGCCGGAGTCGGACGCCGCCCGCCCGGCTGCGCCGGTCGCTCCTGCGGGCGGGCAGGGTCCGACGCCGGCGCCGGCTGCGATGCCGGCGGCCGCGGCCGCCTCGTCCGTGCCGGCTCCGCCTGCGGCGCCGGCCCCGGCGACCGCCGCCGCTCAAGGCCCGGCTCAGCCTGCGGCCTCGACGCCGGCACCGTCCACGCCGTCGCCCACGCCTGCACCGCCGCCCGCCGGTCCGGCCGACACGAACGGCCATAGCGACACGTTCCCGCCCGTCCCGCCGGTGCGGCGCCCCGCGCCCGTGCGTCCTGGCGCTGGCAGACGCGTCCCACCGCGCGGGCCCGTCCGTTCGCCGGCGGCCGGCGCGCGCGCGAGAGGACGCCCGGGCAGGGCGCCCGTCCCTGCCGCGCCGCTGCGGGCCCGCGGGCCGGCCACTGCGACGCCGCGCAGCGCCGGCAACGGGAATGGCTCCGCCGCCGCGCCGCACGGCCGACGCCTGACGCTGCTGCTCGCCGGGCTCGGCATCGTCGCGGTCGCAGCGATTGCCGCAATCGTGCTGACGAGCGGCGGCTCCGACGCGCCCTCGCAGGCTCCCACTGCCGCAAGCAGCACGCCCGCCCAGCAGACGACCGGCGCCGCCACCCAGACGAGCTCGACCGCCGCGCCCGCGCGCGACAGAATCACGGTCGCGGTCCTCAACGGCACGACCACGTCAGGGCTCGCGCAGAGCCTCGCATCAAGTCTCGTCGCCGTCGGTTTCGTCCAGGGACCCGTCACGAACGCCTCCGACCAGGGGCGCTCGGTGACCGTCGTCTCCTACGGCGGCGGCCACGAGCGCGAGGCGCGGGAGGTCGCGAAGGCGCTGAACGTGCCCTCCGACGCGGTCCAGCCGATCGACGCCGACACGGAGCAGGCGTGTGCGCAAGGCGGCACCTGCACCGCGACCGTCGTCGTCACGGTCGGCGCCGACCGGCAGTAACTGCCGCTGCCTGCCGTGACCCCGCCGTTCCTCGATCTCCCGCAGCGCAGCGCGAAGCCGCGCGAGCGAGGGATCACGCACGTGCTTGACAGCGGTCTGTCGGTCGCGGAGGTCGAGTCGCTGATCGAGGTCGCGGGCGCAGCAGTCGACCTCGTCAAGCTTGGGTGGGGGACGGCCGTCGTGACCGAGAACCTCAATGCCAAGCTCGCCCGCTACCGCGCGCACGGGATTCCCGTCGTGCTCGGTGGCACGCTGACGGAGCTGGCGATCGCGCAGGACAGAGTCGACGAGCTCGTCAGCTGGCTGCAGCAGCTGCAGCTGACCCATGTCGAGATCTCCGACGGCGCGATCGAGCTGCCGCACGAGCGCAAGCTCGCGCTGATCGAGCGGCT
>Ga0075429_100001480_pt1 | contig 19325 bp, 7 predicted proteins | sample RhiMetdeltSRZDD3_FD_75295 | JGI IMG/M metagenome (GOLD analysis project Ga0075429, IMG submission 75295) | Populus rhizosphere microbial communities from Tennessee, USA - Rhizosphere MetaG P. deltoides SRZDD3 | ecosystem: Host-associated > Plants > Roots > Rhizosphere > Soil | place: USA... | reverse complement strand
CTCGTCAAGCTGCAGCAGCCGGAACCGCACCAGCGGACCGGTGCTCAGGTCGAACGGTTGTTCCGCCTCGCCGCGGGCGAGGTCGGCGACGTGGGTGTCGCCCGCCTCGAGGGACAGGTGCCGCAGGTCCGTGACCGGCAGGTCGCCCGCCGCGTCGACGTCGATCACCTGCCGCGGTTCGCCGTCGGGGCCGACGGCGAACCGGGTGCGCAGCGCCGTTTGGCGGCCGACCAGCGCGCGGGTAGCGGCATCGAGGGCGGGTACGTCCAGCCGCCCGTCGATGGTGAGCACGAGCTGCACGTTGTACAGCGGGAGCCCGGGGGCGAGCTGGTCGAGGAACCATAAGCTCTGCTGCGCGAAGGACAGCGGGTGCGGTCCGGCGCCGGCGGGTACGACCGGCGGCCGTGCGTCGCGGTGCCCGTCCGAGCCGGCCAGCGCGGCCAGCCGCGCGACCGTCGGCGCCTCGTAGGCGGCCCGAACACTCAGCTCGACACCGAGCCGGTCGGCGACGCGGGTCACCATTCGCGTGGCCAGCAGCGAGTGACCGCCCAGGTCGAAGAAGTTGTCGTGGGCGGAGACCGCCGGCAGGCCGAACAGATCCGCCCACACCTGCGCGATCAGTTCTTCGGTCGCGCCGCGCGGCGCCACCCACGTCTCGGCCTGGACCACGTCCTGGGCGGCTGGCGCGGGCAGGGCCCGCCGGTCCACCTTGCCGTTCGGGGTGACCGGCAGCTCGGCCAACGGCACATACCAGGCCGGGACCATCGCGTCGGGCAGCCGCGCCACGAGGTGGTCCCGCATCGAGCGCGTCGACACCGGGGCGTCATCGGCCACGACGTACGCCACGAGCCGCCGGGCGTCACCGTCACCGCGGACGTCGACGAAGGCGCCGCGCACGCCAGGGCAGGTCGTCAGGACGCTGGCGATCTCCTCGGGCTCGATGCGTACCCCCCGGATCTTCACCTGGTCGTCCGCGCGGCCCAGGAACTCGAGCCGGCCGTCCTCGCGCCAGCGGACCACGTCCCCGCTGCGGTAGAGGCGCGCGCCGCGGGTGAAGGCGCTGGGCACGAAGCGTTCGGCGGTGAGGTCAGCCCGACCCGCGTAGCCGCGAGCGAGGCCGGCACCGCCGATGTACAGCTCGCCGGGGATGCCGATGCCCACCTCGCGGCCGCGGTCGTCGAGCACGTGGACCGTCGTCCCGTCAATGGGTTGGCCGATCGGGATCCGGGCGGCGTCCGGCGGGTCCTGCTCGATGTCGCAGCTGGTGGCGATGGTGGTTGCCTCGGTGGGGCCGTATGCGTTGACCATTCGCACCTCCGGCGCGGCGCGATGCACGGCCGCGACCCGCCGGGCGTCGGCCTGCTCACCGCCGAAGAGCAGCACGCGTAAGCCGGCGAACATGCCGGGCGCGCTGTCGGCGCACTGGTGGAACACGGCGGTGGTGAGGAGCAGTACGGTCACCCCGAGGGCCCGCACGCGGGCCTCGAGCAGCGCGGGCGAGAGCACCTCGTCCTTGTCGACGCCGACCAGGCGGCCGCCGTTGCACAGCGCGCCCCAAATCTCCCAGGTGGCCGCGTCGAACGACGTGTTCGCGGCCTGCGCCACGACGTCCGAGGGGGTGAAGCCGAGGTACCCGGCGTCGCAGACCAGGCGCACGATGCCGCGATGGGTGATCTCGACGCCCTTGGGCCGGCCGGTCGAGCCCGACGTGTAGAGCACGCATGCCCGCTGGTCGGGGTGGGTCACCGGGAACACCCGCGGCCCGGTACGGTGCGCGGCGGACTCCAGGTCGATGTCGCCGACCGGTACGAACGGCACGTCGATCCCGAACTGGGGCTCCCGGTCGGCGAGGACCAGGCCGGCGCGGCTGTCGCGGACCATGAACGCCAGCCGCTCCGGCGGATGACCCGGGTCGAGTGGCAGGTACGCGGCACCGGCCGTAGCCACCGCGAGCATGGCCACGATCAGCGTTGCGGACCGGTCCATGGCCAGTGCCACCACGCTCTCGGGGGTGATGCCCCGGTCGACGAGGGCCTCGGCCATGCGCTCCGAACGTTCCCGAAGTTCGGCGTAGGTCAGGGTGCCGTCGACGAACTCCAGCGCAATCGCGTCCGGCGTGGCCCGCGCCCGGGCGCGGATGGCGTCGAGCAGAGTGGCGGCGCGCGCCGTGACACCGACCGTCCCCCATTCCGCCAGCAGAGTTCGCTCGTCGGCCGTGGTGTGCGCGAGGTCGGCGACCTGCGCCTGCGGCTGGGCGAGCGCGGACTCCAGCAGCGTGACGTAGTGCGCCATCATCCGCTGCACGCTCGCGCGGTCGAACAGGTCGACGTCGTAGTCCACCCATCCGCGCAACTCACCCGACGGGTCCGGGTTCTCCGCCCAGACCACCGACAAGTCGTACGGGGCGGATCCCGCCGGGGACGTGGCTGTCATGGCCAGGGCGACCTGGAACAGCGGGGTACGGCTCTGGTCCCGCGGGGACGCGAGCGCTTCCACGATCCGCTCCATGGGCACGTCCTGGTGCGCGTACGCCTGCCGCGTCGTTTCGTCGACGAGCTCGAGCAACTCGGCAAAGGTCGTCGCGGCCGACCACCGCGTGCGCAGCACCACCATGGTCCCGTCCGGACCCGGGGTGCCGACGCTGACATCGCGTATCCCCGCGTACCGGCCCAGCACGAGCTGCAACGTCGCCACGAGAAACACCAACGGTGGCACGTCGTGGGTGCGGCTCAGCTCCTGCAGGCGAGCGGTCGTGGCCGGGTCGACGGCCAGCTCGACGCGGTCGCCGACCCCGCGGCGCACGGCGGGCCGCACGCGATCTGTGACCAGTTCCAGTACGGGCGCCCCGTCGAGGCGTTCCACCCAGTACGCCAATGCCGCGGACTGCGTCACGTTCGTGCTCATGGTGCCCCCAGGCTGGACTCGATGGTCTGCTGCGCTGGCGCTGCGAGACTGGCCTCTGCCGGGTCGTCCACCCGCTGCCGCGGGTGGCGCATGTCGCGCACGGGAGACAGCAGCAGGAGTATCGACGGAATGAAGAGACCGGCCGCCGAGATGATCACCGTCTCGCGCAGGCCCACGACGCTGGCGAGGGCACCGCCCATCAGGGAACCCACGGCCAGGGTGCCCCACGACAGGGAGCGGACGGTCGCGTTCACCCGGCCCTGGAGGTGTTCGGGGGTGATCGACTGACGAAAGCTGACGGCGGTCACGTTGAAGACGGGAATGCCGAGGTACCCGATGAACGTGGCTGCGCCGGCGAGCCCGGCGTAGCCGACGGAGTTTCCGTCCACGATGGACAGAAGAAGAAAGCCGGTGCCGGGCAGGGCCAGAGCGGCTACCAGGGTCGGGCCGATGCCCAGCCAGGCGTTCAGCCGCCCGGCGAGGACGGCGCCGACGAACCCGCCGGCACTGCCGACCGCCACGATCAGGCCAACGGTCGCCGGACGGATTCCCGCCTCGCGGATGAGGTAGAGGAAGTAGATGGCCATCACCGAGCTGAAGAACAGGCTGAGGAAGAAGACCGCGACGGTGCACCAACGGAGCAAGGTGTTGCGGCCGACCACGGCGAATCCCTCGCGTAGCAGAGCCCAGATCGACTGCTTCTCCGCCTCGTCTGCGGCGGCCTTGGGTGCGGCGTCCGCAGGCATTTTGAACATTGCGACAGCCGAGACCAGAAAGCTGACGGCGTCGATGGCGATCACCACGGGAGCCGCGATCACGCTGATGAGACCACCGGCGATGCCCGGGCCCGCGACATCGGCGGCCGAGGAGGAGGCTTGTAGCTTTTCGTTGGCCTCCATCAACCGGTCACGGCCCACGAGTCCCGGTAGATAGGACATGTAGCCGATCTCGAAGAACACCGTAGCGACGCCCGCCAGGAATGCCACGGCCATGATCTGCGGGATCCCCAGTACGCCGAGCGTGTAGGCCACGGGTATCGAGGCCAGCGCGGCAAACCTGACCAGGTCCGCCCAGACGAGGATCGGCCGCCGGGCCTTGTGGTCCACGAAAACGCCGACGAGGAGCCCGAACAGCAGGAACGGGAGCGTTTCGAGCGCGGCTATCAGGCCGGCCTCCATCGGTGTCACGTCGAGGACGACGACAGCGGTGAGGGGCAGTGCCACGTAGGTGATCTGTGTTCCCAGGAACGAGAGCGATTGGCTCGACCAGAAAAGGGCGAACGCCCTGTTCCGGAAGATGGATCCACGCTCACCGGTCAACGGCCCAAGTCCTTCACCAACGCCTTGTACCAGAGGTCGTCGCCGTCCGTTCCGGTGAGGAAGTGCGCGGCATCGAGACCTCTCCACGCGAAGTGATCGGTCTCGTCGCGCCACGCGCGAGCCGCGGACGGCGGGATCATCGCGTCCTCCTTGCCGTAGTAGAAATAGATCGGACACCGTAATCGATCGTAGGCATCCGGCTTGCGGTAAATCTCGCTCGCGTGCAGCTCTGCTCGAAGGACGGGTAGGAACAGTTCGACGAACTCTTTATTCTCCGCCATGTCCTGGCTCAACCCGCCAATCTCGACCAGATCGGCGAGCAGCTCGTCGTCGTCCATCAAGTGCCAGTTGATCCGCGGTAGAGGCGTGGTTGGCGCTCGCTGGCTGGCGGCGAACACGGCGTGGACCCTCTTCCCGGACGCTTCCAGACGGGCAGCCATGTCGAATGCCACGAAAGCGCCGTAACTGATTCCGGCTATCGCCAGCTTGTCACTTCGCGTGATCTCCGCCGCCAACTCCTGAATCGCGTACTCAGTCACCGACGCGACATCCGGGAAGGGCTTGTCGAAGAGCCGGCCCTCCCGGCCGGGCAGGTCGGGCAACACCAACTCGACACCATCCGGCAGGCCGTCCCGCCACTCGCGATAACGTCCGAACCCTCCACCCGCATGGGGAAAACACACCACGGACAAGGTTGGCGAACTCGACATGCGACACCCCTATCCCGCCGTCTGGCCCGAGAGCTCGTCAATCAACTCGGCGAGATCCTCGCCCTCCCACAGCTCCTCCAGGGTTCGGTTGATGAGACTGATCTTCATGTCCGGTGTTGTGGACAGGAGCTTCACCAGTCCGGTCACACAGCCCGTCAGGCGTCGGATGGTGGGAGCGGAGAAGAGATCGACCCGGTAGCCGATATCGCCCGCGATGCTGCCGTCGGCGTTGGGTAGCAGCGTGAGTCTGATGTCGGTTATCGCAAGGGCGACCGGCGCGTCGAACTCCTCCACGTGTACGTCCGGCAGGTCCCACTCCGGCAGCGTGTGGTCCTGCAACAGGAACCAGGCCCGGAGAGCCGGGACCGGTTCACCGGCGCGGCGTTCTTGCTCGAGAGCACGAACAACCTGGTTGAAGGGCACATCCTGGTTCGCGAACGCACCGAGCGCCGTTTCGCGGACGTCGTTCAGCACGTCCGTGAACGTGGGATCGCCGTCGAACCGCGTTCGGATGGCAAGGGAGTTCCCGATGAACCCGACCGTGTTGTCCAGCTGCGGGTACGCGCGGTTGCTGGCCGGCGTCCCCACGATGATGTCCTGCTGCCGGCACCACCACTGCAGCAGGACCTGCCATGCCGCGAGATAACCCATGAACAGACTCGCCTGTTCGTTCGCGCAGACGCGCTTGAAGTCGGAGGCCATGGCGGAGTCGATCACGAAGGGTGCATAGGACCCCTCGATGTTGTCGGGGTCCTCGATCTCCCCTTCGGTGGGCAGTGCCAGTACGGGCAGGGGGCCGGCCAGCCGACGACGCCAGTACTCAACCTGGGGCCCGAACGTGTCGGCGTCGGCCTGCTCGGCCTCCCACAGGGCGACGTCGGCGTAGCTCACGGCGGGTGGCGGAAGGGCCGACCGGTCCGGGTTCCGGTAGAGCGCACTGACCTCGCGGACCATGATCAAGGCCGACCAGGCATCCCACACGACGTGATGAACCGCGACGATCAAGACGTGCTCGTCGGCGCCGGCCCGGAGCAGCCTGACTCGGACGTGGGGCCCGTCCACCAGGTCGAAGAGCGTGTGCGTCTCCTCGGCGATCACCCGCTCCGTCAGCTTCTCCTGATCGTGGCGCACGTCGATGACTTGGAAGTCCAGCGGCTTGGCGCCGTTCGGGACCTGGCAACGAGTGCCCGCGGTGGCGTCGAAGGACATCGACAGGACGTCATGCCGGTCGACGAAGGCCTCGAACGCGTTGCGCAGCGCCGTGACGTCGAGTGGCCCGGAGAGGCGGAACGGGTGGACGATGTTGCGCATGGCGCTGCCCGGAGGGAGTTGGTCATCGAGCCAGACCCGTGCCTGGGCGGCGGTCAGCGGGATCGGGCCGTCCCGGTGCTCACGGGCAGTCGGCCCGGGCACGGTGCTGAGCTCGTCGCTGTCGCGGATTTCCTCGATCACCTTTGCGAGACCCACCAGCGTCGGGCTGTCGAAGAACACGCGGATGGGTATGTCGATGTCCAGCGCCTTGCGCAGGTGGATAACGGTGCGCATGGCCGTCAGGGAGTCGCCGCCGAGCTCGAAGAACTGGTCGTGGAGCCCGACGCGTTCGACCTTCAGCATGTTTGCCCAGACCTCGGCGATGGTCTTCTCGATCGCCGTGCTCGGCGCTTCGTACAACGTCGGCTCGTCCAACTCGTCGGGCAATACGAGCGCCGACCGGTCGACCTTGCCGTTGGCGGTGAGCGGTAGCGCGCCGATCCCGACGATGACCTCGGGCACCTGGTAGCCCGGCAGCTTCGCACCGAGGAACTCGCGCAGGTCCGCCGCTGGCGTATCGCCGTCCGTGGGTACCACGAACGCGACCAGCCGCTTGGTCCCCTGTGGACGGCCCTGTACGACGGCCGCCGCGCCCCGCACATCGGGATGCTGGAGCAGCGCCGCCTCGATCTCGCCCAGCTCGACTCGGTACCCCTGGACCTTGACCTGGGAGTCTTCGCGGCCGAGGAACTCGATGACGCCGTCGGGCAGAAACCGTCCCAGATCTCCCGTCCGATACAGGCGCTCGCCGGTCTCGGGATGGTGGATGAAGCTCGCGGCGGTCTTCTCCTCGTCGCGCAGGTAACCCTCCGCCAGGCCCGTCCCTCCAATGTAGAGGTATCCGGGGACACCGGTCGGACGCGGTCGGAGTGCCTCGTCGAAGACGTGGAACGTCTGGTTGCGCATCGGCGAGCCGTACGGGATGGACGGCCAGTCGGCGGGCACGTCTCCCACCGGGTACAGGATGGACCAGATGGACACCTCCGTCGCGCCGCCGAGGCTTACGATCTCCGGCGCTACGAGCACCCGCCGGATGCGCTCCGGGAGGGTGACCGGGAACCAGTCGCCACTGAGCATCACCAGCCGCAGCGCGTCACAGGTCTCCCCCGCCAACGTCATGTGCTCGACCAGCAGCTCCATCAGCGCAGGCACGGAGTTCCACACGGTGACGCCGGCTTGTTCGATCAGACGCAGCCAGACCGCTGGGTCACGCTGCGAGCCCGAGTCGGGGACGACGACGGCGCCACCGACGGAGAGCGGACCGAAGATGTCGTAGACCGACAGGTCGAAGCTCAGCGACGACAACGCCAAGGTCCGGTCCTGTTCCCCGACCGCGAAGCGGTCGTTCACGTCGACGACCGTATTGAGCACGGCGCCGTGGCTGATCATCACTCCCTTCGGCAGACCGGTCGAGCCGGAGGTGAAGATCACATAGGCGAGGTCGCCGGGTTCAGTGGCCGGCTGGCCGTGCGGAAGAGCGACCGGGTCGGCGGGCAGCGTGTCCACGCGGAACACGGTGTCGTCCGTGCCCAGCGAGCCGTCGGTCCGCTCCGCGACGTGCGACTGGGTCAGGACTGCCCGGACCTGTCCCTGGTCGAGCAGGAGGCGGATCCGCTCCTCGGGCAGCTCCGCGTCCACTGGAAGGTACGCCGCACCAGAGGCCAGGATCCCGAGCACGGCGGCGCACTGCTCCCAGCCCTTCTCCATGACCACGGCGACGAGGTCGTTCGGGCGGACGTGCAGGGCCGTGAGGCGGTCGGCGATCACCCGGGCGCGGGCAGCCAGCTCGCCATAGCTCAGCGTGCGGGTCGGCGTGATCACCGCCGGACGGTCCGCGGATCGCTCGGCCAAGGCGAAGAACCGCTCATGGAGCAGTCCGGACGGCAGGTGGCCGGAGGTCTGGTTGTACGCCTCCTGCATGGTCAGATCCGCGGCCGGCAGGAGGGACGGCAGCGGTTGGCTCCACCGGTTGTCGTCGTCGGCGAGCCACCGCAACAGGTCCACAGTGGACTGGTGGATCGCGGCGACCAGCCCATCGGGGAACAGCTCGTCGACCGCGTCGAGATCCAGGACCAGGCAACCGTCCGACTCGAAGACCTGGGCGTCGAGCCACACCTGCGGCGTCTGGTTGATGCTGTACAGCTCTTCCCCGATCCCCGTGTCCTGACCGTGGTCGTCGAAGAGGCTGGTGAAGACGATCGGCATGGCCGCGTCAGGGCGCACCTTCCGCAGCTCGCGCAGGACGCGGACACCGCTGAAGAGCCGGTGGTCGAGGTCGGCCAGGAGCTGATCCCGCACCGCACGGGCACGCTGCGCGAACGAGCCGGCGCCGGTGGCGTCGACCTCGAGCAGAGTCACCGAGGTGAAGTCGCCGACGAGGGCGCCTACGTCCGGATGGAGCGGTAGGCGGCCGGCAATCGGGAGGTTGAGTGTGAACCTGCGGTTCCTCGACCAGGTTGCCAGCGCCTCGCTGAAGGCCGCGATGAGTAGCGCGGTCGGGGTGATCTCGCGGCGAGCGGCCGCCGCCTTGACCCGGTCCCAGTCCTCCTTCGCCAGCGTTGCGCTCACCCGGCTGAAGCTCGGCGTGTCGATGGTGCGCGGGTCACGTGCCAACGGCAGCTCGGGGGCGGGCGGTAGATCCGGCGCGCGCTCGCTCCAGTACTCCTCCGCACGGCGGTACTGGTCGGTCTGCTCGAGGCTCTCCGCGGCCAGGACATAGTCGCGGAAGGAGAGTTCGAGCTTGGGTAGGTCGAGGTGCGGATCCCGGTACAGGTCGGCGAGTTGGCTGAGCACGAGGTTCGAGCTGCGGGCGTCGATGATCAGGCCGTCGGCGCTGTAGTGCAGCCGGGTACGGCCGTCGCCCAGGATGGTGGCTCGCAGCTCGAACATGGGCCAGTGCTCGGCGGTGAAGACCCGGTGTGACATGGCACTGCGGGTGGCCGCGAGCACCTCGCGCACCTCGTTATCGGGCAGCCCACGGACGTCCCGGGTGGCGATGACGTAGTCGGGAACCTCGGAGAGGATCTGCTGTTCGCCGCGGGGTAACACGATGGCGCGGAGCATGCCGTGGCGCCGGATCAGTCGCCGGAACGCGAGCTCCAGCCGGGGCAGGTCGAGGTCGGTCGTCTCGAACTCCTGGTAGCCGTGCATGCCGACGTTGCCGATGTCGAAGACTCCGGTGCGCCCGATCCAATAGGCCTGTTGCACGTCGGTCAGCGGGAAAGGCTCGTCCTCGGCGCCCGGGTCGGGCACGATGACCGGCAATGCCTCCGCACTGTTCCCCGCCTTGCCGCGGGCAACGTCCACCGCATGCGCCAGGCCGCGGATCGTCGGATGCTCCGTGAACGTACTCAGCGGGACCTCGACACCGGTGAGCCAGCGCACCCGGGAGACGAGCTGGGTAGCGAGCAGCGAATGCCCGCCCAGCTCGAAGAACCCGTCGTCCGGGCCGATGGATGGGTTGCCGAGGAAGTCAGCGAAGATCGCGGCGATCTCCCGCTCGGTCGGCTCCTCGTACGTCGATGCCGCGGCGTGCTGCGACTCTTCCGGCTCGGGCGCCACGGCATCCTCGGTCCGGTCGCCATCGACGCCAGCGGCGGCGCGCGGCGGGTCGATCCAGCACCTCTCCCGCTCGAAGGGGTAGGTCGGTAGGACGGTGCGATGCGGTCGGACCCCGCCTGCCATCGCCTCCCAATCGACCGCCACGCCATGGCACCAGAGCTCTCCGACGGCCGACAGCAGATCCGACTCACCCGTCTCGGCCGCGGCCGGCAGGCAAGCGACCGCTTCGACCCCGGCCGCGCGGGCCAGCTTCGTCAATACCTGTCCGGGACCAACCTCGAGGAGCGCGGCACCGGTATCGCGAACCGCGCTCAGGGCCTCGTCGAAGCGCACCGTGGCACGGATCTGCCGCGCCCAGTACGCCGGACTGGTGGCCTCTTCGTCGGTGATCCAGTCGCCGGTGACGTTCGACAGATACCGGACGCGAGGTGGCGAGAGCTCGAGCCGCGCGGCCTCCTCCGCGAAGGCGGCCGCGGCGTCGTCCATCAGGCGCGAGTGGAAGGCGTGCGAGGTACGCAGGCGCTTGGCGACGACGTCGCGCTCGGCGAGCCTGGCCTCGAAGGCGGTGATCGCGTCGACGGAGCCGGAGACGACGCACTCGTGTGATCCGTTGACGGCGGCGAGGTCCAAACCGTCCAGCAGCGAGACCATCTCGCTCTCCGGCAACGGTACGGCCGTCATCGCGCCGGTCGGCGCGGCCTGCATGAGCCGACCGCGTACGACGACAAAGCTCAAGGCGTCCTCGAGGGACATCACGCCCGAGACACAGGCGGCCACCAGCTCGCCGAGGCTGTGCCCGAGCATGGCCTCCGGACGGACGCCCCAGGACTCCCAGAGCCGGATGAGCGCGTACTCCAGGACGAAGAGCGCCGGTTGCGCGATCGAGGTCTGTTCGATCGTCCCATCGAGGTGCCGAACCGGCTCGCCGAGACCGAGCACCGGCCGGACGTCGACGCCGGTCAGCGACCGCAGCATGTCCGCGACCCGGTCGGCCTCCGCTCGGAATACCGGTTCCCGCTCGTAGGCCGTGCGGCCCATGCCCCTACACGGAGCACCCTGTCCGGGGAAGGCGAAGACAACCTTGCGGTCGTCGGATGTCCCGGCCACGCCGTCGCGTACCGGGACACCCGAGTCCAGCGCCTCGACGGCCTCGGCGACGCTTTCCGCGACGACGAACCCGCGATGCGAGAGCGGCCATCGGCCGCGCTGCAAGGTGTATGCGACTTCTTCGATGCGCTCGTGCGGGTGAGTCCTGAGGTGATCGGCGAGATTGGCGACGGCCTTCTCCAGCGCGCTGGGTGTCGCGGCGGAAATCGGCAAGACGTGTCTGGCCCGGCCCGGATCGGCCGGGGTACGCGCCGGCGCCTCTTCGACGACGACATGGGCGTTGGTGCCGCCGATGCCGAACGAGCTGATGCCCGCGCGTAGCGGCTCGCCGTGCCACGGCGCCAGGGTGTCGTTGACGTAGAACGGGGTGTCCACCAGACCGAGCTGCGGGTTCGGCTCGGAGAAGTGCAGCGAGGGCGGAAGCTGCCTGGCCTCGAGCGCGAGGACCGTCTTGATGAGACCCGCCACGCCGGCCGCCGTGTCCAGGTGCCCGATGTTCGTCTTCACCGAGCCAAGGGCGCAGCTGTCGGCCGAACCATCACCAAAGACGCTCTTGAGCGCGGCCACCTCGATGGGGTCGCCCAGCTGTGTGCCGGTACCGTGTGCCTCGACGTAGGAGATGGTGGACGGATCGACGCCGGCGATGGCCAACGCCTCCGCGATCACCTCGGCCTGGCCCTCGACGCTCGGTGCGGTGAAGCCGACCTTGCGCGCACCGTCGTTGTTGACCGCGGAACCGCGGATCACGGCGTGGATCATGTCACCGTCAGCCAGCGCGTCGTCGAGTCGCTTGAGCACCACGACGGCGGCGCCGCTGCCGCCGACAGTGCCATCAGCGGAGGCGTCGAACGCGCGGCAATGACCGTCAGACGACTTGATCCCGTCCTTTTCGTAGCGGTATCCCCGCCGCTGCGGGATCACGGTGGCGCCGGCGGCGAGCGCCAGATCACACTCTCCGTCGCTCAGAGCCTGGCACGCCATATGGACAGCGACGAGGGACGTCGAGCAGCCGGTCTGGACGCTGACGCTCGGCCCGCGCAGGTCCAGCTTGTAGGAGATCCGCGTCGGCGCGAAGTCTTTGTCGTTGCCGATCGAGGTCTGGTATTCGCCCACCCGCGCGACCAGGTCATCATGCGGCAGCAGATTGTGGTGCAGGTATGCGCTTTCTCCCACGCCCACGTAGACGCCCGTTACCTCCTCTGTCGTACCCGAGGGGAGTCCGGCGCGCTCGAGCGCCTCCCACGCGCACTCGAGCAAGAGTCGGTGCTGCGGGTCGAGCATCTGGGCCTCACGCCGCGAGAAACCGAAGAAGTCCGCGTCGAAGCCCTCCATGTCGTCGAGGACGCCGAATCTGCGCACGTAGTCCGGTCGGGCGACCTCGTCCGGCGGGACGCCAGCGGCGAGCAGTTCCTCGTCCGTGAAGGTCGTGATCGACTCAACGCCGTCTCGCAGATTCCGCCAGAAGGCCTCTGGGGTAGCCGCCCCGGGAACGCGCAGGGCCATTCCCACGACAGCGACCGCACCAGCGGATGCTCCCCCGTCGTCCACGATCTCGTTCGTCATTGCCGTCTCCAAGGTCTCGGAGTGTCACCGCGCAACTGCCGGCAAGCCCAGCAAATGGCGCCGGTCGCGGAACGGCGCCGGCGCATCCACCACATTGCAGGCATACAACAGATTTGCCAATCTGCGTACTCCAGCCTCTCATAAGCAATTCACAATGATCGCTACTGAAAGTCTATTCAGCGGCCAAAGGGCCCCTCATCTTTGTTATTGCTGGGGCGCTGAATCTTCGCGCTCCCCCATCGCGATCCGCAGGCTCAGCGGACGCATGTCGGTCCACACCTCTTCGATGAAGTCCAGGCAGTCCTCCTTGGTACCGCTGCGGCCGGCCGGGCGCCAGCCGTCCGGCAGGGGTGCGTCGGCATCCCAGATCGAGTACTGCTCCTCGTCGTTGACCACGGCGAGATACTCGTGTGGGGACTCAGCAGCCACAGCCGGGACCTCACTGCTCGGGCCGGTAGACGTCACGCAGCGTCTCCTTCCAGTCTCGGAGAGTTCGCCGAAGGGTCTCCGCGACCGATGTTCTCGCGGACCGCCATCGCGGATCACGTGGTGAAGAGAATCCGCACTACGGCCGAGCCTGACATCATGGCGTCGGCCTGTCTTCTCACGACGTGCGGTCACGGTCTGCGGCGGGCGCCACTGTTACCCGAGATGTCATAGGTTGTAGCTGATACGCCACCACGCCCGGGGAGAGATCGAGGTGGAGTTCAGGCTGCTCGGCGCGCCCGAGCTCCAGGTCGATGGCGGCACCGTCGATCTGGGTACCACGAAACAACGGATCATCCTGGCCGAGCTGCTGCTCGCCGACGGGAAGCCGTTGTCGGTCGAGACCCTGATCGACCAGACGTGGGACGACAGGATGCCCGAGAGCAGCCGCAACCTCGTCGCCACCTACATCTCCCGGTTGCGGCGAATCCTCGACCGGGCCGCACCCGGCGTGGTCCGGATCAGCCACCGGTCCGGTCTGTACACATTGGACTGCCCACCCGACGCTGTCGATGTGCGTCGCTTCCGTGCCCTGGTAGCGCAGGCCCGCGACACCGCTGGACGCGACGACCATCAAACACTCGATCTCTACCGTCAGGCGATGTGCCTGTGGCGCGGCCCAGCGCTGGCGGGACTGTCCGGAGCGTGGGTAGCCGCGGCCGCCGCAACGCTCGACCGTGAGCGGCGCGACGTACGGGCCGGGCACATAGACCTCTTGCTGCGGCTGGGCAGGTACGACGAGGCGAGCGCGGAGCTTTGGCCCCTCGTCGACGAATACCCGAACGACGAAGGATTCGCCGCCCAACTACTCGATGCCCTCCACGCCGCCGGACGCACCGCCGAGGCGTTGCGCCACTACGACTCGATCCGGCGGCGGCTGGCCGACCAACTCGGTGTGGATCCGTCCACTCAGCTGCAGGAGAGCTACCTACGACTGATTCGGCCGGATCCGCCGAAGCCGAAGCCGGTGTCGGAACTACCGCCGGCCCAGCTACCGGCCGACGTGCCCGCGTTCACTGGACGCACCGAGCCGCTGGGTCGCCTCGACGAACTGCTCGAGCCCGGGCGCAACGCCACCACCGTGGTCATCTCGGCGATCGACGGAACCGCTGGCGTGGGCAAGACGGCGCTCGCCGTCCACTGGGGACACCGGGTCCGGGACCACTTCCCCGACGGACAGCTCTACGTGAACCTGCGCGGGTTCGACCCTGGCGGGTCGGTAGTCGACCCAGCCCACGCGGTGCGCGGTTTCCTGGACGCCCTCCAGGTCCCGTTGCACCGCCTCCCGACCGACTTGGATGCGCAGCTGGCCCTCTACCGGAGCCTCCTGGCCGGCCGGCGCATCCTCGTACTACTCGACAACGCGCGAGGCAGCGACCAGGTCCGGCCCTTGCTGCCCGGCGAGCCGGGCTGCCTGGTCGTGGTGACCAGCCGCAACCAGCTCACCGGTCTGATCGCCACCAACGCCGCCCAGCCGCTGACCCTCGATCTACTCTCCACAGTGGAGGCCCGCGAGTTTCTGGCCCGTCGCCTCGGTGCCGACCGGATCGCCGCCGAACCGGAAGCCGTCGACGGGATCATCGCCGGGTGCGCGCGCCTTCCCCTCGCGCTGGCCATCGTCGCAGCGCACGCCGCCACTCGCCCACAGTCCACTCTGGACGGTTTCGCCGCACAGCTGCGGGACATCCGGTCGCGGCTGGACATGCTGACGAGCGACGACCCGGCAACCGACGTCCGCGCGGTGTTCTCCTGGTCCTATCGCGCGCTGAGCCCTGGCGCCGCCGCCTTGTTCCGCCTGCTCGGCCTGCACCCCGGCCCGGACATCTCGGTAGCGGCCGCCGCCAGCCTGGCTGCCCTGCCGGAACGACGCCTCCGCTCGCTCTTGGCCGAGCTGACCGCGGCGCACCTCCTCGTCGAGCACACGTCTGGCAGGTACACCCTGCACGACCTGCTCCGCGCGTACGCCGCCGACCAGGCGATGGCTCTGGACGCCACGGACCAACGGCAGGCCGCGGTCCGCCGCATGCTGAGCCACTACCTGCATACCGCCTACGCGGCCGACCGGATACTCGACCCGCACCGCGACCCGCTCGTGCTCGGTCCCGTCGAGCCGGGTACCGCTGTCGAGAACCTCGCTTCCGACGCGTCGGCATCGAGCTGGTTCGTCCGGGAGCAGCACGTGCTCCTGGAAACCGCGCGGTACGCCGATGGCGCCGGCTGGGATGTTCACGCCTGGCAGCTCGCGTGGGCACTCACCACGTACCTCAATCGAAGTGGCCGGTGGCACGACCTCGTGGCGGTCGGCCGGGTCGCGGTCGCCGCCGCCGCACGCCTGGGAGAGGCTGCCGTACAGGCCACCGCCTACCGAACCCTCGCGTTGGCCCACATCCGGCTCGAGCAGCTCGACGAGGCCGAGACCGCGGCGAAGAGCGCTCTCGACAAGGCGATCCAGGCGGACGACACGGCCAGACAGGCCCACGCGCACTCCGTTTACGGCAGCCTTTGCGACCTGCGCGGCCGCCGCGAGGAAGCGCTGAGATCCGCGATCCACGCCTTGAACCTCTACGAACAGGCCGGTCACCGCGCCGGGGTCGCCGACACGCTCAACAACGTCGGCTGGTGCCACGCCCAACTGGGCGACTACCGGCAGGCGATCGACTTCTGCCAACGCGCAGTCGCTATCCACCTGGAGCTGACCGACCTGTGGGGACAGGCGATCAGCCTCGACAGCCTCGGTTACTGCCATCGCCAGCTCGGCGAACACGACGATGCGATCGCCCATCACCGCCAGGCACTCGACCTCTACCAGGCGCTCGGCGACCGCTACTTTCAAGCCGACACGCTGGTTCACATAGGCGAGGCGCACCACGCGGCGGGCGACTGCACGACGGCCCGCACCGCATACCAACAGGCACTGGAGATCCTCGTCGACCTCGACCACCCGGACGCCGAACGGGTACGCGCTACGCTCGCCGCCGTCTAGACCCTGACCGCTAGCGGCCGTCCAGCAACGGCTGGCGAGGGTCCCACTTCGTACCGCCCTGGTCGTCCCGGCGTTTGCGGGCGATGGCCGAGAGTGCTTCCAGGACGACGCGATTGGCCAGCGCCGCCGTGATCTCGGCGTGATCGTACGGCGGGCTGACCTCGACCACGTCGACGCCGACAACGGGGAGCTCCAGGCAGACCCGGCGGACCGCGTCGAGGAGTTCGCGGGCGGACAGGCCGCCGGGCTCGGGCGTACCGGTACCGGGCGCGTGGCCGGGGTCGCAGACGTCGATGTCGACAGAGAGGAAGACGCCATCGCAATCGTCGGTAGCGATGGCGAATGCCTCGGTCAGGCACTCGGCCAGACCACGAGCGCCGATCTCGGTCATTTCATACGACCGCATGTTCTGCTCGGCCATCCACTTAAGCGTTTTCGGACCCGGCCAGTAGCCTCTCAGTCCAATTTGGAGGAAGCGGTCGCCACGCACCGCGCCGGACTCGATCAGTCGACGCATCGGAGTGCCGTGACTCCACAACGAGCCGAACGCGATATTCCCGGTGTCCGCGTGTGCGTCGAAGTGGACCAGCGACACCCGACCCGCGCCGAGGACATCGGCCACGCCCGACGCGTCCGCGAACGTGATCGAATGGTCTCCGCCGAGGGTCAGCGGGATGACGCCGGCGGCGGCGACCTTGCCGACCGCGGCGCGAAGATCGGTGAGCGATTTGACGGCGTCGCCGGAGTACATCTCCACGTCGCCGGCGTCGTACACCGTGAGGTCCCGCAGTCCATCGGTGCGCAAGGCGAGACTCGGGCGGGACCCGTCCCAGCCCAGGTAGTCCGTGGTACGGATAGCTTGTGGGCCGAAGCGCGCGCCGGGGCGTTGGTTGGTGCCGCCGTCGAAAGGAGCACCGAGGATGACCACGTCAGCGTCCACATAGGTCGATCGATCGTTATGGTCACACCGGGGCACGCCGAGGAACGTGACGTCCGGCCCGTACTGGTTGCCGTAGCGCGCCATAACTCCTCATCCTAAGACCAGAAGTCGTATGTGGCAGGCTGGCGGCCATGTCCTGTGCGGTGATCGACCGCGCGGCCGCACGGGGTCGCGTGGCGGTATCGCTGCTGTTCTTCTCCTATGGTGCGATCCTCGGTGCGTGGACGGCGCGCATCCCGGCCATCAAGCACGTTCTCGGTCTCAGCGATGGGCAGCTGAGCGTTGGTCTGCTGGCGTTCGCCGCCGGCGCGATCACCGGCATGCAGGCGATCGGCCGCCCGGTCGACCGGTATGGCAGTGCGCGGCTGATGGTTCCAGCGGCGTTGGCCGATGCCGCGCTGCTGGTGGCGCCCGGGTACGCACCGAACCTCGCCATGCTGGTGGTAAGCCTGTACGCCTTCGGTGTAGCCCACGGCGCGTTGAACGTCGCGATGAATGTCAACGGCGTGGAGGTGCAGCGCGAGTGGGGCCGGCCGATCATGTCGTCGCTGCACGCGGCGTACAGCATCGGCGGCTTCGTCGGCGCCGCGGTTGGCGGGCTGTTCGCGTACGCCGGCGGCAGCGCCGCAGCGACGTTCCTGGCCGTGGCGGCAGCGGTGAGCGCGCTGGCATTGTGGGCCGGCCGCTGGGCGTACCGATCGCACCCGCGGCCGCAGCCCGGCGAGAGCGCGACCGCCGCGATGCCGCGCCCGACCGCCGTGCTGTTCCTGGGTGTGCTCGTATTCTGCTGTCTGGTGGGCGAAGGCGCGGCCGCCGACTGGAGCGCCGTCTACCTGCGCGACAACCTCGGTACCGGTGCCGGCTTCGCGGCCAGCGCCTACGCCGCGTTCGCGGTCGCGATGATGGCCGGGCGACTGGTCGGCGATCGGCTTGCTCTTCGGTTCGGCCCGGTAGCCCTGGTCCGGGGATGCGGACTGCTTGCCGCGGTCGGGTTCGGCGGTACGCTGCTCATTGGCCGGCCTGCCGCAGGCGTCATCGGCTTCGCCTGTTTGGGCGCTGGTCTGTCCTGTATCGCGCCGCAGGTGTTCTCGGCCGCGGGCAGCCAGCACCCGGCCGCTGCCGGCAAGGCCATCGCCCGCGTCGCCGGCCTCGGCTTCCTCGGCTTCGTCGTCGGCCCGGTCGTTATCGGCGCCGCGGCGGAGCTCGTCGGGTTGCCGACCGCCCTGGCCATCCCCGCCGTACTCGCACTGTTCGTCGCGGCGACGGCTACCGCGCTCGCACCGCGCACCGCCGCGCAACGTTGAGGCTCGATGGTGGCATCCGTCGATGTGTGATACGCCATGGGAATGACGCGAGTGGTGTTTTCCGGTGGGCGGGTGTTCGACGGGACCGGTGTGGAGCCCGCCGCTGTCGACGTGGCAGTGGAGGCCGGGCGGGTCGTGGCGGTCGGTGCGACGCTGGCCGGGGACGAAGTCGTCGACTGTTCGGGTCTCGGCATCCTGCCGGGGCTGATCGACTGCCACGTGCACCTGGTGGTGAGCCGGCTCGACGCGCTGGAGTGGGCGACGGCGCCGTTCTCTCTGCAGTTCTACGAGGCCGCCCGCAACATGGAGCTGACCCTGGCGTGCGGGATCACCACGGTCCGCGACGCCGGTGGAGCCGATCTGGGGATACGGACCGCCCAGGAACGGGGTCTGGTGCCCGGACCGCGGATGCAGATATCGATCCAGATGATCAGCCAGACCGGCGGCCACGGCGATCCCTGGGAGGCCTCTGGCGGGTCGTTGGCGGTGTTTTCCGTCCACCCGGGCCGGCCGAGCGGCCTCGCGGACGGGACGGACGAGGTACGCCGGAAGGTGCGCGAGCTGATCCGGGCCGGGGCGAATGTGATCAAGATAGCCACGACCGGCGGCGTCTTCTCCGCTCGTGACGATCCCCGGCACGGTCACCTGCGCGACGCCGAGATCGAGACGATCGTCGAGGAGGCCACGGCGGCCGGCATCGGCGTGATGGCTCACGCCCACGGCACCGGCGGGGTGAAGGCGGCCGTCCGCTGTGGGGTTCGTTCGGTGGAGCACGGCACGTTCCTCGACGACGAGGCCGTGGCCATGATGGTGGAGCGTGGTACCTGGCTGGTGCCGACGTTGAGCGCGGGCGAGGGCGTCCGCGCCGCGGTGGACTCAGGGGTCGGGTTGCGGCCCGGCGCCGCGGAGAAGGAGCTCATCGTCGCCGCGGCGGCCAGCGCGTCCATCCGCGCCGCGATCGCCGCCGGCGTGAAAATCGCCATGGGTACGGATGCTCCGGTGTATCCGCACGGCCAGAACCTGCGGGAGTTGGAGCTGCTCGTCGAGTACGGGATGACCCCCGCAGAGGCACTGCACGCGGCAACGTTGTCGGCCGCACAGCTACTCGGAATCGACGACGAGCTCGGCACGCTGCAT
>Ga0075429_100001478_pt1 | contig 19335 bp, 18 predicted proteins | sample RhiMetdeltSRZDD3_FD_75295 | JGI IMG/M metagenome (GOLD analysis project Ga0075429, IMG submission 75295) | Populus rhizosphere microbial communities from Tennessee, USA - Rhizosphere MetaG P. deltoides SRZDD3 | ecosystem: Host-associated > Plants > Roots > Rhizosphere > Soil | place: USA... | reverse complement strand
CTGTGCACATTTATCTCGGACCTTATAGGGGAAATCCGATTGCGCTGTACCTCAAGCGCACTGACGCAGGCTGCCAGATCGGCCCGAAAGTCTATCCTTGGAACGACGTCGTCGGAAAGGGGGATTCGCCGAATAAGGCGGCGGCCGATTTCGAAGAAAAATGGAAAGCCAAGGGTCTTTCAGCCGATATGTACTCCGGACCATCATGGGAAGGCGGCATTAAACCCGAAAGACCGGCTCCTCCCAAGCCACCAGCGACTCCAAAACCGGCTGCTCAAGCGAACTCTGCTGCTGCCTCGCAAGCTTCCGCCCCGTCTGCGGCTCCAGTTCCTACCCAGGTCACATCAACTCCTTCGGGTCAGGCCTCAGGTGAGTCAAGCTAGCAACCAGATCTAGCCCGTTCAGCCCTGGCTGACAACAACGGTGCGCCTGTTCTAGATCACTGCCCTTCAGGATGGAGAGGTGTGCTTCATCGCCCTTACCGACAATCGGCTGTGCTTGAAGCCATAACCTAAATAGACGACGATGCCGATGACAGTCCAGACGCCAAAGCGGATCCACGTCAGTTGGGGAAGTTGCCACATGAGTCCCAGACAGGCGATCGTGCCTAGAATTGGAACCAATGGCATGAATGGCAGGCGAAACGGCCTGGGATGGTGAGGTTTGGTATATCGCAGCACCATCACACTGATACAGACGAGCACGAACGCGAAGAATGTGCCGATGTTTGTCATGTCGGCCGCCTCGCCGATTGGAATGAGCGCCGCCAATATTGCGACTGCGACACCGGTGAGAATGGTCGCACGGTGGGGAGTTCCGAACCGAGGATGAACCGCCGCAAGCCAGGGTCCTAACAGTCGATCCCTGGACATCGCAAAGAACACGCGAATCTGGCCGAGCATCATGACGACCAGCACGCTGGTAATCCCAGCGACCGCCCCGATCGCGATAACTGCGGCCCCCCACTTGAAGCCCGCCAATCTAAGTGCCTCGGCAACCGGAGCATGGATATCGATTTGCGATGAGGGAATCAGACCCGTGAGTACGGCGGCGACAGCGATATAGAGGAACGTGCAGAGGCTCAATGATGCGATGATTCCGATCGGGACGTCACGGGCCGGATTCCTGGCCTCTTCTGCGGCCGTAGAGACCGCATCGAACCCGATGTAGGCAAAGAACACGATCGCTGCGGCTGCCCCCACCCCTGCCATGCCTTGCGGCATAAACGGCGTCCAGTTCTGCGGATTGACTGAGGTGCTGCCGATCCCGAGGAAGAACAGGATGACGGCGAGTTTGATGAGCACCACGATGCCCGTTGCGCGTGCGCTTTCCTTGATTCCGACGACGAGGATGATCGTAACGAGCAGCACGATGATGGCAGCCGGAAGGTTGGCGATTCCTCCGTCTGCACCACCAGGCGGACGGGTCGCCCACTCCGGTAGATCGAGCCCGGCCAGTCGGAGGAGATTGTTGAAATATCCGGACCAACCGATCGCCACCGCGACACACGCGACGCCGTATTCCAAAATGAGATTCCAGCCGGTGAGCCAAGCCAGCATCTCCCCGAGCGTCGCATAGGAAAACGTGTAGGCGCTGCCGGCAACCGGTATCATCGCGGACATTTCCGCATAGCAGAGCGCGGCAAGCGCACAAGTCAGTCCGGACAGAACGAAGGAGAGGACGATCCCGGGGCCGGCTCCCGGACGATGGGCATCGCCGACAATGGCCGTTCCGATCAAGACGAAAATGCCGGTGCCAATGATCGCCCCGATGCCCAGGCAGGTGAGGTCCCAGGCTGTCAGCGATTTTTTGAGACGTTGAGTCGGATGGTCGGCGTCGGCGAGAATTTGATCGATGGATTTCGTGCGGAACAGTTGAGAGATCACCGGGCGTCTGTCCGCAGCAGGTCTAGCCAATGGCGCTCGGCTGAGGACGTCTTCCCGCTCCATATTCCATCAAGTATAGCAGGTGGTCTCACAAGGAGATGGCAGGTTGCCGGCATACGCTAGGTCGTGCCCTTCCGCGCAGCGTGGAGAAACGCCTCGAAAAGCCGCCGATGGAGCTTGTGTTGGTCGAACAGAAATTCTGGATGCCACTGAATCCCGAGAAAGAACCGCTGGGACGGCGATTCGATCGCCTCGATAATGCCGTCCGGTGCCACCGCGCTGGCCATCAAGGATGGTGCCACGTCCTTGACCGACTGATGGTGAGAGCTGTTGACCCGCATTGTCCTCGTCTTGACGATGCGTTGCAACAGGCTTCCCGAGGTGATCGTCACGTCATGACTGAGCCGGGTTGCTGGAGTTGGTTGCTTGTGCTGCAGCGGCTTGGACCGCTGGGCGTCAATATCCTGATACAGGCTGCCTCCGAAGGCGACGTTGAGCACCTGCATGCCTCCGCAAATGGCCAGCACCGGCATATTGGCCGCGCGCGCCAAATGAGCCATCTCCAATTCGAATGTTGTGCGTCGTTGGCTCATCACCCGGAACTTGTACCGCTGGCGTTCACCGTAGAGTTCCGGAGCGAGGTCGGGTCCGCTTCCAGTCAGCAAGAGGCCGTCAATGTGAGTGAGCAAACGCCGCCGCGCTCCAAGGTCGGCCACCAGCGGAAGGAGGACCGGGATTCCTCCGAGGTCTTCGATGGCACGAACGTAACGAGCGCGCAGGAAATAGGTGGGTTCGCGTCCGCCCCATTCTTTCCGGTCACCGGCGTTAAAATCTGGTGTCACGCCGATGAGCGGTTTCATTGCTCAGCGAATGGGGTCCATGGGGGCCGCGGCCTGAGCCGATGCCTCCGTCTCCGGGACGCCGAGGAAACGGATGGGTCTGTCTCCACGCAGGTGGTCGGGAGTGATGATATATGTGCCATAGAGGCTGGTGGTCCAGATGCTCTTTGCCGCGTTCTCATTTCCACCGGAAAACGCATAGGCCAGACCACCCACGATGCTTCCTCCGATGGCAAAGGCCGCCTTCAGCGGGAGATACAGCAAGGTTGAGACCCCGGCGGCAGCGCCCATGCCTGCGCTGGAGGCGTTCCCACCTTCGGTGGTCTCGCTGGATGGCGGAAGGGACTCTTGGCTCCACGCTGAGGGCACCACGGTGACAGTGCAAAGAGCGAGGACGAGAGCAACGGCGACAAGTCTGAACGTTGCCGCAGTGTAAGCACACACATGTAATTTCACGAGGGGGTCCTCCTTCCTCAAAAAAGTGAATCGAGCTGCATCCGTGGAATTCCTTGGACGCTCAGTCGAAGTGCAGCGTGCTGTGGGTTATAACAAATTACACTGTGCTTGCAAACCCCCTACCAGGCCGGAAGAACTTCTACATCAAGTAGGATGGTGCGGTAGGAGATCAAGTTCTGTCGCCACATGTGATGCGACGAAGTGGCGTTTGTTGATAGCAACCATATTCAATTCGCTGACGAATGTGTCGGAGGTGATACATTGATTGTTCTGAGTGATGCCGGATTGCAACAATAAGTCCAATTTGCACCATGCGAGTGCTTGGACAAACAAGTCCTGCGCCCGCTCTCGGTAAGCTGGACGCTCATCAACGGGAACTTGCACAAGCGCCTGGTCCAGCCATTGAGGAAAGCCGATGGTCGCACTGAGAGAATTAATCTGAGATTCCTCGAGTTCAACGGCCACCTGGACGCCACCTTTCCAACTCCGCTTTTTGACATTGTAGACGGTCGAGTGAGTGAAGGGTTTCCCCTTCACCGGCTGCGGGCCAATGAACAATGAGATGCGAAATTGAGACGCCTCGAAGTCCATTGACATGGTGCGCATTCTAACATGGCAGATGGCAATCCCTCTTCATTGACGCTCCAAAAGGACAAACGATAAGATGCCAATCATGCCGGACCTCGCGTCTGAACAGCGAATACTCGAGATCCAACGGGTGCTTCGCGAACATGATTCAACCGACGGGTGGCTCTTCTATGATTTCCGTGGAAGCGATCTCCTCGCCTACCGTGTACTTCTCCTGGATCCGCGCATGCATGTGACCAGGCGCTGGTACTACTGGATCCCGGCGCATGGCACGCCGCAAAAATTGGTCCATGGTATTGAGCCGCATGTGTTGGATTCCCTGCCAGGCCATTCGATTGCCTATGTATCGTGGGACCAGCAGCGGCAATCGCTAGCTCGAATCCTCACCGGCCACCGCCGGATTGCGATGCAATACTCGCCCATGAACGCGGTCCCTTATGTGTCCAGGGTAGATGCCGGTACCATTGAATTAGTGAAAAGCTTCGGAGTTGACGTCGTCACTTCGGCGGATTTCATTCAACTCTTCGAAGCACGCTGGACCGACCGCCAGTTGGAGTCGCATCAGTACGCAGCCGCAGCATTGAGGCGCATTGTGGACGAGGCATTTGGGCATGTCAGTCAGTGCCTGACACACGGACCGGGGCTTACAGAATACGGCTTACAGCAGTTCATTCTTTCACGGATCAAGGACGCGGGCATGATGACATCCAGTGCCCCTATCGCGGCGGTGAACGAGCACAGCGCGGATCCCCACTACGGTCCTGCAGCGATCGGATCTTCGACCATGAAACGAGATGATTTGGTACTCATTGACCTGTGGGCAAAACAGACCGACGTCGGTTCCGTGTACGCCGACATTACCTGGACAGCCTATGCCGGTTCGACGGTTCCCGAGAAGCACCGCGCTGTCTTTGATGTAGTCAGGAGAGGACGGGACACCGCACTTGAATTCGTGCGGGAGAATGTACGGGCCGGGCGCCGACCGTTCGGCCATGAAGTCGATGCTGCATGCCGCAGTGTGATCCAAGTAGCCGGCTACGGAGATCAATTCATCCATCGAACCGGTCATTCCATCGGCGAAGAAGTGCACGGGAATGGAGCGAACATCGACAGTCTAGAAACCCACGACACCAGACGTCTCATGCCGCGCACGTGTTTTTCGATTGAGCCCGGCGTCTACCTGGCCGGCGAATTTGGAATCAGAAGCGAGTTGGACGTGTATCTGACGGAACGCGATGCGCTCGTGTTCGGACTTCCGCTACAAACCGCACTTTCCCCATTGCTGTAAGCCGGTTTGGCCGCATCCTTCCTTGACAGTGCTGTCAAACGGCCTATAAAGTGAACGTTGGCTTTTGGGCCAATACTCCTGAAACAGAAGGAATTCGAGTATGTTCGGGACCATGGGCGTTTCAGAATTAATCATCATTCTGGTCATTGTGCTGATTATTTTTGGTGCAGGCAAGCTTCCTCAGATCGGCGAAGGCGTGGGCAAGGCGCTGAAAGGATTCAAGAAAGAGGTTCACGACATCCCTTCACCGGAACTACCCCAGGCAGAAGCCACGACAGCTCCAACGACGGCACAAGCTCCTGTGACAACACAAGCTCCGGTGCAGCAAGCCGCCGCGTCACCCGCGGCAGCGGCTCCGACGGCTCAAGCCGCTCCCAAGCCGACCGCACCGTATACACCTGGTCCCGAATTGACACCAGGCACGACGGCCGCTTCGCTCTATAATGTGGGGCCACAGGCGCCTCAACCGGCCCGGCCGAGGACCTCTCCACCCGAAACACAAACCGCTCGAGTTACTCAGCCGCCAACGATGGAAGAGCGGGCAGCGGTCCCGACACCTATGATGCGCGGGCAATATCCTCCTCTCCCGCCCTCTGCCCAGCAGAAACCGCAGGCCAAACGACCGTCGGCGATTGTGAATAAGGATGCCGTGGCTCGCGTGCAGGCTCAGCAGGCGGCTTTGAAGGCGAAATCAACACAAGCGGGCGGCGTGTCGCCGGCCGACATGCAACACCTTGGAGAAGGCCTCGGCGACGCCTTACGCACGTTCAAGCAGGCGGTAGCAGACGTGCGGAATTCAGTTGATCCCGAGATGCGGACCATTCAAGCCGAGATGGACGCGGCGCAGAAGGAGATCCAGCAATCCATCGAGGCCGCTCGAGAAATGCCTGCCGTGGAGGACGAACCTCCAAAACCTGCCTGACGCATGGATGCATGGAGCTCGTCACTCCGCTCCCCGCTGCCCCTCTTCCTCCTTTGTTGTCTGACGCTTTTGGGGTGTGTTCAAGAAGCACCCGGGCCTCTCCCCGACCAGAGCAAGGCGCTCCTGACCGCATTGCTCAAGGACCACAATCCTGAGGTGAGGCGGACGGCGGTCGAGTCGCTGGGAAAAATCGGTGATCGAACCGGTGTATCCTCGGTGTTGCCCCTGCTGACCGACCCGATTCCGCTGGTACGTGGCGCAGCGGCGCAGGCCTTGGGTCGTCTGGCAACCCCGGCGGACGAGGCCGCGGTCGCCGGGCTCACCGAAGCATTGCGAGATCCGGCGGATACTGTCCGGCAAGCCGCCGCGATGGCCATCGGTGACATCGAACCCTCGCCTCGGCAGCTTGTGGTCATCACCCAGCTCGCGCAGGCTGCAGACGTCCGGGTGAGGCGCACCGTCGTTCACGCCGTACAGTCTCTGGACACGAGTCCGGTGGCGTCGACCCTGCTGCCGCTCGCCGACGATTCCGACCCAGAGGTGCGGCAGGGAATCGTCGCGTGCTTCGGCAATTCTGACGACGTTCGGGCGGGCAGCGTATTGAAACAGCGGCTCGTTCAGGATCCATCTCCCGCCGTCCGTGCTCAAGCCGCCTATCACTTGGGAGAAGTACGCGGGATTGACGCTCGCTCTGTCTTGCAAGCTGCCGCAGCAAAAGAACGGGATAGTGGCGTGCGGAGGTGGATAGAAGCGGAGCTCAGGTCGTTGCGCGGGAGCGATTGAGCGCGGCCACCAATTCGACCAAATCGTGGCGAGACTTTTCGTCGATATCGATGAACTGGACCCCCATGCCGGGGAACAACAGAAATCGCTCCGGCTTATTGCGTGTCCAGGCCACTTTGGCTTTGGCTTTGTGCTTTTCCCAGGGACGATCTGGAAGGGCAAATTCAACGGACAGTTCAGTGCCCGGTGCCAAAGGCTGACTGCTTTCGATGAACAGGCCTCCGCCGCCGACGCCGCCGGTCAAGCTGTCGAATTGTTTACCTTCAGGCGTGGTGTATTTCACTTTGACGGCCAAGGGGGCGCGGGCATGGGCGCGCGCATGCGCAAACCGGATATCTTCATCTCCCGCCGCAATCCGTTCGATGACATCATTCCATGACACGGCTCCGAGCAAGGCGCCATTTGCTCCATGAAGAGAAATAATTTCGCGGCCTGGGTCGATCTCTAACGACTCTCCCTGATGGCCCGGAGTGACAAGGACCGGGAATTTCATGTTTTCACGCTTTCTTGACGGAGGTGCGATGCATGCCTGTCTTGTTGCAGTCAGGCGGCAGGCCTACCGACTTCCTGCAGGGACTTCACGAGTTCGAGTACACGATTGCGGATATCGGCGGCGATGTCGGTGAATCGGACGCCCATTCCCGGACTGAACGTGTATTGATCCGCTTTGGGGCAAACCCAGGCGACCACACCTTTCGCGGCGAGCCATTCGTTCCCGCGCTCCGGTAAGGAAAACTCCAGCGATAACTTCGTGCCAACGGCGAGTGGAGACAGGCTCTCAATGAACAGCCCGCCGCCCCCGATGCCGCCTGCCCGGCTCTCGAATTGCTGGCCCTCAGGCGTTTTGAACTTCACGCGAAATGCGAGCGTGACCCGCGGCTCTGTCCGGGCCTCTCGGGATGCAGGTGGTTTGCGGTAGGCGAGAATCTGATCAATGACAAAGTCCCACGACAGATTCCCCATGGCGTCTCCGTTAATCCCGTAGAGCGTGAGGATCTCTCTGGCAGAGTCCAGTTCGATCGTCTTGCCCTTATGGCGCAGGCTGGAAACGACGGGATATTTCACGGCTCCTCCCCTCCATTGCTCACTCTCGGCAAGTATAGCGCAGCCTTTCATCTTGTCGAGAAAAAGCCGAGAGTTTCGCAGGCCGGATTCTGCGCAGGGGCTGAACTCAGATGGCCCGGATGGATAGGCTGGAATCGGTTATTGATGGTCTGAGAAAACACGGCCCGGACAGATGCCGGGCCGGATGAGTCTGAAGCGATTGAAATATAAAGGATCAGGCGGTCCTGATGTCCTTGTCTTGTTCGAAAATGCGGATGGGCGGGTGTTTACCAAGGATGGCATCTTCGGTGATAAAGACCTCTTTGATCTGCTTTTGTGACGGCGCGTCATACATTACATCCAGCATGACTTCTTCCAAAATGGCCCGAAGACCCCGTGCCCCCGTTTTCTGAATAAAGGCCTTTCGAGCGACGGCGCCCAGCGCCCCTTCAGTAAACTTGAGCTTGACCTTCTCGAACGATAACAATTTTTCGTACTGCTTCGTGAGGGCGTTGCGCGGCTCGGTGAGAATCTTAATCAGCGCACGTTCGTCGAGTTCATCGAGCGTGGCGACAACGGGCAACCGTCCGATAAATTCAGGAATGAGTCCGTACTTCAAAAAATCCTCCGGTTGGACACGCTCGAACAATTCTCCAAGCCGCACATCGGCGCGGCCCCGGATTTCTGCGCCGAATCCCATCGCTTTGCGATTCAAACGCTGCTCGATGATTTGTTCCAGTCCGACAAAGGCTCCGCCGCAAATGAACAAAATGTTGCTCGTATTGACCTGAATGAATTCCTGATGAGGATGTTTGCGTCCGCCTTGCGGCGGCACGTTTGCGACGGTTCCCTCGATCAATTTCAACAAGGCCTGTTGGACTCCTTCCCCGGATACGTCGCGCGTAATCGAAGGACTGTCGCTCTTCCGGCTGATCTTGTCGATCTCATCGATGTACACGATGCCTCGCTCGGCACGCTCGACGTCGTAGTCGGAGGCCTGGAGAAGCTTGAGGATGATATTTTCAACGTCCTCCCCGACGTATCCCGCTTCGGTGAGCGTCGTCGCATCGGCAAGGGTGAAAGGCACGTCCAAGTACTTGGCCAGGGTTTGGGCGAGCAGGGTCTTCCCTGTGCCCGTCGGGCCAACCATAAGGATGTTCCCTTTTTGGAGTTCGACGTCGTCGACGTCTTTTTCCTTCGCAGAAATGCGCTTGTAGTGATTGTGGACGGCGACCGATAAGATTTTCTTGGCTCGCTCCTGTCCTACGACGTACTGATCAAGGTGATGCTTGATTTCCAACGGCTTCTTCAGCTTCGAGGAGATTTCTTCTTTCGCCTCTTCCCAATCCTCCGCAATGATGTCATTGCACAAGTTGACACATTCGTCGCAGATGTAGACGGTAGGTCCGGCGATCAGTTTACGGACTTCATCGCGGCTCTTGCCGCAGAAGGAACAGCGAAGGTGTCGATCCATCTTTTCCTGCTTGGCCATGCATCCTCCCGTGTTACTTGTCTTTGGCCCCGTCCTTCTCTGACGCCACCGCCTTCAAGGCTTTGGGCGCTCGCGTGATCACCTCATCGATCAAGCCGTACCGCTTGGCCTCTTCGCCCGACATAAAGTAGTCCCGTTCCGTGTCCAACGCAATTTTTTCGATGGGTTGCCCGGTATGCTTGGCCATAATTTCGTTGAGTCGCTCGCGAATCTTCAGGATTTCGCGTGCGTGTATGTCGATCTCCGTCGCTTGACCCTGAAAGCCGCCCAAGGGCTGATGAATCATCACCCGGGCATTGGGAAGGGCGAAGCGTTTGCCTTTGGTGCCTGCCGTCAGGAGCAACGCGCCCATGCTGGCGGCCTGGCCCAAGCAGATCGTGTTAATGGGCGGCTTCACATATTGCATCGTGTCGTAGATGCCCAGACCGGCCGTGACGCTGCCACCCGGCGAATTGACATACAGATTAATGTCTTTTTCAGGATCCTCCGCTTCAAGGAACAGCAGCTGCGCGATGACGAGGTTGGCGAAGATATCGTCGATCGGAGCGCCCAGAAAAATGATGCGGTCTTTCAGGAGCCGAGAATAGATATCGTAGGCCCGTTCTCCCCGATTGGTTTGCTCAACGACAATGGGAACTAACATGCAGATTCTTCCTTTCGCGAAAATGACAGTGAGACAGGACAGCTATCCTTGAATCACTGCGTTTCGATACACGAAATCCAACGACTTGTCTGCCAGGATGCGTGCCCGCAATTCTTCGAGAGAATCCTGGCCGCCCGCCTGGATCATCTTCACAAGTTCCGTGTGGGCGATTTTCAATTCGGCCGCTAGCCGTTGGACTTCATTATTGATGTCTTCCTGCGTCACTGTGAGCTGTTCCTTTTCAGCGATGGCCTCGAGAATCAACCCGACCTTCACACGGCGGGCCGCCTCATCGCGATTCTCCTGTCGCAGCTTCGTCAAGTCTTCTGTTTCGAGCGCCGACGCGGCGTCGGCTCCCGTCCGACGCTGGCGTTGCATGTGTTGACGAATAATCGCTTCCAGTTCCCGCTCTACCAGGGTCTCCGGAAGATCGAAGTGATGCGTCTCGACGAGGCGCTTCACGATGGTGTCCTTATACGTATCTTCGATCTCCCGCTTGAGCGCCTTTTCCATCTGCGTCCGCAAGCGCTCTTGAAGTTCGGCCAGCGAGGCATAGGCGCCGCAATCTTTGGCAAACTCATCGTCCAAGTCGGGAAGTGTCTTGATCTTGACAGCGTCAATGTTCGCTTTAAAGGTGACGGTCTTACCGGCCACACGGGAATCGGGATGGCTTGCAGGATAGGGCTGCGAAATCTCTACCGTATCTCCCTCCGTCTTTCCGAGAACATGCCGATCGATTTCCAATCCTAACACGGTCGCGTTTGAACCGATTTTGTGGAGATGTCCCATCTTCTTGCTGCCCTCGAGCGGCTGGCCGTCCAGGAAACCCTCCAGCGTGAGAATGACGAAATCCCCCTCCGCTGCCTTGTGTCCCGCGGGCGGTGCTTCCAGCCTCGCATGCTGTTCGCGAAGGACATTCATGCCTTTGGCCAGTTGTTCCTCGGTGACGGTCCTGGTGTCAGGCTTGAGCGAGATGGGATTAGGCGCCTTATAATCCCGCAGGTCGATTTTTGGCTTGATTTCGACCGTCGCAGTAAAAGTGAACGGCGCATCTCTTTTGATTTTCACACGCTCGAGCGGAGGAATTTCAACCACAACCGGAGAGATCCCGGCCTGTCGAACGGCACGGTCGTAAAAGTCGGGCACCAAGCTACGAACGACATCCTCCTCGACCGCTTTGGCGTAGCGCTGTTCCAGTAACGCTTGCGGCGCTTTGCCCGGTCGAAAACCGGGCACGCGAACCTGCCGGTTCAATTCCTTATACGCCAATACAAACCGCTGCGCGACCTCTTCAGCCGGCACCTCGATTTTGAGGGCCCGTTTCATGGGACCAAGTTCCGTGACTTCCATTTTCATCTGTCGAGTGATGTCCTTTGCAGTTTATGGATGCCTGCTGCCGGATGGTGCGAGAGGGGGGACTTGAACCCCCACGGTTGCCCACGAGATCCTAAGTCTCGCGCGTCTGCCAGTTCCGCCACTCTCGCACGGTGGGGACCGCCGGATGGGGTGTTCAGTCTGTACAAACTAACGCAAGTATACGGCGATGCTGCTATTTTGTACCGTTGCATGTGTCCAACTGTCAACCCATACTCCAGCGGGGATGGAAGAGAAATCTGCCGAATTTTGTCACTTGGGGTATCCGTCGGCACGATCAGTGCACGCAGCAAGATTCTGAAAGGTAGCCCGGGGTGTGCGTGGCCAGTATAATGGACTCATGTGTCGTCTCATTTAGTGCCAGTACAAGCAGGGAGGTGCCTCATGCGCATCGGCTTGCTGCTCACCAGTCTCGCTCTTCTAGCGCTGACCATTGGTTCTTCTCCCGTCCAGGCATACCGAGATTACCTCACTGCCGAACAGAAGGCACAACTTGAAAAGATCCAAACCGTGCTAATCGAAGCGATTGCCTTAACTGACAAGGGCACTGTTGATGCCGGTCCGATCAGCGAAGTTGCCGCCCGTCGATTGGGCGAAATGGGTTATGCCGTGGTGCGAGATCCGGGTCAACCGCACGATGCGACCTTTAAGGTGAAATGCGAACAGCGAAAAACCTGGGAAGGTACGACCGCTGCGGGCGGCGACGCAGATCTGCCGGATGCACCTTCGAGGCTGTGGAAAGGGCCTGCCTGCCAATTGAGTTATCTTCTCGGAGAGACGAAGATCAAATGGCAAAAGGAAGTGCGGACGGAGTTCGAAGATGCAGTCACGGCTGCTCAATCCGCCAATGCCGGCGATCCCGGCGCCTTTGCGATGAATCAATTGCGCGCCAAGCTCGAGCATTACGATTTTCCCGTCTTACTCGCCGCCGAGTGGGGTCATCCCGATCGACTGCTAAAGCTGCTCGATGCCTCCGACACGCCCCAGGTACGCAAGATCAAAATTATTTCACTGCTGGGTGAAATGCAGGCGGACGAGGCGTTACCCCAACTCAAGGCAGCACTCAAAGACAAGAATCTTTCCAAGGAGGCAGCAGTAGCCTTAGGCAGCATGGGTAAAGAAGGAATTCCCATTCTTGTCGACATTCTCAAGCATTCCAAGCAGCCTGATCTCCAGGCTGCGGCCGCAAAAGGTCTGGGAGACTTGGGAAACATCCATAACGATTCGTCGGTCGTGCCTCCGCTCCTGGAAATGCTGGATGCACCGGGTGTCGATATTGCCGTCCAAACCGAGGTCGCTTGGGCGTTGGGAAGAGTTCCCGACCGTCGCTCCGTGAAGCCGCTATTTGATCTGGACAAGAAACTGCAAAAAATTCGGAAGGACCCGCCCGACCCCCAGATCAAGAAACTCAAAGAAGCGGTCTTCTGGTCCATCAAACAGGTCTACACGGAAGACCAATACAGCTAGACGCCGAACCGGTTCCTTTCCGGCCCTTTTTCTCTCAGCGTTGTGGCGTATTCTGTTTTGCTGATCCAATGAATCTCGTCGGTCGAGTGGGTACGCTTGAGACAAGGTCGGAACTATGAAATCATGGGTCCGGACAGTTCTTACGAACATCACCTGAGGAGGAGGCCGGCATCATGCAAAATATGTCACGCAGGCGCTTCTTACAGTGGACGGCGGTTACCGGCGGCGCGCTGGCGCTTGAAGGCCTGATGAACCGCGGCACGCTACCGGATTTTGGCGTACGGATGGCGCATGCCGATGAGCCCATCAAGATCGGCATTCTGGATCCCTTGTCGAGTCCGTATAAGACCTCCTCCATCCACGACGTGCATGGGGCCAACGTGGCGGTTGATCTCTTCAATAAGAAAGGCGGGGTGCTGGGACGTCCCGTGGCCATTCTCGAGGCCGACGATGCGTCCAACCCCGATCAAGCCATCAAAGTGGCGACGAAGTTTATTAAGGACGACCGCGTCGATGTGTTGATGGGCACGTTTAACGGCGACTGCGCGCTCGCGGTGAGTGCATTGGCGGCCAAGGAAAACAAGCTCTTCATGGTGACGGCGGCTCACCTCCCTGAGCTGAGCGGTGCAGCGTGTAGTTCCCACACGTTTGTTTTCATGCCCCATGCCCGCATGCTGGCCCACGCGGTCGTGCCCCATTTGGTCAAGGCATACGGGACCCGCTGGTTTATGATTACGGCATCGACCATCGATGGAAAATCCTGCGCTCAGGCGCTCCTCGATGCGTCGCAGGCCCACAAGGTTGAAATTGTCGGAGAGACGGTGACGCCTTTCGGGACGACCGATTTTGGGCCGGCATTCACCGCCGCAAAAGAGAAGCAGCCGACCGCAGTCATCCTGAATCTCTATGGCTGGGATCTCGTCAATGCGCTCAAGACCTATGCGAAACTCGAGATGGCCAAGGAGAAGATCGGAGTGGGAGGACTCATCAGCGGCGAACAGATCGGACGCCCGCTGGGCTATGCCGGTAACGCAGGGATCTGGGGGTTGATCTGGGACCCCAAGATCAATACAGAAAGTTCCAAGCGTTTTATTCAGGGCGTGATCGACAAGTACAACCACACGCCGACGTCACGGTGCTATCTGGGCTATGCCGCGATGACACAAATCCTGGAAGCGATTCAGCGAGCCGGCACTGCGGATACGCAGGGGTTGATCAAGGCCCTCGAAGGCCATGAGTTCGACGGTTTGAAAGAAGGCAAGTCGGTCTTTCGAACCTCAGATCATCAACACGTCCAGGATGTACTCGTCGGGGAAGCTTATGGCAAGGAGCTGGGGTTGGGCCATTATAAGATTCTCTCCACGATCTCAGGGCCGGCGAATCCCGGCGCCGCTGAACAACAGCTCTGCAAACACAGATGCCGACCGGCGCCGGGAGCGTAAACGCGCCCCCGGCGGCCCGCTAACCGCTTACCTCGTCACGCGAACTTCGACTCGTCGATTTTTTGCCCGTCCGGGTTCGGTAGTGTTTGGCATGATTGGTCGAGTATCGGCATAGCCGTGCGTCGTCACGGCGGTCAAACCGCCTTCTCCCAACGCCATAGCAGCATTGGTGGCCCGGGCCTCTGAGAGCTCCTTGTTTGACGGAAATTTCTTCCTGAGCTCGCTTCTAATCGGCCGATTGTCGGTGTGACCGTCAACGCTGACTTTGTATTCTGGAAAATCCTTCAGAATCGCTCCCACGTGTTTGAGGGCGTCGGAGCCGGCGGATTTCAGCTGATCTTCACCGGATCCGAACAGATACCCTGACGCCAGATTGATGAGCAGGCGCTCATTATTCAAGTCGACCATGATAGTGCCCTTCTCGATCTGAGGCCGAAGCGCACGGATCAGACCGCGCTGGGCTTCCTTGAGCTTGGCCATCTCCGTCGAGAGATCTCCGCGAAGTCCTGCCAGTTCCCGATCGCGATCGGCAAGCTGCCTCTCCAATTCAACCGTCCGTTGCTGCGCGGCCGCCAGATCTGCAGTCAATCTGTCCTTGTCGGCTCCAGCGGCATTGAGCGTCGCGAGCTGGGCCTCGAGCTCGGACACCCGCTTGTTGGCCTGTGCAAGATCTCCGGCGAGCTTGTCCCTGTCGCCAGTCCCAGCTTGAAGAGCCGCAACCGTCGCCTGAGCACCGACCAACTCGGCGGCAAGTTTGTCTTTGTCGGCCAGTTGGCGCTCAAGGTCGGCGCTCCGCGCGTTCGACCGATCCAGGTCTCCCTGCATGCTCGAAAATTGGCTGCTCACGCGTCCGCTGTCCTCTCCTTTTGCGCGCAAGGAGGCCAATTCCCTGTCGCGATCGGCCAGTTGGTCTTGGACTGACCTCGTTCTGGCCGAGAGGGCCTCATTTTCTTTCCTGGCGGCCGTCAACTCATCGATCAACCGTTGCCGGTCTTTCTCGGCCGCGAACCGGTCTCGATGGCGATATTCATACCCGCCGTCACAACATATGGCGTCCTTCAATGTCTCGATTTTCTGACCACTACAGCCGGCGACCGTGCTGACTGCGATCAAAGCAAGTGCGATTCGGGCGAAACGTGCCAACATAGTTCTCCTCATGATGAGAATAAAAAAAACGTGCGCATCCATTACTTCATACCGAAGACGTGCAATGCGCACACTTGGTGGCTTTGATCGGAATCGTCGATAGGCACAACGGGCAATCTTTCGTGCTCGGAGCTGCGGGAGCCGCCGGCTTCTTCAGCCGGTTGATTTGTTTCACCAGCATGAAGATGACGAACGCGATGATGATGAAATCGAGCACCGTTTGTAGAAACACCCCGTAATTGATCGTCGGAGTTCCCGCTGCCTTGGCCGCTGCGAGTGAGGGCTGAGGTGTGCTGGACAGATTGAGAAAGAGGCTGGAAAAGTCGACTTGGCCCATCAAGAGGCCGATGGGCGGCATCAACACGTCGCTGACAAGTGAGGTGACGATTTTCCCGAAGGCGGCGCCGATGATCACACCGATCGCCATATCGAGGACGTTGCCCTTCATGGCGAACTCTTTAAATTCTTTCAGCATAGGTCCCTCCTGGTAGCAAGAAGGTGGACGGAAATTGTCTAGCGCTTTCTGGTCGTGTCCAGCGCATAACCGAGTGTGATGAGATAAAGGTTGTCGGTGTCGCCGGTGCCAGGCGCCGGGCGACTATTGTAACGCGTTGTGATCTGGAAGCTGCTGATGAACCCTTGCCAAATCTTAAAGCGGACGCCGTTATCCATCGTGAGAAACACATCGGACGTATTTTGGAGGCTGGGAAACAATTCGCTGAGGTGATAGATCGTAATGCGGTCTTCGAAGAACGGCCAATTCCACTTGACCGAAATACGAGCGCGGACGCTCGACTTGTCTCCTGAGAGGTTGAAATCTTCGTTGAAATACGCCAAACCGGCTTCCGTGTAGAGCGTCATGTCCTTGCCAACCCCTGAGAAGTCTTCGCGGTCAATCCACTGATAGCCGGGACCGCTGGCGAGGGCGGTTCTCAACTTAAGGTCCTGGAACCGATCGTTTTCAAAGTAGGCCGAGGTGAACCAGAAGAATCGCTTTGTGATGAAGAAGTCCAGCTTGATGGTGGCCCGGGCATTTCGCGTGATGATCGCGCCTGAGTCATCGCCGTACACATAACGAACGTTCATGGTGAGTCTGAGCAGTTCGCTTCGCGCGACCAATTCGCCGAGCAGACTGGCGTTGCGCAAATGGCTGTTACCCGTCGTTTGCGAATAGCCGCCTGTGAGGTTTCCAATGTAAATGACCGACGGTTGAATCAGGGGATTGAGAGACGAGACGTCGCTCATGGGGATGTCCATCGTGCCTTTGAGCGGCTCTGCGTGAATGACGAGCACTCCATCGGGTCCCGGCGTTGCGGTGCCGTTGAGGATCGTGCCTTCCTTTAAATGAAATGGAATTGGATGGGTAATGGTAAGCTTTGACACGTCTTCCCATTTGAGCTTTATCATATTGTCGGAGACTGCAGGATTCTTGAGAAAGAGGATCCCACCCGCCATTTCGAGTACTTCACCGTAGATGACGCTGCCGTCCTTCAGTGTGACCACGTCGACCGGCGCGGGAGCCGGCGGCGCGGGTTCCTCAGCAGCGGCCTGTGTCCAGATCCCTGCAACGAGCACGAGCAAGAAAGCTACACGAACGAGAATGCTGCTACCCATCACACCTCCTGACTTCAAAGCGGTCGTGGCGCTTTCAGAGATCGCGCCGCGTGAGCCCGACGCGTTAGGGCGAACCATATAACCGAATCATCAGAGGTTGGCAATCACGAAATAAGATGTGCGTTAGTCGAAGACGCTCAGCGGCGGCTAACGGGAATAGCCAGCATGAAAGACTTAGTGAATAACCGGAGCGACCAGCAGGGTGATATCGTTGCAAGGACAGATGGTCTACTGTGCGGATGCTGACGAATAAAGGTGAGCGGACCCATGGACGGCAGCGCTATCGTCCGAACAGCCCTTTCAAAAGTTCTTTCCCTTCTTTCTTGAGGTCGGCGGGCTTAGTCGTGCCTTGCATGAGACCTTCGACGGTATCTTTGGCCTTTTCCTGAACCTGCTCCTGGACTTTTCCCGTCAGTCCTCGGGCATCCAGTGCAAATGAGGGCCTTGGTAGAGTCCCGGTGATGAGCAAGGGCAATCGCAGCCGGCCGCCCTGCGATGCCGCCTTCACGAGTGGGGACGAGCCGGCGATCTTTTGGGTCAGTGTTTGGGAAAGATTCAAATTCATTGCGAGATTGAGCGTCTGATCAAAGCCGACCGTCCCGTGCCCTGTCGCCTGAAAGTCATGACTGTCCATGAGGATTTTTTGCGCGTTCACACGGCCTTGTTTGATCATGAAGTCGCTTTCAATGGTCGAGAATGCCGTCGCCTTGGCCTGCTCAAGCGAAATACCGGCAACCTTCAGCAATGCGGTGGCTTCTCCAATGAGATTCACACCCTCGATTTTTCCATCTTTGATTTCCACATGCCCCGGTCCCTCAAGCGCGCTCGTCAGATCAACCCACGAAAATCCTCGCCCGGCGACAGCCACGTCCGCCGCGGCCCTTCCGCTAATGAGGAGCGGGCTCTGGGGATCGACCGCACCAAGCGCCTGTCCCATTTGCACACCTTGGACGGTCAGCTTGCCGTTAAAAGGCGGCGTGGAAGTTCCGAGCGACGTGCCTCCCTGTGCCTTAACCTGCCCGTTGAAGACCTCGAGTGAGAGATTGCTGAGCCGTACCTCTTGGCCCTTCAGATCAGCGTTCATCTCGATATTTCTTATTTCAACGGATTTCTTTAGACCGCTCTCCACCGGAAGGTCGGCCGTATCCACGGACGGTGACGAGACCATCACCCTGGCGTGGCCTCCGATGGCCTTCCCTCTGACATTGAGCGAGGATTTTCCCATGACGACGGCAAGAGTCAGGTCTGTTACGTCGGCGAGGGCCAGCGGTGAGGCGCCGGACTTGAGCGGATACGGCGCTTTAGCGACAATACGAAGATCCTTGATTTCGACCGGCCTGATTAAAGGGAGCGTTACAGGGAAATCAGCAGTGCTGATGGAGGGAGCAGTCACAACCGCATCCAATTGCCCCCCAAGCAACGCTCCATGCAATGCCAGAGCCATTCTTCCGATCGCGAGAGTGAACTGGTACTGCTTGATCTCAAGTGCCTGAACCAGCGGGCCAAAACTGCCGTCCAATGTGACGGGAAGGTTTTGCGGGAGCGTGGTCGCGCTGAAGTGAATGGTCGGCGTCTCGCCAAGATGAACGGACTTCAGGTCAAGCACAAGATCTTGAACTCGATATTCCGTTTCCGGCGCTGTCGAGAGGTCGCGATAGATCACCGTGCCTCCGTCGATCAACAGGCGGTCGACAGCCAGGAGGGCGAGAGCTTCCAGCGGATCGCCCTGTGGTTGTGGGGAGTCAGGCGGCCTGCGGTCGGCAGGAACAGGTGATTTGGGCCCAATCGTCGAGACGTTCGTGACGCCGGCCTTGCTCTTGATCACGGTGATCAAGGGCTCGCGCAAGGTGATTTCTTCAACTTCAATTTTCTTTGTGAGGAGAGGCCACAACTTCACGCCGACATCCAGCGAGCTCAACGAGGCGAACGGGCTCGCGCTAAAAGACGGATCGTCCATAACTGTGAAGCCGGTAATGCGGGCGCCAATGCGAGGCCAAATCGTCAGTCTTATGGCTTGCACTTGGATTTTGCGGTTCAACGCTTCTTCGATGAGAGGCTTGTAGTGGTCTTGATAGGAGGCGAGATCGACCAGAAAAGGAAGGGACAGTAAGGCGACGATCAGTAGACCAAGGACGATGACTATCACCGAAAGGATTTTCATAAAGGTCTCCTGAGGTCGCCGCAGTATAAGAAAGCTGAGCGAGCCGGTCAACGCGCCTTGCCGCTCATTGGAGTGCATGCTAAACTTCCTTCCTCGATGCTCTGACGGAGAGGTGCGAGAGTGGACGAATCGACATGCTTGGAAAGCATGCGTCTCGGCAACGGGACCGTGGGTTCGAATCCCACCCTCT
>Ga0075429_100001475_pt1 | contig 19345 bp, 14 predicted proteins | sample RhiMetdeltSRZDD3_FD_75295 | JGI IMG/M metagenome (GOLD analysis project Ga0075429, IMG submission 75295) | Populus rhizosphere microbial communities from Tennessee, USA - Rhizosphere MetaG P. deltoides SRZDD3 | ecosystem: Host-associated > Plants > Roots > Rhizosphere > Soil | place: USA... | reverse complement strand
GTAACAAATCTTGGTTGGGCTTCTACTAAAACTTCTAACTTCACCGCCGCTACCTCTGACACATATATTCCGGTAGATACTACCAGCGGAGCTGTAACTATTACATTACCAGCTTCCCCAGATAATGGTGAACGACATATTATTGCAGATGTTGGAGGAAATGCTGCTACAAATAATATTACTGTTAATGGTAATGGCCATAATATAATTGGTGCCTCTACCTATGTTATGACGGGACCCTATAACACATTAGAAGTAGCTTACCATTCTGATAAAGCAATTTGGGTGATCATATGAGTTATCTTACTGACGGTGTCCGTCGTGGCACTTTTGCTAACCGACCATCAACCGCTCCTGATGGAACAATTTACGTGTGTACAGACGGGCCTATTCAGTTTATTAGAAAGGGCGGGTCCTGGAATCCATATTTAGGATCTATTCCACTTAAAACTCCGCCTGCTGCCAACACTTGGTCTTTGATCAATGCAACTGGCTCCAGTTTCATGGATTGGAGAGGTGGTTTATTATTTGATGGGGATTGCGCTGCCGGAACAATGCTAGTGGCAAAGATAACCGCCCCTGCCACACCATACACGATAACTGCCCACTACTTACCTACCTGGAATAGTTCCACCAATAATATTGCCAGTTTAAATTTTGGCACAGCAGGCATTTGTTGGAGACAAACATCTAATGGAAATCTTCATTTAGGCGGATTAGTAACTGCTAATACCATTACTGGTATCTATGGCACTATTTTCCGTTTATTAGGAGCTAGTGGAACTGGAACTTCCGGTATCACATATACAAACAGTACAGACTTTAATTTTCCTTATCAATTACATCAGTTATCTAATCACGGTGTTTGGGTTAGAGGTACTGATGATGGGGTTAATCGTATTGTCTCTATTTCTGGAGATGGCTCCATATTCAAACCAGTATATTCTGTTGCTAGAACTACTTCTGTAACTCCTAATGAAGTTGGAATAGTGGTGGGAAATTATGCTACTGCTGGACAGACTATTAATCCTACCACACTTTTTACTAGTGTAGAAATTGTGTAACTATGGCATTTACTGGACAACTTGGCATAAAAGATAGCCAGTTAGGAAATATCGAATTAGGTATTTCATCGGCTGGATCTATAAGCGCGACTATCGATTGTAGTTCGACTGTTACCGGAACATTGAAAGGTGCTGGTGCATTATCCGCCCAATCTAATGGCATTGCAGTAATTAATGCTTCACTAAAAGGTGCTGGTGTAGTTTCATCTACAATAAATAACAGCGCTACGGTTTCTGGTGCAATAAAAGGATTTTTGGCAACCACCGCCACTATCAACAACTCAGCAACTGTCTCTGGTAGCTTGAAAGGGCTCGGCAATGTTGCTTCGACAACTAACGGAGTTTCTACTACCATAGCTACCATTACGGCTAATGGTCGTCTAACATCAAATATAAACAACACAGCTACTGTCTCTGGAGCATTACAAGCTTCTGGCAGTTTAATAAGTACAGTTAATAATATCTCTACTATAGTCGCTGCGTTAAAAGCCAGTGGAAGTATGTCTAGTCAAGTAGATGCTACTTCAACACTTACTCCAGGCCTAATAGGTATTGCAGCATGCTCTACTCTAATTAATGGTAGTGCAAATGTATCTGGTAGCATTACAGCTTCTGGAAAATTAACCAGTACAGTTAACAATACCGCCAATATTATAGCTGCGCTAAAAGCTAGTGCTAGTATGGCTGCTCAAGCTAATGGTACATCTAATCTATTCCCAGGATTGAAAGGTGTTGCAAATTGTGTATCTACAATCAATAATCAGTCTACTATGGCTGGCAATCTTATGGGAATTGCTAATATATTATCTATTATTAACGGAACTTCAACCGTAAGTTCAAATCTATTAGGATTTGCTCCGATTACTGCAACTATCAATGGAACTTCTGTTTTTACAGCTGGATTTTTGTATGGGCGCGCTCAAATAGCTGGAACTTCATCCATTATAGCTCGTCTTGTGGCTTTCTTACAAGATAAAGCAATAGAAGATCCACTTGATTTGAGCAAGGGTGGTGAACACCAGCAAATATTCTGTCCGCCTGTTGTAATTGATCCTTGTCCCATTCAACCATTCCCTTTAATTAAGGATTTACCTCCTCCGTTACCTCCGCCTCCACCTCCAGGGCCAACTGTGTTTTCTCCGCCCCCTATAGAAAATTCTATGGTACCAGTAGACGGCCCGGTACCACCAGCACTTCTACTAACAAAAGTGGTTCCGCCTCCCCCGCCGCCTCCCCCACCTCCACCACCGCCATTACCTGTAGATATTCCAATTACTAGTTCGGGTATTCCGGTATAAGAACTGCATAGAATTGTATAGGTGTTAGGATAACTATGACGACTTTACTCTACTATTTCCCTGGACAAAAAGCGACCATTTTCTTAGAAACTAAGGATGGTTATGGCCAGCGTGGAGATAATAATACTTCTTTCGATGGCTATCTAACTCCTGTTATTACAAGGGTTATCTTCCCAGATTTGTCCCTGGCTGCTAATTTTCCTCAACCAATGATTAAGTTGGATACTGGACTTTATTTCTTCCAATTTACTTTACCAGTAGGTGCAGCTGCGGTTGGCAGTTATCTAATTGATGTAACGTATAATAATCCTGGGAACCCGTTGGATTTAACAGAAATTTTCCAACTAATTGTAACCGCGCCATTTGGGAACTTTGGTTCAACAGTTGGCATAATGGGAACGGTGAAGTGCACATGACCATTAAGGCACGTGGTGAGTTAATTGACGTAACAGATCAAGTTAATCTAACCGTACAATTTAAAGATGCGTTGGGGAACCCCGTCAATACGGATTCCTTCCCAACAATTTCTATCGTTCAACCAAGCGGCTTGGTGGCCATTGCTCCGACCTCTGCGGGTGTGACGCAAATCGGAGTTGGCAACTATTCTTTTATCTATACGATCCCAATCAACGGGCCATACGGCGTCTTCAATGACATTTGGGTTGGCTACATTAACGGATTTCGTATTGAAACTACTTTTAGCTTCATTGTTAATCACTCTCAAGTTCCATCCATCAATACTGATGGTTATGTGCACTTAGGTGATGATCCTGGATTCAATTACTCTCAGTGTGCAACTATCAACATCAATAAGTTAATCAAAGCTCTTCGAGCAAGACTTAACAGTGCTGGTAAGGCGAAAGCATCTGATGCTTATGGAAATACTATCTATGTCGACTGTGATATTTTCTCTGTTGCTATGCTCACAACTTTTATCGCTACTGCTCTATGGGATTTCAACCAGGTACCTTATTTTACATTCTTCCAATTCGATGACGATGGTTTCGTTGATATGTTTGGTGAAATTCTAGTCGAAGGCGCTACACTATACGCGTTAGCTTCCAAAGCTCTAATTGAACGTGGTCGTGAATTTCAAATCACGGATAACGGATTGAATTTCAACCCACCAACTGTTTCCGAGCTGATGCAAACTCAATACAGTACGCTACTCTCTCACTACTGGGAAAAGCTGAAATATATTAAGAACAGCTTGCGTCCAGCTCCGAAAGGCTTGGGCGTTTTCAGCATGAACAGCGCTATCAATCCGGCTTTCGCAAGACTAAGACACATGCGTGCTCGTAGAGTGATCTGATTACCAAAAAGCCTTTAAATTTTCTAGTCTTTCTATATCTCTTTTAGCTTCAGCAGCCGTTATTTGATTGGCGATGAATTGAAGGACTGGTACAACTCTTGGGTCATCTCTCTCATTGTCAAATAGTCTTCTTATTACATTGGCCCCGATTGTATACTCTTTTTTAGTGTTTGTATTTGTCCAAACTCCACGCATTTCTTGGGCGCGCACTTCTCTAACTATAGTGTCGCCTTCGTTAGCTTCTTCCACAATATTCTTGATGATGTTAGCTATTTTATCAACGGCTTTACTCATTTATTCATCCTCGTCATCAAAATGACCTTTGAATTTAAGCGGTTCTCCAATTACGATAGGCATTGTGATATCGCGTTCTGTTTTCCTGCGCTCTTTAGATGGAGTCAAATAATCCTGCAAAGGATTGCCTGCAATCTTCTCGAAGATTTCAATCTTTGTGAGAAGCATAGCATTCTTATCCATCTTCGGTCCCGCTAATGGAAACGTAACAAAAATTCGATCGTCTCCGTGGTCGCCACCCCAGAGAACAATCTCTGAGACTACGAACTCGACTGTATGAAATTTCTCTTTGTCTGGCTCTTCTTCTGAGTATGCTAGAGTTATGTGCGGCTTGAAGTCTTTGTGTGTCTTCGAAAAATCGATGTTCTCATCATCAAAGTTCTCAGCTAGTTTCTTGCGCAACTTCATAAGTTCGCTTGATTCTACTTTACCAATGATAGGAATCTTACCCTCTGGATTTTTCGGGAATGAAGATACTTTATTAATCTTAGCAAGGAATGGATGGAACTTAGAAACAACCTCATAGGTTGCCTCTAACGATTTGGCCAATTCTGTAATAGGCCACTCTTTTTGGAAGTGCAAAAGGGTGATGTGCATCTCAGATGTAGCGGTTTTTTCGCCTGGTACATCAATTTGAGCAAGTAAACGTGCAGTTTCGTGTGGTACTCGGATTCCTAGAAAAGCCATGTGTCCTCGATAATATGACTATTTAACCATATCTGGTATGGGCTCCAAAAATGAAGAGAAGATTCCACTTTCTCAAGTCAAAAAGCTACCTTACAAGTCTTTAAACCGCATGATTAAGAAAATGCGTGAATACCTTAAACAAAATGAGGTAGTTCAAAAGATGTTTCAAGAGTACGAAGTGGATATAGAAGAGATTGATCTTATTCCAATGATGTTTGGCAATTTAGACGTGTCTGCCAAAACTGATCATGGTGTTATTATTTTCAATTACAAACTGTTGACTGATGGAGACTTCTTCAAGGACTTCTCTTATGGAGTTCACGAGATGACACATTGGCTGCAACAGACTACGGGCACTAAAGCCACTAAGAGTTCTGATGACGGAAGCTATCTGGATAATCCTTATGAACAAGAGGGATTCCAAAATCAAGTACAATATATTGCCGATCAATTTGGCGAGGGTGAAGCCGAGCAATATGTTGATGATTTGCTTGAACATCACGAAGTGGAATCGAAAAAAGAAGTCGAGGAGAAGAAAGAAACCCTCATGGCTAAAGTATAACCATCGGTGCACGCTTGTCCAGCCTCCAATTTTATGGAAAAGGCTAATAAAATCGAATTAGAGTATCATGGTTCACTACTCTAATCCCATCATGGCCGGTTTGGATGCTGTGACGTCTCTTGGAGATGGTCATACTATCAATATGGCTTGGTTTCCGGCTCGTCCCAACAGCCCAAATAACCAAATTGCTTATCATCTGTATTACTCTACAGATAAGAGAAATGTTTTCTCTGATGGGGTGAAGTTCGTCGTCATTGATGGGGCTACTTCAGCCAATATTATTGATCTGGATCCGGGACAAGATTACTGGTTTTCTTCAAGAGCTGTGGAGTATAACCCATCGCAGATGAACTTCTTGGCCAATTTGCCAGTTTCTCATGACAATGTTAGATTCTATCCAAGCAGTATGCTTAGAAGCAATATTACTGCCGCCGATTTAGTTATTCCATTAGTTGACGTAGATGGATTTCCAAATTTTGGTATTGTCAAAATTGGAGTAGAGTTAATTCAGTACCTAGCAGTTGATACATTCAACAAAAACTTGATTGTTTCGGGAGGAACTGGCGGTATACCAGCTCATTTTATTCTACAATCAAATTCACTATTCTATTTACCAGCCGTAACTAATTCCGGTCAAGGAACCATTGATTCATTAACTTTAGCCACTGGCAATGCATTTACAGAAAACTGGAAAGTTACTTGTGTTTTCGTTCAAAGAGATGGTTTCAACCTCCCCATTCCAGGAACAGCTAGATTTGAAGCGGTAGGTTCTGTTTCTGGTAATGTTAGAGATCAATATGGTAACACCATCATTTGGCCAGTTAATGGCACGATAGTTTCTAATGGTATTTTGAGTTTTGCCATATCTGAGACGGGGCCTGCATTCGAGCCGGGCGATTCTTTTGCCATTCAAGTTGAAGGGGCACAGCCAGGAGTACAGGGTGGCCGAGGCTATAACTTCACGCCCGCTACTTTGCATACGGTTTCTGGCTTTGACGGCTACCACACTTGGAGCCCAATTGTAAGTATGTTCGCTATTGAAGAAGATGCCAATTGGGACATCATTTTAGCTTGTCAGTCTCGCTTTGAATATCCTAATTTTCCACTTAATATCCTTGATGGATATCACCAAGTAGCTAAAGATTTACTCTCGACCGATTTGAGTGCTGCTGATGCGGCTAACGTACAATTCCCTCCATTTGACTTTGCCGGGTACCATAGAACTGATCCAGTTCAGCTGTTTAACGGAACATGTGTTGGTAGTTACATCGGTGGTGAGATGGGCTGTATCGATGCCTTTGGTAACTTCAATATTTTCAGAGGATTCTCGTTACAAGATCAGAATACTCAGAGACAAGATATACTTCTATCTCTAACCGGACGTATAGCAGTTCTTATCAAAAGAGTTCATACTGGTATTACTTGCTCTTGTTATCTATCATCTAGTGAGTACCAAGATGATCGATGCCCCTTCTGTTATGGAACAAAGTTTGTATTTGGATATGAGCAGTATTTTAATCCACGCAGATCTGATGGCAGAATAGAAGTTAGAGTCGGTCCAACTGAAGAAAATCTCAAGATGTATGAGGCCGGGCTAGAATCTGAGTTCCCTCTTGATGTATGGACATTGACTGTTCCGACAATTAAAACCAGAGATGTTTTGGTTCTATTCGATCAAGACGGTAATGAAGAATTTAGATATGAAGTTGCTGGTGTTACCCGCAACAATACTATCAATGGCTTGGATGGCGGCCAGCATCTCAAGACTTTCAGAGTTCGTAAGTTTGACCCAATCTACCAGATTCGTATCTTTAGGGATACTTCAAGCTTTCCGGCCAAACTCAATACCAGCTTGGGATTTGCTGTTGGAATTCCTCCACACACCCATGAGATTGTGATAAATGAAAAGATTTTGTCTGTTTCGCAAATAAATCAGACGACAGCCCTTTCTCAAGGACATAACCACCCGATTGTAAATGGCCAAGTAATGGAAGTATTAGGGCATACACACACAATCATTTTACCATAATGCAATAAGCCAGCATATTACTAGAAATTAAAGGTAAATACATGCCATTAGTCCCAAACTTTAAACCAGGTATCGGAAGATTAGTAACTGATCGATTTGACTTCCAAGATCATATCGAAGGTACTAATTTTAGGCACAGGGCAGGTGCCATCGACCTATTTCCAACTATTACGATTGGCTCTACCGTAATAGGTGATGTACAAACGGCTATTGAAGCCTTATCAGGCTCTATTATCGTTCCTTCCGTACCCGATGCAACCACGGTTAGCAAAGGTATTATTCAGCTATCAGGAGATATTGCGGGTACCGCAACTAATATCTCAGTTATTCAACTAAGAGGAACTCCAGTTACTTCTTTTGCCGGGTTAGCCCCAAATCAAGTTTTGACTTGGAACGGCTCAGCTTGGATCAACGCAGTTGTTCCTGGCTCTATTCAGATAGCAGGCGACTTAGCTGGTGTTGGATCTACTCTTGCAGTTCCTAGAGTAGGTGGTATTCAGGGATTCGCAGTTAGCAACGCCACACCAACCACAGGACAAGCTCTTGTTTGGAATGGTTCCGTTTGGATACCAACTGGTATTCCTACTTCGCCAACTGGCACTGGATTTGCAACTCTAACAAGTGGAACTTATGATGCTGCCGCTACAGCCAATATCAGGTATGCAAGCGGTAAATTTCAAACTGATGTAAATCTTCAATTCAAGAATGTTTCTATCACTGGAGATTTGTCCTGGACACCAACCTCTACTAACAAAACCCTTACTTTACCAGACATTACCGATGTATTAGTTACACGAACTAACTCCGAAACATTAACTAATAAAACTATTAACGCAACTGACAATACAATTACAGATAACAGCGTTGCCCTTGGCGATATTTTGGCTATAGTTTCTGGTACAAAATTCACCAGATTGGCTAAAGGCGCTAACGGTACATTCCTAGGAGTTTCTGGTGGTACTTTAGGTTATTTTACTCCATCTGGTAGCACTCCATCAGGTACAGGATTTGCTACAGTAACAGGTGGTGTTTTCGATGCAGCAGCTACCGCCAATATTAGATATACTGGTGGCAAATTTCAGACTGATACATCCATCCAATTTAAGAACGCTGCTATTACCGGAGACTTGGCTTGGGCCCCTTCTGGTTCTAATAAAACCATAACCCTACCAAATACTAGTGATACTGTTGTTTGTTTGAGTACCATAGATGCGTTAGCAAATAAAACAATTAATGCATCTTTGAACACAATTACTGATACTGGTATTGCTGTTGGAGACTTATTAAAGGGCAATGGTACTAGTTTTGTTCGTTTTGCCAGAGGAACAGCTCAACAAGTTCTTAGAATAAATACGGGTGGAACAGATTTAGAATGGGCAACGGTAAATACCACTACACCATCTAGACTTAATCAATCTGGAGCAGGACAACTTCTTGATGTTGTTACTACTGATGGTAGCGGTAATCCTGCTACAGTGATTAGATTTACTGGTGATGGTGCGGCAACCGATATTCTACTCAGTGGTTTGGTAGCCCCATCAAATCCTAATAATTCACTTACAAACCAAAGAATTACTCTGGTTTGTACTAGCACTACCGGTAATAAACTAATCATTTCAAATCAAGATACTACTGAAGCCACCGCTATCAACAGACTAAAATGGTTCGGAGCCGCTAATACGCAGTATGTTGTTGGTACTGACGGATACTCAATTGATGTGGTTTGGGATAATTTTGATCAGAGATGGAGACCGCTCATTAACCTCAGAGCGATTGAGTACGGAGTTATCTAAGTTTATATTTTCCATATCAATTCTTACACATATCATAGAGAGTTCCGCCGATAAGGAGTTTTTATGGATACGATACTACAAGCCTTTTTAAGCTGGCAATTCCTATTTTTCTGTTTGGCAATTGGTGCCGTTGTCTTCGTGATTAGACAAGTGGTTGAATACTGGATGGAAAATGGATGGCCATTGAAGCAATGGGCCGCTGCTCACAAAGACGCAAAACTATGGAGAGGTTTAATTCTTCCAATTCTTCCTATTTTACTAGGACAGGCTGGCGCCCTATTAGCTAAAGGATATCCTTACCCTGAAGGATTTTCTTCCACTAGTGGAAGAGTAGTCTTTGGTCTGGTTGCCGGATTTACCTCTGGCTTAATCGTTAGACTGTTTAGGTCATTCTTGTCAGATAAAATTTCGGAATTTAAGAATAATATTCAATACAGACTAACGAACACTGTACCGCCAGCCCCACCGCCACAACCAAATGAGATACAACAGATAAATAACGTGGTACAAATCAATAATGTACCTGAAGATTTACCTAAAAGAGGTCAACCATAACTAATTTAGTTATATAATTGGTGAAATATGAGTAACTATCCAAACAGCATTGATGACGATTCAACCCTACCAGCTGTAAATGACAACCTCACTGAAATAGGTGGAGATGCCATCAATGCCTTAAGGGATGCAGTCGTTCAAATCGAGACGACTCTAGGAGTGAATATCGCCGGCACTCAGCCTAACTTGGCTGCTCGTCTTGGTGTATTTATCAATCCTGATGGAACTCCTAATGCCTCCGTTATCACTAGCCTTGGATTAGTTACTCTACCAATCAGGAACGATCAAATTGCTGAAGCTGCAGGCATTCCAGAATCAAAGCTTCGTTTGGATTTTAGAACTCAAGACCTATTTAATTATGTCAGAGATTTATCACTTGATGTAAATACTGCAATTGGTTGGATTGCTACTGAAGGTATTAAACTTGAACCACACTTAATTGGTGCTATTTATCGTCACACGCTGGATCAAATTGATGTAAGCAATCTTACAAGTCAGTTTCTAAAAAACAGACTCCGTGTCCTGAGAGACAATCTTCAATCGTACACCTTAATTGATGATATGAATGATGAGCTATTGGCTCATCAATGGGCTGACGGATCACCATTCGGACCAAACAACACTGTTGTTACCAATAATGGTTCTCTTTACAGTACTTACTACGCACACGTAGCTAGTGGTATTTTCTTAAACACTAGTAGATTCCAGACCATTCCACAAATTAATCAAAACCTACAGCTCTTTGCAGAGTTTATCGATACCTCCAGCATCTTCTTGCTAGGAACAAGAATTCAAAACTTGTACTCAGCTGGTATTTCAAGAGTTTCTCGCTCCTCTAGCTTGACAGCTGATGGATATGGTCAATTTATCGTACCACCGACTCCAGCTATTGCTTTCTTAAAGAATATTGGAAATAGCGGTAGCCCATTTGATAACATTAATAGCGGTGATGACATCGTTCAATTTATCCCTTCAGCCGCCAATCAGTCTTCTAATACTTTTGATGCTCAATTCGCCCTAGTTAAACCTGGTGATATCATTAGAGTTATATATGGGGACGGATACAACATTGAAGTTCCTTATGTTATCAGGGAGAAGAAGTACAATCCAACCACAATTGGTAATAAAACTTATGTTGTTAGAATTGCTGGAAAAAATCATTTCTACTCTCCAAACGCAGTAGCCAGAATAGATAGACCATTATTTAATAACAACAAGTACGGTGAGCTATCTATTTCTCCAGTCAACAATCAGTTTGCTGGTACACCAAGTTTAATAATCAACAATCCTCGTGGATCACAGGCCCTTGGTTTGGGATTTGATCCTGATGGATTTGATGAAAGACATTATCTACTTTACTTAGCACTGTACCCAACTGGTCATGCTGCCGATGGTTATATTTTCTTGCCGGGCATTGACGTTACTGGTAATCAAGGTAAGAGTCCTGGAGCATATACGCTTGAATCGATTGTTCAAGCAACCAACAACGCTTTTAGAGCGCCTGGTTTCAACTACAGATTTACTGCCTTCGCTTTCGGTGGAGAATTTGGAATTTGCTTAGCCGATTCGTACAATAACGCTGCCTTCTCTATAGTAAATGGAGTCGTGGCACCAGGCGGAGTATTTGATGCTCCACAAACAACCCTTAACTTCCCTAACAACGTAGTTGATTTGTTCCCAACGGTTGGTACTGTTGCTCCGGATCCTCTAGGATTTAGTTCATCAGGATCTGGTGTGGCCAGTCCTCCATTCATGCCAGTATACGGTTCATCCGCCGCTTCTCAATATCCGACCAAGTTGTTTGTTCCACTAAAGAGGAATAACTACTATGTCAATGGTTCAGAATCTGAAAAATTGGCGATTGAAGATGTAAACGGTCAAGCATTAGATGGATATGGCGATGGATACTGGGTCGCTACTGTACAAAACATAGCAACTCCTGGTAGAGTTCAAGTAACATATCGTGTTCCTCTTGATCTTAGTGCATCTGGACTTAAAGCAGGAAAGACAGTTGTTATTCAGTCGCTTGGTGCCGGTTCATTGGTTGACTTTGGTAGATTCATTATTGAATCGGTTTCTTTCAACTGTGCTCCGGATGTTTACACAGACATTACGGTGTATGACGCTGTTCACGCCAAGGGATTTACACCAGCACTCACTGTACAACCTTTTGCTAAGGTTAAAGTATATTTCTGCGCAGATTCCGTTTCGTTTAATACGGAATCAGCAACAGACTTCTTTGTTGTACAACCATTTAAGAGACACTTCGAAGTTTATGTTAACGATGCTGGATTTACTTATACACAGGAGAGAGGCAGAATCAATCTCAGTGGCGGAACTTTAACCGTCAATGATTCGGTACTACGCGCCTATTCTCAACTAAACAAGCTAGATATCATAACAATTTCTCCAAAGTTGCGAGGATTCCAGTTTGGTTCCGTTAACAAAATCACTCTGAATATGACAAGCTTCGTAAGTTCAACCGGTGTATTTACGGGATACTTAGCATCATATGACGGTATAACTTTTACTCATAAGGGACCAACTACTTCTGGTAAAATGGGAGAGATTATTAGGTTCTATGATGAAACTAATACAGACTACATTGATATTATATTTGCCTCAGGCTCTCCTATTTCAGATTTCAGTAATCAGGTAATAGATTTCCAGCTGTTCCCAACTTTGCAGCTTGACGATGAAATTATGCTTCTAGGTACGTGTCAAGTTGATGATACGACACATGCAGTTAGCAGAATTGTTGATAGACGACAATTTGGAAATACCAGCGAGAAAGATTTAAGTTCTTCTGTATTTAACATAATGTCAGCTCCAGAGAAGTATTTACATACTAATGGAATTATCAGAGGATTTGATATTGATCAAACATTCAGCGGGTCTTCTAGGGCAGTTATAAATCTTACCGGCGGTGTAATACTAGTAAACGGTAAAATCATAGATGTCAATAATGAAACGATAGTCATCCCTATTGTTAAAGAGACTTTTAGCTCGACAATTTATCCAGTTAACTGGGCCATGTGTATCAATGATCTTGGTGAGTATGATTTAGTTCCTTTGTTGGATTTCGATTCTGTTCTAGGAACTCCAAGCACTATTGCTAGGACATTTACTGCTTTAGATTTCATAAGCTCGACGACTTATACCATACCAGCAGTAACCTTCCCTGATTTGATTAACAGAAGACCTGACTTGACCATACTTTACATAGTATCGTCAGTTATCACTGGTACTCCAACCGCACCTATTATTACAATCACCACTAAAGATGCTAGAAGGTTTGTTTACAAAAAGGATTGGGGTGAGAGGCCAACTATTGCAACAGGTACTTTCAATGGTGAATTTAGAAACCTCAATTCTCTAACTACCTGGTTTAACCTAAATCCTATTTACAATAACTCTATCACTATTAAAGGAACATTCACGGATACTGATTTCCCAGGTGGTTTATTAAGCTTTACTAATTTTGCCAAGTTCTATGGTGACGGATCTACCAATTTCAGTGTTGGTACCTGGTCAGCCGCCAATGTAGAACTGAATGACATCAACATTACTGGATCTACAGTTTCTTTCAGTGCAGTATTTCTAAATCATTCTACACTATCATTTGCTGCAGGTGGTTTCTCTGGTAATTCTGTGGTTAAAAACTCCACAATTACTACCACGGGCTCATCTACTTTCCAAACCTTTAGTAACACTAAATTTAACAATGTAACGTTCAATTTTGGAGGGTCTTCAAATACTATTTCGTTCAACGACTGTATACTAAATAATTGTACCCTCAATTTCAGCTCTACCAATAGCTGTGCTATTACGGCAGGAGGCTCTGTAGTTTGTGAATTAAATAGTTGTACAGTTAACTTCAATTCTGGAAGTAACGTTAACTTCACTGTAATTGGTTCGATTGATGATAATATTTTCCGATGGGCATCTACTTCTCAGGGGCCTATTACTTTGAATCAAAATTTCCATGTAACGGATAATAAGTTCTTCATAACTACAGGTTCGGCACTATCTTCTTTCCTATCAGTTCTTGATGCTAGCAATGGAACTATCTCAAATAACCACTTCTTTAGAAGCACAAGTACACTGACAAATGGATATATTTTAGCTCCAGCAGTATACACAAGCGGAACTGTTTCAGTAGTTGATAACTTCTTCGACAGCTCAACTATTAATGGTACTGATCAAAATCTTGTTAAGAATTTACCACTACAGTGGCCTTACAAACTTAACTTGAATACGCCATATACCTCCAACGCCCGCAGAATAACCACTTCTGGAACATATACGGTCGCACTAGAAGATCAAGTTATAGCACTTAATTTAACAGGAGCTATAATAGTTACTTTGCCAAACATTTTACTATCTCCTCCTGGCAGAACAGTTACTATCAAAGATGCAAATGGAACGTTTGATATTAATCCTGTTACAATACGAGCCGCCGATCCAGTTAATGAGGCCATAGAGAATCTATATGCTGATTACATTTACAAAAACACATATGGCTCTATTACTTTAGTGGCTGTTATAGATCCTAATGGTGGAGCGAATGGTTCAGGACTGACTCCAAAATATATGTGGTCAATAGTATAAAGGTAAAACATGAGTAGCCCTAGACTTTTTAAACAACTTTTTGCTCCAGCTCCTACTGCGTTAGGAAGCGGAAGCATTATTTACACCACGGTAACAGCAGCTTCTAATAACGTTGCCTTACCAACTGGTACCATTAATGTTAACTCTACTACTGGATTCCCAACCAGTGGTTCTATAGGCGTTCAGGTTGTTATTAACAGCTCATTTACTTACACGACCGTTAACTATACTGGCATTAACGCAACACAATTTACAGGATGTACTGGTGGTACTGGAACTATGGTTACAGGATCTCAAATTGGTGCTATTGGATCTATTGCGGTTGGTACTTGGCTTTGCCCAGCCGGTGTTAAATGGGTCATTGTCACTGGATGCGGTGGTGGCGGTGGCGGTGGAGGAGGAGCCAGCTCTAGCGGTAGAGGTAATACATATTTTGCAGGCGGTGGTAGTGGTGGACACGCTGCCCCAACAATGACACAAGTTATATCAGTAACGCCTGGTGTAATTTATAACATCTCGGTTGGTGAAGGCGGAATTGGCGGAACGTCTAACTGTGTAGCTAACATTGTAAGTCCTACGGGTGGTGGTACAAAGCCGGGTAATCCTGGTTCTGACGGATCTTCAAGTATATTCGGCTCGTTTATATTTCCTGGAGGAAAAGGTGGACGAGAAGGATATTTAATTTCAATCGGCTCACTTACTTTCGCTTTGGGTGGAGACTGTGCGAACGCTGCTATTCCAGGTAGCGCTAATCCAATTCCTCAAAACATTCAAGCTGTCGCGGAACGCGCTCCATTTACTGCTGCTGGATCTTTACAAGGACCAGCCCACGCTATTAATCGTGGAACTAATCAGTACTCTCTTTCAGGGGGCGGTACTGCTGGTGGTATTTCTAACAACCCATTATCTACTGCTGGAAATGGGGGGCAGGGCGCGCAAGGATTTGATGGATATCCATTCGCTGGCTACGGAGGTAATGGTACCTTTGGTGGTGGTGGCGGTGGAGCTGGTGGTGGTGAAAATTGGGACTACAACAATACACACGACGGTGGATTTGGTGGTTGGGGTGGTGCTGGCTTTGTTGAAGTTGCATGGGTGGCATAAATGAAATATATAGCGTATAAGACGGCAAAAAATGATCCAAACTTTCCAGATGGTTTTATCGTTGAACATTTTGAAACAGATAAAGATGCTTTAGAGGGTTATTCAATTGCTACATTAGAAGTTTTCAATTTACTTTTTCAAAACAATGTAACCTTGGTAAGAAAAGCCGAAGTAGACAGAGGGGTTGTGACACAAAATCCTAACGCCCCACTTCCTGTACTAAGACCGGCCTCTGATGCCGAGATCGTTCCATCTGATTTGGGAAATCCGGGGTCATCACAAGATACTGCTGCCGAGCTATTTAATCAATTTTTGGCCTGGGTAGCTGCTGGTAAGCCTGGCGGAGCCCCACCAAGCAACACATAATCTGATATTATAGATATGGGTTCTAATAATTTCTTCAGATCAGACCTATTTGGAATATACAACATCATCCAAGCTTCGATGATTGTTTATCCAAAGGAAATTGTCATCGCTACCTTGCGTGATTTCTTTTCTAAAGACAGTTACTATCATTTTTCTAAAGACCAGTGGGGATTTCCTAATACGACAGATCATACTGATTTGCCGCCAGGAGCCGATCTACCACGTGGTCCAGGGTCTCATCCAGAATTAAACCCAAATCCAATTTTACCAACCCGTCTTTTTATTGGAGAGAATTACCGTTATGATGGTATTTTCTATCCGGCCGTCTTGGTCAAAAGTGGCGGTACGCGTTATGTGCCTATTTCCATCAATAGAGATCAAGGAATGATCAAATACGATAATATACTATTTGTAGATGGATATGGCAATGAAACAATAGTAAGAAAGCCAATTGCCTTAATAACATCAGGGGCATGGGAAGGCTCTTTAGTTATTGATGTAATGAGCCGTAGTTTAAGAGCTAGAGACGATTTAGTGGAATTGATTGGTATGTGTTTTACGGAAGTTCATTTTGATACACTTCACGACATAGGCATTATAGTCAAGCCTATTTCGATAGGTGGGCCTACTGAAACAGATGATCGAGTTGATAAGTTATTTAGGCAAACTCTCACATTAGAGATAAGAACTGAGTGGCGAAGAGAAATACCGGTCGCAAGCACCATTGACGCCATTCTCTTCACAGCCAGCTTTGCTGACTTGTCAAAATCAGACAGTCCAGTGGCAGCAAATCTAACCGTTAATACGTCAACTAATACGGCAGATATGCTACTAAATATGTAAGTTATTGTGGCTGGTAGGTGCAAATTAGAAAGTTTAAGACCAAGCAAGTCAACAAAATGTGCTAATATGGCGCCAAGGATAGCAATATTACTACATTTTAGTGATAACATCCACGAAACCGAGTGAGAAGGATTTAACATGGCAAATATACCAGGCGCAACAAATGCCTTACCAGGAGTATTCACCGACGTAATTACCCAGTCTAGTGGTGTTGCGATCCCTGGAGGTTCCCGTGTCGTAGCTATGATCGGTCAAGGCTCGACCAACGAGATTTTAGTTTCTCAAGCAGTTGGTGGTGGTCAAGACGGTCTTAACAACACATACACTTCAAATGCAGGATCTGACGGCAGACATTTCGCCTTAGCTAATTTTCCAGTAATTGAAAACCGCACAACTCTATTTAAGAATGGAATTCCACTAGTTGGACTAGAGCTAGGGCCAATTTCACCAACTACGACTTTCAGCAATAACTACGATTATCAATTAGACCCTACTACCGGTCAAATTCTATTACAAGCTGCCCATATACGAGATCAAGGCGGTTCTTTTTATACCCCGCTCAGTACCAACGTTGGTTTGGGATCTATCAACGGACTTACTCTAGTAGATAACAACTCTCCTCCAGAAATTTGGACTATCCGTTGCGTGTCTGTTCAAAGAAACCCAATGAACCAACCAATTCCCGGAACTGCTAAGTTCTTGGCTTTCGGTTCGATCACGGGCGCCAAGTTAGATGCTAATGGCAATCCAATTGTATGGATTGCTAACGGAAACACTGTCAGCAACGGCGTACTAAGTTTTAACATCACAGAAACACAAGTATCTTTGATCACTGTATCTCCATTCCGTGAAGGAGATGGATTTACCGTTATCGTAGACAGCGGAGTTTTGGTTCGTGGAGATTCTCTAACTGCCAATGAAATTCCTCTTTCTCATCTTAATAACCCAACTTTGATTCAGGGAATCACTGATCTAACAAACCTCAGTGGTCCAGCAAGCTTGAGCAACAATTTAAGCTTGGGCGGTCAGTTGTTATTCGCAAACGGCGCTTCTTCTATGATTGGTGTGCAGGCAGCCCCTCCACTACCAAGAAGGACTTCCTATGTGTTGGACCCAGCTGTTGATGCTCTGTCCACTAACTGTGATGAGTTCATTTTCCCTTTCCCAATTGGCGTAGTTCCAGCTCTAAATGCTGACATCCATGTCTTCGTAACTAACCCTACGACACAAATTGAAACACAGCTACTACCAAACAAGTTCCCTTACTATACGTTGAATGATGCTGGTCAGCCAACAAGCTGTCAGTTCATCATGAGCGATCTTCAACCACCTGCCGGTTGGTCCTTCGATTACACTGTTATCAACAGTTTCGAGACTGTCCAAACAGGATTTGATGGATACCTCGGAAGACTACCAGCTTTCGGAACTCAAGCAACTTTCTCATCACCAAGTGTTGTGTTTGATTCTACTTTTATTGGAAAGAAGCTTAAGATTATCGAAGCTGTTAGCAAAGCTGATATTGGTGTTTTTGATATCACAGCAGTATCTGCTGGCGTTCTAAGTATTCAGACTCGTCTTACTTCTGAACCAGGTTTACCAGCATTTCCAACCCCAACTGGTTTTCCAGATTTTGTTTCCGAAACTCCAGTTACCTTTGAGTTAATCTATATCCCAACTGGTTTGCCAGTGTTAAGTCTAAGTGGAACAGATGGAACTTTGGTTGCCCTATTGAATACTGCAACTGGTACACTTACCAGCACCGCTGTCGACTTCAATATACCAGATCTACTTACTAACTATAGATTAAGAATTAACGGTTCAGCATCTGGTAATGATGGAACCTATGATCTTATCGGCTACAGCTCTTTCACAAATACACTAACTTTGAAGATGGTATTTGTAAGCGAGAACAACCTTAGGTATGAAGTTTTGGATCCGGTTGATGTAAGCACTTACTTGGTTATGAACCACAATATCGTTCCAAACGGTTATCAGTTAAGAGTAACCATCGTAGACCAAAGAGACGAAAGCTTCTTTGATGCAGGATGGCTAAATGCTCTAGAAGTTCTAGAAACTGTTGAATGTGATATCTTGGTACCACTACCAAATCAGACGATCTCAGTTATCTTCCAGAACTGCTTAAGTCACTGTATTGCGATGAGCAATATCAAGAACAGAAAAGAAAGAGTTCTGTTCATCGGCGCAATCCAAGGTTTGACTCCAGCCAACTTGATTGGTACGCAGCCAGCCGCTGTTGAGAACATTGGTATCCTAGAAGGTATCCAAGGTTCTAACATCACGGATGTTCTAGCCGGTAACGTAGAGGACTTAGCTAACTACTCTGTCCCAGATGCCTTCGGCTCGACCTTCAGAGTTGTATACTTCTATCCTGACCAGATCGTAGTTCAAGCAGGTGCAGATAACGTCTTGATTGACGGTTTCTATATCGCAGCAGCTGCGGCAGGTTATGCTAACGCAGACCTAGCACTTCAGAATCCATTTACCAACAAGGTATTTGGTGGATTCACTATCCTCAGAAACAAGACCTTCTCTAGCCTAATTCTAGAGCAGTTGGCAGCAGCCGGTGTCACCACCCTACAGCCAGTTGCAGGCGGCGGTAGAGTCGTATGGGGCATCACAACCAGCCAGTCTGGATTCCCAGAAGAGCAGGAAATCTCCATTGTCTTCATCAGAGACAGAGTTGCTAAGGTATTGCGTAGAGGATTCGCAGGTTTCATTGGAACCCCACAGACCGCAACAACCGCAATTGCTCTGAATACAGAAGCAATTATTCTACTTAACTCCTTGATTGCTCAAGGATTAATCA
>Ga0075429_100001474_pt1 | contig 19345 bp, 17 predicted proteins | sample RhiMetdeltSRZDD3_FD_75295 | JGI IMG/M metagenome (GOLD analysis project Ga0075429, IMG submission 75295) | Populus rhizosphere microbial communities from Tennessee, USA - Rhizosphere MetaG P. deltoides SRZDD3 | ecosystem: Host-associated > Plants > Roots > Rhizosphere > Soil | place: USA... | reverse complement strand
CCCGGCAACATGGGCGTGGTCCCGCCGCGGGACGACTTCAACGCGTTCCTGGCCCGGACCTGCCGCGAGCACGGCGCGCTGTTCATCTCCGACGAGGTGATGACCGGGTTCCGGATCACCCGGTCGGGCTGGTACGGCGTCGACGGCGTCGAGCCGGACCTGATGACGTTCGGCAAGGTGATGGGCGGCGGCTTCCCGGCGGCGGCGTTCGGCGGCCGCGCCGACCTGATGGCGCACCTGGCGCCGGAGGGCAACGTCTACCAGGCCGGCACGCTGTCCGGTAACCCGGTCGCGACCACCGCTGGACTGACCACGCTGCGACTCGCCACCCACGATGTCTACGGGCAGCTCGACCGGACCTCGGCCACCCTTCAGGAGCTGGTCTCGACCGCACTGGAGAAGGAAGGTGTGCCGCATCTCGTCCAGGCTGCCGGGAACCTCTTCAGTGTCTTCTTCGTGGAGTCAGAGGAGGTGCGTGACTTCGCGGGTGCCAGCGCGCAGGTGCTGCCGCGGTTCGCTGCTTTCTTCCATGCCATGCTGGATGCCGGTGTCTACCTGCCGCCGAGCGCCTTCGAGGCGTGGTTCGTCAGCACGGCGATCGACGAGGACGCGCTGACGGAGATCGAGACGGCACTGCCGGGGGCCGCGCGGGCGGCCGCCGCCGTACAGGAGGAACGGTGACGGAGACCACGGTCGTGCACCTGATGCGGCACGGCGAGGTGCACAACCCGAGCGGGGTACTGTACGGCCGGCTCGCGGACTACCACCTGTCCGACCTCGGCCGGAAGATGGCCGACCGGGTCGCCGAGCACGTCACCGGCCGCGACATCGTGCACCTGGTCAGCTCCCCGCTGGAGCGGGCCCAGGAGACGATGGAGCCGATCGCCGCGGTCTTCGGCCTGACCCCGGAGATCGACGAGCGGGTGATCGAGGCCGCGAACCTGTTCGAGGGCAAGCGGTTCGGCGTCGGCGACGGTGCGCTGCGCAACCCGAGTGCCTGGTGGCTGCTGCGGAACCCGTTCAAGCCGTCCTGGGGCGAGCCGTACGCCGAGATCGTGCGCCGGATGCGCGACGCGATGGAGACGGCCCGGCAGAAGGCCGCCGGACACGAGGCGCTGATCGTGTCGCACCAGCTGCCGATCTGGATCGTCCGGTCCGCGATCGAGAACCGCCGGCTGGCGCACGACCCGCGGAAGCGGCAGTGCAGCCTGGCCAGCCTGACCTCGTTCACCTTCCACGGCGAGTCGATCGTGTCGGTCGGGTACGCCGAGCCGGCCAAGGACCTGCTCCCGGTCAAGGCCACCAAGAAGTTCGCCGCCGGAGCCTGAGGTCCTGATGCGCGCTGTTGCCCTCGCTGTCGCCGTCCTGGTGGTCGCCGGCTGCTCGTCCGCGGGCCAGGCGACCCAGGAGCGGAAGGGCCAGACCGGGTTCGTCGCCGGTGGCGGCACACTCACCATCTTCGCGCCCGAGGACCGCAAGCCGGCGCCGAAGGTGAGTGGCGAGACGCTCGACGGTGCGCAGTGGTCGCTCGCGGACCAGGCCGGCAAGGTCGTCGTACTGAACGTCTGGGGCTCGTGGTGCTCTCCGTGCCGCAAGGAGGCCCCGGACCTGGTCGCGGCGGCCAAGGAGCTCGGCACCGATGCGGTGTTCGTCGGGCTGAACACCCGGGACCTGGACAAGGCGCCGGCCCGCAAGTTCGTCCGCGAGTTCGGTGTCGGCTTCCCGAGCATCTACGACCCGAGCGGCAAGCAGCTGCTGGGCTTCCGCGGCCAGGTGTCGCCGGGCGCGATCCCGAGCACGCTGGTGATCGATGCCGACGGCAACGTCGCCGCCCGGGTGATCGGCACCGCGACCAAGAAGACGCTGGTCGATGTGGTGCACGATGTCAGTGGGTGACTGGTTCCGCGAGATGGTGCTCGACGGCTCGATGTTGCTGGCGCTGCCGGTGGCGCTCGCAGCCGGGCTGGTCTCGTTCTTCTCTCCGTGCGTGGTGCCGTTGCTGCCCGGCTACCTGTCGTACGTGACCGGCCTGTCCGCGGCCGAGCTCGGCTCCGGGCGGCGCAGCCGGATGCTGGCCGGGACGCTGTTGTTCGTACTCGGGTTCACCGTGGTGTTCGTGCTGACCGGGGTGACGTTCGGCGCGGTCGGGCAGACGCTGCTCGAGCACCAGTCGGTGATCACCAAGGTGCTCGGCGCACTGACGATCGTGCTCGGACTGGCGTTCCTCGGCTGGTTCGGGTTCTTGCAGCGCGACGTCCGGGTGCACCAGGTGCCGGCGGTCGGGATCGCGGCCGCGCCGTTGCTCGGCGTGCTGTTCGGGTTCGGCTGGACACCGTGCATAGGCCCGACCCTCGGCGCGGTGCTGACACTGGCGGCCAACGAGGGTGGCATCGGCCGCGGCGCCGTGCTCGCGGTGGTGTACAGCATCGGGCTGGGCATCCCGTTCATCGTGGCGGCGCTGGCGTTCCGCCGGATGCTCGGCGCGGTGACCTGGGTCAGGCGGCACCAGATGCTGGTGGTCCGGATCGGCGGGCTGATGCTGGTGACGGTCGGCGTGCTGCTGGTGACCGGTATGTGGGAAGACCTGACCGCGGACCTGCGGAACTGGGTCAGCGACTTCGTGACGGTGGTGTGAGTGGCAGTCGACGAGACGGTGGTGAAGCCGGCGCCTTCCCCGGGCGGCCCGGCCCCGGACATCGGCACGGTGGGCATGCTGCGCTGGGCGTGGCGGCAGCTGACCTCGATGAAGACCGCGCTGGTCCTGCTGTTTCTGCTCGCGCTCGGGGCCGTGCCCGGGTCGCTGATCCCGCAGACCCCCGTCGACCCGATCCGGGTCGCGGACTTCACCGAGGCGAACCCCGTGCTGTCGCGCTGGTACGACCGGCTCGGCCTGTTCGACGTCTACAAGTCGCCCTGGTTCTCCGCGATCTACCTGCTGCTGTTCGTGTCGCTGGTCGGGTGCGTGGTGCCGCGGCTGGCGACGTACCTGCGTGCGGTGCGGGCCCGGCCGCCGAAGCCGCCACGGAACCTGTCCCGGCTGCCCGGGTACGCCCGCTTCGAGACCGATGCCGACGGCAACGAGGTGCTCGCCTCGGCGCGGACGGCGCTGCGTGACAAGCGGTACCGGATCGAGGCGTACGACGGCGCGCTGTCCGGAGAGCGTGGTTACCTGCGCGAGGCCGGGAACCTGGTCTTCCACTTCGCGTTGCTGGTGGTGCTGGTCGGGGTCGCCTGGGGATCCTTGTTCGGGTATCGCGGCACCGTGCTGGTTGTCGTGGGCAACGGCTTCTCGAACTCGATCGCCCAGTACGACGACTTCACCCCGGGCCGGGTGTTCTCGCCCGACGAGCTGCCACCGTTCTCGCTGACCGTGCGCGACTTCACGGTCCGGTTCGAGACCACCGGTCCGCAGCGTGGCGCCGCCCGCGAGTTCGAGGCGCCGATCACCTACCAGGTCACGCCGGAGGCCCCGGAGCGGTCGTACGACCTGCGGGTGAACCACCCGCTCGAGGTGGACGGCACCAAGGTGCACCTGCTCGGGCACGGGTACGCGCCGCGGGTGACGGTGCGGGACAGGAACGGCGACATCGCGTTCCAGGGCCCGGCGCCGTTCCTGCCGCAGGACGGCAACTTCTCGTCCTTCGGTGTGGTCAAGGCGCCGGACGCCCGGCCGGAGACGCTCGGCCTGGAGGGGTTCTTCCTGCCGACCGCGGTGATCGACGAACGAGGCCCGTTGTCGGCCTTCCCGGACGACCTCAACCCCGCACTGGTACTGACCGCGTGGCACGGCCGGCCGGCGGCCGAGACCGGACGGCCGCAGTCGGTCTACCAGCTGGACAAGTCGGTGCTCACCCAGTTCGGTGACGGCAAGGGCGACAAGCTGAGGTTCACGCTGACCCCGGGTGAGTCGTTCACGCTGCCGGACCAGGCCGGGACGGTGACGTTCGACTCCTACGACCGCTGGGTGAAACTGCAGATCAGCCACACCCCGGGCCTGAACCTGGCGCTCGGCGGCATCCTGCTCGCGATCGCCGGGCTGATGGCGTCGCTGTTCATCCGGCCGCGCCGGACCTGGGTACGGGTGGCGACGACCGACGGGCGTACCGTTGTCGAGGTCGCCGGGCTGGACCGGAGCGCCGACACCGGTGCCGGGCATGGTCTGGGCGACGAGGTGAAGTCCATCGCACAGTCCCTTCAGCCGCCCGCGCGCAGACCGCAGGAGGAGCAGGAATGAGCTCGGAGTCGTTCGCGAGCATCTCGAACCTGACCATCCCGACCGCCACCGTGGTCTACGCACTGGCGCTGGTCGCGCACGCGGTCGAGTGGGCCGGCAGCCGGACCGTCAGCGCTGGTGCTTCCGAGAAGAAGGCCCTGGTCGGCGCCGGCGGCCCGGACCTGTCGTCCGAGACGCCCGGTGTGGTGTCGGCGCCGCCGAGCCGCGCCGAGGCCGCGAGCCGGATCGGGCTGATGCTGACCGGGCTCGCGTTCCTCCTGCACGCCGTCGGCGTGGTGACCCGCGGACTGGCCGCCGGCCGGGCGCCGTGGGGCAACATGTACGAGTTCTCGATCACCGCCACCCTGGCGGTCGCGGTCGTCTACCTGGCCCTGGTGCGCCGCTACCGGCTGCAGTGGCTCGGCCTGGGCGTGACTCTGGTGATCGGCTCGGTCCTCGGGCTCGCCGTCCTCGCGCTGTACGTCCCGGCCGGCCCGCTGGTGCCGGCGCTGCACTCGTACTGGCTGGTGATCCATGTGTCGGCCGCCGCCGTCGCGGGTGGCGCGTTCACGGTCGGTGCGCTGGCCTCGGTGCTGTACCTGGTGAAGGCCCGGGCGGAGCGCCGGGTGCTGGCCGGCGGCACGATGCCGGGCCAGCTGGGCCGGGTACCGAGTTCGGACGCGATCGACGCGCTGGCGTACAAGGTGCACGCGTTCGCGTTCCCGCTGTGGACGTTCGGGGTGCTGGTCGCGGGGCCGATCTGGGCCGAGTACGCCTGGGGCCGGTACTGGGGCTGGGACCCCAAGGAGGTCTGGTCGCTGGTCACCTGGGTGATCTACGCGGCGTACCTTCACGCCCGTGCTACCGCCGGCTGGCGCGGCCGCCGGGCCGCGATCGTGGCCATCGTGGGCTGGGTGGCGTTCATCTTCAACTTCGTCGGCGTGAACCTGCTGGTCTCCGGCCTGCACTCGTACGCCGGCGTCTGAGCCCGATGCGTGAGTTCGCGATCTACACGGGGCTGCGACTGGTGCTGTTCGCCGGCGCCTTCGGCCTGCTGTGGGTGCTGCTGCACAACCAGCTCACGGTCTTCCCGATCCTCCTGATCGCGCTGATGATCTCGTCCATCGCGTCGATCTTCGTCCTACGCGCCGCCCGGGACCGCCTCGCCGGTACGATCGAGGACCGCGCCACCCGCATCTCCCGCCGCCTCGACGAGTCCCGCCGCGCCGAAGACACCGACTGATCGTTCGTCAGTTCCGCCCCGGCGTGGCGCTACGGGAGGTCGGGCTCGAGCGCGCGAGGCGTGATCCGGGGTGGGGTGCGGGTGCGTACTGGCGGGGCGGACACCGGCGGGGTGAGCGAGGTCACCGGGAATTCATTTGCGGGGATTTGGGGTGGGGTCGTAGCGTGTTACTTGAAACGAAACGGTTTCGTTCCAATCGCGCGAGAACCTAGTGACACAGGGTCAACACGAATCATGACAGACACGACTGCCGCACCGCGCCACCGGCCCCGGGTCGAGGGTGACCGGGAGGACGAGATCCTCCAGGCAACCATCGGCGTGCTGATCGAGCTCGGGTACGACCGGCTCACCATGGATGCCGTCGCGACCGCATCCAAGGCGAGCAAGGCGACGCTGTACCGGCGCTGGTCCAGCAAGGCCGAGCTGGTGGTCGACGCGGTGAGCCGCGCCAAGGGCTGTGCACAGCCCACGGACGTGGACACCGGCACGCTGCGCGGTGACCTGCTGGGGATGTCCTGCGGCGACGGCGGCCTGACCGACGACGTACCGATGTCGGTCGTTGCCGGTCTGCTGACCGCGCTGCACCGGGACGCGGATCTGCAGCAGGCGTTCCAGGAGCGCTTCCTGGCGCCGCGGATCGCGGCCATGAGCGCGGTCTACGGACGGGCGATCACCCGCGGTGAGATCGCCGAGGACGTGGATGTCGAGCTGCTGGTGCAGGCGCTGCCGGCGATCGCGGTGCACAGGTCCTTCCTGCTGGGTGAGCCGACCGACGACGAGTTCGTCGCGCGGGTCATCGACAACATCATCCTGCCTGCGGCGCGGGGGCCGCGGGTGGCCGGACCGGACAAGGGGACGGTCCGGCACAGCTAGGTCCGATCGGGACCTCATAGCCAGACCCGTACTTAACGATTCAAGAGGGGAATCTTGATGTCTGAAAACACCAGGACGGTGGATCCGCCGGAGCCGTCGCGCGCCGGCGCGGACGACACCGTCGACGCCCCGGCCGAGGACAAGGGCCACGGGCACCGGCACCTTGGGATCGCGCTCGCGCTTATCTCGATGGCGCAGCTGATGGTGGTACTGGACGCCACGATCGTGAACATCGCGTTGCCGAGCCTGAAGGAAGATCTCGGCTTCACCGACGCGAGCCTGCCGTGGGTGGTCAACGCCTACGCCCTCGCGTTCGGTGGCCTGCTCCTGCTCGGCGGCCGGATGGGTGACATCCTCGGCCGCCGGAAGGTGTTCATGTTCGGCGTCGTGCTGTTCGGCGTGGCGTCGTTCCTCGGTGGTATCGCGCAGAGCGAGACCGTGCTGCTGCTGAGCAGGGCGCTGCAGGGTGTCGGTGCCGCGGCGGCGTCGCCGAACGCGCTGGCCCTGATCACCACCACGTTCCCGTCCGGCAGGCAGCGCAACCGCGCGATGGCCGTGTACGCCGCGATGTCCGGCGCCGGCGCAGCGGTCGGGCTCATCCTGGGTGGCGTGCTCACCGAGGCGTCCTGGCGCTGGACGTTCTTCATCAACACGCCGATCGGTATCGCCGTGGCCGTGGCCGCGACGGTGTTCCTCGGAGAGTCGGCCCGGCAGAAGGGCAAGTTCGACCTGCCCGGTGCGATCACCGGCACCGTCGGTCTGACCTCGCTCGTCTACGGTCTGACCTACGCTGCCGACCCGAAGGGCGGCTGGGACAGCACCCGGACCTGGACGTTCATCCTCGGCGGGCTGGCCCTGGTCGGGCTGTTCCTGCTGATCGAGGCGCGGTCGCGGCATGCGCTGCTGCCGTTCCGCATCCTGGCCAACCGGACCCGCGCGGTGAGCTTCGTGGTGATGCTGGTGACCGCGGCGGCGATGTTCGCGATGTTCTACTTCATCGGGATCTACATCCAGGGGATCCTCGGGTACAGCCCGCTGAAGACCGGGTTCGCGTTCCTGCCGTTCAGCGTCGGCATCGTGGTCGCGGCGCAGGTCGCGTCGACGCTGATGTCGCGGGTCGACCCACGCTGGATCGCCGGCGCCGGGTCCGGGCTGATGGCGCTCGGGATGTGGGGCTACAGCAACATCCAGCCGGACTCGACGTACGTCGGTGGCGTGCTGCCGTGGCTCATCGTCCAGTCGGTCGGCATGGGCCTGGTCTTCGTGCCGCTCACGCTGACCGCGGTCAGCGGGGTGGCGAAGGAGGACTCCGGTGTCGGCTCCGCGGTGCTGAACACGATGCAGCAGATCGGTGGTGCGGTCGGCCTGGCCGTGCTGACCACGGTGTCCACCACCGCGATCGCCTCGAAGGTCAGCGAGCTGAGCCCGGGGATCGCCAAGGCTGCGGCCGACGGCGCGACCCCGGAGCAGTTGCAGCAGCTTCAGCTGCAGCTGCAGGCCGAGGCCACCACGTACGGGTTCACCCGGGCGTTCCTGGTGGCCGGAGCGATGATCCTCGGGGCGGCGGCGATCACGCTGTTCGGCCTGGCGGTCAAGCACGAGGAGGTCGCTGCCGACAGCAACGGCGGCGTGCACGTCGGCTGAGTCCGGCGGGAGGAGAGCGGACGGCCCGGGCCAGGTGGTCCGGGCCGTCTGTTTCTCCAATTGGCGTATCGCATGACCTACTGGGGCGAGTCGTTCTGGGACGAGTCGTTCGACGGGCGCGGCGGGAACCTGCCGGACATCCACTCGCGCACACCGGTGGCGCCAACGCCGATGTCGCGCAGGAACTTGGCCAGCGGGTCCTGCGAACGGCTGAACGCGTCGGCGTACGACTTGGCCGCGTTCTTCGCCTCCTGGGACATCGAGGCGGTGGCGTCATCCTGCCGGCGCGGGTAGCTGCCGGTCACGATCGCGGTGTACTCGCCCTCGTCCACCCAGCGCCGCAGCTCGTGCGCTCGGACCACCGCGAACGGGTGGGACTGCGCCTCGAGCAGCAGCAGCTTCAGCACGCTGTCGCGCAGGTCGCCGGCGGACTCGTACTCGGTGCCCTGGGCAAGGAATGCGGTGGTGTCCAGCTGTGACAGGTCACCTCCGCCGGCCATCTTCATCTGCACCCGTAGCGCCACCGCCGGATCCTGTACGGCGAGCAGGCCGGCGCGGTCGCCGGACAGTTCGGCCTTGCGGGACCACTCCTGCAGGGCGGCCACGATCGCGCGCAGCCCGAGCGCGCCGAGCGGCACCCAGGACAGCGCGCCGGTAAGCCGCATCAGCCAGAACAGCAGCGACTGGTACAGCGCGTGCCCGCTCTGCGCATGCCCCAGCTCGTGCCCGAGGATAAAGCGGGTCTCCTCCTCGTCCAGTCCGTCCAGCAGTGCTGAGTTGAGCACGATGAACGGCTTGTCCATCCCGATCGTGGTTGCGTTCCAGATCGGGAAGTTGGTGACGTACAGCTCCGGCAGCTCGTGGACATCGAGCGTGGCGGCGGCTTCGGTGTAGAGCCAGTGCACGCGCGGGAACTGCCGCTCGTCGATCCGGACCGCCGAGCCGAGCAACGCCAGCCTGAACGCGCGCTCGTTGATCAGCCCGGACAGCTTGCGCAGCACGTAGTCGAAGCCGCGCAGCTGGCGCAGTGCGACCAGCGCGCCACGGTCGGCGGGATGCTCCCAGGCCCTCGAGCTGATGTCGGTCAGCGTCACCCGCCGCCGCGTCGGCCGCCCGCCGTTCTCGGTCATCCTGCTCGCCGCCCTCGTCGTCTCCTGTCATCCAACCTAGCCGCGTTCCGGTCCAGGCTGGCCTCGTCGTCGGTCATCCCTTCGCGAGCGCGCAGCACCCCGGGCTGGGTCGTTGACAGCGCAGATACCCGGGCGTTGAGTGACCCTACTGGCGTTTCGAGCGCCCGCCATCGTCGCGGAGCGGTCGGGCAGGCCGCTGCGTGGCTCAACTCAAGGGGTGGAGCCCATGAAGCGTGTCGTCCTGGCCGGCTCACTGGTCGCCGGCCTGCTGGTCTCCCTGCTGGCCGCCGTCGCCACAGCGGCGCCGGCCGCAGACGTCGCCGTGAGCGACCAGACGTACGTTCGGTACGACGGCGGCACCGACCCGGTGCTGGCCGCCTGCTCGACCAACAACCGGCAGCAGAACGAACCTGCGGCCAGCGTCGCGCCGCACAACCCGATGCTGATGAGCGCGGGCTCCAACGACTACTGCACGGTGCCCAGCTTCGGTGGCAACTGGGCCGGCTTCTACTACTCGGCCAACGGCGGCAACACCTGGACGGACAGTCTGCTCCCCGGCTACCCGGGTGACGCGTCGGCCGCCGGCAGCGCGTCGCCGCTGCAGCGGATCGGCGTGACCAACGCCGGCGACCCGGTGCAGGCGTGGGACAACGATGGCCACCTCTACTACGCCGGCATCGCGTTCAACCGGGCCCGCCCCGCGCTCGGGTCGATCTGGGTGGCGCGCTACGGCTGGCCCGGCGGCGCCGCACCGTCGTACCAGTTCACCACGCTGGTGGAGCGGGGCACCCCGAGCCCGATCTTCCTCGGCCTGTTCCACGACAAGATCCAGCTCGAGGTGGATCGTGGTGCCGACAGCCCGTTCGCCGGCAACGTGTACGTGTGCTGGTCGCGGTTCACGGCCAGCGGTCCGAACAACGGGGTGTTCCTGGCCCGGTCGGAGGACGGCGGGCAGACCTTCAGGAGCCAGAAGGTGTCCGAGTCGGTGCACGGCAGCCAGTTCTGCGACATCGCTGTGACCCGCGACGGTGACGTCTACGTCGCGTGGCGGCAGTTCGAGTTCCGTCCCGACAGCGGGCAGATGCAGGGCAACGGGGTCGCATGGGTGAAGTCCACGAACGGCGGCCGGGCCTTCAGCAAGCCGCAGATCGCCACCGGCTTCATCGGCTGGGACCCCGGCGACCAGACCGTGAACGCGCCGGCGTACGGCCAGGCGAAGTACGACGCCTGCCTGGTCGGCGACACCGGTCCGGGTGCCTGCGCCAGCCCGGAGCCGCGGGCGTTCGCGCGCGACTGCGGTGACGGCCCGCTGGCCTGCCAGTCCGGTTACGTGTTCCACCGGGCCAACACCCAGGTCCGGATCACCGCCGACCCGACCACCGCCGGTGATGCCGACGATGTGTTCGTCGTGTACGACGCCAGCGTGCCGGGCAGCCAGGTTCCGACCGGTACGACGTACGGCACCATCTCGGAGGGCGTCGGCAGCCAGGCCGCGGTCTACCTGGTGAAGACCACGAACGGCGGTACCAGCTGGTCGGCCCCAGCCCGGATCGACCCGCAGGCCAGGGGACACCAGTACTTCCCGGACCTCGTGGCGGAGTCCGGTGCGCTGCACGCGGTCTGGCAGGACAGCCGGTCCGACACGGCGACCGGCCCGGGCGGCGGCGACTTCCGTACCGTCCCGGTCGGCAACCGGGCCGTCGCGGCGAACCCGCCGGGCGCGGTGGCGACGCCGCCTGGCCTGGAGGCGTTCTACGCCACGTCGGCTAACGGCGGCGCCAGCTGGACGGTCACCGAGATCTCCGAGGTCGCGACCATGCCGCAGTACGAGCAGTTCGGCGACCGCGACGTGCCGTTCTTCGGCGACTACAACTACATCGCGGCGTCCGGCGCGACGGTGCTGGCCACCTGGACCGACCACCGTGACGTGGTGCCCGGGGTGGATCCGCGGTACCCGGTCGACGGGATGGACGGGTTCGACGTGCTGCAGTGCCGGGTGGCGAACCCGGACGGCACCTTCGGCCCGGACACGTGCCCGAGCGCCGGCGGCCTGGACCAGAACATCTACGGTGCGGTGATCGGCTGACGGCGGCCGGGAACTACCCTCGGCGGCATGAGCTGCCGCGAGGTCGACCGAGGGTCCGAAGACACACGTGCGTGGGTGTCCGAGGCGATCCGCATCGTCGACGCGGACGCGAACCGGAGTGCGGACACCCACCTGCACGTGTTCCCGATGCCGGCGGGCATCGGCGTGGACCTGTACCTGAAGGACGAGTCTGTGCACCCGACCGGGTCGCTGAAGCACCGGCTGGCGCGGTCGCTGTTCCTGTACGCGCTGTGCAACGGCTGGATCCGCGAGGGCACCACCGTGATCGAGGCGTCGAGCGGATCCACAGCGGTCAGTGAGGCGTACTTCGCCAGATTGCTCGGGCTGCCCTTCGTCGCGGTGATGCCGAGCTCGACCAGCAAGGAGAAGGTCGAGCTGATCGAGTTCCACGGCGGCCGGTGCCACTTCGTCGAGCGGCCGCCGGAGATCTACGACGAGGCGCGCCGGCTCGCGGAGGAGACCGGCGGGCACTACATGGACCAGTTCACCTACGCCGAGCGGGCGACCGACTGGCGCGGCAACAACAACATCGCCGAGTCGGTGTTCGAGCAGCTCGCGCACGAGCGGTACCCGGTGCCGTCGTGGATCGTCGTCGGCGCCGGCACCGGCGGTACGTCGGCGACCATCGGCCGGTACGTGCGGTACCTGCGGCACGCCACCCAGGTCGCCGTGGTCGACCCGGAGAACTCGGCGTTCTTCCCGTCGTACGAGACCGGGCGGCAGGACTACACGACCGGGTTGTCGTCGCGGATCGAGGGCATCGGCCGGCCCCGGGTCGAGCCGAGCTTCGTGCCGACGATCGTGGACCGGATGATCGCGGTGCCGGACGCGGCGTCGTTCGCGGCGATGCGGTTCTGCTCCCGGGTAACCGGCCGGTCGGTGGGCGGGTCGACCGGTACCAACCTCTGGGGCGCGCTCCGGCTGGCCGCCGAGATGCACACGGCCGGGACCGCGGGCAGCATCGTCACGCTGCTCTGCGACGGCGGCGAGCGGTACCGGCAGACGTACTACGACGACGGCTGGGTCGAGTCCCGCGGGCTGGATCTGGCGCCGTACCTGGACACGCTGGAGCGGTTCGCCGCCACCGGCGAGTGGCGGGAACCGCCCGCGCGCGCGGATCAGCCGTAGCAGCGGAACACCGCGACCGAGCTCGTGCCGCAGGGCCGCCCGTCGTACCGGCAGCCGAGACGACGACTGGCCGCGAGCGACGAGCGCTCGCGGCCAGTGCGTTCAGATGCGGGAAGGTCAGCCGCGCCAGATGATCTGGTGGTTCGGGCCGTAGGTCACGCCCCAGATGCCGTCCTTGATGATGATGGTGTCGGCGCCGATCTTGCGGGCGTTCACCTGGAAGGTGCCCTTGGCGGTGCCCTTGCAGGAGTTCGGCACGTAAGCGGAGTTGTAGTAGACCCACTTGCGGCCGTCGTTGTCCCAGGCACGGATCAGGATCGCGGCCCTGCGGCTGTCGCAGACGGTGTCGTAGCCGTACGCCGTGATGTACAGCACGCCCTGGTTCGTGTCGTAGCGGCTGACGGTCTTGACGTAGGCGCCGCTGACGTTGTTGGCGTAGCTGGTGTCGGCGTAGAAGTAGCCGTTCTTCCAATAGCCGTAGGCGTTCGCCTGCGGCGCGGTGGCGATGCCGATGCCGGCTGCGGCCACCAGGCTCGCGGCAGCGGCGATGATCTTCCGCATCATCAACTTTCTCCCAGGAGTTGAGGTTGCCGGGTATCCCCGGCCGGTCGTGCGTGCGACGGCGGAGACCCTCGCCCGTTCCCGCACACTCGCAGGGACCCTAGTGGCCGGGAGGGTCAGGAACCGAGCACCAGGCCGACGGTGAGACCTACGGCATACACCAGCTCGGTGAGGCCGGTGTCGCGCAGTACCGGGATCAGCGCGGGACCCACGGCATCGCCGACGACCACCCGGACCGCCCGTACGGCGAGCGGCAGCGCAAGCAGTGCGAGCAGCGCCCACGGGGTGGCCAGTCCGGACACCGCCGCCAGTACGAACGCCAGCGCCACCAGGCCGGCGTACAGCCGTCTCGACCGGGGCGCACCCAGCACGACCGCGAGGGTGCGCTTCCCGGTGGCGGTGTCGGTCGGGATGTCGCGCAGGTTGTTCGCGACCAGCAGCGCGCACGCCAGCGCGCCGATGCCGACCGCGCCGGCGACCGCGGTCCAGTGCAGCCGGCCGGCCTGCACGTAGGTCGTGCCCAGCACCGCGACCAGCCCGAAGAACAGGAAGACGCTGACCTCGCCGAGCGCGCGATACCCGTACGGCGTCCTGCCGCCGGTGTAGAACCATGCGGCGAGGATCGCGACGGCCCCGACCGCCAGCAGCCACCACGCGCTGGTCGCCGCCAGTACCAGGCCGAGTGCGGCGCCGACCCCGAAGCAGACGAACGCGGCGAGCTTGACCTGCCGTGCCGTCGCCACCTTCGAGCCGACCAGCCGCAGCGGCCCGACCCGGTGCTCGTCGGTGCCGCGGATCCCGTCGGAGTAGTCGTTGGCGTAGTTCACCCCGATCTGCAGTGCGAGCGCGACACCGAGCGCCAGCAGTGCCTTCCACCAGACGAACCCGTCGATGAACGCCGCGGCACCGGATCCGACCAGAACGGGCGCGATCGCGGCCGGGAGCGTGCGCGGACGGGCACCTTCGATCCACTGAGCGGGGGTCGCCATGACCGCAGATTGTGTCAGGTGGTTGGCTGTGGTCCATGTCATACGCCAAGGATGTGGGCGAGGCCAGCGCAGTACGCCGGCTGGTCGGCGATGTACCCGAGCTCACGATGAAGTCGGGGACCAACGTCCGGTTCGTCGCGCCGGGCAGCGCGACCAACTCCGAGTTCGGTCTGTTCGAGTGGAACATGGGCTCGGCCGGCGGCGGGCCGGACGCGCATTTCCACAAGACGTTCTCCGAGTCGTTCTACGTGACCAAGGGGACGGTCGCGCTCTACGACGGCACCGCCTGGGTGGACGCGACGCCCGGCGACCTCGTCTACATTCCGCCCGGCGGGATCCACGCGTTCCACAACACCAGCGGAGAGCCGGCGTCGATGCTCATCCTGTTCGCGCCCGCGCCGCCACGAGAGAAGTACTTCGAGGAGCTCGCCGAGATCGGCCACTCCGGTCGCACGCTGACCGACGACGAGTGGGTCGAGCTCTGGGCCCGGCACGACCAGTACCCCGTGCGCTAGGTGGCCGGCCCACGTACGATCCCCGGCACGCCCGAGTCAGTGCTGGCCGCGCTGGCGAGCGTGCTGTCCGGATCCGCCGGCGCCTTCGTCCCGGTACCGGATGATCCGGCACTGCTCGACCGCGTGCTCGCGGCGGCGCGTCCGGACGAGCCACTCGAGCGGGAGTGCGCGGTCGTGCTGCCGACGTCCGGGTCGACCGGGGAGCCGAAGGCGGTCCTGCTGACCGCGCAGGCGCTGCGCGCCTCGGCGGCGGCGACGCACGCACGGCTAGGCGGTCCGGGTCAGTGGTTGCTGGCGATGCCGTCGTACTTCATCGGCGGCCTGCAGGTCCTGACGCGTTCGCTGCTGGCCGGGACCGCACCGATCGTTGTCGATGGCAACTTCAGCGAGGCGGCCCGGTGGATGACCGGCGACCGGCGCTACACCGCGATCGTGCCGACCCAGCTGCGTCGGCTGCTGGCCACGTCGGTGGGCGCGCTGCGCTCCTTCGACGCCGTGCTCGTCGGTGCCGCGGCGGCCCCGCCCGGGCTGCTGGCCGACGCCCGCGCGGCCGGGGTCCGGGTGGTGGCGACGTACGGGATGACCGAGACCGGTGGTGGCTGCGTGTACGACGGCGTGCCGCTCGACGGCATCACCGTCGAGGTAGTGGACGGCCGGATCGTGCTGGGCGGGCGGACGTTGTTCTCCGGCTACCGGTTGCGGCCCGACCTGACCGCGCAGGTGCTGGTCGACGGGCGGTTCCTGACCCAGGACTGCGGCCGGCTCGAGGACGGTCGGCTGGAGGTGCTCGGCCGGCTGGACGACGTGGTGATCTCCGGCGGCGTGAACGTGGCGCTGCCCGCGGTGCGGGACCGGGTGCTCGCTCACCCGTCCGTGACCGACGCAGCGGTGCTCGGCCTGCCCGATCCGGAGTGGGGTACCCGGGTGGTGGCGTACATCGTCGGACCGGTCGCGCTCGACGACCTGCGCGACTTCGTCGCCGCCGAGCTGCCGCGGACCTGGGCACCGCGCGAAGTGGTCGTACTCGAGGCACTGCCGATGCTTGCCTCGGGCAAGGTCGACCGTCAGGCGCTGCTCGGGTGAGTATCTACGCGCTGCCGCTGCGGAACAGGTTCCGCGGCATCGCGGTGCGGGAGGGGATGCTGTTCGAGGGCCCGGCCGGCTGGGCGGAGTGGAGCCCGTTCGCCGAGTACGACGACCGGACCTGCGTCGCCTGGCTGCGCGCGGCGCGCGAGGCGGCGTACGACGGATGGCCGGCCGCCGTGCGCGACAGCGTGCCGGTGAACTGCACGGTCCCGGCGGTCGGTCCACAGCGGGCCGCGGAGATCGTCGCGGCCTCCGGGTGTGCGACGGCCAAGGTCAAGGTGGCGGAGCGCGGGCAGAGTCTGGCCGACGATCTGGACCGGGTCGAGGCGGTGCGATCGGCGCTCGGGCCGTCCGGACGGATCCGGGTGGACGCGAACGGTGCCTGGTCGGTGGACGAGGCGGTCACGGCGCTGCGGTCGCTGGCGCGGTTCTCGCTGGAGTACGCCGAGCAGCCGTGCGCGTCCGTCGAGGAGCTGGCCCAGGTACGGCGGCGCGCGGCGGTCCCGGTCGCGGCGGACGAGTCGATCCGGCGAGCCGCGGACCCGTACCGGGTGCGGGACCTGGACGCGGCCGATGTGGCGGTGCTCAAGGTGCAGCCGCTCGGCGGGGTCCGGGCCTGCCTGGGGATCGCGGAACGGATCGGTCTGCCGGTCGTGGTGTCGTCGGCGCTGGAGACGTCGGTCGGGATCGCGGCCGGGGTGGCGCTGGCCGCGGCGCTGCCGGAGCTGTCGTACGCGTGCGGGCTGGCGACGGTGTCGATGTTCACCGCCGACGTGGTCGCCGAGCCGCTGGTACCGGTGAAAGGCCGGCTGCCCGTCGTACGCCCGGCGCCTGATCCCGCACTGCTCGCGGCCGCGCGTGCCGATGACGCGGTCGTGGCGCGCTGGCAGGAACGCCTGGGGCGGGTGGAGAAGCTGCTCTGAGCGGCAACGGATCGGGTCGTGCGCGCGTGCTCAGGGTATGAGCCGATTTCGCTGGATAGCGCCGGTGGCGCTGCCGCTCGCGCTGGTCGCCGGATGCGGTACGACGAGTGCAGGCCCGGGTGGTGGCGCAGTGCTCGTCGCCGAGGGCGTCAGCCGGGTCGAACCGGCCGCGGATAGTCAGGTTGGTCCGGCGGTGACCGGGATGACGAAGCTCGGGTACGACCTGCTCCGCGCGATGGAGACCGACGCGGACGGCAATGTGGTGCTGTCACCGCTGTCGATCGCGTACGCGTTCGGGATGGCCGAGGCGGGTGCCGCGGGCGACACCCGGAAGCAGATCGACGCGACGTTCGGGTTCCCCGGGGGCGGACCGCATGCGCCCTTCAACCTGCTGACCCGGCAGGTCGGCGCGCAGGACACGCCCCCGCCACGGACCCCGCCGACGACACTGGAGCCGGGCGAACGGCACAAGCCGCGGCCGCCGATCCTTGCCATCGCCAACGGCTTGTTCGTGCAGCATGACTACCCGGTCAAGCAGGACTTCCTGCGGACGCTGGCCGAGCAGTACGGCGCCGGTGCCCGGACCGTGGACTTCGGCGGCAGTTCGGGGGACGCGGCGAATGTCATCAACGACTGGGTCCAGAAGCAGACCGCGGACCGGATCGAGAAGTTGTTCGACCGGCTGGACCCGGATACCCGGCTGGTGCTCGCCAACGCCGTCTATCTGAAGGCCGACTGGGCCAGCAGTTTCGAGCGGTCGGCGACTGAGGACAAGCCGTTCCACCTCGCGGGCGGCCGGAACGTGAACGTGCCGATGATGAGTCAGCAGGCCTCGCTCGGCTACGCGAAGGGCGACGGATGGCAGGCGGTCGAGCTGCCGTACGCGGACAGCGACCTGGCGATGTGGGTGCTGCTGCCGATCGGATCCAGCGAACCTCTCGACCTGCTCGCTCCGGCGACGATGGCCGAGGTGGGGAATGCGTTGCGGCCGAAGCGGGTCGATCTCACGCTGCCGCGTTGGGACTTCGGGGAGGACGACCAGATCGCGCTCGGAACGGTGCTGCCGAGGCTCGGGATGACGCTGCCGTTCGATCGGAATCGCGCCGACTTCTCCGGTATGACCGATACGGAGAAGCTGTACATCGCGCAGGCGGTGCATCGCGCCAACATCACGGTCGACGAGGACGGGACCGAGGCGGCCGCCGTCACGGGCATCGCGATCGAACCGGACTCCGCGGACCCCGGTCCGGAAGTCACCGTGCGGGCGGACCGCCCGTTCGCGTTCGCGGTCGTGCACAAGCCGACGGGGGCTCCGCTGTTCATCGGCCAGGTGGCGGACCCGACGCAGAAGTAGCCGCCTGGCATGCTCGGGGCATGAACCCGTCCACTGCGTTCGCGACTGTCGTCGTCGACGAGCTGATCCGGTGCGGTGTCCGGGAGGCGGTGCTGGCGCCCGGCTCGCGCAGTGCGCCGCTCGCGCTGGCTCTGGCCGCGGCGGACCGCGCCGGCCGGCTGCGGCTGCACGTCCGGATCGACGAGCGGACCGCGGGTTTCCTCGCGCTCGGGCTGATCCGCGGATCGAGCCTGCCGGTGCCGGTTGTGACGACCTCCGGTACCGCGGTGGCGAATCTGCATCCGGCCGTGCTGGAGGCGTCGCACGGCGGGCTGCCGCTACTGGTGCTGAGCGCGGACCGTCCGCCCGAGCTGCGCGGGAGCGGGGCGAACCAGACCACCGACCAGATCAAGCTGTTCGGCTCCGCGGTCCGCGCGTTCCACGAGGTCGGCGTACCGGCGGATCGGCCGGGCCAGGCGTCGTACTGGCGCTCGCTGGTGGCCCGCTCGGTCTCGGTGGCGCGCGGTGAGCTGACCGCGGACCCAGGCCCGGTGCAGCTGAACTGCTCGCTGGTCGAGCCGCTGGTGCCGGATGGCTCGCAGGCGTGGCCGGAGTCCCTCGAGGGTCGCGGTGGTGCGTGGACGACGGTGCACGGCGCCGCGGTGTCCGTCTCGGCCGTGGCACCGGGACCGCGGACCGTGGTCGTCGCCGGGGACAGTGCGTCGCAGGCGGCCCGGTTGGTGGCGGAGGCCGGTCGCTGGCCACTGCTCGCGGAACCGTCCAGCCGGTCCCGGCTCGGCCCGTCGGTGGTCGCGACGTACCGGTTGTTGCTCTCGGCAAGCGACCTGGCCGACGAGATCGAACGGGTGCTGGTATTCGGCCACCCGACACTGTCACGGCCGGTCAGTCGGCTGCTCTCCCGCGGCGACGTCGAGATCGTCGTGGTGTCGCCGACCGCCCGCTGGCCCGACGCGGGACGCCGGGCCAGCGCCGTCGTACCGGCGCTGGAGGTGACCGAGGCCGATCACACCGACTGGCTGGAGCGGTGGCTGGCGGCCGACGAGGCGGGCCGGATCGCGGTCGCCAAGGTGCTGGACGAGGGTCCGCTGACCGGCCCGGCGGTGGCGGCGGCGCTGACCGCGGCGATCGGCGCCGACGACATGCTGGTGGTCGGCTCGTCGAACGCGATCCGCGACCTGGACCTGGCACCTGTGGTCCCGATTCGAACGATCGCGAACCGTGGACTGGCAGGTATCGACGGCACCGTCTCGACGGCGGTCGGCGCCGCACTGGCGAACGCCGGCCCGACGTACGCCCTGCTCGGCGACCTCGCGTTCCTGCACGACGCGAACGGGTTGCTGCTCGGGCCCGCGGAACCGCGGCCGGACCTGCGGATCGTGGTGCTGAACGACGACGGTGGCGGGATCTTCTCACTACTGGAGCAGGGATCGGCCGAGCACGCGGCCGACTTCGAGCGGGTCTTCGGTACTCCACACGGTGCGTCGCTGGCGGCGGTCTGCGCGGCGACGGGTACGCCGTACCTGCTGGTCGACTCCGTGGAGTCGCTGACCGAGGCGGTGCGCCGTACCGTCGCCGGCAT
>Ga0075429_100001473_pt1 | contig 19355 bp, 16 predicted proteins | sample RhiMetdeltSRZDD3_FD_75295 | JGI IMG/M metagenome (GOLD analysis project Ga0075429, IMG submission 75295) | Populus rhizosphere microbial communities from Tennessee, USA - Rhizosphere MetaG P. deltoides SRZDD3 | ecosystem: Host-associated > Plants > Roots > Rhizosphere > Soil | place: USA... | reverse complement strand
CGATCGCGTGGCCTCGATCGAGGGATTCGGCGTGAAGAGCACGAAGTTCGCATTCGGCGCCGAGCACTACCTGAAGACGCAGGAGGTGCTCTCGGACGCGTCGTTCAGCGAGGTGCAGGGTCACGACGCCGTGCTGCTGGGCGCGATCGGCGACCCGCGCATGGCGCCCGGGTTCCTCGAGTTCGGCATCGTCGCGCGGCTGCGCTTCGGCCTCGACCTCTACGCCAACATGCGGCCGGTCAAGCTCTACGACGAATCGCTCACGCCGCTGAAGGGCAAGCGCCCCGCCGACCTGGACTTCATGGTGGTGCGCGAGAACACCGAAGACGCCTACGCCGGCATGTGGGGCCAGTTCAAGAAGGGCACGCCGGACGAGGTCGCCACGCAGGAGATCATCTTCACGCGCAAGGGCGTCGAGCGCGTCATCCGCCACGCGTTCGAGACCTGCCGCGCGCGCAACCAGCGCAAGAAGCTCACGCTGCTCACCAAGGCGAACGCCATCCGCGCGATGGAGCTGTGGACGCGCACGTTCGCCGAGGTGGGTGCCGAGTACCCGGACATCACGCGCGAGCACCAGTACATCGACGCGGCGTGCATGTTCGTGGTGACCGCACCCGAGCAGTACGACACGGTGGTGACCAGCAACATGTTCGGCGACATCTTCACCGACCTGGGTGCGGCCCTGGTGGGCGGGCTCGGGATCGCCGCGAGCGCCAACCTGCACCCCGGCAAGGTCAGCCTGTTCGAGAGCATCCACGGCTCAGCGCCGCAGTTCGCGGGCCAGAATCGCGCGAACCCGCTCGCCACGATCATGGCCACCAGCATGATGCTGGACTACCTGGGCGAGAAGGCCGCAGCGCAGCGCGTCGAGGACGCCGTCGTGCGCGTGCTGCGCTCGCGGAAGCTCCCCAACCTCGGCATGGACTCGGGCTTCGGCACGGACGCCGTCGGCGACCTGGTGCTCGCGGAACTCGCAGGAGCGGCGGCGCGCTGAGCGCGTGAGCTACTCCCCGTCGCCGTCCTCGCGGTCGGTCATGCGCTCGAGCCAGCGGTAGCCCTCGAGCACGATCAGCGCCATCACCGCGCCGATCGCGGCCAGCGGGTACGCGTGCACACCCACCGCCACGCCGACGGCGGCCACCATCCACACGCTCGCGGCGGTGGTGAGGCCGACCACGAATCCCTCGGTGCGCATGATGCTGCCGGCGCCCAAGAAGCCCACGCCGGTCACCACGCCGTGCACGATGCGCGTCGCATCGAGGCTCTGGCCGCCGAAGGCCTCCACCGCGTGCTTGGTGGTGAGCACGAACATCGTGCTGCCGAGGCAGACCAGCACGTGCGTGCGGAGCCCGGCCGGCTTGCGCCCCATCTGGCGTTCGAGCCCCACCAGCGTGCCCAGCACCAGCGACACGATCATGGGGATCAGGTCATCGCGCACCCAGTCCATGGGCAGTTCTCCCTACTTCCTCTTGAAGTTCGCCGGGCGCTTGTCGAGGAACGCCTGCAGGCCCTCGTGCATGTCCTCGCTCGAAGCGAGGATGCCGAACCGACCGCTCTCGAAGCGCAGGCCCTGGTCGAGCGGCAGCTGCATGCCGCGAACGACGCACTCGAGCGCGGCCTCCACCGCGAGCGGGCCGTTCTTGAGGATCGCCTGCGCCAGCTTCACCGCTTCGTTCACGAGCTCCGCGAGCGGCACGACGCGATTGACCAGCCCGATGCGTTCGGCCTCGTCGGCCTTGACGTTGCGCGCCGACAGGATCAGCTCGAGCGCGCGTCCGGGACCCACCAGACGGGGCAGGCGCTGAGTGCCGCCGTAGCCGGGGATGATGCCCAGCTTCACCTCGGGCAGGCCCATCACGGCATTCTCGGAGGCGAGCCGCATGTGGCAGGCGAGTGCCAGCTCGCAACCCCCGCCGAAGGCGTAGCCGTTCACGGCGGCGATCACCGGCTTGGGGCTGCGTTCCAGCTGGTCCACGACCAGCTGACCGAAGCGCGAGATGTCCTCGGCCGCCGCCGGGCCCAGTGGCGCCAGCTCGTTGATGTCCGCGCCCGAGATGAACGCCTTCTCGCCGCTCCCGGTCACGATCAGCGCGCCCTGCGTCGGGTCGGCGATGAACGCTCGCGTGGCCTCACCGATCTCGGCGAGCGTCTCGCGGTTGATCGCGTTCAGCACGCCGGGCCGGTTCACGAACAGGAGGGTCACGGCCTCGCGCCGCTCGAGCAGGATGTTCTTGTAGGTGGGAAGCGTGGACGTGCTCATGACGGGGCCCTCGAGAACGGCATGTGGGTGAAAGGCGAAGCGCGACTATAGGCGCGCTTCGCGAGGCCGGGCAAGGCACGCTCCGCGCGCGTCACCCTTCGAGTGCGGGAACCAACGCCGACCTGCCGTCGCGCCGACCGAGAGCCGTGTACAACCCCCACACGGCGCCAGCGGCGACCAGCGCCAGCTGCAGCGCGGTGCCTGGAGCCGACCAGTGCGTGGCCGTGCCGTGGAACGGTGTGGCCTGGAGCATGGCGTTCACCGTGAGGCTCACGGTGGCCGCGACGAGACCGAACCGGAACAGCACGAGCAGCACCCCCACCATGTAGACCGCGGCGAACGCGCCATCCAACCACTCCACGTTCCCCAGCGGCATGCCGAGCGGCAGGAACACGACGGAGGAGAGCGCGATGGCGATCCAGGCGCGGCGCACCAGCAGCCGCAGGGCTACCAGCACGACCACGAAACTCAGCGCGATGATGATCGCCGACCTCGTGGACTCGATGCCCTGCGCGAGCTGGGGCCACGTGCCCATCAGCGTGTTGAGCGTGGGCTCCACGAATCCCACGTTGTCAGGCCGGCCGGGAGGATCGCCCCAGACGGTGGGGGCGAGACGGTGCGCGACGGTGGCGAGGTTGAACGCCACGCCCAGCACCGTGCCCACCAGCAGGTCGCGGCCCACGGCGGGATCGCGCAAGCCCCCATCCACGAGCCGCACCCAGGAGATGAGGATGCGGGGCCACAGGCGGCGCACGTAGGGCTCGACCGCGAGGTAGAAGATGCGCATGTAGGCGAAGTCGTAGAGCGCCCAGGCGAGTGCCAGCGCGAACTGCCCGGGCACGTCGCCGGCGACCGGATGGCCGGACAGCACCCAATACGCGAAGCGAAGCCCCATCACCACCGAGGCGGCGCGCAATGCGCGCTTGCGGTCGCCCACGCCCGCCCGCAAGTGCCGGCGCGCGAGCCAGGCGGCCAGCAGGAACGACAGCACGAGCAATGTCGCGCGCACGTTCTGCGATCGCACGGGCACGCCGTCCCCGATCGCCTGCTGCGCGTTCGCACCGCGCTCACCACCCTCGGTGAGCGAGAACGACACGACCCGGCCGCCGAGCGAGGCCGCTTCGACGTGCAGCGGCGTGGCGGGGGCCCCGGGATCCACGCCCTCCCACGCGGCGCGCGTGTCGGCATACGCCGGCAGCGGGCCATGCGGAGTCACGGGCCGGAACCTCGACGAGTCGAGCCCGGCGGCGGCGAACAACGGGGCCCAGTCGGGCGCCACGGCCGTGGCGGTGACGGCCTGGGCACGCGGCACGACCGAGAGCCGTTCGAGCCGCCCGCGCGTGTCCACCTCGGCGAGCACCATGCCGGGCTGCGTCAGCGGCGGGTCGCTCGGGGAGAGGCGCTGCTTCCAATGCCAGGGCTCGAGACTGCTAGCACTCGTGCGCGTCCAGAAGCGCACGACAGCGGGCCGTTCGGATCCGATCCGGTCCCAGCGGCCGCGCGAGTGGTCCGTTTCGGCGATGTTCTCGACGCGGTCGCGCGCATACAGGAAGCCGCGCGCGCTGGCGCGCGACTCGAGAGGCACGCCGAGCGCGCGCAGGTGGTCGCGCGCCCTGGCCTCGAGCACCGCGGGCGCGTCGGGCAGCGACAGCTGGGGCACGACGCGGCCGCGCGAGCCGAACAGCCCCAGCACGGTGAGGCCCAACAGCGCGGTGACCAGGCAGCCCCAGGCAGCGCCGCGGGACATGGCGGCGGGCACGGCGTTCTTGACCACGTCGGGCGAGGGCGTCTCGCCTCGCTCGATCATCGCATCGAGCGTGTCGCCGCCGCCCGGAAGGAGCGCGATCACCTCCTCCACGCTCGCCGGACGCTGCGAGGGCTCGCGCTCGAGGCAGCGGTGGACCACGCGCTCGAGCGCCGGATCCAGCCCGCGCACGGGCGGCACCGGCGATGCGGGCCCGGCGCCCCGTGGCCGCGCGCCGGCATGGCCTGCGACCTGCGCGTGCTGACCGGTGAACACCTCGTGCAGGACGAGCCCGAGTGCATAGATGTCGCTCCGCGTGCTCACCTCGCCGCGAGCGATCGTCTCGGGGGCCATGTAGCCCGGCGTGCCCGCGACCTCCGGCCCGTGGCTCGCGCCCGCCTGCAGCACGGCCAGGCCGAAGTCCGTGATGCGCGCATGCCCGCGGCCGTTGATCATGATGTTGCCGGGCTTCAGGTCCCGGTGAACCACCTCGCAGTGGTGGATCGCCTTCAGTCCGGCACAGATCTCGTGCGCGATCTCGTTCGCCTTGTCGGGGGACAGTCGGCCGATCCGCGACAGGAGTGAGGCCAGGTCCTCCCCGTCCACGAACTCCATGGTGAGGAACGGCACGCCTTCGAGTTCGCCGACGTCGTACACGCGACAGACATTCGGGTGAGAGACCTGGCGGGCCGTGCGCACCTCGCCACGCAGCCGCTGCCACTCTGCTGGGTCATCCTCGAGCCCCGCGGGCAGGAACTTGAGCGCCACCGGGACATCGAGGTGCAGGTCGTCTGCGCGGTAGACCTCGCCCATGCCGCCACGTCCGATCCGCTCGATGATGCGGTAGCGCTCCGCGATCACGGTGCCCGGCACGAAACGCCTCAGCGCGCCCGCGGTTCCGCCCGCGGACTCGGACGGCGAGCGCGGCGGCGTCGGGCTCGGGCCCTCGGTCGGCGTCTGCGTGGGCGTGACGAACCGCACACCGCAGGTGGGGCAGGACGGCGCACCCGGCGTCAGTGCCGCGGCGCACACGGGACAACGCGTCATCAGGGTTCCGCCCCGGCGACTGGCGTGGAATCGCTCCCGCGGCTCGGACTCATCGCAGAACGCGCGATGGCGAGGTCGGGGGACGCGATGCCAGCGCGGGGTGCGGCCTTCCAGCTGGAGAAGACGGTCTTGACCGATCCGCTCGGGGGAACGGGGTCGGGGCCGAGGCTAGGTCTACTCGTAGCGGAAGTCCACGAGCTTCTGTTCATTCCGGCTCATCGCGCCCGTGCGCGGGTCGCGCGACTCGGTGAAGCGCCGTACCCAGCCCGAAGGCGTGCCCTCGTAGCGCCACACGATCGTGCGACGCAGGAACTCGCCGGTCTCGGTCTGCTCCTTGCGCACGACCACCCAACAGTCGTACGAACGGCCGCGCACGCGCACGCGCTCGTGCAGCGTCTTCACGTTCACCGTCCACCGCCCGGGTGCGCGCTCGACCCGCCCGTCACGGTAGCGCGTCTCGGTGCCGAGGTCGGTCCAACGCAGCACGCGGCCCGCGAGCGCGCTGTCCGTGGCGATCCAGCGCTTGCCGCGCGTCACCCACTCGCGCACGGGGTGCCCACTCAAGAACGGCCGCGACGTGGCCTCGAACTGCATGACCCGGCAGCGCACGCTGCGCCCATCCAGCCGCAACTGGTCGGTGCCGAGCAGCCGCTCGCGCACGTTCGCGCGAGCGGGCATCGCGGGGTCGGTCTCGCCGCCTCCATCCGTGTCGAGCCACAGTGCGCCGGAACCGTCGCGATGCTCGAACCAGTCCACGCCGCCCTCGCGTCGCACGAGCGTGGTGGTATACCGCGCCGGCCCGCGCTCATCGAGCGCGTGGTCGAGGTGCTCCACCACCACCCAGGTGCCGGGAGCGGCCTGCGACCACGCGGCGTGAGCAAGGCGCGGCGATGCCACGAGTGAGGCCGCACCGAGCACGCACGCGATCACGATCCCACGCGTGCGCGCGCTTCGGCAGCGGCCTCGCTCCAGGTGTTCCCGCACCCCGCTTCGGGCTCGGGACTCTCGCGGATCCCCGGCGGCGTTCATCTCTTGCGCATCGGCCATTGCGTGAGTGGCCTTGAGCCACGCTGGTCGCGGCCACGGCTGGCCATGACGCCGTCTTCACGCGCCGGTTGCGCGCTGCGCTTTTCCCGCGCAGCCTGCAAGGGTACGCTCGCGCGCTCGCACCCTGTCCCCCACCCGAGGAGCCCATGACCCAGCCCCCGTTCGTGCCCTCCCCCGACGCCGTGCCCCAGGACGAGATCGAGTTCATCTCGGAGCTCTGCGCCGTGGTCGCCGAACAGTCCGAGTTGCAGCCGATCCTCGACTGGCTGGTGCACAAGAGCACGCGGCTGCTGGCGGCCGAGGAGTGCAGCATCAAGCTGCTCACGGGCGGGACGGGTGTGGCGCAGACGATCATCATGGACAGCCGTCGCGGCGGGATCGAGGCGGGCAGTCACACGTGGCACCCCGCCATCAAGGCCACCGTGATGGGCTTCCTGATGGCGCAGCAGAGCGACCTCACGAGCCCCGATCTGCAGTCGGACACGCGCTTCCCCGGCTTGAAGAACATCGCGAGCCCGGTGCGTGCCCTGCTCGCGATGCCGCTCAAGGTGGACGGGCGCGTGACCGGCATGATCGCCGTGAGCAACTCGCAGCCGGGCCGCGAGTGGTCGCGCCAGGACGTGCGCTTGCTCGGCATCGTCGCGTCGCACTCGGCCAGCGTGATCGAGAAGACGCGGCTGCGCGCCGAGGCCGAGGCCAAGCGCCGGCTCGAGCTCGAGCGCGAGGCGATGGACAAGGAGCTGAGCGTGGCGCGCGACATCCAGATGCGCCTCGTGCCCAGTGCCCCGCTCACGATGGGGAGTTGGCGCGCCGAGGGCCGGCTGGTGCCCGCGCGGCAGGTGGGCGGCGACCTGTTCGACTACTTCGCCATCGACGACTCGCGCGCGGCGGTGCTGATCGCGGATGTCGCGGGAAAGGGTGTGCCGGCCGCGCTGCTCGTCTCCACCGTGGCGAGCGCGGTGCGTGCGTTCGCCGACGGTCACCACACGCCCAAGGATGTCGTCGAGCAATTGAATCGCGCCGCGGTGCGCTCGGCGGCGGCAGGCAAGTTCGTGACGTTCTTCTACGCCGAAGTGGACTTTGCTCGGGGCCGTCTGGTGTACGTGAACGGCGGCCACAACTACCCGCGGCTGCGGCGTGCCTCGGGTGAACTGGTCCTGCTCGCGACGGGCGGCATGCCGCTGGGGCTCTTCGAGGCGGCCCCGTTCGAACAGGGCCAGCTGGACTTCGGAGCCGGCGACGCACTGCTGCTGTTCAGCGACGGCATCTCCGAGGCCATGGACGCATTCCAGGACGAGTACGGCGAAGAGCGCATCGACGCGCTGTGGCGCGAGCACGGGCCCGCCGCGACCGCGCTCGACCTCATCTACGAGGACGTGCTGCGGTTCCGCGGCTCGGCCGCGCAGAATGACGACATGACCATGGTGGTGGTCTCCCCTTCGTCGTGAAACGCACCTGGGGCTGGCTCGCGCGCGCCGGCCTGGCGCTGCTGCTGGTGGCCGTCGTGTTCGTGGGGCTCGCCCTGGTGCGCGTCGTCCCCATCGACGTGAGCGGCCTCTCCCGCCGGGCTCCCGAGCGCAGCGCGCTCATGAAGCAGCGCGAACGCGAAGCACGCCAGAAGGGCCGCGCCTACCACGAGTCGCATCAGTGGGTGAGCTTGGACCGCATCTCGCCCCACTTGCGCGACGCCGTGCTCGTGGCCGAGGACGCGCGCTTCTTCTCGCATGAGGGCTTCGACTGGAACGAGATCGGCGAGTCGGCGAAGCGCAACCTGCGCGCGAAGCGCGTGGTCCGAGGCGGCAGCACGATCACGCAGCAGCTGGCGAAGAACCTGTGGCTCTCCACCGCGCAGACGCCGTGGCGGAAGTTCGAGGAGATGATCCTCGCAGTCCGCCTCGAGCACGCGCTGAGCAAGCGGCGCATCCTCGAGCTCTACCTGAACACGATCGAGTGGGGCGAGGGCGTCTACGGCGCGGAAGCCGCCGCGCGCCACTGGTTCGGCGTGAGTGCCGCCTCGCTCGATGCCCCGCAGGCGATCCGGCTGGCCGCGGTCATCATCAACCCGCGCCGGTTCTCGCCGGTGGAACCCAACTCGCGCATCGAGCGCCGCATCCGCACCATCGCGTCCCGGCTGCGCCGGCGCGGGGCCATCAGCGAGGCCGAGTACCGCCTGGCGCTGGGGCTGCCCGCCGAGGAGGCCGCGCCCGCCGTGGACTCCTCGTTCCTGGCCATCCCCGACACGGCGTCGGCCCCGCCCGGGTCCTACGAGCCCGTGCCCTCACCCGAGCCGGCTCCCGAGACTCCCCCGCCGGGGCCCGAACCGCCGCTGGCGGACTCGTTCGCCGTCGCCCCGACGCGAAGGGTCCGCTAACACCCGTGGCCCTCGCGGCGTCATTGCGAGTGCTGGGCTTCTGGCCCGGCTTCCATGGAGAGTCTGACCTGAACCTCACGCGCACGGCTTCCGCGGCCGACGAGGCCCGTGCCCGCCGCGCCTGAACGCGACGGGCGGTCTGATGCCGCGCTCGTGGCTGCCGCGCGCTCGGGCGAGCGCGCGGCGTTCGGCGCGCTTTACGAGCGTCACGCGCGCATGGTGCAAGCCGTGCTCTGCGCGCGCGTGGCACCCGATGGAGTGGCGGACCTGGTGCAAGACGTGTTCTTGATCGCGATGGGGCGTCTCGACTCGCTGCGCGAAGACGCGGCATTCCCGGGCTGGCTCGCGACCATCGCGCGCCGCCGCGCCGCCGACTGGCGCCGCCGCCGGCGCGACGCCGTGCCCTTCGAGGAGGCCGAGCACGACTACGCCGGAGCCGAGGCCGAGGATCCCGAGTCGCGGGCGAGCGCCGAACAGGCCCTGGCGGCGATCGCCTCGCTGCCCGAGGCCTACCGCGAGACACTGCTCCTGCGCTTCGTGGCGGGACTCACGGGCCCCGAGATCGCCCTGCGCACCGGGCTCACACACGGCTCGGTACGTGTGAACCTGCACCGTGGTGTGACGCTCCTTCGCGAGCGGCTGGGAGGAGGTGGTCCGCGTGCGTGACGACGAGCAGAAGCGCCAGGAAGACGCACTGTGGACGGCGCGCGGTGCGCTGCCACCGGACCTGGCGAAGCTCGAGGCCGAGCTCGCGAACCTGCCGCTGCCGCCGGAGCCCGATTGGGGCAAGGTCGTGCGCGAGCCCGTGCGGGTGGAGTTCCGCCCGATGCCGCTCGTGTGGGCCGCGGCCGCCGCGATGCTGGTGGTCGCGCTGGGCGGCGAGTGGCTGGTGCGCGATGCCTGGCGCATGGAGGCGATCGAGGGTCGTGTTCGGCAGCGCGGCCCCGCGCTCGCCGGCCGGCTGCCCGTGGGCGGCGTGTGCGAGACCGACGCCGGCTCGCGCGTGCGCGTGCAGGTCGCGGGCTTGGGACAGGTGGAACTCGAGCCCGGTACCGTGCTGCGGCGCGTGCCGGCGAAGCAGGGCGAGACGCGACTGGAGCTCGTGCACGGCACGCTGAATGCCCGCATCGTCGCACCCCCTCGCGCGTTCGTGGTCGAGACCCGCGTGGGTGTCGCCACCGACCTGGGCTGTGCCTACACGCTGAGCGTGGACCGCGAGGGCGCGGGCAGCCTGCGGGTGACGCAGGGCCGCGTGGCGTTCACCGATCACGGCCGCGAGGCGTTCGTGCCCGCGGGCGTGTGGTGCCCGCTGTCACACGCAGGCGTGGGCGTGCCGCGCCGCGACTACGCTTCGGAGCAGTTCCTCGCGGTGCTCGAGGCTTACGACCAGCCCGGTTGTGCTGCCGACACGCTCGACAGCGTGCTCGCCGCCGCCGAGGCGAGCGATGCCATCTCGCTCTGGCACCTCCTGCCGCGGGTCATGGGGGACAACCGGGTGAAGGTGGCCACGCGCATGGCGCAGTTGATCGAGCTGCCCGCGGACGTGTCCGTGGAGCGCGTGCTGGCGCTCGAGCCGGCGGCCCTCGATGCGTGGTGGGGAGCGATCGGCCTGGGCGAGGCGGGCGCGTGGCGCAGCGGGGCGACGAAGAAAGTCGTGACCTCGCCTTAGGGCGGGGGCCGTGCGCTGAGGTAGGGTTAACACTTCCCCACCCGGGCGCGTCTCCTGTCCTGAAGCGCCGCCGGCTTCCCCGCCGGAGGCGAGGCACAGGACCCCCAGGAGGACTCCATGAATCCGTCGTTCCGTTCGCTCGCGGCCGCGGCTGCGCTGCTCGTCACGCTGGCGCCGGCGGCGTTCGCCGGCAGCCTGCACGCCAAGATCGAGGGCCCCGCCGCCGATGGCGTCACGTACACGGTGCGCACCTTTGCGTGCAACGAGAACACTTCGCTCGAGCCCTGGGCGATTGCCGAGGGTGTGGTGGACCGCAGGTCGATGTCGGTGCTGATCACGCTCAAGCCCACGAGCGAGCACGGGGTGTACCAGTTCACGCGCACGTGGTCCCCGGAAGGCCGCTGGATGATCCGCGTCTCCCTCGGGCATCCGCCGGCGCCTGCGACGGTCGCGACCCTGCGCGCGAATGGCTCGGTCCAGTCCAACAAGCTTTACTACAAGAGTGACGGAAGCCAGGAGTGCCGGAAGGCGCTGAGGCCCTATGTGGACGCCTCCCAAGAGGACTGCTGAGCGCAAAGCCGCCGTACCCGTGCAGCGCCCGGAGCCTCATGGCTCCGGGCGCTCGTGCTTGCCGTCCGATGGCCCCGTTGCAGCGCTGCTAACACTTCGACCGTTCCGCGCGACTCCTCCCATGAAGCGTCCCCGGCCCGCAGGCCGGACGCTCGCACTCGAATCCGAGGAGGACCCCATGAACCGGTCGTTCCATTCGCTCGCGGCCGCCGCCGCGCTGGTCGTCGCGCTCGCACCCGCCGCGCTCGCCGGTGGCATGAATGCGAAGGTCGAGGGCCCCGGCCGCGATGGCCGGACGTACACGGTGCGCACCTACCAGTGCTCGAACCCCGCCTCGCTCCAGGTCAGCGCCTGGGCCGAGGGCCTCGTGAACGGCAAGCGCCAGTCGCTGCCGCTGTCGATCAAGAAGACCAACAAGCCGGGTGTGTTCCAGTTCACGCGCACGTGGCCGGCCGGCGGTCAGTGGGCGATCCGGATGGAGCTGGGCGATGGCCACCTCCCCGTCACCGTCACGTCGCTCGATGAGAAGGGCAGCGTGAAGGCGAACGAGCTGATCTGGGAGGGCAACGGCCAGAAGCAGTGCGAAGCCGTCCTCGCGGGCAAGAGCGACTGCTGACCCGGCTGGCCTTCGAGCGCCCGGACCCAGGTCGCGGCCGGCGCGCGCTCGCTCGAGAAACGAAACGGCGCCCGGGGCTCTCGCCCCGGGCGCCGTGGTGTGCAGGGCTGGCGCGCACTCAGCTGCCGAGCGCCGCCTTCACCAGCTTGGAGACGGTGCCGCCCTCGGCCTGACCTTTCACCTGTGCCATGACGGCGCCGATCACCTTGCCCATGTCCTTCGGGCCCGCCGCACCCGTGCTCGCGATCGCGGCCTTCACGATCTCCGCGAGCTTGTCCTCGGGCAGCAGCGCGGGCAGGAAGCGCTGCGTCACCGCGATCTCGCGCTCCTCGGCCGGGTTCAGGTCCGCACGGCCGACCTTCGCGTTGGTCTCGATCGTCTCGCGCCGCTTCTTCACGTAGCGCTGGAGGATCTCGATCTCCTCTTCGCGCGATAGCGTGGCGTCCTTGGGCTTGGCCGTCTTGGCCTCCATCAGCGCGGCCTTGAGCATGCGCACGGTGGAGAGCGTGTCGGCGTCCTTCTCCTTCATGGCCTTGACCATCTCGACCTGGATGCGTTCGGTGATGCTCTGCTCGCTCATCGTTCCCTCGGGGCTACAGGTGATGCGGCTCGGTGTGGAAGACGGGGGAAGATAGCACGCGGCCCGGGCACTGGCGCCCGGGCCGCAGGTCCTGACTCATGCGCGAGCGGGCTACCTCGCGCGCGACGTTCCGAGCTTGCGAGGCTCCGGCGCGCGATGCCGGGCACTCACGGCCTTGTGGGCCGGTTTGCTCGCCGACTTCTTCGCCGATGCCGAGCTCGGCCGGCCGGCGGCCTTGCGCACCGCCTTCTTCACCGCCGGTCGCGCAGCGGCCGTCGCGCGCTTGCGGCCGGGCACACTCAACTTCGCCGGGTCCCCGATCACGGCGGCGCGCACCACCAGCACCGGGGGCAAGCCGTCCGCCACCAGCGCCCACGACGTGCCGCCGTCCGGCGAGGCGTACACCTTGCCGCTGCGCGTGCCCACGTACACGCCGGCCGGGTTCATGTTGTCCACACCCAGGGCGTCTCGCAGCACGGTCTCGTGCGCATTCTTCTGCGGCAGCCCGTTCGTGAGCGGCTTCCACGACTTGCCGCCATCGAGCGTGCGGAACACGCGCATCTTGCCCTCGGGCGTGCACCGGTACATGTCGGACTCCAGCGGCACGACGTAGACCACATCCGGGTCGTGCGGGTGGATCGCCATGCTGAAGCCGAAGTCGCTCGGGATGCCGTTCGCGATGTCCCGCCACTTGTCGCCGCCGTCGTCGGTGCGGTACAGGCCCCAATGGTTCTGGAGGAACAGCGTGTCGGGGCGTGCCGGATGGCGCACGACCTTGTGCACGCACTGGCCGAACTCGGGGTACTTGTCGGGCATGAACTCCGCGCGCACGCCGACGTTTCGCGGCTGCCAAGTCTTGCCGCCATCGGACGTGCGGTACACGCCACCCGTGCTCATCGCGACCACGATGCTGTTGGGATTCTTGGGGTGGGGCAGGACCGTGTGCAGGCACTGGCCGCCATTGCCCGGCTCCCACTTGGGCCGGTGCGGATGCTCGAACAGCCCGCGCACCAGGTCCCAGTGTTCACCACGGTCGTGCGACACGAACAGCGCCGTGGGCTCCACACCCGCGTACATCGTGCCGTTGCGGCCCGCGGGCGTGAGCTGCCAGATGCGCTTGAGCGCCACACCCGTGTCCTCGGGGAACTTGACGACGCTCGAAGTCCCATCCGACCACGTCTTGCCGAGATCGTCGCTCCAGCGCAGCGTCGTGCCATAGAACGGGTTGTCCACGCTCGAGAACAGGCGGTGGCCGTTGTGGCCGTCGTGCGCGAGCGAGTAGACCGGCGAGCCGGCGAAGTGCGGCCCTCCCATGTCCCAGCGGTCTCGTCGCGCGCCCGAGGCGAAGAGGAACATGCCCTTCATAGTGCCGACCATGAGCAGCACCTGGCCCTGTCGGACGGTCAATGCGCGATTGGCAGGCATCGCCAGCCTCCTGGATGGGAACGCGGGAATGTCCTGCGGAAGCTATCACGCCCAGGCTCCAAACCGGCTGGAACGCGGCCATCCCCGCCACCAGCGCGGCCGGGAGCCGGGTGAACGAGGACCGGCGGAACGCCATTTCCGCGGACCCGCGGCCCGCACCGGCCGGCAGCCGATCGGGGCGGAATTGGCGCCTGAGGGGTTGCCCTGTGGCGCAGACCCGCAGCGTCGGACACGAGGGAGCGCGCTACTCCTTCGGCTTCGGCAGGACCATCTCCGCGCCCACCGTGAACACGATGTTGTCGCGCGTCGTGAAGTCGTAGCGGCTGTTCTGCTCGATGCCGAAGCGCAGCCAGCGAACCTTCATGTCCACGGCCCAGCCGATGGTGCGCTGCGTGGCCGGAGCCAGCGTGAACTGCACCCAGTCGTTGTCCTCGTCCGCGAGGCGGACGCGCATCGGGAACACCCACAGTTCGTCGCCACGCGGGTCGCGGATCACCTCGGCGCTGGCGAAGCTCCACGAGCCCCAGTAGTAGTCGAAGCCGCCCTGCCACATGTAGTCGGTGCTGTCGGCCGCCACGAGCGCGCTCACCGCGACCTTGCCCACGAGGTGACGCGACAGGACCTGTTCGGTGCTGAGCGTGTAACGCTCGAGGCCCTTCTCGTGCCGCCACTGAGCGCTGTAGGCCGAGCGGCGGCCGTCGTAGAGGTGCACGCCGAACTCGGGACGGAACTGGTCCTCGCCCTCCTCGAAGTCCCAGACCTCGAGCTGAGCGTGATACGAGCGGGCCACCCAGTAGACGAGCGGGTTGCGGTTGTCGTTGCCGTTGTCGAACGCCCAGTAACGGAACTGGGCCCCGAGCCGACCGGACGTGGCCGCCTGCGCCGGCCGGGTCGCGGTGAGCGCCAACAGCAGGAGCAGGAGTGGCGAGATCGCGTGCGCGCGCCTCACACCGCCACCCGGTCGCGCTCGTCGCGGCGCGGGCGCATGACGCCCGAGATGAATCGCATGTAGAGCCACACGAACAGGCTGGCGGTACGCAGCACCGTGTTGAGACCGCCGTAGAGCGGGTAGAACAGCAGCACGCTGATCGGGGCCCGTTTGTTCGAGCCCGGGATGCGCACCACCCACCACGAGTAGAGCTCGAACGCGAGGTAGAGCAGGTAGATCACCAGCAGCCACGCCCGCAGCCCCGGCGTGATCGCCAGCACGAACAGCGACCACACCTTGAACGGGTCGGAGAGCACGGTGTACGTGTTGTACGCCATCTCGTAGCGGAGCCGCCAGCCGTGACCCGAGGCGACCATGAGCTTCAGCATGTTCCCGAACTGGTGGTAGAAGCCGGGATACCAGCCGAGCAGTCGCTGCTGGAACCACTGCTTCCACATCCAGGGCGCGACCGTCCACACCGGCTCGTTCGCGAACACGATGCGCTTGCCGTGCAGCAGGTGGATGATCGTGCGCTGCAGGTCCTCGCCCTGGAAGACGGTCGTGTGCTCGTGGTGGAGCGTGTTCAAGTCCTCGGTGCGGAACAGCCCCGCCGCTCCCGACACGCAGCTGACCGACTGGGTCAGGTCGTGGAAGCGCTTGCCGATCTCCATGGACTTCCCGTACTCGTATCGCTGCAGGTGCCCGAGGAAGTTGTTCCCGCGCGAGCCGTTCCGGCTCCTGCGATCGGGAAGCACGTGGAAGGCCACCGCGTCGCAGAGCCCCTCGGACAGGAGCTGCGTCGGGATGCGGGCGTTGCCCATGCGGGTGTCGTCGTCCAGCAGCAGCGTGTACGGCGTGCTCACGCGGAATACGGCGAAATTGATCGCAGACGCCTTGCCCTTCGAGCGCTGGAATCGATAGACGCGGCATCCCAGCGCGCGCGCCACGTCGGCCGTGTCGTCGGTGCTGCCGTCGTCCATGACGATGATCCGCTCGGGCGGGATCTGGGCGCGCAGTTCCTTGACCGTGGCCGGGAGCATCTCGGCGCCGTCGCGCGACGGGATGATCGCCGTGACATCGCCGGGGTCGGACTGGAACCGCCGATCCTCGGCGCGACCCAGCAGCTCGACCAACAGTTTGACGAAGTCCACAGCCGTGCAGAATGCGATGACCCAGACCAGCGCCGGCATCGCACTCAACGGGTGCGGGAGCCATGGCAGCTGGAGCTGGAACAGGTTCATGCCGGGTCTCCTACTGAGCGAACGACCACAGGCGCAAGGGCTTGGGCGTAGGGCCGGGGCTTGACCGGGCCGGGGCACCTTCCTAGGCTCCCCCGACCTATCACCACCTTATCAGGAGGGAACCGTGAACCGCGAGCAGCGATTTGCGCAATTGCAGCGCCGGCGTGAGGAGGCTCTCGCGGGTGGCGGCCCCGAGCGCGTGGCAAAGATCCACGCGAAGGGTCGCCTCACCGCGCGCGAGCGCCTCGAGCTGCTCTACGACACGGGCACGTTCACCGAGATCGGCACGTTCGTCACGCACCGCTGCGCCGACTTCGGCATGGACCAGAAGCGCATCACCGGCGACGGCGTCGTGGCCGGCTGGGGCCATGTGGACGGCCGTCTCGTCTACGCGTTCGCGCAGGATTTCACCGTATTCGGCGGCACCATGAGCGAGGCCAACGCCAAGAAGATCTGCGCCATCATGGACCTCGCGATGGAGAACGGCGCGCCCGTGGTGGGCCTGAACGACTCAGGCGGGGCGCGCATCCAGGAGGGCGTGCTCTCCCTGGGAGCCTATGCCGACGTGTTCCTGCGCAACACGCTCGCTTCGGGCGTGGTGCCGCAGATCTCGGCCATCCTGGGCCCGTGCGCCGGCGGCGCGGTGTACTCCCCCGCCATCACCGACTTCACCATCATGGTCGAGGGCACGAGCCACATGTTCGTGACCGGCCCCGAGGTGATCAAGGCGGTCACGTCCGAGGACGTGAGCATGGAGGACCTGGGCGGGGCCATGACGCACAACTCGAAGAGCGGCGTGGCGCACTTCGCCGCGCGCGACGACGCCGATGCGATCCGGCATGTGAAGCGGCTGCTGAGCTTCATGCCCGGCAACTGGGCCGAGGACCCGCCGCGGCGCGACTGCACCGATCCGGTGGACCGCCGCGACCCCGCGCTCGCGACCATCGTGCCCGAATCCGCGGACAAGCCGTACGACATGAAGGACGTCGTGCGCATGATCGTGGACGACGGCGACTTCTTCGAGGTGCACGAGCACTTCGCCGGCAACCTGATCGTGGGCTTCGCTCGACTGAACGGCCGCCCGGTCGGCATCGTCGGCAACCAGCCGCGCGTGCTGGCGGGCGTGCTCGACATCGACTCCAGCACCAAGGGCGCGCGTTTCGTGCGCTTCTGCGACGCGTTCCAGATCCCGCTCGTGACGTTCGAGGACGTGCCCGGCTTCCTGCCCGGCACGCGCCAGGAGTGGGGCGGCATCATCCGCCATGGTGCGAAGCTCCTGTACGCCTACTGCGAGGCCACCGTGCCCAAGCTGACCGTGGTGACGCGCAAGGCCTATGGCGGGGCGTACGACGTCATGTCGAGCAAGCACATCCGCGGCGACTACAATGTGGCGTGGCCGTCGGCGGAGATGGCCGTGATGGGCGCGGATGGCGCGGTGAACATCCTCTACCGAGACGAACTCGCGAAGGCGAAGGACCCGGTGGCCGAGCGCAAGCGCCTCGTCGCCGAGTACAACGACAAGTTCGCCTCGCCATGGGTGGCGGCGGAACTCGGCTACCTGGACGACGTCATCGAGCCCACCGAGACACGCCCCAAGCTGATCTCGGCGCTGGAGATGCTGCGCAACAAGCGCCAGGAGAGCCCGCGAAAGAAGCACGGGAACCTGCCGCTTTAGGTATCCGCTGCGATAGTCGCTCGGGCACAGGAGGCGATAGTCCTTCGCGCCACTCCCTCCGGGCCTTACACTTCGCTCCAAAGCCCTCTCCGGGAGCCACCTGCATGCGCCGTCGCTTGTTCACTAACCTCCTCTCCGCAGCGCTCCTGGCCCTCACGCCGCCTTCCGCTCTCGCCGATTGGCATCCGGATGGTTCGCAGCTCTCTGCCCGCACCGATGCGATCATCGCCTCGGATGGCCGTGGTGGTGTCTTCGGGGCGACCGGATACCCGGACCGGTTCTGCCTCTTGTACCAGCTCTCTGCGAGTGGCGACTCGGTGAAGGACTGGCCTCGGGCCGGGCGTGAACTGACACCCGACGTGTCCCTCCTGGTCCACAACACGACGGTGCCAGTGGTGCTCCAACCCGATGGCGCGGGCGGGACATTCGTGCTCACGGCGGAACAGATCGGCTACAACGGCCACGGTGGCTTCCTGTTTCCAGTGCAGTTCTTCGTTCATCGGCGCACGGCCACGGGGGACCCGGCACCCGGCTGGACGCCGCAGGGAGTGCTTGTTTCGACGCCAGTCATCGAGCACTCATTCGAAGTGCGCCACCTGCCCACCATGGTGTCAGACGGTCAGGGCGGTGTGTTCGTAGCGTGGCTCTATCACCTCAGCACGGAGTTCCCCAATCCCCCGCTCTACGCACAGCGTGTGACTGGTTCGGGCGAGCGAGCCTGGGGGGAAGATGGAGTCGTGGTTCGCGCGGGCCCTGGAGTCTGCACGGTACCGACGCTGCTGGCTGACGACACGGGCGGCGCGTTTGTGTTCTGGGGACAGTGGGACACGCCACGCACATCGATACGAGTATTCGGTCAGCATCTCGCCCCCAACGGCGGGGCGCTGTGGCCGACCGAGGGGGCCTCGGTCTCCTCCGGTGCGTTCATCCGGATGGACCAGGCCGCGCCCGCGGACGGGGGCTGGGTGCGCCAGTTCTACGGTCCCGCCATTTCGGCCACCTCGGACGGATTGCACGGCGCCATCCTTGTCTGGGCGGCGTCGACCGGAGCGGACCTGGACGTGATCGCCACGCGCGTTGCCCATGACGGCACGCTGGCATGGGAGCACGACCGAGTGGTCTGCGGAGCGCCTGGAGAGCAGGCCTCCGTCACGTGCGCATCCGCGGACAGGTCGGGCGCAGTCATCGCGTGGCGAGATGGGAGAGCCGGCGACGATGTCTCAATTCGCACCCAACTCGTCGCTCGGAACGGCCGCGCCTGCTGGGCCCCAGCCGGGGTGATCATCGCTGATGGACCGGGGGACCGTGGACCGATCGCGCTCGTGAGCGACGACCGTGACGCGTATTACTTCGCCTGGTTCGACCCGCGCCTTGGAGGACGACTCTTCGCACAACGCGTGCAGCGCTCGGGCCATCGCGCGCCCTTCTGGCCGAGCGGCGGTGCGCTCGTCAGTACGCGAGCCTCGGTCGATCCTCTCGAGAGCACTCGAGTGCTCAGATTGGTGCCTGCCGGAAGGGGTGCTGCCATCGCCGCGTGGAGCGACCTTGCAGGCGGGAGCCTCGTCATGCTAATCACGCCGCGGGGTCCGGCCGCCGAATCGGTGGCGCAGGTGCAAGCACACTGGGCGTCAGGCAGCTCATCATCGACGATGGTCGCCGTGCTGGCCGTGACTCCTGATCCGGTTGTGCGCGCGGCGTCGCTGCGGTTCGTGTTGCCCGCAGCCGCCAGCACTTCACTCGAGCTATTCGACCTGGCAGGCCGGCGAGTGTGGTCGCGCGACTTTGGACTGTTGCGTGCTGGCGAGCATCTCATGCCGTTCGCCGAAGGCGCGCGACTGCCGGCCGGCGTATACCTCGCGCGACTCACGCACGGCGCAGCGATGGTCACGCGACGCGTGGTGGTGTTGGAGTAGCCGGCTGCAACGTGGGAACCCTGTCGCGACACGAAACGATCCCTCAGGTCGTCCGAATCACCCGGAGAGGCTCCCCATGCACAAGACCCACAATGATCTGTCCGTGAAGGTGCGCGAGACCGTGTGCAGTGGCTTGAACGCACTGCTCGCGGATGCCGCCGACCTGTCGATGCAGGCCAAGCAGGCGCACTGGGCACTGCGCGGCCCCGACTTCATCGCGTTGCACAAGCTGTTCGACGAGGTCTACGAGCACGCCGGCGATTGGGCGG
>Ga0075429_100001472_pt1 | contig 19357 bp, 17 predicted proteins | sample RhiMetdeltSRZDD3_FD_75295 | JGI IMG/M metagenome (GOLD analysis project Ga0075429, IMG submission 75295) | Populus rhizosphere microbial communities from Tennessee, USA - Rhizosphere MetaG P. deltoides SRZDD3 | ecosystem: Host-associated > Plants > Roots > Rhizosphere > Soil | place: USA... | reverse complement strand
TCGCAGGTGACTTCGTCGAGATCCGTGAGCCAGAGCTTCTCGTTGTAGGGAATCATGAAGTGCCGTGCGATGCCGGCGCCGAAAGTCCTCTGCACCCATTCCTTGAATGAGATTCGCGCCACCTCCTCCTGGCCGACCGACCCGGCCAGAACGGCGTCGAAAAAGCCCGTGACGCACTCGGCCACCACCTCGGGCGGCAGTCCGTGGGTGTTCACCTGGAACGGGTAGGGCGTCAGCACGCCGTGCGAGTGGATGAAGGCGCGCCGGTCGATCTTCATGAACCGCTCTTCCGGGATCAGGCGCATCACCAGGTCGCGGATCTCGGGGCGGCGCAGGTGCAGCAGGTGCCCGGTCAGGTCGAAGGTGAAGCCATCCTTCACGACGGAGCGACACAGTCCTCCGGGACGGTCCTCCCTCTCGAAGACCTGGACGTCGCGCGTATCCTGAAGGTGCAGGGCGGCCGAGAGCCCCGACAGCCCCGCTCCCAGCACCACGATCACCGGCGCCTCCACATCAGGAGGTTCTCGTGCGCCTGCCGGACGGCGGGATCGAGCGCCGCCTCGTCCGGAGCGGACGGAACGCCCGCGCGTGGCTGCGCGTCGGGCACGCGCGAGAGCGCCGCGCCGAACATGAAGAGGAAGACCCCCACGCCCGCGATCAGGACCAGGGACATCCCTTCGGCCAGGAACAGGTTGAAGATCGCAAGGCACCCGAGAGCCGCAGCCAGCCCCCACGAGAGCCCGACGACCGCGCGCACCGGCATGCCCAGGCGGCGGAGACGCAGCGCGAAATGATCGGGGCTGCCCTTGAAGGGGTTCCTCTTGCGCAGGAGCCGCAGCGTCATCACGTAAACGGTGTCGAATATCGGCACGGCCAGGATCAGCAGCGGACTCAGGTAGCCGATGTTGTTGTACCGGTCGTACTGGCCGATCATCGCCAGGGCGCCCAGCATCATCCCGATGAAGAGGCTGCCCGTGTCTCCCATGAAGATGCGGGCCGGGTGCGCGTTGTACCTCAGAAAACCCAGCAGGCTTCCCATGAGCGTGGCGGTCATGAGGGCGATCGGCTCATGGCCGTTCAGGAAGGCCACCACCAGCAGGAAGGCCGCCGCGATCAGCGCGATGCCCGACGCCAGCCCGTCCATGATGTCGATGATGTTGAAGGCGTTGGTCGCACCGACGATCCAGATCACGGTCAAGGCCAGGTTGGCCCAGTCGGGCATGGATCCGATATGGATGGCGATGTCGCTCTTGATCAGCACCAGCGTGGCGAACCCCTGCCCCAGGAACTTGGGCCAGACGCCCAGCACGCCGAAGTCGTCGATGAGCCCCAGCAGCACCAGGATGGTCCCGGCCAGCAGCAGCCCCAGCACGCGCTGATCGAAATCGAACACGAGGGCCATGGTCAGCACGAACGAGACGTAGACAGCCAAGCCGCCGAGATAGGGCACAGGACCACGGTGCGTCTTGAGCGTTCCGTCCGGCATGTCCACGATGCCGAACCGCACCGCGGCCCTGGCGGCCACGGGCGTCCCGTACAGTGAGAACACGAGGGCCGTCACGAAACAGAAAAGCGCTTCGAGCGGCAGCGGAATTGTCGATGGAATCACGTCAGGCACCCAGACGGGCGGCTTGATGGGCCGCACGCCTTCGCAGGGCGCGCCGTTTCTCCAGCGCGCGTCCGATCAGCCTCCGATGCCCCCATAAAATCGGGACAGTCGATGGGGAAAACATAAGCAGCCAGGACCAGAGGACAAGCTCCCAGGCCAGAATGAAGGGCAGATTTGCCAGGAACGAGCCCACGGTCTCATTCTTGATCATCGCCAGGTACCGGTTCTTGACGATGTGGGCCTGGATATGGGGCGGCCGGCGGGCCATTTCGCGGCGCCTGACATGCCCTTCGGGACGCGTCGCCTGGGTCCCCCCACGGTAGTGGGCGGCGACGGCCCCCGGCTCGTACGCGCAGCGCCAGCCGAGCCTCTGCGCTCTCCACCCGGCGTCCGCATCCTCGCCGAACGCGAAGAAATCCTCGTCGAAGAACTCGCCGTCGAGCGAGATGTCCTGAATCGTCGCGCTCTTGTAGAGGGCCGCGGCGCCGCACACGGAAAACACCTCTCCCGGCTTGTCATACAGCCCCCTGTCGATTTCGCCGTAGCCTCGCTCCTTCACGCGGCGGCTGCGCGTCAGCATCTGCCCCGTCGTGTCGAGCGTGCGTCGATCGAACCTCAGGACCTTGCCGGCCACCATCCCGAAGGACGGGCCGCGACGAAACGCCGGGAGGGCGCGCTCGAGAAAGCTCGGGTCGAGCGTCGCGTCGGCGTTGAGAAAGAGCACGTAGGCGCCCCGCGCGCTCCTGAGCCCGATGTTGTTGCCCGCGCAGAAACCGAGGTTGGACTCGTTGCGCACGAGCACGGCCGCGGGGAATGCCTCCTTGACGTAGTCGGCCGAGCCGTCCGTTGAGGCATTGTCCACGACGATCAGCTCGACCGCCCGGTGGGTCTGCGACAGCACCGACGAAAGACATCCCTCCAGGAACGTGCGCGAGTTCCACGTGAGGACGATCACCGAGACGAGCGCCTCGTCGTCCCTTGTCATGCGCCCGCCTCCTTTGCGGAACGTGACCCGGGTGTCCCGGGGGCCGCCGACAACGCCCTGTCATACACGGCCAGCGTCTCGCGCGCCGTGCGCTGCCATGAGAATGCCGCGCTTCTGGCCAGACCCGCTCGGCAGAGCCGCTGTCTCAGGTCGGGGTCCGCGAGGATCGCCGTCATGCCGGCGGCCAGGGCGCGCACGTCGAGCGGGTCGACCAGCAGCGCGGCCTCTCCCGCGACCTCGGGAAAGCACGACGTGTCCGACGCCAGCACGGGAGTGCCGCAGGCCATCGCCTCCAGGACCGGCAGACCGAACCCTTCGTACAGAGAAGGGTAGACCACCGCCGCGGCGGCGCTGTAGAGCGCGGGAAGATCCTCGGGGCGCGCGTAGCCGATCACCTTCACGGCGCCGGTGAGCCCTTTGCGCTGAACCTCCACCTCCGCCGGTGGCGAAGGAGGCTCCACGCGGCCGGCAAGCACCAGGGTGAGCCCGGGCCGGCTTCTTAAGACCGAGGCGAATGCTTCCAGCAGCCGGGCGATGTTGCGCCGGGGCGTGATGGATCCCAGGTGAAGCAGGTACTCTCCCTGGATGTCGTACCGCTTCATGACGGCCGTCAACACCGCCGGATCGGCCACCGGCGTGAACACGGGGTCCGGGGCCAGCGGGACGGCGGTGACTCGCCCCATGGGCAGGCCGTAGGCAGACATGATGTCCCGTCGCGAGCACTCCGAGACGGTGAGGACGTGCCGCGCCTTGCGCGCGGAGGAGGCGGCGAACCCCCTCAGGGCCACCCGCGCGCGGCGCGTGAACCACTCGGGATGCAGCTCGAACGTGATGTCGTGGATCGTGACCACCGCCGCCGACGGGCAGAACGCGGGCAACGTGTAGAACGGACTGTGGAGCAGGTCCACCGGGTTCCGGGCAAGATGCGCGGGCAATCGAAGGTGGCTCCAGACGAAGACGTTGTCCAGCACCGGCGTCCTGAGCGCCACGACCTCGACCTGCCCAGGGACGTCGGCGAACCCCAGCGACGCGGCGTCTCCCACGGGCACGTAGAGTCGAAAGCGCGCGGCCGGCTCGAGTGCCAGCATGTGACGAACGAGGTTCTTCACGTAGCGGCCGACACCCGTCGCCTGCCCGGTGAGGCTGCGGGCGTCGATCCCGATCAGCGTCGCGCGGCTCAGCCGGCCACCTCGCGATAGACCTGCAATGTCCGGCGGGCCGTCTCGCGCCACGTGAACCGCTCCGCCCGTGCGCGCCCCCGGCGCGAGAGGTCCGCCGCAAGCGACGCGTCGTCCATCACGCGGGCCGCCTGCGAGGCGATCGCCGCGGCGTCGGCGGGATCGGCGTAGAGACAGGCGTCGCCTCCCACCTCGGCCAGGGCTCCGGCGCTCGACGCCACCACCGGCGCGCCGCAGCTCATCGCCTCGATCACCGGCAGGCCGAACCCCTCGGCCCACGAGGGGTAGACGACGGCTGTGGCGCCACGGTACAGGGCGATGAGATCGCGGCGCGGGAGGAACCCCGGCAGCCTGACGCGATCCAGCAGGCCGAGCATCGCCGCCCTGGCGATGATCGGCGCCGTGGGAGGACCATGCTCTCCCGCAATCACGAGCTCGATGTCGCGCCCCTGGCCGGCCAGCACGGCGAACGCCTCCAGCAGCCCGGGGAGGTTCTTCACCACGTCGTGGCCCCCGGTATGCAGCAGGTAGGCGCGCTTCATGTCGAGGCGCGCCAGCACGTCGGCGCGCGCGGCGTCCGCGGAAGCGATCTCTTCGGGGGTGACGTCGGCGGCTTCGGGGATCACGGTGATCCTTTCCGGAGGGCAGGCGAGCAGCTCCAGGACGTCACCGCGCGTGAATTCCGAAGGCACGATGAGGCGGTCGGCGCGGCGCGCCAGTCGGAAATTGAGCCTGAAGATCCGCGCGTTGTGCTTCGAGACGCTGGCCGGCAGCTTGAGCGGCGTCAGGTCGTGCACTGTCTGGACCAATCGGCACCCCGGCGGGCGGAACCGCGGAATGGCGTAGAAGGGCGAATGGAACACGCTCACGCGCAGGCGCGCCAGAAGCGGAGGCCAGGCGATCTGATCCCACAGCGTGATCCCGCGGGAGGGACGGCCGAGCGCCACGCGACGCACCCCCGGCAGCGCCAGCCCGTCATCGGCTCCGTCGGCCCCGCTGCCGCCGCCGCTGAAGAGGAGCAGCTCGTCGCCGCCGGCTTCGACCTCGCGGGCGAGCGCGGTGAGCAGGCCGCGGATATACGAGCCGATCCCGCGGCGGCCGCTCGCCGTCGACAGCGCCCTGGCGTCGAACCCGATCCTCATGCGACCGACTCCAGGTAGAGCGATTCGATCCGCCGAACCATCCCCTTTGCATCGAATCGCTCGCGAGCGGTGCGGCGCGCCGCCTCGCCGAGCCGGAGCCTGAGCTCCGCATCCCCCGCCAGCCGTCCCAGGGCGGAAGCCAGATCGTCGACGGCGGACGGAGCCACCAGCAGACCGTTCACGCCGTCCTCGATGGCCTCGGGCACGCCACCCACCTTCGTCGCCACCACGGGCAGCCCAGCCATCATGGCCTCCAGCAGCGCCAGGGGCATCGCTTCCTGGTGCGACGGTAGCGCGAACAGGTCGGCCGCCGCCAGGAAAGGGCCGACGCCGGGCAGCTGCCCGCACAGGTGCAGCCCGAAGCCTGGCCGCTGGCTACGCTCGCGCAGCTGGCTCTCGAGAGTTCCTTCTCCGGCCAGCGCCAGCACCGGCGAGATGGTTCCGCGCGCGGCAAGCCGCGACACCGCCTCGACCAAGTCGAGCACGCCCTTCTTGATCTCCAGGGCACCGACATAGCCGATGACAGGAAAAGCGTCGGCCCGCAGGCCCAGGCCCGCCCGCGCCGTCTCGCGCGGGACAACCACGGCGCTCGCGGGCACGCCGTTTGGGATCACGGCGATCCGGCCCGGCGGAACATCGAAGCGATGCTGCAGGTAGGACGCGTCGGCGCGGCTCAGCGCGATCACGCGGACGATGAGCCGGCCCACGGCTCGCTTCGCCGCGCGGCTGTAGCGCTTCTCCAGCGGCGACCAGGTCGGCGCATGCTCGGTGGTGATCACGCGAGCCGCGCCGCCGCAGCGCGCCGCCAGCACGACCGGCATCGCCTCCACCGGAGACGACAGATGAAGGTGCACCACCTGTGGTCTTTCGCGGGCCACGAGGCGCCGAAAACGCACGAAGCCGCCCACGTCCGACTTTCCGCGAACCGCAAGCCGGGTCACGGCCGCGCCGGCCCGCTCGCAGGCCTTTGCGCTCGGGTCGACGGACGGAGATGGCGACAGCACGACGCGCACCTGGTGTCCCGACGCGGCAAGACCTGCCGCGAGGATTTCGACATGGCGGAGCAGCCCACCGGGAACTCCGGCTCCCGCATATTGCATCAGGCGCATGCGCCGGTTTCTCCGGCCCGGCCCGGCACCAGCGAGGCGAGCAGCCGCCCGAGCGGCTTCAAGGAGGAGGGCTTGATCCTCCAGGCGGCGCGGAGCATGCGGCGCGCTTCGGCGCGGCGGCCTTCCCTGAGCAGCCAGTAGCCCGCTTCCTCGTGCAGCCGATAGAGCGTGTCCCGGCATCGCCCCGGGTCCGAATCGACGAGCCATGGATGCCGCTCGATCTCACGCTGGAATATGGAGATGTCCTCGAGCCTCAGGTCGGCCATCCGCTCCGTGGCTCGGCCCGCCACGATACGGTAGGCGGTGAGCGGCTCGGCGATGAAACGGACGCCACCCGGGCCCGCCGATGCGGCGATCCGAAGCCACAGGTCCCAATCCTCGGCGAGCTGGAACCGCGGATCGAAAGCGGGCTCGGGCAAGGCCGAGCGCCTCACCATCACCGCCGACATCGGAATGTAGTTCCAGTGGACGAGGTTCTCGTAGGCGCGCGCGAGGAAGCTCTCCGGCTCGCGCAGCATCGGGAACGTCTCGGTTATCTCGCCCTCCGGGTCTCCCGGCCGCTCCGCCATGACGCGCGCCTGTGTGAAGACGAGCGCGGCGCGCGGGTCGGCGTCGAGCAGGTCGGCCTGCCGCTTGAGCTTGTCCGGCTCCCACAGATCGTCGTGATCGAGAAACGCGACGTGCTCACCGCGGCAACGGGCGACACCCGCGTTGCGCGCTGCGCAAACCCCCCGCCGCGCACCCTGCAGGACGTCGATCCTGATGTCCCCGGACGGGATGCGCCGGACGATTTCCACCGTGTCATCGCCGGAGCCATCGTCCACCACCACGATGTCCAGGCGTCCGCTCATGCCCCGCTGCGCCAGCACCGAATCGAGGGTGCGGCGGATGAACCGCGAGGCGTTGTAGGTGGGGATCACGACGCTGACCCGGCTTCCCGTCAACGTCGTCGCCCGTCCGCGCCACCGGCGGAAAGGAGCGAGGCAACCCAGAAGGCATACGGGCGCGGCCTGAAAGGAGCCACTCCGATCGCCTCGCCAAACCGCCGCCGCGCTTCGCGGGGATTCCCTTCCCGGAGCAGGGAGCACCCTTCCTCGAACAGGTGGTTCCATCTGATGCGCGCGAAATCGTCCAGCAGCCGCTGCTTCAGGTGGGGCTCGGCCTCGATGCATGGCTCGAGGTAGCGGCCCCAGATCTCGACGACGCAGCGCGCCAGGAGCCGCGAATCGCGCGTGACGTTGCCGCCGTGAAACCGCCGCCGCACCAGCGGCCGATCGACGAGGGCGAACGGGTACTTCATCGCGACACGGAACCAGAGATCTGTGTCCTGCCCGATCGGCAGCGTCTCGTCGAACCCGCCGACCGCGTCGAGCACCTCGCGGCGCATCACGACCGTGGGCGTGGAGATCATGTCGTAGAGGAATATCGAGGACAGAGAGCAGCCGCCATCGAAACCCCGCCCCTGCCAATACGTCCTGACGGCCTCGCCCTCCCCGGAGAACGCAACCATGTCCGAAAAGACCAGGCCGAGCCGCGGGTCGGCCTCCAGCACCGGGAGCTGCAGCCGGGATTTTTCGGGCACCCAGAGATCATCGGCATCGAGGAAGGCCAGCAGCCGGCCCGAGGAGGCCTCAATCCCCCGGTTGCGGGCGCGGCCCGAGCCCGAGCGCGGCTGCGACAAGGTCATGACGCCGCGGCCATACGACCGGGCCACCGCCGCCGTGTCGTCCTCCGAACCGTCGTCGACGACGATTACCTCCGGGTCGGCGAGACCCTGGATGAAGACAGAATCGAGCGCCTCGCGCAGGAAGGCGCCCGCGTTGCGGGCGGGAATGATGACGCTCACACCGTGTGAACCGGCACCGTGGGAGCTCACGCGGTCCCCACGTCCCTTTTGGGCCTGCGCGCGGCGGCAGGGTCCTGCTTCAGCACGCGCAGGAACATCACTTCGCCCCGCGTGACGCCCGATTCCACGATCATCTCGGATCCCGCCATCGCCGCCAGCTGGTCCTGTCCCAGCGCGTGCATCTTGGTGTCGGCGTCCTGCACGCGGGCGCGGCCCAGCAGCCTCGCCTTCAGTCTGCCTGCGCTCACGCGCGCCCGCACCGCCAACCCGGGAGCGGGGATCTCCAACCGCACGCTCTGCAGGATCGCCAGCAGCCCGCCTTCCTTCAACACCCGACGGGCCTCCCGGATCACGAGCACGGGATCGAGAGCATGGTCGAGCGTCTCGCAGATCATCACGGTTTCGAAGACGCCATCGGCGAACGGGAGCTTTTCGCCCACGCCGCGGACGATGAGATCGCCCGCGGCGGCGGGCGGAGGCTCGGGAGCCCCGGGCGTGCCCACGAGCGGGTCGAGACCGACATAGCGACGGCGCGGGACGAAGCGGCGCAGCTCGGCCGACCCGCAGCCGATGTCCAGCACGGTGCCGGTCTCCGGGACGCGCATGAACTTGAAGAACTCCGCGGCGAGCTCGTCGGCGACTCTCTGCCGCGCCTCGGTGGCGCTGCCTCCCTCCCATGTTTCGGCGCGCCACTGCTGCAGCGAGTCCAGCTTTTCGCGCCACCTCGACCACTCGGACCCCGGAACTCCGCCGGACCAGGGAAGCAGATCCGGGATGCCGCCGCGCACTTCATACACGGCAAGGCAACGCGCGCAGCGCAGCGCGCTCGACTCCACGTCGAAGGCCCCGCCGCAGCGAGGGCAGCGCAGCAAGAGCAGGTCCGCCGGGCCGGGCTCGCTCATCCCATCTCCTGAGAGACGAGGTCGAGCCTGCCGGTCTCGGCGAGGGTCGCGTAGAGGACCTCGAGGTGGGTGGCGAGCCTGCGGACATCGTGCCGCGCTTCCATCCTGGCTCTCCCCGCGCGGCCCATCGAGCCCCATCGCCCGGGCGACGACGCCAGCACCGAGAGATTGGCCGCGAATCCCGGGACGTCCCCCTCGTCGGCCAGGATCGCGCTGTCCTCCTCGGCGACGATTCCCGGGATGTCGGCATGGCGCGTCGTGAGGATCGGCAGCCCGCACGCCTGGGCCTCGAGCAGGGTCGTCGGGGCGCCGCCCTCCGAATCGCCATCGGGAGCGGTCATGCTCGGCTGCACATAGAGGTGCGCGCGATCCAGCTCCTCAAGGAACGTCTCGCGCGGCGACTGGCCCAGAAACGTCACGACGTCCTCCAGCCCCAGGTCGTGGACGAGGCGCTCGATCGCCGGCCGCTCCGGCCCGTCGCCCAGGATCCTGAGCCGCAGCCGCCTGTCATTGCGGCGCGCTTCCGCCAGAGCCCGCAGGGCGATCGGATACCCCTTCTTCGGCACCATCCTGCCGCACAGCAGCAGGTTCACCGGCCCGGTGCCCGGGTCCTCGCGCTCGCGGAAACGATAGCGCATCGGGTCGATGGCGATCCGCTGGATCCGCAGCTTCGATCTCGGGCATCCGAGAGCCTCCAGTCGGCGCATCATGGCCGGCCCTTCGACCAGGAACGCGTCCCCGATGTCGAACAGCCGACGGTAACGCTCCGCGAATTCACGCACGACGTCGCTCTTGGAGGCGTCGAATCCATAGAAACTCGTGACGAGGGGCAGCCTGGTCCGACGTCGTGCTTCGAAGAGCGTGCAGGCGGCCGGTCCGAAATGCGCGTGCATGACCCTCGCCCCCTCGGAGGCGAGAATCGACTCGAGGTGCGGGTCTCCGCCGACGGCCCGGCGACGCAGCGCGTTGGCCGCCCAGGAGGGGGTGCCCCGGCGCGGCGGTGACTGGTGGAGCGCGGCGCCCGCCGGCAGCGGGAATCGGTCGAGGTTCTCCAGCCTGCCGGCGATCACCACCGGCCGCACGCGCCGGAAAGCGATCAGGTATTCGTGGATGAATGTCTCGGTCAAGCCGAGATACGACTCCATGATGTGGGCGACGGTCGGCGCATTCATCGCGACTCTCCCGGAGCCTCCCGGGACGTCTCGCCGTCCCGCCGCGGCCCCCACGCCCCCAGCAACGTGTCGCGTCCGAGAGACAGCGCTTCCGACAGCGCCGCAGGGTGCCCCGTGAGCGCGGCCAGCGCGTAGGTGGCGGCGGCCAGCAGGACGCCAACGGCGAGGAACGCGCCCTGCCCGGGCCCCGGGGCCGGCGCCCAGGCGAGCCGCATCGCGATCAGCGGCAGCGCGACGGCTCCCGCCAGCAGGGCCGGCCCGGCGAGCGCGCGGAAGAAGTCGGCCATTCGGAGGCCGATCAGCCGGTTGGCGATCACGTGGGACACGGGCCAGAGCGCCAGCGAGGTCAACGTGTAGCAGCACGCCACGCCCATCAGCCCCCATCGAAGACCTGTCACGATGGCGATCGTATAGCAGACCGACGCGGCGATTTCCCATTTGAGCATCAGGTCCGATCGCCCCTTCGACAGCAGGATGCTTCCCACGGTGGTGCCGATGGAGCCCGTCATGCCGGCCAGCGACAGCACCAGGATCAAGGGGGCCACCGGCGCCCAGCCGGGTCCGAAGAGCACGCGCGTCAGCTCCGGAGCGGTGACCATCACCCCCGCCATCATCGGGAAGGTGATCAGCGCGATGTATTCCACCGCCTTGAGGTATCCGCGGCGGATGCGAGGCAGGTCGTCCTGCATCGAGGCGAAGGCGGGAAATGAAACGCGCCCCACGACGCCGCTCACCTTCTGAAGAGGGTACATCATCACCCGGTAGGCCATCGAATAGTACCCGAGAGCCCCGGCGCCCAGCATCCTGCCGATGAGGATATCGTCGAGGTTGCGGCTGGCGTAGTTCAGGAGCTGGTAGGCGGTGAGCGGCGCGCTGAACCCCGACAGCTCCTTGATGTGCGCCATCCCCGGCCTCGCCTCTCGTGGGAAGGGATTGAATCGCGACAGGGGCACGAGCATCGCCGTGGTGATCGCCGTGCCGGCCAGCGACTGCCCCACCAGGCTCCACACGCCCATGCCTGAAAGCGCCATGGCGGCCCCGACCAACCCGCCCCCCGCCAGGCTCATGGTCTCCACGCCGGCGAGCGCACGGAACCTCAGCGCCCTCAACAGCAGCGCCTGCGGCGCCGCGGCCATGGCGCCGAGGGGCAGGTTGAGGCACATCCAGCGAAGCAGCGGTGTGAGATCCTCGCGGTGGAAGAAAAAGGCTATCCAGGGGGCGCATGCGGCCAGGATCACGGCGCCCAGCCCCGCGATGGCAAGCTGGGACCAGAAGACGGCCGCCGCGTGGGCCGGCGTCAGGTCGCGCTTCTGGACGAGCGCCGAACCCATGCCGAGCTCGTTGAGCGGGGCTACGAAGGCCAGGGTCACCGCGGCCATGCCGATCAGGCCGAAGTCGTCGGGGACGAGCCTGCGGGCCAGCACCGCGGTGACACCGACCTGCAGGATCTGCCGCGCCACCTGCGAGGAGGCTGTCCACATCACGCCTCTCGCCGCCGCCTTCCGGATGTCGGATGACGCAGCGGTCAACCGATCACCTCGCCCCGCTTCAGCGAAAGCGCGCGGGCCAGCTCGCCCCCGGGGTGGCTGCGGCCGCGCCATACGAGAACGCGCAGCGCCACCGCCCCGCCGGAAGCCTCCACGACGAGGGCGTCGTCGTTGGTCGCCAGCACGCCGCCCGGCGGCACGTGGCGCCGCTCGCGCGCCACGTTGTGGACCTCGGCGGCTCTCAGGATTCCCAGCCTCTCGCCGCGCACGGTCGTGAAGGCCTCCCCTGTCCGGGCCAGTGCGACGATCTCTCGCGGCGAGCGGCCGGACCAGTGGACGCGGTGGTCGTCCTCCGTGTCTTCGTGAAAGTAGGTGGCGCGCGCCAGGTCCTGCGGCACTCCGGGGCCCCCGCCGGCGACGAAGAACGCCTCCACCATCCCGACGAGCTGGGCCGAGGAGTCCATCGCGCGGCGGTAGAGCGACTGGTAGTCATCCGACTCCGACAACGGCAGCGCCATCTGCGCCACCACGTTGCCGGCATCCACCTCGGACGTCATGTAGTGGGCCGTCACGCCGCCCTGCGTCTCGCCGCTGGCCAGCGTCCAGAAGATGGGATGGCAGCCTCGACAGCGCGGGAGCAGGGATGGGTGGAAGTTCACCCCTCCCAGCGGCGCGGCCGCCAGGAGCGCCGATGGGAAGATCATGGGGAACGCCGCCGAGAGCAGCAGCCCGGCGCCGCTCCGCACCGACGCCACCGCGGTCGGGCTCCGAATCTCGTCGACCTGGCGCCACTCGATCCCGATCCTCCGGCATGTGTCCTCCAGCTCCTGCGCCGTGACGCCGGGATCGAGAATCAGCGGCGGCACCTCCTCGCCTCCGGGCACCTCCACGGCGCCGAGGCGCTCGATACGCCGCCGCGTGCTCGCCAGCGCTCTGCGGAACAGTTCCTGCGGGCCGAGGGCGTCGGAGCGGCCCGCGCCCGAGCTCCTCGAAAGCACGCGGCCCCACGCCGTGGGCGAGGGCGTCAGGATGCGGCGGAGAGGAAGCGTGGATGCCAGGAGCGCGCGGGCGATGCTCAGACCGTACGGGGATCGATCCCCGAGGAACAGGGCGCAGGTCGGGACCTCGGGCATCATGAATGCCGCAGGAGGACTTTCCTTACCGCCGTGATGACATCGTCGACATCCTGGTCGCTCAGGCGCGCCGATAGCGGCAGCGAAACCGTCCGCTCGGAGATGTGCCGGGCTTGGGGGAAGTCATCCGGTGAAAAGCCGAACCGCTCCCTGTAGTAGGGATGCAGGTGCAGCGAGATGAAATGGATCCCTGTGCCGATACCCTCGCCTTTGAGCTCCTCCACGACCGCATCACGATCGATGTTCAGCCGCTCGACGTCCAGCAGGAGCGTGTAGAGATGGCGGGCATGGACGGTCGCCGGCTCGGTGTCTTCCCTCATCGGAGACGGCACGGCCGCCGGCAGGTCCGAGAACGCCTTGTCGTAGCGGCTCCAGATCTCCCGTCGGCGCGCCGCGTAGGCATCGATGCGTTCCATCTGGCGGATGCCAAGGGCCGCCTGCATGTCGGTCATGTTGTACTTGAATCCGGGATAGAGCACCTGGTAGTGGACGAAGCCCGAATCGCTGTACCGCTTCCACGCTCCCTTCGACAGCCCGTGCAAGCCATAGGTCTGGATCTTCTCGGCCCAGGTGTCGTCGGAGGTCGTGACCATGCCGCCTTCCCCGGTGACGATGTTCTTGGTGACGTAGAAGGAAAAGCAGGCGGCATCGCCGATCGTGCCGATGTGCCGTCCGCGGTAGACCGACTCGATGGCGTGCGCCGCGTCTTCGATGACGCGCAGCCCATGCCGGCGGGCCACCGACATGATGGGATCCATCTCGCAAGGGCGTCCGGCGAAATGAACGGGCAGGATGGCCCGCGTGCGCGGAGTGACAGCGCGCTCTATCAGGGAAGGGTCGATGTTCTGCGTGGCCTGATCCACGTCGACGAACACTGGTGTCGCGCCGGTGTGGACGATCGAATTGGCCGTGGCCGCGAACGTGTGAGGCGTCGTGATCACCTCGTCGCCGGGCCCGATGCCCGCGGCGATCATCGACAGGTGCAGCGCGGCGGTGCAGGAGTTCAGCGCCAGGGCGTGAGGCGACCCGATGTATCCGCGGAACATCTCCTCGAACCGGGCCACGCGGGGGCCTGTGCCGATCCAGCCGGACCGGAGCGTGTCGACCACCTCCTGGATCTCCGCCTCTCCCAGCGCCGGGCTGCCGAAGACCAGGAACTGCTTCCTGACGGGGTCGGAGGACGCGGCCCGAGGGGCGCCGGCTGGGTGTGGCTTCACCAGAGATCTCCTATCCTGCTGATAAGATTGTACTTCTCTTCAGAAGGCGCGCCATTATAACATAGGCCTCCCGTGGGCTTTGTCGAGCCCGCCGGGACTTTCGCAAGGAGGCGCGCGTGACGGACAGACCCAGAAGGCTCGGTGACGTGGTCGACGACTACTGCTCACGCTGCAAGCTGCTCATGAATCATGGCGTCATGGCGCTGGCCGGCGAGACGATTGTGAAAGTCCGATGCAACACCTGCATGAGCGAACACCCCTACCGCCAGGGAAGGACCCCGAAGAAGAAGGACCCGATCAAGCAGGCCTACGACGAGCTGATGGCCAAGACCCCCAAACCACCCAAGCCGGAGTGACGCCTCATCGGCTGAGCGGAGTGCCGGGCACGGGACGCATCAGGTCTTCCTCGTATCCGTTCTTGGGCCGGTAGCCAGCCAGCTCGCGCCGCGTCTCCTCCAGGCGGGTTTCCTCATCCGCCGCCGGCCCGGCCTGGCCTGCCTGGCGGAGAGCTCGGACGAGCGCCTGCCTGGCCGCGACATATCGGGGTTCGATCGCCAGCGCCGCGCGGATTTGATCGATGCCCTCCGCCGTGCGCGACTGAGCCAGCATGAACGCAGCCAGCTCCAGGCGCGGGCGTGGATCCTTCAGCCCGAGCGCGAGCGCCTCGCGATAATACTCTTCGGCGCGGGCACGGACCGCGGGGTCCGCCCCAATCTCGAAACAGGCGTGCGCGTGCAGCTGCCCGAGCCCCAGCAGGTGCTCCGGGTTCCCCGGGTCGAGACCGTGAGCGCCGCGCAGGTCCATGTCCACCAGGGCCAGCGTCGGCGGGGTCAGCAAGCTTACGGGCCGTCCGGCTCGCCATGCGGTCTCGGCGCGCTCGGCGTGATAGAGCGGATTGAACCTGTCGCGCCGGATGGCAGTCTCGAAATCTCCGCGTTCCGACGCGGACCATGCAACGAACGGGAAGAACACGGCACCCAGCCACGCGGTGACGGTGGCTGCTGCCGCGGCGGCCACCAGCGCCCTGGCCGGGCCATCGCGGCGCCAGCGGAACGCAACGTACAGCGGCGCCCGCATCGGACCCTCGGGCATCAGCGCCGGGACCAGCGCGGCGATGAGAGCGAACGCCACCGCAGGCACCTCGAACGGCGTGTCCACGAACCCGTGGACGAGGCACGCGATCAACGCCAGGCCGGGGCCGGTCGCCAGCTTGCGCGTCTGACGCAGCCTGGCGAGCAGGATGGCCGACAGCATCAGCGCCGCGGCAAGCCCCACCACGCCGATCTGCGTGGACGCCTGCAGCCAGGTGCTATGGGTAGAACCGGGAAGCTTGGAGTAGCGGAACATCTCGCGTTCCAGAGGAAAGTTGTAGCGGTAGGCGCGCCGCTCGAACATGCCGGGCCCCATTCCGAGCGCCGGATGCTCGCGCGTCGCGTCGAGGCCTGCTTTCCAGATCCGCACGCGATCGAACTGGTACGGGTCCTCGATTCTCTGGAAGCGCCATGCCACCGCCAGGGCGGCGAGAATCATGACAGCGGCCAGGCCGCTCCAGAGCGCGAAGCGCAGCTTCCTCCGGTCGGCCGGGACGGACAGCAGGATTCCGAAGGCCGCGGCGGCGATCAAGCCGGCGAGCGCGCCTCGCGATCCGATGCGGGCCAGCGCCGCGCCGTTCACCATCACGATCGCAGCCCATCCCCCAGCCCGAGCCTTCGACCCCGCGCGCCCCGCTCGCCCCGCGCGCCATGAAGCGACCAACCCGGCCATCGCGAAGCAAGTGCCGACGTTCAGGTAGGCGGCCAGCTGGTTGGCGTTCGCGAAGCTGGCGGAAGGTGTCACGTTCTGGCCCGCCGGCAAGAGAAAGAGCGCGATCGCCTGCGCAGCGCTGGTCAGGGAGACGATCGCCGTGACCATTCTCGCAGGGCGCGCGCCCGCCAGCCATACGGCCACGGCCAGCAGCATCGCCATCAGGACGTTCCAGAGCGCGAGGAAGGAGCCGTAGAAATAGTCGACGCGAAGGAACGACACGACGCAGATCGCGAGCAGGGCCGCCGCCATCGGCGCTTCCCAGCCGGCTCCCAGGCCCGGGAGCCGCTCGAGACGCGACCCCGACCACGACAACGCCAGCAGCAGGAACACGAGCGTGTGGCAGACGAACAATCCCGAGGGGCTCGCACCCCCCTCGAACCAGGGAGACAGCGCCAGCAAGGCACCGAGCACTATCGACGTCGCCATGCCCACGGCGCTTCGCAGACGCGACGCGGATGCGCCCGCTTCGCTCACGGCGCCGGCTCCTTCGGCGCGGCGCCGGCGAGCGCCCCCAGGACGGCGTCACGGTCCTTGCGGTATTCGATCTTGATCGGATAGAGCTCCGCCGCACGGGACAGCGCGATGTACGCGCCTTGCGGGTCGCCCCGCGCCAGGAGCACCCGACCCAGGTGGTGCCAGTGATTCGGCGTGTGCGGATCGATTTCGACAGCGCGCCGCGCCTGCGCCTCGGCCTCCACGAGACGCCCGGGATCGTGCGTCGCGACGCTCTGCTCGAACTCCAGCCGTGAAAGCAGGGACCTCGCTTCGGGATCGAAGGGGTCACCTGCAATCGCCTCGCGCGCCAGCGCCGCCGCGAGCGAATGTTCTCCGGCGACCACGGCATCGCGCGCCGCGTCCCGTTTCATGTCGGCCCTGGTCACGATCAACGCGAACGACGCAAGGCAAAGGGCCGCGACACCGCGCCCGGCAACCGCCGCGCCTCCGCTGCGTGCGACGGGAGCTTCACGCGCACCGAGCCGGCCGTCCCGCGGCCCGACCACGAGCCCCGCCAGACAGAAGAAGGTGAAACCGACCGTGGGCACGTAGAACGTGAAATCTGCGGCGTTGTGGATGAGAAAGGAGACACAGGCGACGGCCAGCAGCGGCGCGACGCCGGAGCCGAGCATGGTCAGGCCTAACGCGACGGCGCCGGCCAGGGCGGCGCCTCCCAGGAACAGACCCGTCTCCGAGAACAGCTGCAGAAAGCTGTTGTGCACGAACTGCGTCTCGTTCATTCCCCACTCGCGGTACGCAGGAAACGAAACGCCGAAGCAGCCGGCGCCGGTCCCGAACAGCAAGTGATCGCGCGCCATCGATGCGGCCACGCTCCAGTTGCCCAGCCTGAGCGCCAGCGGGTTTCCATCACCCGAAGCTCCAGGCCCCAGAAGGCGTGCCGCCAGCAGCAACGCCGCTCCCGAAAGGCCGGTGGTCACCAGCACGATCGCAAGGCGCCTTCGGGCAGCGCCGCGCGCCGTGCGCCCTCGCCACCAGAGCACCGCGGCGCCGGCCAGGGCCAGCGAGGCGAAGCCGCCCGCCGACCGTGTCGCGACAAGGCAGGCGCCCTGGATGAAGGTCATGACCCAGAGGAGCCGGCGGAGCCACCCGCGCTCGTTCGCGCGCGCGAGCCAGACCGTGACGGGCACCGAGATCGCGAGAAGACCCGACAAGGCATCGGGAAGTCCCAGAGTCGCGACCGCGCGCGTGGAGCCGAGGCGCGCGCGCACCGCCTCGGGCAGGCCGAGGCTCGAGGCAACCTCGGCCAGCCTCTCGAATTCGTAGAGGCTCTGGTACAGGCCGTGGACCGCGAGCGCCGTCGCCACGATCGCCAGCGCGCCCAGCACGCGACGCACCGCCGGCTCGCCGTCGTCCGGCCCGCGGCGCAGACCAGCGCAATAGAGAAACATGCAGAGGTAGGCGCACCACATCGCCACAGTGCGCGCGGCCTGGAGCCTCTGGGCGGCGAACGTCACGTTGATCGCGATCGCGCCTGTGAGCAGCAGAACGATCCACCAGCCTGCGGGAGGGAGCTTCCAGGAATTCCGTGCGTCCCGCGAGGCTGAAGCCGCCAGCCCCGCGAGAGCGGCGAGGGCGACGGCGATTCCCCAGGCTGCGGTGTGGACGTGCGGTGGAAAGACCGCCACGAAAACGATCAACGATGAAGGGAGTAGGGATTTGACGAGGCTGCGGTTCAGGTTCGTCCCCGGCAGGTCAGCACCGCCCCGGCCGGTGACGGCTCAGTCGGGGCTATTGGAGAAACGGCCCGTGGCGAACACGAGATCCAACTCAAACTGGTACTTGGTCGCGCTGGTGATGTCGACGCCGTCGATGCCATCTCGCCCGAACGACTCGAGAGAATACCAAGTATAGCTGTCGGAGTGGTAGCCGTAATCGTGATGCCAGGCGTCCCGGTAGGGGAAGATGATTTTGGCGTAGGGGTATACGGTGACGACCAGGATGGAAGCTGGCGTGCCGTCGGACGGGTAGATGCTTTCGTCGATCTGGTACAGCTGGACGCCCGTGGCGATTCCGCGCATGTCGGCCATGGTGGCCCGCTGCTTGGACTTGTCGAGCGCCATCTGCAGCGCCGGAATGGCGATGGCGGCCAGGATGCCGATGATCGCCACCACGACGAGAAGCTCGACCAGCGTGAATCCCTTCGACCCTTTGCTCATGACCGCGCCCCCTGATCGGCTATCACCCAGCTGAAGTCTCGAACTTGGTGCAAAAGCGAACCGGCGGAACCGCCACCTGTGAGGGTGAAGGTCCCGCCGGTCTCATGGAGGTGACTAGGTCTGGACGCCTTCCGGATAGGCAGTGAACGTGCCGTTCTGGAAGATGATGTCGCAGTCGAAGTCGTTGGTCGCGCCGGCGCTGCCGGAGCTGGCCTTCTTGTCCTTGGCGTAGGTCGCGATCGTGTAGTCGGAGCCGGCGCCAGCGGCGTCGGAACCGTAGTAGTACAGACCGCCCCAGCCATCCTTGGTCGGAGCCAGCTTGATGTAGATCGGCTCGATACCCATGACGGTGGCGCCGATGGAGGAAATGGTCGCCATCGAGGACGAGATCGGGTAGAAGTTGACGTCGACCGAATACGACTCCACGGCGGTGCCGAGTGAGCGCATGTCGGCCATCGACCTCTTCTGCTTACCCCTGTCGATCGCGTTCAACAGGTTCGGGATCGCGATAGCGGCGATGATCCCGATGATAGCCACGACGATCAGCAACTCGATGAGCGTGAACCCAGCGTTCTTCCTGAACTTCATCATGTGGGGTGATCCTCCTTTGTCGACCGGTATGGAGCAAGGGCGGTGCCACCGGCCCACCAGGAGGGGAAAGCTGCTCGTAAATCACTTCGAATGAGTGGTTTGGAAGGATGGCCAGCTGCGTGCCGCGGCCGCCCGAAACAGGTGCTAAGAGCGCTTGAGTGTCACGGCCGATTGACAAAAAAAGGCACCCCACCCGCAACTTCACGCCAACATTGGAGGTCCCCGAGGGGGTGTTGGCTTATTGACGCCTTCGCCTAGGTCTGCACACCGTCGGGGTAGGCCGTGAAGACCCCGTTCTGGTAGATGATGTCGCAGTCGAAGTCGTTGGTTGCGCCCTTGCTGTTGCCGCTCACCTTCTTGTCCTTGCCGTAGGAGAGAAGGGTGTACTCGGAGCCGGCGCCGGAGCTGTCGGAGCCGTAATAAAGGAGGCCGCGCCAGCCGTCAGAGGTGGGGACGACCTTGAGGTAGATGGGCTCGAGCCCCAGGTTGGTGGCGCCGAGCGACGAGA
>Ga0075429_100001471_pt1 | contig 19370 bp, 16 predicted proteins | sample RhiMetdeltSRZDD3_FD_75295 | JGI IMG/M metagenome (GOLD analysis project Ga0075429, IMG submission 75295) | Populus rhizosphere microbial communities from Tennessee, USA - Rhizosphere MetaG P. deltoides SRZDD3 | ecosystem: Host-associated > Plants > Roots > Rhizosphere > Soil | place: USA... | reverse complement strand
GACGCCGAGAGCGTGTACCGCGGGCTCTACGACGAACACGCGCCGCTGATGCGTTTCCTGGCCGATCTCGAGATGCCGTTGCCCAAGGGCCTGCAGCTCGCCGCCGAGTTCGCCCTCAACAATGCGCTGAGGCGAGCCCTCGCGAGCCTCGACATCGACCTGACGCACGTCTCGGCCCTGCTCGCCGAGGCCGAGCGCGGCGGCGCCGCCCTCGACGGCACCAGCCTCGGCTTCACCCTGACGCGCACCATCGAGACGCTGGCCGCGCGCTTCCGGCAGGAGCCGTACGCTATCGATCGCCTGGAGGCCCTCGGCAAGGCCGTCGCCCTGGCCCTGAAGCTGCCGTTCGAGATCGACTACTGGAAGGCGCAGAACGAGTACTACGGCCTGCTGCGCGACCACCTGCCGGGCGTGCGCGCCCGCGCCACCCACGACGAGAACGCGCGGGCGTGGATGGACCGCTTCATCGACCTGGGTGAGAAACTCCGCGTCCGGGTGAGTTAGAAGACGGGGTCAGGTCTGTTGTTTGCTGTCTACGTCGACAGCACCCATCGGACCCGACCCCAAGCGAAGCCTACTTCGCCGCGAAGCAGCTGACCTTGTCGACGGTGATGCCGGTAACCTTGCAGCTCCCACCCTTCGGACACTTCGCATTGTCGAGGAGCGTTTCGTCCACCACCTGAACTTCGGGAGCCCCGCCGCCGCCGCCGCTGCCAGTCACCTTGTAGTTGTGGATCCCGGGCTGCGTCTTCTCGACACCGGCAGCGTCCTTCCACGTGAGCGAGTACTTCACGTAGCCGTTGCACGCCCCGGCGCAGTCCGCAGAATTGAGGTTGAAGTTGATCTTCGCCTTACCCTTCGCGCTACCCGGACCGTTATCGACGTACGACGCGGTGGCCGTGCACTTTCCCTTGCTTTCCTTATAGCAGCTCACGTCGTTGACGGTTACGCTGACGACGGTGAAGCCCTTCAGGCTGAGATAGACGTCATCAGACACCGATGTCGCCCCGCCCGTACCACCACCGCCGCCGGACGCCGTCGCAGTGGCCGGATCGAACTTGTAGTTTTCGTTGGCCGTCGTCGTGAAGCTGGCCCCGGCCTTGTCCGTGTAGTTGATCGTGTAGCTGACGAGCCCGTTCCCCGCCTTGTCAGCCGACACACCGATCGTGATCGCCTGCTTCCAACCGCGGTCGTCCTTCGGCTCCGCGCCTACGTAGCGCGCCGTCGCCGTGCACGATGCGGCCTCGAGTGCGCCCGGAAGAAACAACGCCGCAACGGACAGGACCCCTACGGTCGTCTTAAGCTGACGCATTTCATCCTCCTGAAAAGTTCTACAGGGTGACGGCGGGCGGAATCTTAGCGAGCGCCCGGTGCGACTGCAACGGGATCTACAGCCACTCTTTCCAGCGATCGAGCATGGCCCGTAGCTCCGTCGTTTCCTCGCCTCGAAGCTGTGGTAGGGGCGGGCGGACGGGGCCGGCGGCGAGGCCGACGAGGTTCATCATCTCTTTCATGACGGTGACCTCGTACCCGCGGCGGCGCGCGCGGAAGGCGTAGAGCGGGGTCACGAAGTCCTTCATCAGGCCGATCAGAGCCGCCGACTCGCCGGCGGCAGCGACGTCGTGCAACCGGATCGACAGCTTCGGCGCCACCGTCGCGATGCTGGACGTGTACGTGCGGATGCCGATGCTGTAGTAGCCCGGCACGCCGTCGTCGCCCACCCCGCCGATCCAATGCAGGCGGTCGCCGACACGATGAATGACCTGCTGATACCGCCGCACGTCGCCCTGGCCGTCCTTCCACGCGGTGAGCGTGGGAACCGTGGCCGCCAGCCGCTCGACCCAGGCCGGCGTGGGGTTCACCCAGTCGCGGCTGTACACGAGCAGGCCCAGCGGCGTCGCGGAACCGATGGCCGCGTAGTACGCGAGCAGGCCGTCGTCATCGGCGTTGTGGTAGTACGGCGGCAAGGCCAGGATCGCGTTGGCCCCGGCCTTCGCCGACGCCTGCGCCATCTCGACGGCCAGCGCACGGTTGAAGCCGACACCCGCGATCACCGGCACGCGCCCGCCCACTTCCTCGACGGTGGCCTTCACGACCTCGAGATGCTCGGCCGGCGTCAGCGAGTACATCTCGCCGGTGCCGCCGGCGGCGACGACGGCGATGATCGGATGCTGCATCAGCGACTGCAGGTTCTTGCGCAGGCCGGCGATGTCGAGGGCGAGATCGTTCTTGAACGGGGTCACCGGAAACGCGATCGCGCCGGCGCGGAGCTTCGAGCGGAGCTGTTCTTTGTCCATGGCGCTGTCGATTCTACCCGCGGAGGCCCAGGACGGCGGCGTCGGCGAGCGCCGCGCGCGCCTCGCGCAACCCCTCGTTGCCGCGGACGGGATGGACGCTGTTGGCGAGCAGGATCACGAAGAAGCGGTGCTCGCGGTCGATCCAGATCGACGTGCCCGTGAAGCCGAGATGGCCGATGGACGAGCGCGCCAGCAATTGTCCCGCGGCCGACTTGGCCCCAGAAGGGTGATCCCAACCCAGGCCATGGCTGGAGCCGGGCACGCCACACAGCGCGGCAAAGCGATCGAGCGTCTCGCGAGCCACGAGCCACCGGCCGTCCCAGCGGCCGCCCGCCAGCACCATCAGCGCGAACCGCGACAGGTCCGGCGCCGTCCCGAACACGCCGGCATGGGCCGCCACGCCCCCGAGGGCATGGGCATTCTCGTCGTGCACCTCGCCCTGCAGGCGCCGGCCGCGCCACGGATCGTCCTCGGTCGGAGCAATCCGTGGGTGCAGCGAGGGCGCCGGCAGGTAGCCCGTATCGGGCATGCCGAGGGGCCCGAAGATCCGCCGCGAGGCGAAGACGTCGAGGGTCTCCCCCGCCACGCGTTCGAGCGCCACCCCCAGGAGGATGAAGCCGAGGTCGCTGTAGACCGAGGCCGCCCCCGGCTCGCGCTCGAGATCGAACGCCGTGATCTGGCGCACGAACTCGTCGCGACCCTGGGTGTCGCGATAGAGCGCGGCCCACGCGGGCAAGCCGGAGGAATGCGACAGCAGATGGGCGGCCGTCACGAGGTCCCGATCGCCCCCGTGAAACTCCGGCACGAGCGAACGCACCGGTACTTCGAGATCGAGCCGCCCTTCGTCCACCAGCATCATCGCCGCCATGGTGGTGACGAGCACCTTGGTCAGGCTCGCCAGGTCGTAGATGGTGTCGATCGCCACGGAAGGCGCGCCGTCGGCATATGTGAGACGTCCGAACCCGCGGACGTGCACGACGGCGTCGTCCTTGCCGATCGCGACAACCGCGCCGGGGAACACGCGATTCCGGACAGCCGCCTCGACGACGGCGTCCGCGGCGCGGAATGGAGGCTCGGGGGTCGTGGCTTACGGTTGGGTGAAGATCGCCGGCATGCCGGCGAGGAGCGGCGGCCGCGTGAAGGCCTGGCGGCGCAGCGTCTCGAGGGCCGGGCCGTCGAGGGACTCGTGGGAGAAGAGCACGACGCCGGAGGCACCGATCTGGCGCGCCGCCGCGATATTCCGGACGACCTCGTCGATGCTCAGCCGATACGCGCCCACGCCCGCCCAGACGCCCTGACCGGGCCGCGCGAGCGCGCGCGCACTCTCGATCTGCGCGCGGAAGAGGTCGTGATCGGGCGTGTAGGCCATCGGGCAGATCGCATCCAGCATCCCGGAGGCGATCCACGCCGGCCACGTCTGGAACTTGTGATTGACGGCCTCGGCCTCCGAGGGCACGACCGCCGCCGAGACCATCAGCCCCGGACGCTCGTCGCGCGCGGCCCCCGCGAGACGGCGGGCCAGCGCCGTCAGTATCGAGCGGCGATGCTCGTCCCACGACGGCGAGGGGCGCAGGAGCGGCGCGAGCAGGTCACCCCCGTACGCGGCGCGGAAGGACTCGAGGGCGTGACGCGAGTAGTCGAACTCGCCGCTGGGATAACGAATGAAATCGAGGTGCAGGCCGTCGACGGGATAGCGCCGGAGCAGCTCGCGCACGACGGAGTCGAGATGCTCGGCGAGCCCGGGCGCCGACGGAGACACGTAGTAACCCTCGGCCTCGGCGCGGTCCGAGGCCTGCGCGACCAGCCGCAGCAGCGCCGCCCCCTTCGCGTGGAGCGCGGCCCGGGCGACCTTGCGCGGCACCATCACCCAGTCGGGGTGCCGCTCGAACATGTGCCCCGGCGGCAGCGGCTGGCCGAAGTGCGCCGAGAGCAGGACGTTCACCCAGGCATGGACCTGCAGGTTCTTCGCGCGGGCGCGCTCGAGCAGACGGGCCAGCGGATCGAAGTCGCCCACGCGCGGCTGGAGCACGGGGCTGCGGGGTACCAGGCTCGAGTGATAGAAGGCATCGCCTCGCCCGCGCACCTGAACGAGGAGCGTGTTGAACCCGCCCGCGGCGGCCTGCTCGACGACCTGATCCACAGCCTCGGGTGAGGCGAGGCCGGTGCGCACGACCCACAGGCCGCGCACCTCCGCCTGTGCCTGTGCCTGCGCGTCGCTGGACGCGGCAGCAAGAGCCCACACGAGCCCGGCCAGAGCCATTCGCATGCGGATCAAAGCGGATGGTATCACGCGCCGCCGCGCGAAAAGGACCAAAAAATGGGGGTGTTCAGGCCATCGGGCGGACGTGGACATCGTCGCCTTCGCGCAGGCCCAGCTCGTCCATGACGTCCTTCGGCAGGTGGATGTCTCGATCCAGACTGGAGCGGAACGATGTCGGCACGACGGCGCTGCGGCCCGTCATCGTCCGCACCTGAACCCGCGCCACCCCCGCGTCGAAGCGCGCCGTCCGCGTCCATTCGTCGCGCAGGCGCTCGTCGACCTCGGCCGTCTCCCTCGCGAAGAGGCCGGTCTGCGCGTAGGCCCGCAGGACCTTCTGGACCTCCACGCGCTGCAGGAAGCCGGCATCGGTGAGATCGCACAGGACACGATGCACCTCCGGCCGCGCGACACCCGAGGCCTCGATGACCGCCTTCACGTCGCGGACGCCGTCCAGCAGGCGGATCACCCGCCACTCCGTGCCGCCGATGCTGGTCTTCACGGCCTCGTCCGCCGGTCCCAGCGCGAGCTGGAAGACGACGCGGTCGGAGGGGATCAGCGTGTGGATGCGATGCAGCGACTCCCCCACCCGCTGCCCTTCCGCCACCAGGGTGGTCACGTCGCGATGAACGTTCGCCGCCACGGCCGGCGGCTTGTCCTCGGGGATGAAGCCCAACTGGCCTTCCTTCCAGCCGAAGAGATCGAGCACGGCCTCTTCGCCCTGGAGGCGCCCCGCCGACGCGTGCACGATCAGGCCCTTGTGCATCCGCAGCACCGCCTGGTGCGTGCCTGCGGTCGCGGTGAGCACGCCGCTCTTGTGCCCTTCGGAGAAGACGCGGAGGACGTCGCCGATCTTCAGCTCGTCCAGCGTGCCGATCAGGGACATGGCGGGCTCGATGGTAATCGAGGAGGACAGACGGCGTCGATGCGCAGCTCGGCCACGTTCCAGTGCCGCCCGCCGCGGCCCACCTGTACGAGGCGCAGGGCCGTCGCCGGCTGCGGATCGAAGATGAGCTCGATGCTGCGCTCGCCGACGGGCAGCGGCTGCTGATCGACCGGGGCGCGCCCGGGACGCGCCGGAACACGCGTCCACGGCCCGTCGCCGTCGCGGAGGAGAACGTGGAGGTTCTTCGGCTCACGGCGCCAGTGGCGGCCGAGGTCGAGGACCACCCGCCCCACGGTGCGCCGCACCGGAAGCCGCACTTCGATCCACGACCCTTCGGGGACCTGCGCCCCGGCCGTACGCCAGAACGTGGCGACATTGCCGTCGACCATCTGGGGCGCGTCCCCTTCGTTTTCGGACGCCGTGACGTGGGCCGGACCCAGCGCCACCGCCGCGTACGAAGGACGCGCGGCGGCCTTCGGAACGAGCACGCGGACCGTGAAGTCGAGGGGTATGCCGTGCGGCTCCTCGAGGTGGACGACGTCGAAGTCCTCGGCGGGCAGCGCATCGAACGGGCCGGAAACGACGAGGTCCATGTGGCCGGCCCACCGGCGCGCGTCCGGCCCCAACGCGTCGGCCACGAGGACTTCGAAGCGCTGCCGATCGAGACCCAGGCTCTTCACGCTCGACAGGATGCGCGCGCCGTCCGCCGCGTTCGCCTGGATCCAGTCGAGGGTCAGGTCCTGCGCGCTCGGCTGTTGCAACGTGCGCACGTAGCGCGCCGACTGCACGGCCGGCATCACCGCCGCACCGACGGCCAGCACCGCGGCGGCGGTGTGTCCGTAGCGCGTGTCGACCGCCGCCACCACGCGTCCCGCCGCGATCGCGAGGACGCCGAGGATGGGCACCAGGAAACGCGGCCATTGCACGTCGGCCGTCGCCATCATCCCAATGACCACCGGCGGGAGCAGCAGGGCGGGCCAGTAGCGGCGCCCGTCGCGAGCGGCGATCACGATGCCGGCGAGGATCAGGACGCACGCGATCGGTCCGAAGCCGTCCTCGATGCGGCGCAGATCGTGGACGACCTTGTCGGTGAACGTGCGGGAGTCTTGACGCGCCTCGTAGTGGTAGCTCCACTGCGTGACGATGCCGTCCAGGAAGCTCCGGCCGTGCGCGATGGAGTACGGCGACAGGACCACGAACGCCACGAGCGACGCCGCCCCGGCCTGGAGCGTCCCGCGCACCCGGTCTCCCGGCGTCGTCCAGCGGCGCAGCAGGAACGACGGCACCAGCAAGACCCCGGTGAACTTCACCGCCGTCGCCACCCCGATCGCGGCGCCCGCGATCCAGTCGCCGCGGCGCATCGCCGGCAGCAGGTCGAAGACGAGGAGCGCGGCCAGGAAGAACGCGGCCAGCATCACGTCGGGGCGGACCATGTGCGCGGTCTGGATGTCGAGGGGAGAGACCGCGAGCAGCAGCGCGGCCCCCAGACCGGCCGCCGTCCCGGCGAGGCGGCGCCCCAGGAGGAACGCGAGGAGCACCGAGGCCACGCCGAAGCCGGCCACCACGCGGCGCGCGGCGACGTAGGCCGGGGCACCGACCTCCGGCGGGTCGTGGAGCGCCACCGCCGGCGCGAGCAGGTAGACGGGCAGCGCGGGATACTCGTAGAAGCGATGGTCGAAGTCGCCGGTGGCGACCATCCAGGCCGCGCTCTGCACGAACACACGCTCGTCCCAGTCGGGCTCGTGGCGCAGACCCCAGCCGAGCGCGGTGAATCGCAGCGCCGCCGCCACACCGAGGATCGCGACGAGGGCGAGCCCCACACCCGCTCGGGAATTCATGCGAAGACTGCGATTATAGTCTCGTGGTGTTATCATCCAGATCCGTGGAAGTTGCTCTCGTCCTTGTACTAACGACGCTGGCCGCCGCCGCGCCGTCGCGGGACGCGCAAGACGCCGTCGCCCTCGCCCGCCGCATCCAGCAACGCCACCACGACATCCGCGACATGAAGGCGCGCTTCGTCCAGACGTACGCGTCGTCGATGCTCGGGCGCGAGGTCGTGGAGCGCGGCACCCTCGCCCTCAAACCGCCCGGGCGCATGCGCTGGGAGTACGAGCAGCCGGAGAAGAAGCTGTTCGTTTCCAATGGCAAGAGCGCGTACTTCTACGTGCCGGAAGACAAGCAGGTGATCACGTTCGACGCCACCGGCGACCGCGGCGTGGCCGTGCAGCTGCTGTCCGGGCGCTCCGATCTGCTCACGGAGTTCCAGGTGTTCGCCGTGCCAGGCCTCCCCAACCAGCTCCGCCTCGTCCCGAAGGACAAGGAGGCGGAGATCCGCGAGGCGGTGATCGAAGCCGAGGCCAGCGGCCGCATCCGGCGCCTGGAGATCCTCGATCTGCAGGGCAACCGAAGCGAATACCGCTTCGAGAACGTCCAAGAGAACGTGGGCCTGTCCGATTCTCTGTTCGAGTTCAAGGTGCCCAAGGGCGTCGAGGTCGTGGCCGGATGAGACGGCTCGCTGCCGTCCTCGGATTCACACTCTGCGTCGGTGCCTGCGCCAGCTCCGGGGCCTTCCGCGCCGGCGAGCGCGCCGAGCGCCGCGAGGACTACAACCAGGCCGTCCTCGAATACGCACGGGCCCTCAAGGGCAACCCCAACAACCTCACGTACCGCAAGAGCCTCGAGCGCGCGCGGATACGGGCCTCGGAAGAGCACGCCGCCGCCGGCCGCCGGTTCGCCACACGCGGCCTTCTCAAGGAGGCGCTCGACGAGTTGCGCCTGGCCCTCGACCTGCGGCCCGACTCGGCCACCATCCGCCAGGAAATCAGCGATCTCGAAGCCAAGCGCATCCGTGAAACGTCGGCCGCGACCCTCAAGCAGGTCAAGGACAAGGCCCGGGAAAGCATGCTCCCCGGCCTCGATCTCGGCGAAGCCGGACGCGAGCCGCTCGGGCTGCTCTTCCCCGGCGCCAGCCTGCGCGACGCCTACCTCGCCCTGGGCAAGGCCGTCGGCATCAACTTCGTCTTCGACCCGCAGTTCCAGGACTCGACGATCAGCCTCGACCTGCGCGACGTCACCTTCGAGCAGGCCCTGAAGGCGCTGGCCAACAACGGCCGCACGTTCCACGTGGTCGTCGACCCCAAGATCATCACCGTCGTCCCCGACACCGCCAACAAGCGCCGCGAGTACCAGCAGGAGGTGGTGCGGACGTTCTTCCTGTCGAACGCCGACCTGCGCGAGGTCATCGACCTGCTGCGCATCGTCCTGGGCTCGCGCCGCATCGCGCCGCTGCCGGGGCAGAACGCGCTCACCATCAACGACACGCCGGACAAGGTCGCCGCCACCGAGCGCATGATCGAGATCCTCGACAAGAAGCGCGCGGAGGTCGTGGTCGAGGTCGAGCTGCTGGAGGTGAACCGCAGCCGGCTGGTGGAATACGGCATCGAGCTCACCTCGCTCAGCGACCAGGCGGCGGGCATCCTGGGCACCATCGTGCCCAGCCCGGTGAAGCTCGGCCAGGACTCACTGGGCCGCGTCATCGAGCTCGGCCCCTACACCCTCGACGACAACCCGTACAACGCCTCGAACATCCTCGTGAGCAGCCTGCCCGGCGTCGTCTATCGCCTGCTGAAGACCGACAGCTCCACGCGCCTTCTGGCCAACCCGCGCATCCGCACGACAGAGGGCCAGACCGCGCAGGCCCGCTTCGGCGACCGCATCCCGGTGCCGATCACGACGTTCACGCCCATCGCCACCGGCGGCATCGCCCAGCAGCCGTTCACGTCGTTCGACTACAAGGATGTGGGCGTCAACATCGACATCACGCCCCGGGTGCATCACGATGGAGAGGTGAGCCTGGGCCTGAAGCTCGAGATCTCGTCGCTCACCTCGTCGATCGGGCTGGCCGGCGTGCAAGGGCTGCCGACGTTCAACAGCCGCACCGTCACGAGCCAGATCCGCCTGAAGGACGGCGAGACCACGACGCTCGCCGGGCTCATCAGCGACACCGAGCGCAAGAGCTGGTCGGGCGTCCCCGGCCTCTCGGACCTTCCGGTGCTCGGCCGCCTGTTCTCGCGCAACCACCGTGAGTCCATGCAGACCGACATCATCCTGACCCTGACGCCGCGGGTGGTGTCGCGCCCGGAGATCACACTCGAGGACCTGCGCTCGTTCCAGCTCCAGAGCGAGACGCCGCCGCTGCTCTTCGAGGTGCCCGCGATCCCGCCGCTCTCACCCACGCCGGGACCGAAGGCGACGGAGGCCCCGAAGGTCGAGCCGATCCGCTTGCCGACGCCGACGCCGACGACGCCGTCCGACACGAACCGTTGAGGTCGATATGAATCCACTCACGCGCCTGATCGCGCTGATGCAGGACCCGCGGACGCCGAAGCTGCCTCGCTTCCTGGTGATCGCCGCGATGATCTACACGTTGTCGCCCATCGACATCATTCCCGAGGCCATCGTGACGCCGCTGCTCGGGTATCTGGACGATCTGATGCTGTTGTGGCTGAGCACGCGCTGGCTCTTCAAGAGCAATACGAACGTGACAGTCGAGCCGGTCGAGCCCACGCCGCCACGGCCGCCGGCCTCGCTGCCTCCGCCCCGTCAGTAGAGCCGCAGGTCGAAGGGCCGGTACTTCACCTCGATCGGCTCCGCCAGCTTCTTGTCGAGCGCGGCGAGATCGGGCCGATCGGCAGGCACGTCTTTCTCGCCCTTGCCGTCGGGCTGGACGGTGATCGTGCTGGCCACCTCGAAGAAAGCCTTCCTGGCGCGGCCCTGTGACACCTGAACGCCGTCTTTGGCCACGGCCATCCGGTATTCGAGCACGCGACCTTCGCCGATCAGGCTGAAGAGAAGGCCCAGCGCACCGGAGTTGGGCCGGCCGGTGAGGCCCTCGATGCCGTCGAGCATGATGCGGTCGTCGAAGGCGAGCAGGTGGTACGAGACTTGGCGGTGGTTCGTGACCTGCAGGGTCGGCTTCGCCAGCAGGTCTTCGAACGAATACCGATCGGGCTTCCCGTTCGTGGCCGGCCAGGCCACGCGCACGGCCAGCGCGCGGCGGAGCTTCGGGCCCTTCACCAGCTTTTCGACGACCTTCTCCGTCCGGAACTCGTAGGCCAGGTCCTGCCCGTAGTCGCGGGCCAGGCGGCAGTACAGCGGCGCGCGGTTCGGGGCCAGGCCACGCACCTGGATGAGGGCGTCGAACCACTCCCGATGGCCGACGAACAGCGGCTGCGCGATGCCGTCCCGCTCGGCAGCGTCGGCCAGCTGCAGCAGCACCTCCGCCTGGAACCGCCCGCCGTTCGTCGTCGCCGTCGGATCGTAGCCGGTACATTTGCGCATCGCGGCCGCGATCTGCTCGGTGGTGGTGTTGGCGAGCCCCGGCGGCGGCGCGGCCAGGACGGCCGCGAGGACGAGGACGTGCACGCCGGCTAGACCTTCACGGGGGCGTGCGTGCGCTCGATCTTGACCTTGCTGATGCGGTTCTTCTCGACGTCGACGATCGTGAACTTGAAATCGCCGACGGGCACCATCTCCCCGCCCTTGGGGACGACGCCGAGGCTGGCCAGCATGAAGCCGGCGACCGTCTGGAACTCTCCCGACTCGGGGATCGGGATGTGATACGTGTCGCGCAGCTCGGTGGCAGCGATGGTGCCGTCCACCACCAGCGCGCCGTCGCGCAGGCGCTCCACCTGGCGCTCTTCCCAGTCGTACTCGTCTTCGATCGGGCCGACGATCTCCTCGAGCAGGTCCTCCATCGTCACGAGGCCGGTCACGGAGCCGTGCTCGTCGATCACCACCGCCATGTGGCTGCGCCGCTTCTGCAGCTCCTTGAGCAGCACGCCGACCTTCTTCGTCTCGGGGACGAAGTGCACGGGGTGGAGGATCTTTCTCAGGACGACCGGCTGGCGCTTCTCGAGCAGCCGCAGGACGTCCTTGACGTAGATGACGCCGATGATGTTGTCGACGGAGCCCTCGTAGGCCGGAATCCGCGAGAAGCCGCTTTCGACGATCAGGTTGCCCACGTCGCCCGGCGGAGTGGCGGCATCGAGGGCGAAGATCTTCGGCCGCGGGATCATCACCTTGCGCACCGGCGTCTCCGAGAACTCGAAGACGCTGTGGATGAGCTCCATCTCCGTCTGGTCGAGGACCCCCTGCTCGCGCCCTTCCTTGACGAGGTGCTTGATCTCTTCTTCCGAGACGAAGCTGCGGTGGCCGGACTCGCGTATGCCGAAAAGCAGCAGCACGGCGCGTGTCGACATGGTGAGGAAGCTGATGAGCCAACGTGAGCCGCGGGCGATGGCGTGCACGGGCCAGGACGCGAGCTGGGCGGCGACGTCGCTGTAGCGGAGGGCGAGGGCCTTCGGTACCAGCTCGCCCAACACCAGCTCGACGTAGACGATGCCGGCGCCGATCAGCAGCGTGGCGGCGACCGGAGGCTTCACCCAGTGCGCCGCCGGGGTGCTCGCCAGCCAGGGCTCGAGGTGCTTGCTCGCCACGTAGCCCCCGATGACGCCGGCCAGGGTGCCCATCAGCGTGACGCCGATCTGCACGGTGGCCAGGAAGGTGTCGGGGTTGTCCTGCAGGTCTCGGACGCGGCGGGCGGCCTTGCTGCCCCTCGCGATGAGCTCCTCGATGCGGCTCCGCCGGACGGAGATCAGAGCGATCTCGGCGCCCGAGAAGAACCCGTTACCCAGGAGGCAGAAGAAGATGGCGGCGATGAGCCACCAGGCGTCGCTCATTGAGCTGTGATTCTAGCCGGTTTTCCGGGCCGCCCCGGAGGGCTTCAACCTGCGCGGGGTCGTACGACTCACCTATCTTCCTTTTTATGCTACTACTTAGCCCCGCGCAAGTCCTGGGAGCCTTTTCGTCTTGACACCACCCAGGGGCCCGGTTACGTTTGCGGACGATATGACCACATATGACCAGTCCGCAGGTCGCCGCAGCCCGATCCTCTGGGTCCCGACTCTTTACTTCGCCCAGGGCCTTCCATATTTCGTGGTGGCCACGATCGCCGGCCTCATGTACAAGAGCCGCGGCGTCTCGAACGAGCAGATTGCCTGGTGGACCGGCGCCCTCGGCTTCGTCTGGGTCTTCAAGCCTCTCTGGAGCCCGTTCCTCGAGACCTTCCGCAGCAAGAAGCGGATCGTCCTCGCCTTCCAGTTCGTCGGCGGCTTGAGCCTCGGCCTCGTGGCCTTGACGCTCCCCCTGCCGTCCTACTTCGGCTACACGATCGCGCTCCTGGCTCTCGTCTCCATCTGCTCCGCAACCCACGACATCGCCGCCGATGGCACCTACATCGCCAACCTGTCTTCGAAGCAGCAGGCGGCATACGCGGGATGGCAGGGCGGGTTCTTCAACGTGGCGCGCTTCTTTTCCATGGGCGGTCTCGTCATCCTGGCCGGATATCTCGAGAAGCGGATGGACGTGGCGCACGCCTGGATGATCATCTTCGGCCTGCTGGCCGCCATCATGGTCGCCCTCAGCCTGTACCACGCATGGTCGCTGCCCAATACGACATCCGACGCGGCCGGTGGCTCGATGCGGAACGTCTTCGACACGCTGGCCGACGTCGTCACCACGTTCTTCCAGAAGAAGAACATCCTGCTGATGATCGCGTTCATCATCCTGTTCCGTGCCGGCGAAGGTCAGGTCACGACGATCGGCCCCCTCTTCCTCAAGGACGCGATCGACAAGGGCGGCCTCGGCCTGACCACCGACCAGGTGGGGGCGGTCTACGGAACTGTCGCTAGCCTCGCCTTCATTGGCGGCAGCATCCTGGGCGGCTACTTCACCTCCTGGCTCGGACTGCGGCGCGCGCTCTTTTTCCTGATCCTGGCGATGAACCTGCCGAACGTCGCCTATTTCTTCTTGAGCGCCACGATGCCGACGGACACGACGGTGATCGCCACCGCCCTCAGCATCGAGATGTTCGGTTACGGCTTCGGCTTCGTCGGATTGATCCTGTTCATGATGCAGGAGGTCGCTCCGGGCAAGTACCAGACCGCGCACTACTCTCTCGCCACCGGCTTCATGCAGTTGGGATACGTGCTGTTCAAGATGGTGAGCGGCCAGATCCAGGAAGCCCTCGGCTACAAGACCTTCTTCCTCTGGGTACTGATTTCGGCGATTCCGGTACTGATCCTGTCCCGCATCATCCCCTTCCGGAGCGAAACGTCGTCGCCGGCTGCCCCGCCCGCCGCCGAGCCCGCGCAGGCGTAGCCGATGCTCTACCTCCAATCCGAGTCCCGCGGGGAACCCGAAGGCCACATGTCACTCCCACTCGAGCAGGCTCTCGGACAGCAGTTCCTTCTGAGCTTCACCGGCAAGAAGAAACCGTCTCCGGCCATGCTCGAGGCCATCGCGCGGCAGCACGTGGGCGGCGTCGTCCTGTTCCGCGCAAAGAACATGGGGAGTCTCGCCGACCTGCGCCGGCTGACGGCAGCCCTGCAGAAGGCGGCGAAAGCGGCCGGACAGCCCCCGCTTCTCATCGCCGCCGATCAGGAGGGCGGCCAGCTCATGGCCGTCGGCGAAGGCACACCCTTCCCCGGAAACATGGCGCTGGGGGCCACGCGCTCCGAGGACCTCGCACGCCGCGTGGGTCGCGCCCTCGGCCTGGAATGCGCCGCCCTCGGGATCAACGTCGACTTCGCGCCGGTGGCCGACGTGAACAACAACCCGGCCAACCCCGTGGTCGGCACGCGCTCGTTCGGCGAGCAGGCGCGGCTGGTGTCGAAGCTGGGCGCGGCGATGATCGCGGGCCTGCAGTCCGCGGGCGTGGCCGCCACCGCCAAACATTTCCCCGGCCACGGCGACACCGCCAGCGACTCCCATCACGGCGCCCCGATCCTGCCCCACAGCATGGAGCGGCTGAGGCGTATCGAGCTGCCGCCGTTCCAGGCGGCGATCCGCGCCGGCGTGAAGATGATCATGACTGCGCACATCGCGCTGCCCTCGCTCACCGAAGGCGGCAACGTGCCGGCCACGCTGTCGCGGGCGATCCTCACGGGGCTGCTGCGCCGCCAGCTCAAGTACGACGGGATCATCGTCACCGATGCCCTCGACATGCACGCCCTCGACCAGGGGCCGGGCCTCGCCGCCGAGGCCATGGCCGCCATCGATGCCGGCGCCGATCTCGTCCTCTTCAACCACGACCTGTCGAAGCTCGAAAACGCCTTCCCGGTGATCGTGCAGGCGGCGCGCCGCGGCTTCCTGTCCACGAGCGAGATCCAGGCCGCCTCGCGGCGGATCCTCGTCCTCAAGGCCTGGCTCGCCAGGAAGAAGCAGCCGCCGCTCTCGATCGTCGGGTGCCGCGAGCATCGGGCCCTCGCCGGCGAGGTGGCGCGCCGGTCGGTAACGCTCGTGCGCGACAAGGCCCGCCTGCTGCCGCTGCGCCTGCCGAAGAAGGCTCGCGTGCTCGTCGTCGTCCCGCGGCCGGAGGACCTCACGCCCGCCGACACATCGTCGTACCTGATCCCGTCGTTGGCCTCGGCGCTGCGGCGCTACTGCCCGCGCGTCGACGAGCTGCAGGTCCCGATGAACCCCGACGCGTCCGACGTCCGCGCCGCGCGGGAAAAGGCCTCGCGCTACGACATCGCCGTCATCGGGACGATCAATGCCACCGCCGGGCAGGCGGACATCGTCACCGCCACCGTCAAACAGGGCACGCCCACCATCGCCGTCGCGTTGCGCATGCCGTACGACGTCGTGGCCTACCCCTCCGTCGCCACCTACCTCTGCACGTACGGCATCCTGCCGCCCTCGATGGATGCGCTGGCGGCGGCGATGGTCGGACGCGCGCCGTTCTCCGGCCGGCTGCCGGTCACGCTTCCGCGGTAGACTAAAAACCACGAGCGCTCCAGATCTCATCCTCGGTGTCGAAGGCGGCGGCGCACGCACGCTGGCGGTCGTGGCCGATCGGCAGGGCAACATCCTCGCCCGCGGCCTGGCGCCGTCCAGCAGCCATCGCCGCGTGGGTTTCGAGAAGGCCAGCCTGGCCCTGGCCACCGCCATCGAAGGTGCGCTGAGCCAGGTGCCGGGTGGCCGCCCCACGCGCGGGCAGTGGGGTGAGCGGATCGCCGCCGCGTGTTTCGGCCTGTCGGGTGTCGATCAGCCGTCGGATCAGCTCCTCTTCTATGACTGGCTGCGCCAGCAGGGCCTGACCACCAACGTCGAAATCCTGAACGGCTCGGAGCTGATCCTCGTCGGCGGCACGCCGGAAGGATGGGGCGTCGGACTCTTCAGCGGCACCGGCTCCGTTTGTCTCGGACGCACACGCGACGGGCGCACCGCGCGCGTCGGCGGCTGGGGCCCGCTCCTCGGGGACGAAGGCAGCGGCTATCAGATGGGCCTCCAGGCGCTGCAGGTGGCCACCCAGGCCGCGGACGGCCGCGGCAGCGCCCACGGCTTGCTGCAGACGATCCTCAAGCACTGGCGGCTGGAGAAGGCGCAGCAGCTCATCGACTACGTGCACCGGCCGGAGACCACCACCAGCGACATCGCCGATATCGCCATCCCGATCCTCGAGCTGGCCGGCCGCGGCGATTCCGATGCCCGCAAGGTCATGAACCACGCGGCGCAGGCCCTGGCTCGCCACGTGAACACCGTCGTCCGCCAGCTCGGTCTCGACCATCCTCCGCTGGCGCTGGGTGGCAGCAACCTCCGCGGCGAGCTGCGCAGCGCGCTGCTGGGGTTCGTGACGGTCCCGTTGGGCGCGATCTCCGCCGTCCCGGATCCGGCGCAGGCCGCCCTCGCCATCGCGCGACGGAGGCTGTAGGGGTCAGGTCTGTTGTTTGCTGTTTACTGTGGCGTAGACAACAAACAACAGACCTGACTCCATCGCCTTGTGCCCAGGCACCGTCTTTGATAGCTTCAGACGCTCGACGGAACAGCCAGGGAGGCAACAGTCTTGACCAACGGCGAGATGTTCGACGTCACCGTGATCGGCAGCGGGCCCGGGGGTTATGTGGCCGCCATCCGCGCCGCCCAGCTCGGCCTGAAGACGGCCGTCGTCGAACGAGATCCCGCCGGCTGCGGCGGCACCTGCCTTCAGCGCGGCTGCATCCCGACCAAGGCCCTGCTCCACACCGCCGACCTGTACGACGACCTCAAGAACGGCAAGGAGTACGGGATCATCGCCGAGAAGATCGGCATCGACTTCGCGGCGGTCATGAGCCGCAAGCAGCGCATCGTCAGCCGCCTGTCGAAGGGCATCGAGAGCTACCTGTTCAAGAAGAACAACATCATGTTGTTCAAGGGCACCGGCCGCCTCGAAGGCGGGCGCACGGTGGTGGTGAAGGGCGAGCGGGCCGAGGCCAAGCTGTCGTCGAAGGCCATCATGCTGGCCACCGGCTCGCGGCCGCGCAGCGTGCCCGGCATGCAGCCCGACGGCAAGACGATCATCACCTCCGACGAGATCCTGGAGCTGAAGGAGATCCCCCGCAGCCTGGTCGTGATCGGCGCGGGCGCGGTCGGGATCGAGTTCGCGTCGATCTTCGCGCGGTTCGGGACGACGGTGACGGTGATCGAGCTGCTGCCGCGCGTGCTTCCCCTCGAGGACGAGGAGATCTCGGCGGAGGCCGGCAAGCTGCTGGCGAAGTACATGACGATCCACACCGGCGCCAAGACGGAGGCGGCCCTCAAGACGGCCAGCGGCGTCGAGGTCGCGTTCCGGACGGCGCAGGGCGAGGCCAAGACGGTGGCCGCCGACCTCCTGCTCGTCGCCGTCGGGCGCGGGCCGGTCACGGACGGCCTCGGCCTCGAGAGCACGAAGGTGCAGATCACCGACCGCGGCTACATCCGCGTGAACGAGCGGATGGAGACGCACGAACCGGGCGTGTACGCCATCGGCGACGTGGTCACCGTCAACAACCAGCCGCACGCTCAGCTCGCCCACGTCGCCTCGAGCGAAGGCATCGGGGTGATGGAGCGCCTGGCCGGCAAACACACGGAGCCGGTGAACTACGACCTCGTGCCGTCCGCCACCTACTGCGCCCCCGAGGTCGCCGGGGTCGGCCTCACCGAAGCCAAGGCCCGCGAGCGCGGCTTCGACGTCAAGGTCGGCAAGTTCCCGTTCGGCAACCTGGCCAAGCCGCGCATCATCGGGCACGACGGCGGCTTCGTGAAGGTCGTGACGGAGACCAAGTACGATCAGGTCCTCGGCATCCACATGGTGGGCCCGCACGCGACCGACCTCATCGCCGAGGCCTGCGTCGCCCTGCGGCTGGAGACGACCACCGAGGAGATCATGCGGACCATGCACCCGCACCCGACGCTTTCGGAGGCCGTCATGCAGGCCGCCGAGGCCGTCTACGGCCACGCGATCGACGCCTAGCCGGGCCGCGCACGCGCCGCTGGCGTGCGCGTGGACGTGAGTACAGACTCATGCCCAGACCCCCTGCCGACTCGCTGACGCGCGAATCGCTGCTCGAGCTCTACTACTTCCTCCGCCTGAACCGCATGGTGGAGGAGCGCCTGGCCAGCCTGTACCGGCAGAACCAGGTGGTCGGCGGGCTGTATCGCAGCCTCGGACAGGAGGCCTGCTCCGTGGGCGCCGCCTACGCCATGGAAAAGGCCGACATCTTCACGCCCCTCATCCGCAACCTCGGCGCGATCTTCGTGCGTGGGGGCACGCCCAAGGACGTCTTCGCCCAGTACATGGCCCGAGCCACGAGCCCCACCCGCGGGCGCGACCTCAACACGCACTTCGGCTGGGTCACCGACGAAGGCAGCATGATCGCCGTAGTGTCGATGCTGGGCACGATGATCCCGATCCTGACCGGCGCCGTGCTGGCGGAGAGGCTCAAAGGGCGAAAGACGGTGGCGCTGACCTGGATCGGCGACGGCGGCGTCTCCACCGGCGCCTTCCATGAAGGCTTGAACTTCGCCTGCGTGCAGAAGGCACCGATCGTGATCGTGATCGAGAACAACAAGTTCGCCTACTCGACCCCGACGCAGAAGCAGACCGCGAACCCGCACTTCGTCGACCGTGCGAAGGCCTACGGCTGCTCGGGCTGGTCGGTCGACGGCAACGACGTGCTCGCGGTCTACGAGGTCACGCGGCGCGCGCTGGACCGCGCGCGGCGCGGCGAGGGCCCGACGCTCATCGAGGCCGACACCATGCGCATGCGCGGCCACGCCGAGCACGACGACATGCGGTACGTGCCGCAGGAGATGCTCGAGGAGTGGTCGCGCAAGGATCCGATCCTGCGCTACGAACGCTTCCTTCTCGGGCGCGGCTTCACCCAGCCGGAGCTCGACGGCGTGGTGGCCCGCATCGAAGCCGAGCTCACCGCCGACCTCGTGGAGGTGCAGGCGGCGCCGTTCCCTTCCCCCGACAGCGGCCTGGACGGCGTCTACGCCGACCGCACGGCGGAGCCACCGATCCCGCCGCTCGTCCGGGACTGGGAGCGGAAGAAGGAACAAGCCTGATGCCGATGGCCACCTACATCGAGGCGATCCGCCTGGCCATGGCCGAGGAGATGGCCCGCGACCCGCGGGTGTTCATCCTCGGCCAGGACATCGGCGTCTACGGGGGGGCCTTCAAGGCGACCGAGGGGCTCCTCCCCCGCTTCGGGCCGGAGCGTGTGATCGATACGCCGATCAGCGAAACCGCCATCGTGGGGGCGGCGGTGGGTGCGGCCCTCATGGGCATGCGGCCGATCGCGGAGATGCAGTTCATCGACTTCATCTCCTGCGCGTTCGACGTGATCGTGAACTACGCGGCCAAGAGCCGGTATCGCTGGGGCGCCGGCGTCCCGCTGGTGATCCGTGGCCCGGCCGGGGGCGGCGTGCACGGCGGTCCGTTCCACAGCCAGAACCCCGAGGGCTACTTCATGAACGTGCCCGGCCTCAAGATCGTGAGCCCGTCGACGCCGTCCGACGCCAAGGGCCTCCTCACGGCGGCGATCCGCGACCCCGATCCCGTCATCTT
>Ga0075429_100001467_pt1 | contig 19387 bp, 11 predicted proteins | sample RhiMetdeltSRZDD3_FD_75295 | JGI IMG/M metagenome (GOLD analysis project Ga0075429, IMG submission 75295) | Populus rhizosphere microbial communities from Tennessee, USA - Rhizosphere MetaG P. deltoides SRZDD3 | ecosystem: Host-associated > Plants > Roots > Rhizosphere > Soil | place: USA... | reverse complement strand
AAGCACCACTAAACACTGGACAGGAAAAGATCATTCATTGATGGGATTATTGAGCGTTGACGGGGAGCTTTTTAAATTTCTTGGGGAACCTACAAGAGAGCTGAAGGCCATATTAGCTGACGGTGAATTGCAAGCCTATAATTGCCAGTTCACTGAAACAAAACCAGCGGGTGATTGGACAAGTGTCGACTATGATGACACCAGGTGGCAAACGGGCAAGGGAATGTTTGGAACTAAAGGAATTGAGCCACAATCGATATGGAGCAGCCGGGAAATATGGATAAGAAGAACATTCGATTTTAAACAAACAGCTATACATGAATTACTATTAAAAGCGAAGTATGATGACAATGTAGAGATATATCTCAATGGGGAAAAGATCTTTAATGCAGGATGTTGTTCAGCTAATAAAGAGATAGTACTTTCAAATACTATTCAACAAAAATTGCGCAATGGAAAAAATGTGCTGGCGATGTATTGTGAGAATACCGGGGGACAGGCTTACATTGATGCAGGATTATATGATCGTTTGCCAGCTAAGTGGATTGACCAGGCCTTTCAAAAAAAACTTGAGATGACTGCGACACAGACTAAATATGAATTCAATTGCGGGCCAGTTCTTCTTACAGTCGATTTCCTATCTCCATTGCTAATGAATGATCTTGATCTTTACTCACGTCCTGTTTCTTTCATTACTTTTAGTATTACATCAACCGACAACCGACAGCATAATGTCCAAATGTTTTTTAACAGCTCGCCTGATATTGCAAAAAATAAGCCCTCGCAAGATGTACGGGGAGATTTTTATAAGAAAGATGGAATTTCTTTTCAAAAAGTGGGCACTACGGATCAACCTATTTTAAAAAGAAAAGGTGACGACGTGAGGATCGATTGGGGTTACTCTTATCTAGCGCTACGTGATCAAACGGGTGTTCAATTTCCACACTATTTGCTTAGCGGTGGGCCTGTGCCTCCCGGCCTTCCGCCTGAAGAGCGTGAGTTTTTCAACCAGTTTAAACTTAAGATTGATTTTGGAAATGTGAGATCGGAAACTCTTCAGCGAACTATTTTACTAGGTTATGATGACCTGTATGCTATTCAATACTTTGGTCAGAACCTGCAGGCATGGTGGAAAAAGAATTTTTCCTCAAGTGAAGAGATGATAAAAAAATCGTTGGATGAATTTACATCAATAAAACAACGCTGCGATAATTTTGATAAACAGCTTTATGATGACGCAATAAAGGCAGGTGGGACGATCTATAGTAATCTTTGTGTATTAGCATACCGTCAATCATTAGCAGCTCATAAATTAGTCAGAGGGCCAAAAAATGAGATACTGTTCCCTCAAAAAGAAAATTTTAGTAATGGTTCTATCTGGACCGTTGATGTAACCTATCCATCGGCGCCATTAACATTGATATATAATCCAGCATTGTTGAAAGGGATGGTCGAACCTTTAATGGAATATAGCGAGAGTATCAGGTGGACAAAACCTTTTCCTGCACATGATCTTGGAACATATCCATTGGCGAACGGACAAACTTATCCCGAGGACATGCCTGTTGAAGAAGCAGGAAATATGATCATCCTTACGGCTGCGATCTGTAAAGCGGAAAACAAATATGACTTTGCAAAAAACCACTGGGATGTGTTGAGTAAGTGGGTTGAGTTCCTGGTGAATGATGGTTTTGACCCGGCCAATCAACTATGCACCGATGATTTTGCGGGGCATCTTGCACGAAATGTAAATCTTTCAATGAAAGCAATTGTTGGTATTGCGGCTTATGCACAAATGGCGAAAGGATTGAATAAACGCGGGGAAGCCGGGAAGTATCATAATATCGCGACTGATTATGCAGCACGCTGGATGAAAATGGCTGATGATGGCGATCATTATGCCCTTACATTTGATAAAAAAGGAACCTGGAGCCAGAAGTATAATTTGGTTTGGGATAAACTGCTCGGTTTAAATCTTTTTCCTCGATCCGTTTATGATAAAGAGATCAAATATTACCTGACAAAGCAAAATGAATTTGGATTACCTCTTGACAGCCGCAGAACATATACAAAAAATGATTGGATATTATGGACAGCAACCATGGCCAATGACCCAAAAGATTTTGAGGCCTTGATAAAACCTGTTTACAAATTCGCCACCGAAACGCCAACAAGAGTTCCCTTAAGCGATTGGCATGAAACTACCAACGGAAAACAAGTGGGTTTCCAGGCAAGAAGTGTAGTGGGTGGCTATTTTATAAAAATGCTGGAGAATAAATGGAGAAAATAAAAAATACAATGAAACAGACATCCATTTTGATTTTATTTTTTCTTTTTCTGAATACTTGTTTTGCACAGCAAAAAAAATGGACCGCTGACGAAGCAAATAATTGGTATGGCAAGCAAGGATGGTTAGTTGGCGCTGATTTTTTACCAAGCACTGCGATTAATCAACTTGAAATGTGGCAGGCAGAAACTTATGATTCCTCCACCATCGATAAAGAATTAAGCTGGGCTGCGAACATTGGCATGAATGTGATGAGAGTTTATTTGCACGATCTTGCATGGTACGCTGATGCTGATGGGTTTAAGAAACGTATTAATGGTTTCCTGTCTATTGCTGCCAAACATAAAATCAAAACTCTTTTTTGCTTTTTTGATGATTGCTGGAATCCGGACGCAAAAATCGGGATACAACCTGAGCCCAAAGCTGGCGTTCATAATAGTGGTTGGGTAAGAAGTCCGGGCAAATCAATTCATGATGATCTTTCGCAATGGAAATATCTTGAAGAGTATGTAAAAGATATTTTGACAACGTTTAAAAATGATGAGAGGATCCTGATGTGGGATCTTTACAACGAGCCAGCTAATAGTGGTTATGGAATGACCTCAATGCCTTTATTAAAAAAAGTTTTTGAATGGGCATGGTCAATCAGGCCATCGCAACCGCTAACCGTAGGAGTGTGGTTTATGGATTTTCCGGAGATTAATAAATATCAATTGGAAAACTCTGACGTCATCACTTATCACAACTATTCCGATACAAACTCGATGAAGAAGGCGATAGATAGTTTGCAAAAATTTGGTCGCCCGGTTATTTGTACTGAATATATGGCAAGAACAAATAACAGCCGGTTTGAAACTCATCTTCCGATCTTAAAAAGATATAATGTTGGAGCAATTAACTGGGGGTTAGTTAGTGGCAGAAGTAACACTATTTTTCCATGGGGGAGCAAGGAAGGCAGCCCTGAACCCAATACATGGTTTCATGATATTTTCAGAAAAGACGGAACAGCTTATGATATAAAAGAAGTTGAATTAATAAAAAAGTTAACCGGTGAGAAATGAAAAGGATATTTCTTCTCGTATTCATCTTTATTTCATTATGCAGCAGTGCACAATCTTATGTGCCAGAGATCAGCAACAACAAAATAAAGATCAAGCCTGTTATTCCTATCAAAGCATATAGTTTTAATCTGAAAGATGTAAAACTATTAAATAGCCCATTCAGGCATGCCATGCAGATGGATAGTGCTTACCTGCTGTTGATAAAGCCTGATAGATTGTTGTATCGTTTTCATAAACATGCGGGATTACCGGTGAAAGATTCAATATATGGTGGTTGGGAAAAAGATGGAATCTCGGGTCATACATTAGGTCATTATTTATCTGCCTGTGCAATGATGTATGCGAGTACCAGCAATAACCAGTTTAAGGAAAAAGTTGATTACATCGTTGATGAATTAAGGAAATGTCAATTGGCCAGAAAAACGGGGTACATTGGCGCGGTTCCCAATGAGGATACTGTTTTTGCACAGGTGAAACGTGGTGAGATACGTTCCGCGGGGTTTGATCTGAATGGAGCATGGGTACCCTGGTACACTTTGCATAAAGTACTCGCTGGCTTACTCGATGCTTATTTGTATTGTGATAACGATATGGCATTGACAATTGCTAAAGCAGCAGCTGACTGGACCGGTACTATTGTGAATGGGTTAACTGAAGAACAGAGACTGAAGATGCTGAATTGCGAACATGGAGGCATGAATGAAGTGCTGGCAAATATCTATGCGATTACAGGCGATGAAAAATATTTGGCATTGTCAAGAAAATTTCATGATGATTTTGTTTTGGGGAAATTAGCTCAACGTATCGATCCGATGCCCGGCAAACACAGTAATACGAATGTGCCAAAGGCAATAGGTTGTTCGCGTCGTTATGAGATTACCGGTGATGAAAGAGATAAAACCATTGCTTCATTCTTTTGGGAAACGATGGTAAAGCATCATACGTATGTTATTGGGGGAAACAGTAACTATGAATACTGCGGCCAGCAGGATTCGTTAAGTGATCGGTTAAGTGATGCAACGTGTGAAACTTGCAACACCTATAACATGCTCAAGCTGACAAGACATTTGTTTGCATGGCAACCTTCAGGAGAGTTGATGGATTATTATGAAAGAGCTTTGTATAATCATATTCTTGCTTCCCAAAATCCTGAGAATGGAATGATGACCTATTTTGTACCATTAAGAATGGGGACAAGAAAGCAATTCAGTGATTCGTTCAATACGTTTACTTGTTGCGTAGGAAGCGGGATCGAGAACCATTCGAAATATAGCGAGCAAATCTATAGTCACGGAGATCATGGCGAGTTGTTTGTAAACCTATTTGTCCCGTCGGTTGTTACTTGGAAAGAACAGGGATTAATTCTCAAACAAGAAACAAATTTTCCAGAGGCAAATAACTCATCATTTACCTATTTGAGTGACGTGTCTAAAACTTTTACTCTCTTAATAAGAAAACCATTTTGGTCAATCGGGCGAACGAGATTTTTTATGAATGGAAGAGAGAACCAGAATATTAAATCATTTGATAACAATTTTGAGTTTGACAGGATAGATGGTTATATCCCAATTCGTGTAACCATGAAGAAAAATGATAAACTGGAAATAAAGTTCACCATGGGTCTTTATGCGGAAGCGATGCCCGATAATCCGAATCGGATCGCTTTTAAGTATGGCCCGATAGTACTTGCCGGCCAATTAGGAAAAAATATGCCTGATCCTGTTTATGGAACTCCGGTATTACTTACTGATAATAAAAATGTGAACGATTGGATAAAACCAGCGGCGCTGCCTTTGCAATTTGAAATGAAAGGCGTAGGAAAACCATTTGATGTCACATTCGTTCCTTTTTATAAAATGTATGATCAGTATTATAGTGTGTACTGGGATTATTTTACAAATGCAGACTGGGCAGCGAGACAGGCAGAATATGAAGCAGAAAAGAAAAAACAAAAAGAAATTGAAGAGAAGACAATTGATAATTTCAGGATAGGGGAGATGCAACCTGAAAGGGACCATAATTTAAAAGCAAGTGAAAGAAGTTATGTAAGTGATGCTTTTGGAAGAAGGGGCAGAGAAGCACGAAGAGATCATTATTTTTCTTTTGAAATGAGAACGAATAAAGTCAGTAATTGTAATTTATTATTGACTTATATTGGCGACGACAAAGATCGAAAATTTGATATTTTGATTGAAGGTGTTAAACTTGCAACAGAAGATTGGAAAGGTGGAAAGACAGGAAAGTTTTATGATGTCGAGTATAAAATTCCTGAAGAGTTATTGAAGGGTAAAGAAAAGATCACTGTAAAGATCGAAGCGAATCAAGGGAAAACGGCGGGAAGAGTGTTTGGCGCAAGAACCGTTAACCCCCTGGCCCCCTAAAGGGGAGACTTAGGTAGAAGGGTCAATCAGCTTAACGAAAGGTCTCAATAAAGTTTCAGGAACAAACGTCACAAAGCAAAACATTTAATAACTAAAAAAATATACTTCCCTTTTAGGGGTTAGGGGTATGAACGTAACAATTATTGGAGCTGGAGTCATTGGATTGAACTGCGCATACTATTTACAAAAAGCCGGACATAGAGTAACCGTTATTGACAGAGGTAATATTACTGATGGATGTTCATTTGGTAATATGGGTTATGTGTCGCCATCGCATTTTATTCCACTGGCTACGCCGGGTATTATAGCGAAAGGGGTTAAGTGGATGATGAGTTCCTCATCGCCCTTTTATATTAAGCCGCGATTGAATTTGGATTTAATGAGATGGGGAATGACCTTTTGGAAAAGCGCTACTGCAAAAAAAGTGGGCGAGAATGCTCCGCACATGAATAACCTGTTGCAATTGACGCGGCATTTAATGAATGATATTAAAAATGAATTGACTGAGCCTTTTGATATGACTGAAAAGGGTTGTTGGATGCTCTGGAAAAATGAGAAGACAGGTGAGCATGAAAAGCATTTGGCAGACCAGGCAAATAATTTTGGATTGAAGACTATTATGTGTACGCCACAACAGGTGCAGGAATATGAAACGAATGTTGAAGTGAATGTTGCAGGTGGTGTTCTTTATCTTGACGATTGTCATGTGAATCCCGGTAAGTTCATGCATTCGCTTTATTCCTATTTAAGAAATAAAGGAGTGCAATTTTGGTTGAATTCCGAAGTAAAAAATTTTGAAACAACCAATGGAAAAATAGCTGCTGTGATAACCAATAAAACAAAGCTTGATTGCGAGGAATTGGTGCTGGCAAATGGTTCATGGCTGCAAGCCGTTTCTAGAATGCTTGGCATCTATACGCCCATGCAACCCGGTAAAGGTTATAGCATAGTCTATGAAGGTTTGCAGAACAATCTTCAATATCCATCAATACTGGTTGACGACAGAACTGCCACAACACCGATCAATGGATGGTTGCGTATTGGCGGCACAATGGAATTAAGTGGTCACAGTGATAATATTTTACCAAGGAGGGTGATAGCGATCTATAATGCATTTAAAAAATATTATCCGGCAATGAACTTACCACAACCTGATATCAATAAAGCATGGTTTGGTTACCGACCAGTTAGTCCTGATGGTATGCCTTATATTGGACGGCATAAGAAATTCAGTAATCTCTCTTATGCCGGGGGTCATGCAATGTTGGGAGTGACGGCGGCAGCGGGAACCGGTAAAATAATAGAGGAAGTGGTATCGGGTAAAAAGCCAACTATCGAACTTTTTGCATTTGATCCTGCAAGGTTTTCTTAAATCTTATCCATTGGCATAAACTATTATAAAATAAAGACAGGGACTTCTTATTTTTACATGTACTTCGAAGCTTCCATCAAACTAAAAATCATTTCAAATTAATTAGCGAAGAAGTGCGACCGATATGGATTGTATAGCTACACGAATACCTTATCGCCAAACCAACCACTTCAGTAAAACTGTTTTGGATTATATTGATCAGTCATCAGCATTGAAGCCATTCTTTGCGTATCCGCCATCACTCCAGGGAATAAAGAAAGCAATTGAAGACAGAAAGCAATTTAACTACAATCGTAAAGTGTTGGTGCAGGAATTGAATAAACAGTATGCTGAAATTGAGTTATCTGAAAAGACAAAGAACAATATCCAGGCATTGGCATCGGAAAATACATTCACATTCACGACGGCACATCAAAATAATATTTTTACCGGGCCGCTTTATTTTATTTATAAAATCCTTCACACAATAAAGCTGGCAGAATATTGCAGAACCAATTTACCTGGTTACAATTTTGTTCCTGTTTTTTATATAGGTACTGAAGATGCTGATCTTGATGAACTGAATCATATTTATGTTGATGGGCAAAAGCTGGTTTGGAATACTAAACAAACGGGGGCTGTAGGAAGAATGAAGGTTGACAAAGAACTGATCAAACTGATCGGTTTGATGGAAGGTCAGCTTTCAGTATTGCCCTTCGGAAATGAGATCGTGGACTTGATAAAGGAATGTTATAAAGTGGGGGATACGATCCAATCTTCCACGTTGAAAATTGTAAATGCACTGTTTGGGGAGTATGGGTTGGTTGTACTGCTTCCAGATAATCCGCACTTAAAACGGCAGATGATCCCGATATTTAAAGACGACCTGCTGCATCAAACTGCTTCGGATGTTGTAGAAAGGACGGCCATGAAACTTAGTGATGCAGGGTATAAGGTTCAGGCAAATCCGAGAGAGATAAATTTGTTTTATTTGAAGGATGATAGCAGAGAAAGGATTGCAAGTCTAAGTACCCAGTACTCAGTACTCAGTACTAAGATCAGATTCTCAAAAGAGGAGATGCTTGCCGAATTAGAAGAGCATCCTGAGCGGTTTAGTCCAAATGTTATTCTTCGTGGACTTTACCAGGAGACGATCCTGCCAAATCTTGCCTTTGTCGGAGGAGGCGGAGAAACAGCATATTGGTTGCAGTTAAAAGATCTCTTTAATCATTACAAGGTGCCGTTCCCAATGCTGGTATTGCGAAATTCTTTCTTAATTGCTGAAAAGAAATGGCAGGAGAAAATAGCAAGGCTTGGCTTTACTATTGAAGATTTCTTTTTGTCGCAGGAAGAATTAATGAATCGTGTTGTAATGAATGAAAGCAAGAATGAAGTGAAACTGAATGGTTCGTTGACAGAATTAGAAAAAATGTATGAGAGTTTTAAAAAGCAAGCTACGGCCGTTGATAGCACACTGGAAAAACATGTGGAAGCTTTAAAGCTAAGAACTGTTCACCGTTTGCAGGAGTTAGAAAAGAAAATGTTGAGAGCCGAGAAAAGAAAATTTACTGACCAACAACGACAGATCAACAGTATCAAAGAACATGTATTTCCCGGAAACGGTTTGCAGGAAAGACATGAGAACATCGGTTATTATTATGCAAAATGGGGGAGAGACTTCATTCATAAGTTGTACGAATATTCATTGAATCTTGAACAGGAATTTGTTATTCTGCATGAGAAGTAGTCTTATTAATACTCATTTTAAAAACAGTACTGCTCCCATCATCATTATCAGCGACAAGAACAAGATGGATGACGTAATCTGTTTCATCAATGATAGCTGCTGATTCAATCTTTTGTCCCTTAAAACGGGCATCAATATATTCAAGATCGACAGTCCTGTTATGGCTAATGGTTTTGGCGTTTAATTTGGTTGAAGCATTATTGATTATCCATAGATAACTTTTGCCAATGGCACCATCATCATAACTGTTTTTTGTATCTTCTGTAGACACTGTCATGATCAGTTTATCACTTTCTTTTGCATAACATAAGCCAGAAATTCCTTTGAACTGAGATGTATCATTGCGATTCATATTGAAGGTAGCCACACTGATCTGCAGATTACTATCAGCTTGCCAAAATTGGTCATTAGTTATAATAAAATGGTTGTGAGGATAACCTTTATTACCCCTGTTTACAAGAAGTAGTTTCCCGGCTACAAAACAGGCGCCTTCAACATTTATTTGTTCAATGCCCAGCCTTTTTGCTTTTACATAGAATGGTTCAAGATTGATGCTGTCATTATCTTTTGTTGTCAAATTAAGTCTCCACCCTAAATTCCTATAAGGCGATAAAGAGCCTGAACCGAATAGAAATAAATTATCAGCATTCAATGCGGATGCTTCAAGGTCAGGTTTGATATCTTTTGGAATTCGATTTTCGGGATAAGAAAGAAGCGGGATAGAATCAACAATATTCAGGCTTGTATCGAGAACAAGGATTTTTGTTGCATCATCGCCCATCAGGTATAGTTTTCCATTATAATATTCAATAGCCGATGCGGAAGGATAATCAAGCTTTTTTATTTGGACATTGGACATATTGCTTTCATTGCTACATGAAAAAAGTAGAAAGGGAATAAAAATATAACAATAGAGTGTATCAAATTTCCTCATAATCCATTTTAATCTTACTAATCGTGGTTCTAATCAAATTTATTTTCCCACCCCGCTTTTTTCATCTTCTCCACTTTTTTGATCACATCAGTATTGAGGGAGTTTTTAAAAGTAGTTACTTTCTTAGAAACCCCGGCATCAAATGTACCGATGATCTCTGCTGCAAGAATCCCTGCATTCTTTGCGGCATTTAATGCCACGGTAGCCACGGGCACGCCATTTGGCATTTGTAAAATCGAAAGAACAGAATCCCATCCATCAATGCTGTTGGATGATTTGATGGGAACACCGATGACAGGTAATGAAGTAATGGAAGCAACCATACCTGGCAAATGCGCAGCGCCACCCGCCCCGGCGATAATTACTTTTAATCCTCTTGTCTTTGCCTTTTTTGCATATTCCACCATTCGGAATGGAGTACGATGTGCGGATACAACGGTTACTTCATGAGCAATTCCAAATTCTTTAAGGATATCTGATGCAGCTTGCATAATGGTGAGATCGCTATCGCTGCCCATAATGATGCCTACAAGTAGTTTCATGAAGCAAAGAAAGGGAAAAATTATTTCACGCAAAGACGCTAAGTTTGATGAAATAAAGACGCAAAGAAGTTACTATTATAGAAATCTCTTAGCGCCTTTGCGAATCCTTTGCGCCTTTGCGTGAAGATTTATTTTACCAAATCTCCCTTAAGTCGCAATAATTCTGTTTCAGCAAGTTTTGTATTGTATCGGGCAGCAATTAAACGATTATAAGCATCTTCTAAACTTTTCTGCGCTTCTCTTAATTGGAGATAAGTTGCCTGCCCAAGACGATAGGTTTCAAGAATGATCGAGACATTTTCTTTTGCAAGCAAAATATTTGCTTCCTCTAATTCCAATGCATCCTTTTGCAATTCGTAATCTTTGAACGCCGTTATCACACCAAGATTTACTAATGATTTTTGGTTGTCAAAGATCAATTGCTGGTATTGAACATTTAATTCTGCCTGACGGATGAGACGTTGTGTATTCCGGTTATTAAGTATCGGAATAGTGGCAGTAAATCCATAATTATAGCCGCGGTTGCGGTTAAAGATCGGAAGTGCAGGATTTAATGCAATATCATTATTTGTCCGGTTAAGATTATATGCCGAATTGAAAGATACGATTGGAAAACGTTCTGCTTTTCTTTCTTTCACAGTGTAGTTTGCAATATCAACGCTCTTTCTCAGCAACTGCAAGGTTGTATTGGTGTTCTCAATATTATTTTGAATTTCTCCCAGCACAAGCTGTGTATTGATGGGAATTGAATCAACAACTTCATAAGCACTGTTAGGAGCTACATTCATTGTTTGGTTCAGTGTTTCTTTTAATTGCTGTATCAATGTCAGTTGGCGAAGCTGCGCAGCTTTTTGTGCATTCAGGTCAACTTTACTTTGTAATACATCGGGCTTTGCCCCAACCCCAATATCTAATTTACGTTGCGAAAGATCAACCCTTGTCTGGCTAATGCTCATCGTTTCTTCAACTGCTTTTAATTGTTGCTTCTGCCTTACAATATCATAATAAGTATTTATTACGATAGCGACAGTGTTTATCACCTGGTCTTTAATTCCTAATTCACCAAGGCGAATAAGCTCTTCTGCTCTATCCCTTGTTACAAACATTTTTCCACCGTCAAACAATGTCCAGTTCATGGTAAGAGTACCGACAAGATTATTTGTTTTTACATCTCCTTCACGTTTAGTGCCGTTTGCAAAATCCTGTTTTTGATTGTTCTTATTCCATGTGGCACCTACATTGCCATTTAAGCGGGGAAGAAAAACTGCATTACGATATGAATAATCCAGGGCGGCTACTGCAGAATCATTCCGAGATAAAATGATATCGTAATTGTATTGAAGCGCTGTTGCTATTGCTTCTTCAAGCGTCAACAGTTTTTGTGCCTTCAATGAATTTGTCAACAATAATAAAGCTGAACAAAAAACAGAAACACAAATAAATCGTCGTCCAGAAATTCTTCTGGATTTCGCTTCGCTCAACAACATAAGTTTATTTGAATTCATTGGCTGATGAAATAAAATTAATCATGAGCTTCCTTAAAATCCGCAATGGCTATTTCGGTATCGAGATTGCTGGCTTTCTTTTTTGAAGAAAGATATGAGTATAGTGCAGGCACTACATATAAAGTAAGCACAAGGGCAAATAACATACCACCGACAATAACAATACCCAATGGCACACGGCTTTTGCCTGCAGAACCAAATGCTAGTGCGATCGGTAGTGCGCCCAAGGTAGTGGCAAGTGTTGTCATAAGTATTGGGCGCAACCGGGAAACGGCTGCATCAATAGCGGCAGAAATTTTTTTCTCACCTCGGCGACGTTTCTGATTGGCGAATTCCACGATCAAAATCCCATTCTTTGTTACAAGACCGATAAGCATGATGCCACCGATCTGTGAAAAGATATTTATAGTTTGCCCGAATAGCCATAGGCTTAGAACAGCACCGGCCAATCCCAAGAACACGGTGATCATTATAATTATTGGATCGATAAAACTTTCGAACTGTGCAGCAAGAACTAAAAAGATAAGCACTAATGCCAGTATAAATGCAAATGAAGTATTAGAGGAGCTTTCTGCAAAATCTCTTGAGGCACCTGCAAGTGATGTTTCAAATGATTCATCCAAAATTTTATCCGCAATCTTTTCCATCTCGGCAATTCCATCACCAATCGTTTTGCCGGGAGCAAGCCCTGCCTGTACAGTTGCGCTTTTAAAACGATTGAAATGGTAGATCTGCGGCGGATTTGCCATTTCCTCCATCTTCACTACGTTATCAAGTTGTATCAGATCGCCACGGCTATTACGAACAAAAAATCCTTTAAGGTCTAGTGGATCATCCCTGTCGCTTCTATCGACCTGGGCTATAACCTGGTATTGTTTTCCATTCATGATAAAATAACCAAAGCGACGTCCGCTAAGAGCCAGTTGCAGCGTAGTAGAAATATCTTGAACTGAAACTCCAAGTTCATTTGCTTTCAACCTGTCAATTGTTATTTGTAATTCCGGTTGATTGAATTTTAAATTTATATCCGGGTTCAAAAAAGTTGGATTCTTGCGTACCTCTTCCATGAACAACGGAATTTTTTCTTTCAGTTTTTCGAAATTCAGATTTTGAAGTACAAATTGTACAGGGTTGGCGCCGCGACCACCAAGACCAACAGAAATTGTTTGCTCTTGTGTAGCAAATACCCTTAGGTTATTATATCGACGGAACATTCGATTCATTTGCTGGGCAATCTGATCCTGCGATCTTTTCCTTTCAGATGCATTCACCAAACCCATACTTACAAACGCTGCATTACTTCCGCCGGCACCACTAAAGCCGGGAGCAAATGTAAGCACCACATTTTTTTCAGGAATTGAATCGAGCAGTTGTTGTGTTATTTCATATGAAACTCTATCAGTAAAATCAAAGTCTGCACCTTCAGGGCCTGTAATACTTGTACGTACACGGTTACGATCTTCCATTGGCGCTAGCTCAGATGGCAAACCCTTTCCAATAAAATATATAATCCCCAAACAAGCAAGTATGATCACGAATGCAAACCAGCGAAGACGCATAAATGCTTGCAAAGATGATCTGTATAAATTTTCAAGACCAGTGAAAAATGGTTCTGTCTTTTTGTAAAACCAGGAATGTTTGTGCGGATTCTTTTTCGCCATGTAGATATTCAATACGGGGGTAAGCGACAATGAAACAAATGCAGAGATCAATACAGCGCCAGCTAATACAATACCAAATTCACGGAATAACCTTCCAACAAATCCTTCTAAAAAAATGATCGGAAGAAATACTATGGCAAGTGTTATTGATGTAGCGATTACAGCGAAATAAATTTCTTTTGATCCTTCAAGGGCAGCTTTATGCTTATTCATTCCCTGCTCCATTTTCTTAAAAATATTTTCAGTTACAACAATACCATCATCCACCACAAGCCCGGTAGCAAGTACAATAGCAAGCAGCGTAAGTACATTGATGGAAAATCCCATCAGGTACATGATAAAGAATGCACCGATGAGTGAAACTGGAATATCTATCAGCGGACGAAGAGCCAGTGTCCATTCACGGAAGAAAAGAAAAATGATAGTAACCACTAATAAAATTGCAATCACAAGAGTTTCTTTTACCTCCTTAAGGGCATTTCGAACAAAAGTGGTACGATCATAACCAACCTCGAAAATGATATCGGGGGGCATATCTTTTTTGATCTCTTTAATTCTTTTATAAACCTCATCTGCGATCTCGATTTGGTTGGCGCCCGGTTGTGCCACAACACCGAGATTTACAGAGGGTACATTATTTTTTCTTGAAATAGATTCTTCTGTATCCGGGCCAAGCTCGGCATATCCCACATCTTTAAAACGAACAACGCCATTGTTATCTTCGCGCAGAATAAGATCATTAAATTCAGTTTCAGTAGTTAGCTTACCAAATGTTTTTACAATAAGCTGCGTTGTATTGCCACGAATTTTCCCTCCGGGCAATTCAACATTTTCTTTATCCATTGAAACACGAATATCATTTATGGTAAGCTTGTATGCAGAAAGCTTTGCGGGATCGATCCAAAGTCTCATTGAGTATCTTTTGCCAAAAACGCTTACACCACTTACACCAGAAATTGTTTGTAATCTTTCTTGTACAACGCTCTCTGCATAGTCTGTCAGCTCAAGTAATCCTTTGCTTTGGCTTTGAATCTGCAAAAACAAAATCGGGTCAGAATCGGAGTCGGCCTTGCTTACAGTCGGAGGAGCATCAATATCCTGCGGCAGGTTACCAAGTGCCTGGGAAACTTTGTCCCGAACATCATTCGCGGCTCTTTCAAGATCCACATTCAGTTCAAATTCAACAGTAATATTGCTACTACCGGTTGAACTGCTTGAAGTGATGTTTTTTACTCCTGGCACACCATTGACAGACTTTTCAAGCGGCTCAGTTATTTGTTGTTCAATAATGTCAGAATTGGCGCCAACATATGACGTACGTACGTTTACAACTGCCGGGTCTATGGCAGGATACTCACGAATGCCCAAATACTTGTAACCAATACCTCCGAAAATGATGATCACTATAGAGCAAACAATTGCCAGTACCGGTCGTCTTAAACTTAATTCTGAAAGGTTCATAACCCTAAATGGGATTTAATTTTTTTATAATCTCCTCCGGAGCAACTCACTGAACAACCTTCTTCAACTTTACATCAGCGCCTGGTCTTAGAAACAAAAGTCCCGTTGTAATAACGGTATCGCCAACATTCAAACCAGTCAGTACTTGTACATTCGAACTATCTCTTACACCTGTTGTGATATCTGCAGGTATTGATTTTCCGCCTTTATATAAATACACTAATTTTTTTCTTCCCAGTGGTTGGACAACAATTGTTGGGATCAAAATAGCATCTTCATTCCTGCCTAGTATTATTCTTACTTTAGCAAATACACCAGGTATTAAAGCCGGATCAGAATTTTTAACCAAAGCTCGTATCGCAAGACTTCTTGTATTCTCATCCATTTTGACTTCTGCTGCCATAATATTTGCAGTAAAAGTTTTATTAGAACCGTCAACGGTGAAATTGATCGGCTGTCCATTTTTTAATTGTGAACCATATTTTTCGGGGACATTGAACTGGATCTTTAATTGACTAACCTGGCTGATCGTAGTGACAATGGTTGCCGGAGTAACAAAAGCCCCCTGGCTTATATTTTTCAATCCTAATTTACCGCTGAATGGTGCCCTTACCTCAGTTTTGCGTACAGCTTCTCTTACAATATCCATATCTGCTTTCAAATTACTTACCTGCAAAAGACTTAGGTCATATTCCTGCTGACTGATGCCCTGGATCTTTAAAAGCTGTTCCTGCCTGTCTTCAGTTTGTTCCGCAATTTTTAATTGTACTTCCAGTTTTCTTAGTTGTGCCTGCAGGTCACCATCATATAATTTGGCGAGCAATGCACCTTTTCCTACAAATGTTCCTTCTCTCACATTCAATCGTACCACACGACCCGAAACTTCGGGATGAATTTCGGTCGTTTCATTTGCCAATATTGTTCCCGGAATCTCAATATCAGCGCTAAGCGACTGGGTGGAAACAATTAATGCATCTGCGGTTATTACCTGTGCCTGCTGTTGACCCCCGCCGGTTGGGGCATCCGTTTTCTTTTTCGCGCCACAAGAAATAATAACTGAGCCTATTATCACTAAAACTATTGCAAAAACTAATTTGAGATTGTTCACGATTTGTGCAGTTGTTATTAAAGCTTAAAAATAAGTACTTATTAGCGTTTGAATTCTAAAATTTGACGCTGCAAACTTATAAATCCTTTGGTAGCCAAAAAATTAATTATCTGCCTGTTATGCGTGGTTTATTCACTGGATAGTAGGGTGAGTTCAAACTCTTGGAAACAATGTATGTTTCACTTTGTTCGATTTATGCAAAAGGTCCTGCTTTTCCTTGCTCATAATGGTTACATGTCCCATTTTTCTTCCGGGCTTGGTTTGTTTTTTCCCATAAATATGAACAAAGGCGTTATCGATCTTCATCACATCTTCGAGACCTTCATATTTTACATTTCCGTCACAGCTTTGAGCTCCAATTATGTTTACCATGATCGAAGGTAGAATAGCATCGGTATTTCCCAAAGGATACCCAAGCATTAATCTCCAAAGCATATCAAACTGGCTGCTGTAATGCGCTTCGATGGTATGATGCCCGCTGTTATGAACCCGTGGTGCTGTTTCATTTACAAATACATCGCCATTTTTATCAACAAACATTTCTACAGCAAAAATACCGGGAGATTTAAAATTGCGAACAACAGTAGAGGCGATCGCTTCTACTTTATAAAGAGTTTGTAGCCCTAATTCAGCAGGGCAAAGCTGATAATCGAGTAAATTAAGATCAGGATCAAAAAGCATTTCAACAGGAGGATAAAGAGCAGTTTCTCCTTTTTCATTAATAGCAACCATTTGTGCTATCTCCTTATCGATCGGTATCAGTTTCTCCAAAACACTTGGTGCATTAAATGCTTTGCCAAGATCTTCCTTATTTTTTAAGATTTGAACCCCACGGCCATCATATCCTCCTTCGCCGAGTTTGTGAACGGCCGGTAAAAAACCGACATGATTTTCTATTTCAGCCAGGCTATTGGTTAACACAAAATCAGCAGTGGGAATGGAGTGCTGGTGATAATATTGTTTCTGTAGAATCTTATTCTTAATAATCTTAAGCACTGATGGCTTCGGAAAAATTTTTACGCCTTCAGCTTGAAGTTTTTCTAACGCCTCAACATTTACATTTTCAATTTCTATTGTGATGCCATCAAGTCCTTTTCCGAAATTATATACTGCCTCAAAATCTTTTATATCACCCTTTGTAAAATGATGACAGAGATGAGCGGCCGGGCATTCTTCGTCATTCTCCATTAAAAAAGTTTCAACAGGATAATTTGCAGCAGCCTGCAGAAGCATTCTTCCTAATTGGCCACCACCGAGGATACCGATTTTACGCATGCCGCAAAGATAACCTGAACTATGGTTTGGCTTAAGAGTTGTACAAAAAATTAAAATAGCTGTTTTGAACAAGTTGCAAACATCAAAAGATCTTGATCTTTTATTGGATGATATTGAAGACAGACCAATTGTAATGCTTGGCGAAGCATCACATGGCACACATGAATTTTATACATGGCGTACCGCAATATCAAAAAGATTGATTGAAGAAAAAGGATTCAATTTTATTGCTGTTGAGGGTGATTGGCCTGACTGTTATAAGATCAATCGTTATGTAAAAGGCTACAAAGATGCGGGCGACAATATTCGCGAAGTATTAATGAACTTCAATCGTTGGCCTACTTGGATGTGGGCTAATTGGGAAGTGGCTGCTCTTGCCGAATGGCTTCGCAATTACAACAAAAAATTATCAGCTGATAAAAAGATCGGTTTTTATGGATTAGATGTGTATAGTCTTTGGGATTCAATGTATGAAATGGTTAACTACCTTGACAAGGAAGACCCTCAGGCTTCGGCGACTGTGAAAAGGGCCATAAAATGTTTTGAGCCGTATCGGCATAATGAGCAGCTCTATGCACGATATTCTTTGACTGAACATTCATGCAGGGATAAAGTGCTTGATTTATTAAAAGAGATAAGGATGAAAGCACAGTTTTTGGATGGCGACCGGGAAGCCGGATTTAATACTGAGCAAAACGCACTGATAGCTGCAAATGCAGAAAAATATTATACAAGCATGATGAGCTTTGATAATGAAAGCTGGAACGTTCGCGACAGGCACATGATGCAAACACTGGATCGCCTGATGAAATTTCATGGGAACGAGGCTAAGGGAATTGTATGGGAGCATAATACTCATATTGGCGATGCAAGAGCTACAAATATGAAAAGACAAGGTATGATAAATATTGGTCAGCTTGCCCGTGAAGAATATGGCGATTACAAAATTTATCTCGTGGGGTTTGCCAGTTATAAAGGAACTGTAATTGCTGGAAATGAGTGGGGGGCACCGATGGAGGAGGTAGAAGTGCCTGCCGCCAGACCTGGAAGCATTGAGGATATTTTACATAAAGAAAATGGAAGTGACCGTTACATATTATTTTCAGAACAAATTCCTGAAAAGATCTACGAAACAGAAATTCATCATCGTGCCATTGGAGTAGTTTATAATGCCGCAAACGAGAGATTAGGTAATTATGTCCCTTCCGTTTTGTCAAGGCGATATGATGCTTTTATCTTTTTGGATGAGACAACTGCTTTGCATCCTCTTCATATGCATCCCTATCACGAAAAAACTCCTGAAACTTATCCATTTGGCTTTTAATAGTTCTGTTGCGTCATTTTTTCTAATTTTGTTTCATGCTTCCCGATTATCCTCATAAATTATTTCCTGACAAACGCAATCACTTCGAGCTGCTGATGGAGACACTGGCCATGCAAGCCAGCCCAGCTCAATAGATTTGTTGTCGTATCCCGATTAAATCGTGACGACGCAACAGTTGACGATAAGAATTTCTATTGATGACCACAAAAAATCAATCATGGGTACTAAAGCAGCTACAGATAAAAAACAAAATGTTCAAACTGATTTTCTTCCATTGCAGGGAACAGACTATGTAGAATTCTATGTTGGCAATGCAAAACAGGCAGCACATTATTATATGAGTGCCTTTGGTTTCCAGGCACTGGCCTATGCCGGGCCGGAAACGGGAGTAAAAGACAGAGCAAGCTATGCAGTGCGGCAAAATAAATTGACTCTTGTATTGACGACCCCGATAAGACCTGATAACGAGATCGCCGATCATATTTACAAACACGGTGATGGAGTAAAAGCATTGGCATTACTGGTGGAGGATGCAACGAATGCATGGAGAGAAACGACGGAACGTGGTGCAAAATCTTATATGCCGCCGCAACACACAAAAGATACAGACGGTGAAGTTGTGATTAGTGGCATTAATACTTATGGCGATACCGTTCATTTATTCATCGAAAGAAAAAACTATAAAGGCATTTTTATGCCGGGCTATCGAGAATGGAGCAATCCTTATTTTAAACCCGCGGATACGGGTTT
>Ga0075429_100001466_pt1 | contig 19392 bp, 18 predicted proteins | sample RhiMetdeltSRZDD3_FD_75295 | JGI IMG/M metagenome (GOLD analysis project Ga0075429, IMG submission 75295) | Populus rhizosphere microbial communities from Tennessee, USA - Rhizosphere MetaG P. deltoides SRZDD3 | ecosystem: Host-associated > Plants > Roots > Rhizosphere > Soil | place: USA... | reverse complement strand
CGCGGCAGCGGCAGCGAGAACTCGATGTTGCGGAATCGGGTCGTCTCCTGCGCATGGCGGCGCGCCGATTGGCCGAACGAGCCCTGGCGCATGCGGTCGGCGACGAGGCGATCGAGGTCGAGGTCCGCGTACGTGATCTGCGGCTCGCTCGCAAAGCGCCGCGACTCGGCGAGCAGCGTGCCGTTCTCGTACACCATCGCGTGCCCGTCCCAGGCGAGGTCGGTGGTGGATTCGCCGGCGCCTGCAGCGCTGTACAGGTACGCGGCAATGCAGCGCGCCGACTGGTTCGACGCAAGCTCGCGCCGGTACTGGTGCTTCGCCACGACCACGTTCGAGGCCGACAGGTTGGCGATCAGCGTCGCGCCGGCCAGTGCCGCGAACGAGGAGGGTGGCGCCGGCACCCACAAGTCTTCGCAGATCTCGGCGAACAGGGCGAGCTTCGGCTGCTCGACGTGGCGAAACAGCAGGTCGGTGCCGAAAGGCGCCTTCTGTCCGCCGAGCACCACGTCGTCCCGGATCGCGATGTCGCCGCGCGTGAATTGGCGCAGCTCGTAGAACTCGCGGTAGTTGGGCAGATAGGTCTTCGGCGTCACGCCGAGCAGCCTGCCGCGACAGATCAGCGCCGCGCAGTTGTAGAGCAGCCCGTCGAGCAGCACCGGAACGCCGACGAACGCGGCGAGCGGAACATTCCGGGTCCGCTCCAGCAGCAGGCCGAATTCGCGCTCGACGCCCTCGAGCAGCGCCTGCTGATGAAACAGGTCCTCGCAGCTGTAGGCGGAGAGGCCGAGTTCCGGAAAGACGCAGACCAGCGCTTTCTGTTTCGCCGCGGCGCGCATCAGCGCGACGATCCCCGCAGCGTTCGCCGCCGGATCGCCGATCCGCACGCTGGGCGTCGCCACGGCCACGCGCACGAAGCCATGGCGGTAGAGGTCGAAAAAATCGCTCCGAGAGGCCATTCCGGGTGTATTTTAGCGCACCCGCTATATGGTATCCTGCGCCATATGGCAATCCGCTATAGGGAGCGGGTGTGGCTCGCCGACGGCGTCACCCTAGAGGCGTTCGTGGCGCCCGATCGCAGCTACCGCCTTGCCTTGCTGCGCCGAGGGACGCCGCGAGTCGAATTCTGGAACGAGGGCGCCGGCCATCGCAGGCGAGTCGGCGAACGCACGAGCGCCTACGAATTCCGCTCGATCGAGCAGCTGCGCTACGACTTCGAACGCGATGCCGAAGACGCTCTCGGTCGGGATTAGCGCGCTGCCGGACGCGCTCGACCGTTTCGAGGCGGCCTGGCATCTTGCGACCGGGCGTGGCACGCCGCCGAAGCTCGAGCGGCTGGGGTTTGCCGACCTGCCGTTACTGCTGAAAACGCTCAGCCCGGCGCGCTGGCAGCTGCTGGCGCGGCTGCGGAAGGAAGGACCGATGTCGGTGCGCGCGCTGGCGAAGCACCTGGGGCGCGACTACAAGAACGTCCACACGGACGTTGCGCAGCTCGTCGAGCTCGGCCTGATCGAGAAGACCGCTGACGCGCGCGTGCGCGTCGGCTGGGACGCCATCCGGGCTGAACTGAGGCTTTAGCTGGCTCAGAACAAGCGAATCGTGAAGGTCACGAAGAAATAGGCGACGAAGGCAAGAACGCCGCCGCCCGCAGTCCATGCCAAACCGATGCCGATGCGCTTGCGGGCGAAGGCGCGTACGGCCATGACGACGCAAAACGCAGCGAGTATCCCGGCGAAAATTGCGATCGCAGTGTCGTCGCTGATCGAAAAGGCGCTCGACATGGTTTTCGTCCTGTCCCTAGCGTGGCGCGAACACGAGGAAGTACTGGTACGGCAGCAAATCGGGCTGCTCAACGAGCTTGTATCCCGCGCGCTCCATCTCGGCTCTCACCTGGTCAGGCGGGATCCGGTGCTTCACCGGCGGTCCGGTCGGCGAATCGAGCCGGAAATCGATGATCGCGACCCGCCCGCCGCTCCTGAGCGCCAACTTGAGGCGCTCGAAATAGCGGCTGCGCTGCGGAATATGGTGGTAGGTATCGACGACGAGCGCGAGATCGACCGGCGCCGGCAAGTTCGGGCCCTGCTCGCCCGCGACATGCGAGGTCAGGTTAGGCAGTCGCTCGCGGGCAGCCCGATCAGTAAGGAAGCGCACCATGTCCGGCTCGACGTCGCCGCCATACACGTGCCCGCGCGGGACCGCACGCGCCAGGCGCACCGCGAAGTATCCGGTCCCTGAGCCGATGTCGGCGACGACGGCGTCGGGCGCGAGCTTGAGCGCGGCGATGACCTCGGCGGGCTTCTGCCATGCGTCGCGAGCCGGATCGTCGAACACCTTCGACCATTTTTCCGCGTCGTCGAAACGGCGATGCATGTGCTGCTCGCCGTGCTGCGCCGGTAGCGGGGCGGACGCAAGCAGCGCAAGCGCCGCGAGCAGAGCGCGCACTACAGCCATCCTGCCTTCCTGAACTTCCAGTAAAGCCCCATGTCGAGCAGGACCATCACCCAGATGGCGAACGGATAGCCGAATTCCCACTTCAGCTCGGGCATGTGCTCGAAATTCATTCCGTACACGCCCGCGATCATGGTCGGCACCGCGACCAGCGCAGCATAGGCGGCGAGACGCTTCGTCACCTCACTCTCACCGATTGTGATCGTGGCGAGGCTCACGTGGATCGCAGTCGTCACGGTGTCGCGCACTGAGTCGATGGTCTGGTTCACCCGCACCAGGTGGTCGGTTACGTCGCGGAAGTATTCGCCGAGGCCGGCACAAACATGCGGCACCCGCCCGCCGTACAGCTTCCCCGCACCGTCGAGCAACGGGCCTGCGGCATGCTTGAGGATCATCAGCCGCTGTTTCACGTAGTACAGCGCCTCGATGTTCGCTCGGGCGGACGTCGCGGGAGAGAAGATGCGCTGCTCGATCTGCTCCAGTTCCGACTCGAGCGTATCCAGCAGCGGAAAGTAACGGTCCACCACGCTGTCCATCAGCGCGTAGAGCACGTAGCCCGAGCCATGCTTGAGCAGCTCCGGCTCGCGCTCGCAGCGCGCGCGCACGTCCTTGAAACCGCGCTCGGCATGGATTCTCACCGAGAGCACGTAGTTGCGCCCGACGAAGACCGCAACCTCGCCGACGCGAAACTCCTCGCCCGCCGGCTCGATGACATGCAGCACGGCGAACACCATGTCGCCGTATTCCTCGATTTTCGGACGCTGGTGGCCGTGGCGGGCGTCCTCGACCGCGAGCGGGTGGAGGTCGAACTCCTCCTGCATCTCGGCGAGCTCGGCGTCGTCGGGGTCCTTCAACGCCACCCAGACGAAGCAATCGGGCCGGCTCACATAGTCGCTGATCTCCTGCTTGTCGATATCAGCGAGCTTCCTGCCATCCTGGTAGGCGACGCAGTTGACGAGCATGGGGCCGCATCGTAGCACTGTAGAATTCGTTCCATCTGGAGAGCCGCCGATGCCCGAGATCAGCCGCAGAGCCGAGTCCCTCGGAACCGAAAATGCGTTCGTAGTGCTTGCCGAGGTGAACGGGCTCGCCCGCGAGGGCAAGGACATCGTCAGCTTCTGCATCGGCCAGCCGGACTTCCCGGCCGCGCTGAACGTGCAGGACGCGGCGATCCGCGCGATCCGCGAAGGAAAGCACGGCTATACGCCGTCCGCGGGAATCGATCCGCTGCGCGAGGCGGCCGCGAAATACATGGCCGGGATGCGCGGCGGGTTGCCGATCCGCCCCGAGGACGTGGTGGTCGGGGCGGGCGCGAAGCCTTTCATTGCATACGCGATCCTGTCGGTGACCGACCACGGAACCGGCGACGAAGTGATCTATCCGAATCCCGGGTTCCCGATCTACGAGTCGCAGATCGTCGCGAGCGGCGCGCGACCCGTGCCCATCCATCTGCATGAGAACCGCGATTTCGCGTTCGATCCGGGCGAGCTCGAACGGCTGATTACGCCGAAGACGAAGCTGCTGATCCTCAACTACCCGCAGAATCCGACCGGCGGCCTGCTGGGCAGGAGCGACCTCGAGGCCATCGCCGCGATCCTGCGCAGGCACCCGCAGGTGTGGGTCTATGCCGACGAGATCTACTCCCGCCTGTGCTACGCGGGCAACTTTTTCTCGATTGCGCAGCTTCCGGGGATGTACGAGCGGACGATCGTCTCGGACGGCGCGTCGAAAACCTGGGCGATGACCGGCTGGCGCATCGGCTTCACGTCCAACCCGGTGCTCGCGCCGGTGTTCACGCGCTGGATCACCAATACCGAATCCTGCGCTTCGCAGATCTCGCAGTGGGCGGCGCTCGAAGCGATCACCGGTCCGCAGGATGCCGCGGCGATGATGCGCCGCAGCTTCCTCGAGCGTCGCGACCTGATCGTCGGCCTGCTGAACAAGCTGCCGGGGGTCACGTGCCGGGTGCCGGGCGGCGCGTTCTATGTCTGGCCGAACATCACGGAAGCCTGTCGCATGATCGGCGCCACCGATTCGGAAGAGTTCCGCAAGCGTCTGCTGCACGAGGCCGGCGTCGCGGTGCTCGCCGATATCCACTTCGGCGCGCGCGTGCCCGGGGAAGGGCAGCACCTGCGCTTTTCGTACGCGGCTTCCAGGGAGCAGATCGAGCAGGGTGTGGCGCGCATGGATGCGTTCATCCGCGAGAACACGCGCAAGGCGGCGTGAGCGTCTGGAAGCCCGCGGTCACGGTCGCTGCGATCATCGAGCGCGAAGGTCGCTTCCTGTTCGTCGAGGAGGAAGCCGAGGGCCGTCGCGTGCTCAACCAGCCTGCCGGCCATCTCGACCCGGGCGAATCGCTCGTTGCCGCGGTGGCGCGCGAGGTGCTGGAAGAAACCGCGCATCGATTCCAGCCGACGGCGCTGCTCGGCGTCTATCGCTGGCACTACGCGCCGCAGGACGTGACGTTTCTGCGCTTTGCGTTCTGCGGCGAGGCCGAAGGGCCCGAGGTGGGACGTCCGCTCGACCGGGAGATCCTCGCGCTGCACTGGCTGACGCCGCAGGAGCTGTCGGCGCGGCGCACGATGCATCGCTCGCCGCTCGTCGAGCGATGCGTCGCGGACTATCTCGCCGGCAAGCGCTTTCCGCTCGAGGCGCTGAGCCGTGAATTCGCCTGACGCGATCGCTCTGCTACACTGCGCCGAGATTTCCGCAGAGGAATCAATGGGAGAGCGGGTCGTCGTAGGAATGTCCGGGGGAGTCGATTCGTCGGTCGCTGCGCTGCTTCTGAAGCGCCAGGGCTACGACGTCATCGGGCTGTTCATGAAGAACTGGGAAGACGACGACACCGGCGAATACTGCTCCACCCGCCAGGATTTTCTCGACGCCGCCGGCGCGGCCGACGTGATCGACATCCCGCTCGAGGCGGTCAATTTCTCGGCCGAATACAAGGACCGCGTGTTCGCCGAGTTCCTGCGCGAATACCAGGCCGGCCGAACGCCCAATCCGGACGTGCTGTGCAATGCCGAGATCAAGTTCAAGGCGTTTCTTGACCACGCGATGGACCTGGGCGCGACGCGCATTGCCACCGGGCACTACGCGCGCCTGCGAGAGAAGGGCGGGATGCTCGAGTTGCTGCGCGGCGTCGATCCCGACAAGGACCAGAGCTACTTCCTGCACCGGCTGACGCAGGCACAGCTCGCGCGCACGATGTTTCCGGTCGGCGAGCTGAAGAAGGCGGAGGTGCGCCGCATCGCCGCAGAGGCGCGGCTGCCGAATCATGCGAAGAAGGACTCGACCGGCATCTGCTTCATCGGCGAGCGGCCGTTCCGCGATTTCCTCAGGCGCTACCTGCCGCGCGAGCCCGGGCCGATTCGCACGCCCGAGGGCCGGCAGGTGGGCGAGCATATCGGGCTCGCCTTCTACACGATCGGCCAGCGCAAGGGCATCGGCATCGGCGGGACGAGCGGCGGCGAATCGGACGCGTGGTACGTCGCGCAGAAGGACCTCGGCGAAAATACCCTGGTCGTGGTGCAGGGCCATGATCATCCGTTGCTGCTGAAGCGCACACTGGCCGCACAGGAGGCGAGCTGGATTTCCGGCGATGCCCCTGCCGAGGGCGCGACCCATTCCGGCAAGACGCGCTACCGCCAGCCGGACTCCGTTTGCTTCGTTACGCGCTCGGAAAACGACGAGATCGCGCTGGAATTCGCCCAGCCGCAGTGGGCGGTGACGCCGGGACAATCGGTCGTGCTGTACGACGGCGACCAGTGCCTCGGCGGCGCAGTGATCGCCTAAAAAAGGGGTCCGTCCCTATTTTTCCGACGGAACCGTATCGGCGAATGCAGGGCGCGCCATGACCCGCTCGAAGTGGCGGGCGAGCTCAGGATGCTCGCCGCGCCAGTCGATCGCAGGGTGCCGGAATGCGAGCCACCCGAGGCAGCAGCCCAGCGCGATGTCCGCGAGTGTGTAGCGCTCGGCGTGGCACCAGGTGCGCCCGCCCAGGTCGGCGGCAAGCTGATCGATCCCGCGCGTCACCTTGCCGAGCTGCTTGGCGCTCCACGCGGCGCTTTGCTCCTTTTTCGGGCGCAACGACTCGTAGCGTGCAAGCAGTCCGGCGTCCAGCACGCCGTCGGCGAGCGCTTCCCAGCGCCGCACGGCGACCCGCGCCCGCTTGTCCGCCGGGATCAGGCGCGCGATCGGCGAGGCATTGTCGAGAAACTCCACGATGACGCGGGAATCGAACAGCGACGTGCCGTCGTCGAGCACGAGCGTCGGAATCTTGCTGAGCGGATTGCGCGGGATGACCGGATTGTCGGGCGCATTCACGTCGACGAGCTCCAGGTCGAAGTCGATCCGCTTCTCGGCGAGGACGACGCGCACCTTGCGCGTATAGGGACTGGTGATCGAGCCGAGCAGCTTCATGTGACTGCCAAGTATATCGGCTGCATACTCGACCGCACCGCACGCTGCGCGACGGCGTTTCGGCGTCGCCCTCTATAATAGACGCATGCCTTCTCCGCTCGCGGCGCTCTCGCCGCTCGACGGCCGGTACGCCCGGACCGCAGATCCCCTAAGGCAAACCCTCTCCGAGTCTGGTCTCATCCGTTACCGGGTGCAGGTCGAGCTGGCCTGGCTGCGCGCGCTCGCTGCAGAGAGCGCGATCCAGGGGCTGCGGCCGTTCTCGCGCAGCACGCTCGCCGCGCTCGATCGCCTCGTCGAGCGCTTCGACGAGGGCGATGCAGAGAGAATCAAGGCGATCGAAAGCCGCACCAACCACGACGTCAAGGCGATCGAGTACTGGCTGAAGGAGCGCCTGGCGCGCAACCGCGAGGTGCAAGGCTCGCTCGAATTCATCCATTTCGCGTGCACCTCGGAAGACATCAACAACCTCGCATACGCACGGATGCTCGGCGACGCGCGCACCGGCGTGCTGCTGCCGTCGCTCGACCGGCTGATCGATGCGCTGCGTCGCCTTGCGCACCGCCACGCGTCGCTGCCGATGCTTTCGCGGACGCACGGCCAGGCGGCTTCGCCGACCACGCTCGGCAAGGAGATGGCGAACTTCGTCCACCGCCTGCGTCGTGCGCGAGACCGCATCGCGGGCGTCTCGTTGCTCGGCAAGATGAACGGCGCCGTGGGCAACTACAACGCGCACGTGACCGCCTGCCCGGAGGTCGACTGGGAGCCTTTCTGCCGGCGATTCGTGGAATCGCTCGGGCTGGAATTCAACCCGTACACGATCCAGATCGAGCCGCACGATGCGTTCGCCGAGCTGTTCGATGCGTATGCGAGGGCCAATTCGGTGCTCCTCGATCTCGACCGCGATGTCTGGGGCTACATCTCGCTTGGCTATTTCCGGCAGAAGCTGCGCAAGGGAGAAGTCGGGTCGTCGACGATGCCGCACAAGGTGAACCCGATCGACTTCGAGAATTCGGAAGGCAACGTCGGAATCGCGAACGCGTTGCTGCGGCATCTCGCGGAGAAGCTGCCGGTGTCGCGCTGGCAGCGCGATCTTTCGGACTCGACCGCGCTGCGCAACGCAGGCGTGGCGCTCGGGCACACGCTGCTCGCGCAGACGGCGTGCCTCGCCGGACTGGCGAAGCTCGAGGCCGATCCGCGCAGGCTGGCCGACGATCTCGACGCGAACTGGGAGGTGCTCGGCGAAGCCGTGCAGCAGGTGATGCGGCGTCACGGCCTGCCGGACGGCTACGAGAAGCTCAAGGCGATGACGCGCGGCAGGCGTCTCGATCGCGCGCGCCTCGCGACCTTCATCCGCGGCCTGCCGATTCCCGCTGCGGCGAAGAAGCGGCTGCTTGCGCTCACTCCCGCCACGTACACCGGACTCGCCGCCTCGCTCGCGAAGCGCATCTGACGCCGCCGATGATCCACGCGGCGACGATCTTCCTTTCTTCGCTCCTGCTGTTCCTGGTCCAACCGCTGATCGCGCGGCTGATCCTGCCGTGGTTCGGCGGCACCGCGGCCGTGTGGACCACGTGCATGCTGTTCTTCCAGGTGCTGCTGCTCGCCGGCTATGCCTACGCGCATGCGAGCAACGCGTGTCTTGCGCCGCGCACGCAGGCGCTCGTCCATACGGCCCTGCTCGCCGTTGCGCTTGCGCTGCTGCCGATCGCCCCGCACGAGCGCTGGAAGCCGCTCGGCGACGAAGAGCCGGTGACTCATATCCTCGTGCTGCTCGTCGCCAGCGTCGGGCTGCCGTACTTCCTGCTCTCCGCTACGAGCCCGCTGCTGCAGGCGTGGTTTGCTCGCGCCCGCCCGGGTCAGGATCCCTATCGCCTGTTCGCAGTCTCGAACCTTGCGTCGGTGCTTGCCCTCGTCGGCTACCCGTTCGTGGTCGAGCCGTATCTCGGCAACCAGGAGCAGGTGTGGGCCTGGTCGGTGCTGTTCGCGCTGTTCGCGCTGCTCTGCGCCGGGGTGTCATGGATGGGAAGCGGGGCAGGGACGGCGCAGCCGATCGAGCGCGAGGAAGTAAAGGCGCCGACGAGGGGTGACTATCTGATCTGGCTTGCGCTCTCGGCCACCGGCTCGGTCATGCTGCTCGCGGTGACGAACCACATCACGCAGAACGTGGCCGCGATCCCGTTGCTATGGCTCGCCCCGCTCACGCTGTATCTGCTTACGTTCATTATTGCCTTCGAAGGGCGGGGCCTCTACCGGCCGGCGTACTGGTGGAGCGTGGTGGTGGTGTGGACCGCCGGGATGTTGTGGCTGCTGGTCGACACCGACCACCAGTTCGACCTCTGGCTGCAGCTCGGCATGTACTTGTCCGGCCTGTTCGTCGCCTGCATGTTCTGCCACGGCGAGCTGTACCGCGCGCGGCCGCAGGCGCGCTTCCTGACCGCGTTCTATCTCACGGTGTCGGCCGGCGGCGCGCTGGGCGGGCTGCTCGTCGCGGTCGTCGCGCCGCTCGTCTTCAACGGCTATTTCGAGCTTGGCCTGGGGCTGGTCGCGGTCGCGCTGCTCGCTGCCGTCCGCTTTGCCGGCCTGCACGTTTCCGCGCGCATCGCGAGCCTGGCGCTGCTGATGGGGTCGGCCGGCTGCGCGGTCTATGACGGGATCAAGTACCAGAAGGACGTGACGGTTTCCTCGCGCAACTTCTACGGCGTGATGCGCGTCAAGGAGTACGGAACCCCCGGCGGGGTCGATCATCTGCGGCGGCTCCTGCATGGCGTGATCCTGCACGGCGAGCAGTACCTCCACGAAACCCGCCGCCACACGGCAACCACGTACTACCAGGTGACCTCGGGGGTCGGCGTGGCCATCCTTTCGCTGCGCGACCGGCCCGGCAACCGCGTAGGGGTGATCGGGCTCGGGACGGGAACGCTGGCGGCGTACGGACGCGCGGGCGACGTCTATCGCTTCTATGACATCAATCCCGAGGTGGTGGCGGTGGCCAAGCGGGAATTCACTTTTCTCGCCGACAGCGGCGCGAGCATCGAGGTCGCGCTCGGCGATGCGCGTCTGAACCTCGAGCGCGAGAAGCCGAACGGCTTCGATGTGCTCGCGGTCGACGCGTTTTCCAGCGATTCGATCCCGGTGCACCTGATCACGCGCGAGGCGCTGGGGGTGTACCTCGGCCATATGAAGCCGGACGGGATCGTCGCGTTCCACGTCTCGAACCGCTTTCTCGATCTGGTGCCGGTGGTCGCGCGGCTCGCCGCGGAGCACGGCGCGCATGCGGCGCTCGTCGACGAGGAGTCGGAAGGGGAGGACCGGACCACCAGCACCTGGGTGCTCGTCTCGCGCGATCCGAAAGCGCTCGAGCGGTCGGAAATCGTCGATGCCGGCGCCCGAGAGCCCGAGGCGCGCGACGACTGGCGCACCTGGACCGACGACTACTCGAACCTGATACAGATCCTGAAGTAGAAAAATAGGGACGTACCCCATTTTCCGAGCTCAGCGGGAAAAATGGGGTACGTCCCTATTTTTCTAGACCACCGCGCCTTCGTGCTCGTCGCGCCGGTCTTTTTTCGGCGGCCGCACGAACTGCGCGCGATCGACGCCGAGCCACATGACGAGCGGGCTCGCGACCAGCACCGAGGAGTAGATCCCGAAGCAGATGCCGATGGTGAGCGCGACGGCGAAATAGTGCAGCGCCGGGCCGCCGAACAGCAGCATCGTCGTCACCATCATCTGCGTGCACAAGTGCGTGATGATCGTCCGCGAGATCACGCCGGTGATCGCCGAGTCGATCACTTCGGGAGTCGTCGCCTTGCGCATCTTGCGGAAGTTCTCGCGCACCCGGTCGAATACCACCACGGATTCGTTGACCGAGTAGCCGAGCACCGCCAGCACCGCGGCGAGCACCGGCAGCGAGAACTCCCACTGGAAGAACGCGAAGCAGCCGAGGATGATCACCACGTCGTGCAGGTTGGCGATGATGGCCGACAGCCCGAAGCGCCACTCGAAGCGTACCCACAGATAGCCGACGATCAGGAACGCAGTGACGAGCAGCGCCAGCGCGCCATAGTCGGCGAGTTCGCGGCCGACCTGCGGGCCGACGAATTCGACGCGCCGCAGCTGCGCGGTCTTGTCTTCGGCCTGCAGCAGCGCCAGCACCTTGTGCGACAGGTCCGCGCTGCTCTGGCCCTTCTCCAGGTGCATGCGGATCAGCACGTCGCGCGACGAGCCGAACGTCTGCACCTCGGCCTTGTACCCCGCCTTGTCGAGCGCCTGGCGCACGCCTTCGACGTTCGCGGTCTCCTGGTAGCCGACCTCGATCAGCGTGCCGCCGGTGAACTCGATCGAGAAGTTCAGCCCCTTGGTGGCGAGGAAGAACACCGCCGCGAGGAACGTGAGCAGCGAGATCACGTTGAACACGAGCGCATGCCGCATGAACGGAATGACGCGACGGATCTTGAAGAATTCCATCGGCTCTATCTCACTTCCATGCGGTGTCGCCGATCGACAGGTGACCGACGCGGCGGCGATGCCCGTACAGCAGGTTGACGAGCGCGCGCGATACGATCACCGCCGAGAACATCGAGGTCAGGATTCCCAGGCAATGCACGACCGCAAAGCCGCGCACCGCGCCCGGAACCATCAGCAGCGAGATGCCGACGATCAGCGTGGTCACGTTCGAATCCAGGATCGTGTTCCAGGCCCGCTCGTAACCTGCGGCGATCGCCGCCTGCGGCGATTGGCCGCCGCGCAGCTCCTCGCGGATGCGCTCGTTGATCAGCACGTTGGCATCGATCGCCATGCCGAGGGTGAGCGCGATCGCCGCGATTCCCGGCAGCGTCAGCGTGGCCTGCAGCAGCGACAGCAGCGCCACCAGAAACAGCAGGTTCACGGCGAGCGCGAGCGACGAGATCAGGCCGAACAGCACGTAGTAGAACGACATGAAGACCACGATCGCGATGAAGCCCCACTGGGTCGCCTTGAAGCCCTTCTCGATATTGTCCTTGCCGAGCGACGGGCCGACGGTGCGCTCCTCGATGATCTCCATCGGCGCCGCGAGCGAGCCGGCACGGATCAGCAGCGCCAGCGTGTTGGTGTCCGCGGTGCTGAACATCCCGGTGATCTGGAAGCGGTTGCCGAATTCGCCCTGGATGCGCGCGACCGAGATCGCCTCGCCCTTGCCCTTCTCGAACAGGATGATCGCCATCAGGCGCTTGATGTTCTCGCGCGTCACCTGCCGCATCACGCGCCCGCCCGACTGGTCGAGGTCGACCGACACGGCAGGCCGCTGATCCTGGTCGAAGGTCGCCTGCGCGCCGGTGAACTGGTCGCCGGTGATCACGACCTGCTTCTTGGTCGGCACCTGCGTCGTCGTCCCGTCGCGCTGGCGCTCCGGGAAGATCTCGACGTTGACCGTGCTGCCGGTGCGCATCGCCTCCTCGTCGACCATGCGGACTTCGAGCGTCGCGGTGCGGCCGAGGATCTCTTTGGCACGCGCCACGTCCTGCACGCCCGGGAGCTGGACCACGATGCGGTTTTCTCCCTGCTGCTGAATGATGGGCTCCGCAACGCCGAGCTCGTTGACGCGCTTGTTGAGCGTGACGATGTTCTGCTTGACCGCGGCCTCCTGGATCGACTTCTGCGCCTCGGGCTTGAGCGTCGCCACCAGCATCAGGTCCTGCCCGTCGTCGCGGTCGACCAGGGCGAGATCGGTCGTGATATTGCCGATGACTTCGCGTGCCTTGGCGCGCGCGGCCGCCTCGCGAAAGCGCATGCGCAGCACCTGGCCCTCGCGCGTGATGCCGGCATGGCGTACGTTCTTGTCGCGCAGATTGGAGCGGATGTCGCCCCCCAGCCCCTCGATGCGCTTGGTGAGCGCGGCCTGCATGTCCACCTGCAGCAGGAAGTGCACGCCGCCGCGCAGGTCGAGGCCGAGGTACATCGGCAGTGCGTGGATGGACGTGAGCCAGTTGGGCGAGGCCGAAAGCAGGTTCAACGCGACCACATACGTCGCGTTCGCGGGGTCTGGATTGAGCGCCCGGTCGATCGTCTCCTTGGCCTTGAGCTGGATGTCGGTGTCGGTGAACCGTATCCGCACGCTGTTCAGGTCGAGCAGCGTCTGCGTATACGGAATGTTCGCCTTCTTGAGCGTGTCCTCGACGCGCGCGAGCAGTGCGGTATCGACCTTGACCGTCGACTTGATGCTGGAAACCTGGACCGCGGGCGATTCACCGAAGAAGTTCGGCAGCGTGTACAGCAGCGCAAGGATCACGCACAGCGCGATCGCCGAGTACGCCCAGGTCGGATAGCGGTTCACGGGAGGTTTGCTGCGGGCCGCACCGGGTGCGGCCTACTGGAGGCTCTTGATCGTGCCCTTGGGCAGCAGCATCTGGACCGCCGCCCGCTGCACGTTGATCTCGGTATTGGGCGCGATCTCGATCGAGAGGTACGGATCGTTGATCTTCGTGATCCTGCCGACCACGCCGCCCGCGGTGATCACCTCGTCGCCCTTCTGCAGCGCGTCGATCATCTGCTTGGTCTCCTTGGCGCGCTTCATCTGCGGGCGGATCATGAACAGATACAGCACCACGAACATCAGGATGATCGGCAGGAAGCTGAGCATGCCGGCATCGCCGGCAGGCGCTCCGCCAGTGGCTTGCGCAAATGCAGAACCGATCAACACGGGACTCCCGGGGACTCGGTAAGAGGCCGCGGATTATACGCTACGCGTCGCGGGCTCGCGCCGTCCTGCGCGCTTCCAGCAGGCGCTCGGCCGTGTCGGCGAGGCGACACGCCTCGATCGCCGTACGCAGCTCGCGCATCAGCTCGAGGTAGTAGTACAGGTTGTGCACCGTATTCAGACGCGCACCGAGGATTTCGTTCGATTTCTGCAGGTGATGCAGGTACGCGCGCGTGAAGTTGCGGCAGGCGTAGCAACCGCACTGCTCATCGAGAGGGCTTGCGTCGTCGCGCCAGCGGGCGTTGCGGATCTTCACGTCGCCGGCGCGCGTGTACAGCCAGCCGTTGCGGGCGTTGCGCGTCGGCAGCGCGCAGTCGAAAAGATCGAAGCCGCCCTGCACCGCGGTGACGATGTCTTCGGGCGTTCCCATGCCCATCAGGTAGCGCGGCTTGTCGTGCGGCAGCCCCGGCGCGGTATGGGTGAGGATCCGGTAACGGTCCTCTTTCGGCTCGCCGACCGAGAGGCCGCCGATCGCGTAGCCGTCGAATCCGATCGAGGCGAGCTCGGCGAGCGATTCGTCGCGCAGGTCCTCGTACATTCCTCCCTGCACAATGCCGAACAGCGCGTTCGGATTGCCGGCGTGCGCGCGCCGCGATCGCTCCGCCCAGCGCAGCGACAGGCGCATCGAGCGCGCCGTGTCGCTTTCGGTCGCAGGATGTCCGAGGCATTCGTCGAACACCATCGCGATGTCCGACCCGAGCACGCGCTGGATGCGCATCGATTCTTCCGGCGTCAGCATCAGCCGGTCGCCGTTGATCGGCGAGGCGAACTGCACGCCCTCTTCGGATACCTTGCGCAGCTTCGCGAGGCTGAACACCTGGAAGCCGCCCGAGTCGGTCAGCAGCGGGTGCTTCCAGCCCATGAAGTTGTGCAGCCCGCCGTGCTTTTCGATCACGTCGAGCCCGGGCCGCAGCCACAGGTGGAACGTATTGCCGAGCACGATGCTTGCGCCGATGTCCTGCAGTTCCGCCGGCGACATCGCCTTCACCGTGCCATAGGTGCCGAGCGGCATGAACGCCGGCGTCTCCACGCCGCCGTGCGCGAGCGCGAGCTTTCCGCGGCGGGCGGCGCCATCGCGATGCGTTACGTCGAACCTCATGCCGCTTTCTCGATCAGCATCGCGTCGCCGTAGGAATAGAAGCGGTAGCGTTGCTCGATGGCGTGAGCGTACGCCTTACGGATGTTGGGCAGGCCCGCGAACGCGCAGACGAGCATCAGCAGCGAGGACTTCGGCAGGTGGAAGTTCGTCAGCAAACGGTCGACGACGCCGAACTCGAAGCCGGGATAAATGAACAGATCGGTTTCTCCCGACACGGCGCCCGTTTTCTTCCACGATTCGAGCGCGCGCAGCGCCGTCGTGCCGATTGCCAGCACTCGACCGCCCAACGCCGTGGCCTTCGAGATCGCTTCGACCGTCGCCTGCGGCACGTCGTAGCGTTCGCTGTGCATGCGGTGCTCCTCGAGATTCTCTGGGCGCACGGGCTGGAAGGTCCCGGAGCCGACGTGAAGCGTGACTTTGGCGATCCCGGCTCCGCGCTCACGCACCGCCTGCAGCATCGCGCGATCGAAGTGCAGTCCCGCAGTGGGTGCGGCGACCGCTCCCTCTTTTTCCGCGAACACCGTCTGGTAGCGCTCCGCATCGGTTGCGTCCGCCGGATGACGGATGTACGGCGGCAGTGGAACGTTGCCGCAGCGCTCGAGCGCTGCCGCAACCGGCTCCGAAAACCGCACCCGGTAGAGATCGTCCTCGCGCGAGAGCACCTCGACCTCGACGCCATCGCCGACGATGAGCTTGTACCCGGGATGCGGCGGATGGCCCGAGCGCATCAGCGCAAGCGCTTCGCGCTCGGCCACGATGCGCTCGACGAACACTTCGACCTTGCCGCCGGTCGCCTTGCGCCCGAACAGGCGTGCCTTGATCACGCGCGTGTCGTTCAGCACGACCAGGTCGGACGGCGAGGTCAGGCGAGGGAAATCCGCGAAGCGCAGGTCCTCGATCGCCCCGTTTGCGCCGTTCAGATGCAGCAGCCGGCTCGCGCCGCGCTCGGCGGGCGGATGCTGCGCGATGAGTTCTTCGGGCAATGCATAGTCGAACTCCGCGGTTTTCATCCATCGCCATTATAGAATTCGCAGCAATCACGGCCGGAATGGCGGAATCGGCAGACGCAGCGGACTCAAAATCCGCCGCCCGCAAGGGCATGAGAGTTCGAGTCTCTCTTCCGGCACCAGTACTTACGGAACGTCTTTCACGTCGTCTGGCTCGTCACTGTGGCGTATTTGTGGCGTGGACTCCGAACCGACGTTCTCCGCGTACGCGAGCAGATGCGCTGGAGCTAGATGCGCGTAGCGCTTCACGATCTCCAGCGTCTCCCACCCAGCCAGCTCTTTCAGCGCGTACAACGGCGTGCCCTGCTGCACATGCCAGCTCGCCCACGTGGGGAAATACCGAACTCGCGCCCACCGACTATAAGGCGTTGGTCTCAAAGCATGCGCGTCATTTACAAGCTATGCCGGCTGCTACGTCGTCAGTTCGATGGTTATATAACTTCGCTGCCCTGTCTGATTAGAAGAACACTTTGCGAGGGACGAACCCAGACGGGCGGGAATCCCGGCTTATCGTGTAACGGACCGGCCGGTCCGGTCGCGACTACTTGCGGTCGCTGCCCTACCAGTTTCATTGCGCGCTAGCATTGTGCCTCGCCTTAGGCGGAGAGGAGGGCGCATGCTGTTTACTAGTCTGCGAGCTGATTTGGAGGCATTTAAACGCTTGCCGGAAATGGACGCCGAAAGCAAGAGAGCGTTTCAGGCTGTTTCCGAAGCTGGAGAATTTCAGGATGGTTTGGCGTTCAAGAAAAGCACGGCGCCAAAATCAGGTCGCGAAGTCAAACAGAAACTAGCGGAGAAAGGTGTCAACGTTTCAGAGGACGCTGCTGCGAACGCCGCTGAGCGGGCACACACGGAAGCCGAGCGGGCGATAAGACGACAGCGCTTTTGGGTGCAAGTGTCGATCTCGCTGATCGTGCTAATTGTCGCCTTTGCCACTATCGCGTTTTCTGCGCCGGCGCAAGCCACGGAAAAGGCGATGTTCGGACTTATCGGAACGGTGCTCGGGTATTGGTTGCGATGACCGTGCCGGGTGCACGGAGCCGGTCGCTATCTCTATCCGGTCTCCTTGGTTGGTCACTGATCATTTGCTGTGTGGCCGCACTGTTGGTTGCATTTCCGGTGTCGCTCATTTCGACGCCGGATAAGAACAAGTTTGACGGCTGGCAGTGGGCTCAACTCATCGTGTCAGGAGGGGCGCTAGTCTGGGTGACATTGGCGGTTGCAGGGCTCTGGGTGCTGCGACTTCTGCGCGGGGCTGCGTTGCTTCGCAACACCGTGCCACTCGACGCGCTGTGCATTGATCAGGCCGGAGCCGCCCTTGAGCTCGCCGGTGTCGAGTTGCGCAGCCACGGCGATCCAGCGGTAGTAGAGGATCACGGCCGTCCGCTTCTGTCGTCTCCAGTAGCCTTCTATGCATGGAATTCTCGCCAGGCCCTGGGCCGCTTTGTGGTGTTTCCAGCGCTGTTCTGGCGGCGCTTGTCATCTCACTCGGAACCGCTCAAAGCGGTCCTCGCACACGAGGTTGCCCATTTCAAGCACCGCGACATCGTCCTTATGTATGCGGCGAGGGATGTTGCGATGGTCGCGCTCGTCGTCCTTGGGGTGTCCATTCTGCTCAGCCTTATTACATCGGTCCGGGCGGATATTGCACGGGATGGATTTGAGCTTGCGGCATTGCAAGCTTCGCTTGTCGGTCGCTCGTTTCTCGTCGTATGTCTTTTCGCCACCATCGCCGCGGTTCCATTGCTGCGGCGGATCGAGGTCTGGCGGGAGGCTCTCGCTGATCGCTACGCTGAGGATGTTTGCGGCGCACGAGCGCTGGAACTTGCAAGCGCGATCGTCGAAGCGAGATCGATCGACGGACGCGAAGCCCAGGGTAGGCCCACGCATGAACACCGTGCGAAATCTTTATCGCTGACGCTGCGCTACGTCTTCATCACTGCACTCCTACTGTCCGTGCTCGCTGGCTATCTCGTCGCGAATTTCCTTTCGGCTAACGCCGCGCTAAAGGGGATGGGGCCGCTCGGTTCGATCCCGGTGCCCGAGGTAACGGTACTGATCTACGCACTGCTCGCAATCGGCGCGCCCCTGCTACTTCTTCTGCCAACGTTTTTCGAGCAGGGTACGCGAATTGAACTCCGACCGGCGGCAGTGCGGGGTCTGGTTTTCTGCGTTGGCTGGACGATCGGCTGGCTCTTGAGCCAGACGATGCCGTTGTTTCTGGCTTCCGTGGCCATGCCGGAGGGGTACGACTACGTTTACAAACATTATCCAGGGCGGCTTGCTCTCGCCGAGACGGTGGGTACGCTTTCAAGCAGCGCGTCTGCGGCGCTGCTAGCCATTGTCACCGGCGCCTTGGCTGCGCGGGCGGGTCGGTTGTGGCTCGCGGCGATACCTCCTTGCGTCTGGGTCGCAGCGTCCGCATATGAGCAGACCAGCTTGACTGGAGCAATGGGAGCGTTCGCAATCGTCATGACACTCACCGCGATTGGACTGCTTGCGGCCCTGAGCCGAGCAGCGCCGGTCAGGATTGCAGGTGCCACGGTACCAATGGTTACGTTACTCGCACTTGCACTTGTGTCGTGGAGCGGCTTCGGAGAAATGAACCATGTTACGCACACGCTTGCCGCTGGGGCGCAGGTAAGCAAGAGCAAGGGAGACACGGCAGAATCCGTTGAGCTATATCGCAAGGCAGCCGCTTATTCTCGGTTCCATGCCAAGCCGCATGCGGAGCTCGCACAAGCGCTGTTCGACGTCAAGGACTCTCCTGGGGCGATTGCAGCGTTTGAGCGCGCGGCAGCAGCACCCTATGCCCATGCTTGGTTGGAAGTGTTTCTGGCGAAGGTGAACGCTGCGGAGTTACTGCTTGCATCACGGACGTCGGCAGATCTTGACCGAGCGAACCAGTATCTGCGGGAAGCGGAGCGGATGTGGCGCGCGAACAGTCGGCTGCCGGAGAGATCTGTAGCTTCGATGCTATATAACCTCGCGTGTGTGGCTCGCCTTCGCGGTGCGCCACCGGAATTCTCTTTGGCGCGGCTGCTGGAAAGTGTAAATCTCGACCGGACTCTAATCGGACATGCCCTCGACGATGAGGACCTCCACTCATTGCGGCTGAGCGCCGCGGCCGAGCCAGAAGACGGTGCGCTGAAGCTAATACTTCGGCAACGGCCATTGAACGCGCCAAAGGTGGAGAAGCTTGTGCACGACAAGCAGATTACGGTTCAGCAGCTTACCGCGATCGTTGCCGCGCTCGGTCGGTCGGCGGTCAAAGCAACCGCCGCCGGCGCACCGCCGCCGAAATAGAGAGCTGCTGGGCTGGTCTTTCAGCGGCGCAGCTCTGCAGCGATGCGTACACAGCACGTCGCATTTAGTGCCGGCATGCTCCGTGGAGATGTTCTTCCGCGACGAGTTGTACTTGAACGTCGCATAGCGAACCCCGTTCTCGTCGGTAATCCCGGTCATCACATCGGCCAGATTCAGGGCATGAGAGTTCGAGTCTCTCTTCCGGCACCAGTACTTACGGAACGTCTTGCACCAGGTTTGGTACGTCGCCGACGGATAGCTACCTTTTCGCCACGTCGCAAGCCGAGGCACTGCGACCGATCCGAAACGCACGCTTCAGTCAGCGGGTCCGCGCAGGCCCACCGTGTTCCATTTTCAATGCCTCGCTCCGCTGGCCA
>Ga0075429_100001465_pt1 | contig 19400 bp, 17 predicted proteins | sample RhiMetdeltSRZDD3_FD_75295 | JGI IMG/M metagenome (GOLD analysis project Ga0075429, IMG submission 75295) | Populus rhizosphere microbial communities from Tennessee, USA - Rhizosphere MetaG P. deltoides SRZDD3 | ecosystem: Host-associated > Plants > Roots > Rhizosphere > Soil | place: USA... | reverse complement strand
GGACGCGCGGGCTCACCACAGGTAGACGTGGAAGCCCAGGTTCATGAAGTTGCTCCCAGTTGTGCGGAACGACGTGACTTCGGTCTTCGGTGAGCCGTCGTCGCTGACCATGTTGTACGCCAGCCCCTGGGACGCTGAGATGCTGAGGTTGTCGACGACCATCCACTCCACTTCGAGCTCACCCGAGATCGCCATGCCCGTCCACTTGATCGTCGGCGTGCCGGCCTCATCTTCCAGTGATCCCCACTGGAAGCCAGGACGGAAGATGAGGTTCACCTTGTCGTTCACCGCCTTGACCGAGAACGGCACACCTAGATCGAACGTGAAGCCTGTGTACGTCGTCGGCCCCGGTTCTTGCTTGAGGTTGTTGTAGCCGACACCCAGGTCCACGCCGATACTCGGGCTCAACCAGTGTCGGATACCCAGCGACGGCACGGCTTCGAACTCGAAGAAGGGGGATACAAGCGGGAGGTTGAAGAACGGTGTGGTGGTCGTGCGGAACCCGAAGCCACCCTTCGGGCCCTGGGCATGAGCCGGTGCAGCGAGCAGCAACGCGAGCGCGGCGAGCGCGAGGAAGCGCTTCGTCATCGGATCCTCCTTGATCGTGTGGTCGGGTGCTGAGGGTCACCCGCCCGGACGGCATCCTGCCGCCCTGGCCCCGGCACGGTCGTACCGCGACGGGCGGGAGCCTAGGGTGGCACGCGGCTTGGGGCAACCGGCCCCCGGCACAGGCGTGCCTCAGCGCGCGTGCAGCAGGTTCTCGACTGCGAACTTCTCCTCGAGCGGTGCAAGCTCCCGGTTCAGCGCATCGAGCGCCGACTGGAGCCGCGCGCGGTGGGTGGCGAGCAGTGCCTCGCGCGCCGCCGCCCCGCCGTCGGGCAGCGCATCGCTCCACGCCGTGTGCACCGGCACGGGCTCGGGCACGCGCACGTGCACCGTTCGCGGCCCGGCCGCGACCGGCAGCGTATTGTGCAGCACGTTCGTGAGGCCACGGGTCAGCAAGCTCGAGCGCGTGCGCTTGAGGACCTCGGCCACACGCTCCTGGGCCAGACGGGGCCGGTCGTACAGCTCGGGGTCGAAGCCGGCGAGCCGCATGAGCTCCAGCAGTCGCGAGCGATCGCGGCGCACACCGTCCGGGTCGCTCTGGCCACGCTCGCGCATGGCCTTCCGCAGCTGGAACTGCGCGCGCGTGACGTCGGCGTCGAGCTCGCCGTATCGCTCGGCGAGCGAGCGACGCAGCTGCTCGAGCGTCGCCGACTGCGCGGCGAAGTAGCCGCCCGGCGTGTCGAACCTCGGAGCCTCGAGCCCGAGCCGCTCGCACTGACGCGCCAGCAGGTGGCGCATCAGCGCTGCGAAGCGGGCGGCAAGCGCGAGCCGGTCCCCGGCGGGTAGGGCGAGGCCACGCTCGAGCCGCGCCATGTCGCGGCCCAGTCCGCGCCGCGCGTCTCCCTGCAAGGAGAGCCGCCAGACCACCGGCACCAGGAACACAGGACGCGTCTCGCCCGCGGCGTGGGTGCGGCCTGCCGCCTCCCACGCCATGTCCACCACTCCCGGAAGCAGTGTCGAGACGCGCTCGCCCTGCCACGTGGCGGTGCCTTCAGGGTGCAGCAGCACGCCGTGGCCTCGCCGGGCCCACTCCACGGAGTACGCCTTTCCGCCGCCGCCCGGCACGTTCGCGATCAGGTTGTTGGCGAGCCAGAACGAGCGTGCCGCGGGCGAGGCGTTCACGATCTCGTAGCTCGCCCAGTGCGCCATGAGCGGCGAAGCCAACCGCGAGAGTTCCTTGTCCACCATCCAGTCCGTGAGGAACTCCGGGTGGTTGGGGCCAAGGAATGCGGCCGTGCCGGCGTTGACCGCAGCCCGAAGGCGCGCCAGGTCCGCAGCCGGCAGGTCGAACCGGCGGAGCTTCAGCAGCCCGGGCAGGATCGCGAATCGGTTGATCGCGCCCAGCAGGTGGATCAGCCACGGCCTCGGCGAGGGATCGCGGTATTCAAGCGGCGAGAAGCGCGCACGCTCCGCGCGAGATTCCGCGGCGCCACCGTTCACGGCGGGCAAGGGACGTGAACCTCCTCGGTCGCGGCGCCTGCCGCTACGCGCGCACCAGCGGCTTGTACTTGATCCGGTGCGGCGTATCGGCGTCGGCACCCAGGCGATCGTGGCGGTTCTTCTCGTAGTCCTGGTAGTTGCCCTCGAAGAACACCACCTGCGAATCGCCCTCGAACGCCAGGATGTGCGTGGCCACGCGGTCCAAGAACCAGCGGTCGTGCGAGATCACCACGGCGCAGCCCGCGTAGCCCAGCACCGCGTCCTCGAGCGCACGCAGTGTGTCCACGTCGAGGTCGTTCGTGGGCTCGTCCAACAGCAGCAAGTTACTGCCGCTCTGCAAGAGCTTGCCCAGCTGCAGCCGGTTGCGTTCGCCGCCCGAGAGCGTGCCCACCTTCTTCTGCTGATCGGCGCCACGGAAGTTGAACCACGCACAGTAGGCGCGCGCGTTCACCTCGCGCTTGCCGAGGGTCAGGACCTCGTTGCCGCCCGAGAGCGTCTCGTACACGGTCTTGTCGGGATCCAGCGAGTCGCGGCTCTGGTCCACGTACGCGATCTTCACGGTTTCACCCACACGAAGCGTGCCCGCGTCCGGCTTCTCCTGGTCCACGAGCATGCGGAACAGCGTGGTCTTGCCGGCGCCGTTGGGGCCGATCACGCCGACGATGCCGGCGGGCGGTAGCTTGAACGACAGGTCGTCGATCAGCAGCTTGTCCCCATAGCCCTTGCGCAGGGTCTTCGCCTCGATCACCACGTTGCCCAGGCGTGGCCCCGGCGGGATGAAGATCTCGACGCTGTCGATCTTCTCCTTGCCCTCCTCGGCGAGCATCGCCTCGTAGGCCTGGAGCCGGGCCTTGCTCTTCGCCTGCCGCGCACGCGGGGCCAGCTTGACCCATTCGAGCTCGCGCTCGAGCGTCTTCTGGCGCGCCGACTCGGTCTTCTCCTCCTGCTGGAGCCGGTTGCGCTTCTGCTCCAACCAGCTCGAGTAGTTGCCTTCCCATGGGATGCCCTCGCCGCGGTCCAACTCGAGGATCCAGCCGGCGACGTTGTCCAAGAAGTAACGATCGTGCGTGACGGCCACGATCGTGCCCTCGTAGTCCTTGAGGAAGCGCTCGAGCCACGCCACCGACTCGGCGTCGAGGTGGTTGGTGGGCTCGTCCAAGAGCAGCAGGTCGGGGCGCGACAGCAGCAGCCGGCACAACGCGACGCGGCGGCGCTCGCCGCCGGAGAGGTTCGTGACCGCCGCGTCACCGGGCGGGCAGCGCAGCGCGTCCATGGCGATCTCCAGCTGGCGATCCAGGTCCCACAGGTTCTGGTGGTCCATCTGGTCCTGCACCTTGGCCTGCTCGGCCAAGAGCTTCTCCATCTCGTCGTCGCTCATCGGCTCGGCGAACTTCGCACTGATCTCGTTAAAGCGCCGGACCACCGCGACCTTCTCGGCCACGCCCTCCTGCACGTTCTCGAGGACGGTCTTGCTGGCGTCGAGCTTCGGCTCCTGCTCCAGGTAGCCGACGGTGTGCCCCTTGCCGAGCCACGCCTCGCCGATGAACTCCTGGTCCACGCCGGCCATGATCCTGAGCAGCGAGCTCTTGCCGGCGCCGTTCGCACCCAGCACGCCGATCTTGGCGCCGTAGTAGAACGACAGCCAGATCCCCTTGAGGATTTCACGCTTGGGTGGGACCACCTTGCGGAGGTCCTTCATGACATAGATGAATGGGCGGGAGGGATCGGCTGCCATGGGGACGTTCTCTCGATGGTTGAGGCGCTCGGGCGCCGCGGAGGCCGGTGGGAGGGGGTCGAACCGGCGGAGGATGCCTCGCGGCGCGCCGCATTTCAAGCGCCCGTGGCGCGGCGCCGACGGCTGCGGCCCGGACGGCCGCAAGGCCGCAAGGCTGTGAAGACCCGCAAGGCACCGAAGACCCGCAAGGCTCTGGAGCCCCGAGCGGATCCCTGAACACGCAGCGGGCGGCGCTCCCATTCCGGGTGGGAGACGCCGCCGCGCGCTTCGCCCGGTCAGGCGAAGTTCCGAACCCCGATCAACTCACGACGCGCGCCTGCGAGGACGCGGGCCGGCGCGCGCGGAACAGCAGCCACACCACGCCGCCGATGAGCAGGAGCGGGAACAGCGGGATCAGCATGAAACCCGTGCCCATGACCACCGCGAAGCCGCCGATCAGGCACGCGATCAGGATGAACGGGAGTGCGAACATCATCGCGACGAGCTTCAGCACCCAGCCGAGGATCTTGAACGGGAGCCACAGGAACCAGCCCACCACGCTGAACACCGAGATGAGCACGCCGACCACGATGAGCGCGGTGAACGCGAGCGCGGCGAACACGACCAACTCGACCACGGCGGACCTCCGGAACAGGACCGATCACCGGCGGGCCGCGGCCTCAGGGCCAGGGCGGCGCCGGTGAGTGAGATTACGCGCCCCTGCGGGCGGGAGTTGCGGTGTTCTTGACGCCCGGCATCAGGCCGCTCGCATCTCAATGGCTCTCGGGGGGTTCAAGCGGCCGCCCCCCGGCCGAGGGGGCCGAAAGCGCGGCCATTCGCTCGGCGGCCCCGGGCCGGAAGCTTGACCAGGCACCCACAGGTCAGGGCGCTTGGCCCTGTGGCGCCGCGCCGCTCGGGCCTAGACTCCGAGGGTCGGGGGACGAACGAGGGAGGAGCCATGAACGATTCGAGGAGTGTTGCGACACACACCACGGCGGACCTGATCTACGACGCGATCTTCATCGGCGGGATCGGGGGTGGCCTCGTGGCCCTGTTCTTCCTGCTCTTCGATACGGTGACCCTCGGACAGCCGCTGTTCACCCCATCGCTCATCGGCAGCGTATTGTTCGATGGCGCCTCGCCGCAGTCCGTTCACACGGTGGACATGATGGCGGTCGCGAAGTTCACGGCGGTTCACTTCATCGCGTTCGGTGCGGCAGGGGTCGGCTTCTCGCTGGTGACCCACCTCGCGGAGTTGCGCGCTCGCCATCCGGCGCTGGTAATCGCGTTCGCGTTCATCGTGCTCGAGCTTGGCTTCTGGCTCGGGACGCGACTGGTGCTCCCCGGCGTCCTGATGCGGATCGGGGTGCTCCCCGTCGCGGCCGCGAACCTGCTGGCGGCGGTGGGTGTTGGACTGTTCCTCGTGACCTCGCACAGGCCTGCGCACTGGATGAATGCCAAGCGCGTGACGCATCCCGGCTGATCCACTCGGATCCGCCACGCCCGGGCAGAAGGGCGCTCTGATCGGGGAGCGTCCTTCGCCCGCCTCCCGCGCGGCTGATATGGTGCCTGCACCGCTGCATCCAGTCATCCTCCGGAGGACTTCATGGCAGGCACCAAGGTCACGGTGATCAACAACGGCTCACTCCGACTCGAGGGTGACTTCGAGATCGTGGATCAGGACGGCAAGCCATTCGGCCTCGCCGGCCGCACGCGCGTCACACTCTGCCGCTGCGGTCACTCGTCGAAGAAGCCGTTCTGTGACAGCACGCACAAGACGTGCGGGTTCGAGTCCGTGGTGGTGGCGATCGACCTGGAGCCGCCGGTACCGAAACCCGGCGCATGAACCCGCGCGTCGTGCGGCCGCTCGCCGCACTGCTCATCGTCGCGGCCGCCGCCGTGTGCTTCAAACTTGGGATCTGGCAGCTGAGCCGCGCCGGCGAGAAACGCGCCGCGCATGCCTCACGGGTCTCGCGTCTGGAGCAGCCGCCGATCGAGCCGGGAGCCGGGGGAGTGGCACTCGAGCCGGGTCGCCGTGTCGAGCTCAAGGGGGCATGGGACCGCGGCGTGTACGTCCTGCTCTCGGGGCGCACCCACCTGGGTGCCGCCGGCGTGCAGGTGGTCACACCGCTGGTGCTGGCGTCAGGCGAGCGCGTGCTGGTCGAGCGGGGCTGGCTCGCCGCCGACGATTCGCGCATCGCGCACCCCGAACACTGGGACGACGGCGACGCCGTGGTCCACGGGGTGGCCGAACGCTACGCGACATCGCCTCGCGTGTTCGACTGGGTGGCGCTCGAGTCCGAGCGCGCCGGCGTCGCACTGTGGTCCGCGCGCGCGCTCGATTCCACGCAGGTGATCGCACACGTGACGGCACCGCTGGCGAATGCCTACGTGCGCGCGTGGGTCGCAGCCGGTGATACGGCGGCCGCGCGCGTGGGACTCGTCGCGCCGCCGTTCGCGGTGCCCGATTCGGGTGAGGGCGTGCACATGGCCTATGCGCTGCAGTGGTTCGCGATCGCGGTCCTCATCGTGCTGGGAGGGGGCGTGCTCATGACCCGTCGCCTTCCCGTTCCGCCTCGCTGATCGCCGCGCTGTTCGCCGCCTTTGGGGCGGTCCCACCCACTCGACTCACCGGCTCCCCGGCGTCACTCACCGACACCGGCACGCTACTCGCCGAAAGCCACGCGACCCGCCCTTGCGCCGTCCGTAACTTAGCTCGTGAGCAAGGACCCCGGAGCCGCAATGCGCGGCCGGACGGGGCGGAGCGAAGGAGGGTGGCGCGATGAGCGAGCAGAAGCGCTGCGTGAAGCGGAACCGGGACCAGTTGGGCTGGGGCTTGTTCATGATTGTGATGGGCGCCTGGTTCCTGCTCATCCAGTACGGCGTGTTGGACCGCGAGGCGTGGCACACGTGGTGGCCGTTCGTCGTGGTCGCGTTGGGCGTCGCCCAGGTGGCGACGGCCGCCGATCCCAAGACGCTGGGCTCCGGCGTGAGCACGATCGGCATCGGCCTGTGGCTCGCAGGCACGGTGCACCACTGGTACGGGCTGCACTGGAGCAACAGCTGGCCGCTCGCGATGGTGGCGGTGGGCCTGGGCGCGCTGGCGGAATGGGCGGCGTCGGTGGTGGCGGCTCGCCGCCAGAAGGGGGACGAACATGTTCAATGACGCGCGGAAGTCAGGCTGGCTGCGCTGGCGCGAGGCGGCATTCGCGACGTGCACCGCGTGGCTCGTGGTACAGAACGTGGCCCTGCTGGCGCTGGTCACGTGGGGACGGCCCGCGGATGCGATGGCCGCGGGCGACTCGATCGCGCGCACGGCGATGACGTGGGGCGGCGCGCTGCTCGGCGTGTTCCTCGCGGCCGTGACGGGACTCGCGCTCGCGGCGTGGCTGGTGCACGCTCCCGCCGAGCAGCGTCCCGTGACGGTGAGGGAGGTGGCAGATGACCGGTGATCCGTTCGGCCCCATGAGGCGCGACCGCCTGCGGCGCGGCATCCCGTTCTCCGGGCGGCTCTTGTTCGGCGCGGTCGCCATCACGCTCGGTGTGCTGTGGACGGCCGACAACCTCGGAGTGCTCGACGCGGATTCCGTCCTGCGCTGGTGGCCGGCGTTCCTCGCCATGTTCGGTTTGATGCGGCTCACGGGCCTGTTCGGCCCACGGCACGTCGTGAGCGGCGCGCTGTTCACGATCGCCGGCTTCTGGATGCTGCTTCGCGAACTGGATGTCATCCAGGTCAGCATCTTCAAGCTGTGGCCCGTGTTCCTCATCGTGCTGGGCGGCTCGCTGGTGTGGCGCTCGATGCGCAGTGAACCTGCGCCCGAGGACGCGGAGCGGGACTCGTACCCCAAGCCCGTCGCGATCATGGGCGGCGTGGTGCGAAACATCGAGTCGCAGGATCTGGTCGGTATCGAGGCCAGCGCGGTGATGGGCGGGGTGGAACTCGACCTGCGAGGCGCCAAGGCGCGGGGACGCGAAGTCGTGGTGGAAGCCTTCGCGTGGTGGGGCGGTATCGAGCTCTACGTCCCCGACGACTGGCGCGTGATCAACGAGGTCACACCCATCATGGGCGTGGTCGAGGACAAGACGCGCCTGAACGCGGTCGAACCCGTCACGACGCTCATCGTCCGCGGCATCGTGATCATGGCCGGCATCGAGCTCAGCAATAAGCGCAGGAAGGAAGGCGAGTTCCGCGGCGTGCGCGTGGGCATCAATCTGGGCGAGGAGAAGCCGGGTGGCTCGGGAGATTCTCGCACTCGCGAACAGGACCCGAGGGACTGACGCATGCACCCGCTGCTCGGCCGGCCCGCACGACTGCTGCTGGTGATCGCCAGCGCGGCGCTCACGGGGGTGCCGCTCGCGTGGCTGCTGCGACTGCTCGAGCCGCGGCCGTGGAGTGCGGCACTGGCCTTCGCCGTTCCGATGCAGGTGTTTTACGGTTTTGTGGTGCTGTCGGCGTGGTGGGTGTGCCGTCGCCACCCCATGGGTGGTGCCGGTTCGTGGCGGGCAGCCTCGGCCCAGTGCTCCGCCTCCATCCAGGCCAGCGCGGTGTGGGCGGGTATGGGTGCGATCTGGGCCGTGTTCCTGTCGCGCTGGCTCTACCCGGACTTGCCCCGCGCGGCGATCTTCCGCGACATCGGCGTGCTGTTCACGGTCGGGATCCCGCTTTACCTGATCTCGGCGATCGCGCACTACCTGTTCCTCGCGTTCGAGGCGTCCCACGCTGCCGAGCGCCGCGTGCTCGAGACCGAGGTGACCGCGCGCGAAGCGGAACTGCGCGCGCTGCGCGCCCAGTTGAACCCGCACTTCCTGTTCAACAGCCTCAACTCCGTCAACGCATTGATCGGCAGCGACCCCGAGGGCGCGCGGCGCATGTGCGAGGGACTCGGCGACTTCCTGCGCCGCACGCTCGCGCTGGGGGCCCGGGAGACGGTCTCGCTCGGCGAGGAACTGGCGCTGGTCGAGCGCTACCTCGGCATCGAGCAGGTGCGCTTCGGCGAGCGGTTGCGCGTCGAACTCATCGTGGAGCCCGGCGCGACCGCGTGCCGCGTGCCGCCGTTGCTGCTGCAACCGCTGGTCGAGAACGCCGTCAAGCACGGCATCCAGGACCGCGTGGAAGGCGGTGCGGTGCGCATCGAGGCGGTGCGCGAGGGCGGCCTGCTGCGCCTGGTGGTGGAGAATCCCGTGGACGACGACGCTCCCGTGCGGCGGGGCGAAGGCGTCGGCCTCGACAACGTGCGGCGCCGGCTCGAGGTGTTCGGTGCGCGCGACGCACGGCTGGTGACGTCACGACAGGGAGGGCGATTCCGCGTCACGCTCACGCTGCCGGCGCACGACGAGGTCCCCCAGACCGCGATCCCGGGAGCGGCCCATGCCTGAATCGCTCCGGGTCGTGCTCGTGGACGACGAGGCCCCGGCACGCTCGCTCCTGCGCGAGTACCTGGCCGCACACCCGGGCGTCGAAGTGGTGGGCGAGTGCGCGAACGGCTTCGAAGCCGTGAAGACCATTGGCGAACTCTCGCCCGACCTCGTGTTCCTCGACGTGCAGATGCCCAAGCTCGACGGCTTCGAGGTGCTGGAGCTGTTGGACCCCGCGCCGGCGGTGATCTTCTGCACGGCCTACGACGAGTACGCGTTGCAGGCGTTCGAGGTCCACGCGGTGGACTACCTGTTGAAGCCGTTCGGCCGCGAGCGTCTTGCCGAGGCGCTCGCTCGCGCCCGCGAACGACTCGCGCTGGCCGCCAGTCGTCGCGAGTCGTCGCCAGCCGAAGGCGACGGTGCACCCGAGGCGGCCCCGGCCGCGCGTGCCGCACTCGCGCGCGCCGCCCGCGGTCCCGGGCGCCACGCCGAGCGCATCGTGGTGCGCGACGGCGCGCAGGTGCACGTGCTACCTGCCGAGCGCGTGGACTACCTCGAGGCCCAGGACGACTACGTCGCCGTGCACGCCGCGGGTGCGACGCACCTCAAGCACCAGACGCTGTCGGAGCTGGCCGACTCGCTGGACCCGGCCCGGTTCGTGCGTGTGCACCGGTCGTTCGTGGTCAACGTCGAGCGCATCGCGCGCATCGAGCTGCTCGCCAAGGACCAGCGCGTCGCGGTGCTCAACGACGGCCGGCAGGTCCCCGTGAGCCGGAGCGGACACGAGCGGTTGAAGGAGCTGTTGGGCTGAGGGACTGCCGAGTGGCCCGACAGGTGTTGGACTCTCAGGCTGCAGAGGCGGTGCTCGAGCTAGGGGAGAACTATCATCTTCCTGGTGCTCTGCTCAGCCCCTGCCGTGAGCCTGTGTAGGTAGAAACCCGGAGGAAGTCCGGCCAAATCCACGGGAAGCTCATGCTCCCCCGCGGCTCTCGGAGAGTCCGTTAGGACTTTTCTCACGCGCCGCCCCTGCATGTCGAACACTTCCAGATCAACTGTTGCACTCGAACCTAGTGAGAAGTGGATCAATCCGGACGAGCGGCTTGGGTTGCTTACGTCAAACGCACGAAGGACCGAAGTGTGATTTGCCGGCGGTGCGGCCGGGGCATCGGCCAACTCCACGGCCGCCATCAACCCCACAGGGGAGAGCCCAATTCTCGCGAAGGAACCTGCCGGATAGAGCCGATTCGCGTCCGCTCCCCAGAGGGTCTGGTCAACTGACTGTGCGCGGGCCGGGATCGCCGAGGCCAGGGATGCCGTCAGGGCGAAAAGCCAAGTCGTCATGGAGTGACGCAGGGCGACTGTTGCGTGCGCGACGCGGCGGGGCCGACTTCGACCGTTACATGCACCCAATGGGGAACTTCGATGAGTCAGGAGTCCTCGCACAAGGAAACCAGCACGCCCGACCTTTGGATGAGTTGCTTCGTGCGGGCAATCGGAGGAAGGGATGAAGGCGGAGGTGAAAGGTAACTTTGTTAGATCCCGCCCTTCGGGGTCCAGACGTTCGTAGCGTAGCGGTGCGAGCAAAGCTGCAAAGCGTAAGGTTTCGTCGCAGGCCGCCAAAGCACAAGCGTGCGCGCAGGTGGTGGTCATGACTTGTTGGCTCGCCTCGAAGCGGGGTCGCCGTGCGAGTGGCGAGGCCACAATCTGACGCCCACGGGCGTGGCGCCAGCGGCTTCGAGACAGGCGCAGGCGCTCCCCTTGCAAGCCTCGAGCCATGGCGTCGATGCGGTCTTCTCAGACATTCTAGCGAAGCACCAGAAGTTTGTTCGCATGTGGCACTGCGCCAGCCACCAACCGGTAGGTGTAACAGCCGAGTGGCCAGTTCTCGGTGGCTAAGGACACGGTGTGTTGGCCTTCAGTGCGAGGTTCGTGTCGGATGGGTGCCGCGAATTCTCTGCCTTGGAGATCGTAGACTCGAAGGTCTACGGTGGCAGGCTCGCTGAGCGTGAATCTGACAAGACAACCTTGACTTGCGGGATTGGTAGCGCTGAGCGACGTAACGATGTCGCGGGAAGCGGGGAAACCCGACTGGCCTCGACTCGTAGCTGGCGCGATCGCGGCGATGAGTCCAGCGGGAGCGGTGCCAATTCGATGAAAGGCTCCGCCGGCATAGATGGTGTTTCCGCCAGCCCCGAGTGCCCACACGACGCCATCAGCCGCAGGGTCCCAGTCCAGCACTTCACCCGTGACAGGATCAAGCGCTGCCAGGCAAGCCCGGGGTTTGCCACCGATGCGGTCGAAGACGCCTCCAACGTAGACCACATTCTCGGCGACGATGACTTGCTTAACCTCACCCGTCGCATTCGCGACCCAGTCCGTTGCGGCACCGGTGATTATGCTGACTGCGCCAATACCATCGCGAGCGGCTCCCCCGATGTGGTTCAGATATCCTGAGACATAAAGCACTGTGTCGCGTATGGCCATGCAGTCCACAAAGTTGTCGGCATCCGAACTCCAATCGGTGGCGAGCCCGGTAGCGGCGTCGAGTGCGGCCACGTACAGCCTGTGTGCTCCACCAACATTGCTGAACAATCCCCCCGCGTACACCACAGTGCCATGAGGCACGATAGTGGTGACAAGATCATTTGGACTTGGGTTCCAAGCGGTCGCCAGACCGGTGGTGAGATCAACCGCAGCCAGGTTCTGACGTGGCTGACCGCCCATGCTGCCAAATAGCCCCCCTGCGTAAACGGCATGGTTCGTCACGGAAATGGACCAGACTCGCCCATTGCACGAGGGATCCCAGCCTCCAGCCAAGCCAGTCACGGAATCGACGGCGGCGAGCCCGACGCGTGGTTGGCCTCCGATGCTCGAGAACCAGCCTCCTGCGTACACCTGTCCATCGCGCTCGGCGATTGCCAGCACATGATCATCTGGAGCCGGGTCCCAATCCGTGACCGCACCCGTCTGGGCATCGAAAGCGGCAAGGTAACGACGAGGCACATAGGGACCGACGCTTGTGAAGGAACCGCCGACGAAGATCGTCCGCCCACTGACGGCGAGAGTGTTGATCAGGTGGTTCGGCTGGCACTTCCATGGAAGCGCGAGACCTGTCCGCGTATCGACGGCGCCCGCCAATCCAGCTGGCTGACCGCCCAGGCTGTCAGCGAATCCGCCGACATAGAGCGCATTCCCACTCACAGCGATTGAATTGAAGAATGCTGGTAGGACGGATCGAACAGCTTTTGGATCCCAAGAGGTGGGGCTAGCCGTTCGGACGTTGACCGCGGCAAGCCCATTGCGCTCGACTCCACCAATCGCGTTGAAGATGCCCCCGACATACAGCGTGCTGTCAGCGAGCGCGAGCGAATTGACTCTTGGCATCAGCAGGTCACTGGATGGCACCTGACTCACATGAGCATCCCAATCAGCTACAGCCCCGGTTGTGCGGTCGATCGCCGCCAACGCGAATCGAGTCGCGCCTCCGACGATTGTGAAATTACCGCCTGCGAAGACCTTTTCATTCGTTACCACGAGTGAGCGCACTTCAGCGTCAGTATTCGCGGTCCATGTTGTCGTCTGACCAAACGTGATGTCCACCTCAGCCATTCCGAGGCGAGGCTTGCCGGCGACAGTCTGGAAGTACCCACCGAGGTACACCGAGCGCCCCGCGGCGGCGACAGCAAGGACGCCTGCATTGGTGCCTGGATTCCAGGGCCTGGCCCCCCCAGTAGTTGCGTCGACCGCCGCCACGTTGTCGCGTGGCACATTCGCGATTCGAGTGAACGAACCACCCACATACAGGGCCGACCCGTGGCGAGCGAGCGCGTAAACATCCCCATCTGGATTGGGTGCCCACGCAGCAACCCGTCCGCCCGCGAGAATGTGCGCCAGGTTGTCTCTCTCGTGACCGCCTACGCCGCGAAACCTGCCGCCTACAAACCAGCCGCCAGCTCCGTCCGAAATCGCAGCAAATACATCACCTGCTACGCTCGGAAATTGCTCACGGAGGTTGCCGGTAACAGCGTCTAGCGGGACTCCAGAACCAACCACAGGACCGACGCTCGTGAAGGTGCCTCCAAGATAGACCGTGTTGCCCGACCGACAGACGGCCAAGACTCTTCCTTCGAGACTAGCGCCCCAGAGTCGCGAGTCGACTGTCGGGACTTCAGCGCAGACGAGCGGAACGAGGCCCACTTGGAATGCGATGACGATGATTGCCATGCTTGCCGAGGGCCAAGACTTCCGGCGGGCCCCAACCATGTGATTGGAGAACATTGAGCTACCTTCTGGCGAGTGCTGGAGAGCCGACTGCTTGAGGGCACCACAGTCGTACCGACTAGCTTTGGTCCGTCAAACCTGAACTCGGCAGCCCGACTTCCAAGATCGACCACGTGAGGAGCATACACCGAAGTATAGATTCACAGGCCGTGCACGCGGGCGGCACGGAGCATCTCGAGCACCAGGCGCTCTCCGAGTTGGCCGACTCACTCGACCCCACGCGGTTCGTGCGTGTTCACCGCTTCTTCGTCGTGAACGTCGAGCGAATCGCGCGCATCGAGCTGCTCGCCCAGGACCAGCGGGTCGCGGCACTGCACAACGGTCGGCAGGTCCCCGTGAGCCGAAGCGGGCACGAGCGGCTGAAGGGGCTGCTTGGCTGAATCGTTTTCAGTGACTCGCAGCAGTCCGACGTCCACGCGGCTTCTCTTCGCGGCCGCGCGCTTGGATCTCATGAGCTCAGTGCCCAGCTTTCGCTCTGCTTCCAGCTGATTGTGCTTGCGACAGAGCAACCGGATGTTCTCGGTCGTGCCTTCGCCGCCGAGCGCCACGGGTCTCACGTGGTCGTATTCGAGCCCGCGACTGCACGCGCAGCGCCTGCCCGTGGCACTCGTGAATGTGCAGCGGCCGCCGTCGCGCTTCCAGACCTCGCGCATCACGTGGGCGGGGATCATTCGGGCGTTCGCGGGCTTCTGCTGGCGCGGCACGCGCGGGCGGGCTGTGGCCGCGAACTTCTGCTTCTCGAGCGTGGGGATCGCCATGTCGAGTAAGCGCTCGAACAGCGCGGCGATGTCATGGCGAGGCACCCGGTCGCCCAACAGGTCCTGCGCCTGCTGCAGCTTCGCGAGTACACGCCGCGACATCGTGAACTGGATTTTCACCTGCTCGGCGTTGAGCGGATCCACATGCGCTCGGCGCTGAAGTGGTACCTGCGGATTGGGCGGATTCAGCGCACTCGATGGGACAGGCACACTCGCTAGCGATTGTAGATTTTTCTTACAGTCGGCTGGCTGAGGTTGCATCAGACCGAGCGTCGGCGACTCCTTGGTGGAGATCGCCGGAGCGGTCACGAGCTGGATCACGGTGGGCGCGGCAGGCCTCGGGAACCGACACGCCAACCAATCCAGGAGCTGTGACTTCGTGCGGCCCACGGCCGCGGCGAGCAGCTCATCCACGTTGTCCGGCTTCAGATGCGTCGCGAGCGTGTGTATGGCCGTCATGTGGATGCGACCGTCGGCAAGGGCATCGAACAGCGCGGGGAACTCGCGGCACTTCCGGGCGGCCCACAACCTGCGCCCGGCCGACTCGTCGGACATCCCTAGCTCGCCGAGGCAATACTCCCACATGGATGAGTAGGCGCACGTCGCGTACAGCTCGCGCTTCTCGACGGCCGCAAGCCGAACCAGCAGCCGGGCAGTGACCCAGCGCTCCTGCTTCGTGAATTCGGTCGTCTCGCGCAGCAGCACATCGGCGTCCAGCCGCAGCATCTCGGCGTAGATCATGACCCGACTCCGCTTCGGGGGCAGAGTGATCACGAGGGCTGTGCACCACCCTAGCACCTGCGAATTCGAGCGCCGTGGATGCGCTCACGGCGCGAAAAGAGGGTCGGGATGAGAACGCGCGTGGCCAGGCGTGTGCGAGGGCTCGTGCGCGCGGCCTCGTGAGCGTGCGGGCGCCGCGCGAGCAGCGTCTCGGTCACGGACTCGCGTGCACTCGAAGGCCGTCAAGCACGGAATTGCGAGCCACGGCGCGAAGTCCGGTGCCGATGTCGAACCAGCAGAACCGGCACCGACGGCTCGCTCGCATCCTGTGGAGTCGCTGAAGCGGGCGCGATCGCCGACTCGGTTTCAGCGATCGGGCACCCACCTGATGCCGGGGCAGCCGCTGGCCACGGTTCAGCCCGAGCGCGGGATGCCGAAACCCTGAGAGTCGGGCAGGGGCTATCAGCGCTTCCTGCACGGCCTCGAGGCGTTCGGGGTGGATGATCGCGATGACGATCCTGTCTCTCTAAGCACCTTGAGCCGAGCATGAGTCGGAAGGGCAGCAGCTTCATTCTATGATCCGACCTGGCGTCGCCGTCATCGGAATGGCGTAAGCCCAGAGCGGTTCGAGCAGGCCCACAACGCCCGCCGCCGGAGTGTCCACTGAACCCTGGGAACTCCAGACAGCCATAGACACTGTGTCTGTCGTCTGTACTGTTCGCGACCTTCGTGGCGGCGCTGCCATAAGAACAATTGCCTTCACCGTGCATCCCTGATCAATGTGACTCTCCCGGCGCGACGCCATTCTCAGCTGCGTCCGCGCGCTCCGGGAGTGTAGTCTCGGGTCCTCGACGGCCCCGTCGCGGATCCCCCGGCACACACCGCCGTCCTTTGTCCGACAGGCCTCCCGGGCCGCGCCGCTGCCACGACCCCGGAGCGATCACACTGGGGGTTCGCATGCGCCACGCGCTCGCGCTATCCGTGCTCGTCGTCCTCGCGCTGCCGGTGCGTGCCGAGGACACGTACGAAGCCGCGCTGCGCGCCGCGCTGCATGCGGCCGATCCCGTGGCGGAATCCCTGTTCTTCGAGGGTACCCGGCTTCGGGACGCCGATCAGTTCCTGCCCGCGATAGCCTGCTTCCGGCAGGTCACGAAGCGCCTGCCGGAGTTCTGGCCCGCGTATCGCCGCGCTGCGTCCCTCGAACAACGTCTGGGGAATCGCGATCGCGCCATCGCCCAACTTCGCTGGCTGGTGGAGCGGGATACCAGCGCCTACACCCTGAGCGCGCTCGCCGATGTGCTCGGTATCCGGCGAGATGACAGGGAGCCTGATCCTTCCGAGATCGAGGAGGCGCACCGGCTGGCCGCTCGGGCACTGGCGCAGCTCCCGGAAGACCCAAGCGTGTGGCTGACGGTGTTCTGGACCCGCTACGCGGCCGGCGACATCGTCGGCGCGAGGGAAGCCGTGGTCGTGCTTCAGCGCGTGGACAGTGCGGCGCCCTCGACCTGGTACGCCACCGCGATCGTGGAGGTCGGGACCGGGCAGCTTGCAGCCGCTCGATCCGCGATCGCGAAGGCCCGGCAGACCGGAGTGCCACCCGAGGCGCTGGCGTCTCTCGAGGCTTTCATCGCGTCGATCGAGCGAGGGCGCTTGTGGCGCACGCTCACACAGCTTGGGCTGTGGTCGGTACCCGTCTGGCTGGCGCTGCTCGGCCTGCTCACCCTCGCGGGGATCGCGCTCAGCCGGGCGACGCTTGCGGCCGCAGAGCGGGCGTTGGCTGGCGCGACCGGGGATGCGATCGGGCTGGACGCGTGGTTGCGTCGCGCCTACTCGGGCGTGATCTCCGCCAGCGCCTTGTACTACTACCTGTCGCTGCCCCTGCTCCTGCTTCTGGTACCCGCACTCGGCGGCGCTCTCATCATGCTGATGTTCGCCGCGCACTTCGTGATCTGGAAGCTCGTGATCCTGATCGCGATCCTGACGCTGGTCACGATGTGGGCCGTGCTGCGCAGCCTGTTCGTGCGCGGTGCCAAGTCGGACCCGGGGGAAGTGCTGGACCTCGCGGCCGAGCCGCGCCTGCGTTCGGTGCTCGAGGAGGTCGCCGGCCGTGTGGGCACGCGGCCCGTCGATACCGTGTTCCTCACGCCCGGCACCGACGTGGCGGTGTTCGAACGAGGCGCCGGCTTGAAGGTCGGACGCGAGGGCGAGCGCTGCCTCATCCTCGGGCTCGGCGTGCTCGAAGGCATGAAGCTCGGCGCCTGGAAGGCGATCCTCGCGCACGAGTACGGCCACTTCGTGAACCGCGACACGGCCGGAGGCGGCATGGCGCTCGCCGTGCGCCGGTCGATCATGACGATGGCGATCAGCATGGCCCGCGGGGGAGCGGTGGGCTGGTACAACCCCGCGTGGTGGTTCGTCCGCGGCTTCGATGCCGCATTCATGCGAGTCTCGCAGGGCGCGTCTCGGCTGCAGGAGGTGCTGGCGGACCGCTGGGCGGCACTCAGCTACGGTGCACCGGCGTTTCGCGACGGGCTCACGCACGTGATCACCGCGTCGGTTCGCTTCGAGGCCGTCACCGACGCGACGATCAAGCGCGCGCTCCACGACAAGGTCCCGGTCGCGAACCTGTACCGCCATGCCGCGCCACTGAGCGTCGCCGAGTCGCTGGAAGTGGAGCGCGTCACGCAAGAAGCCCTGACACGCGAACCTGGGGCCTACGACAGTCACCCGTCGCCCGCGCAACGGTTCGCGTGGGTGGAGAAGGTGGCGGCAGCGGCCCCACCGCGCCCCGCGGATCCCGCCGACGAGGACGAGGCCTGGAGCATGTTCCAGGATCGTGAGGAGCTGGAGGTGTACATGACGGCCACCGTGCGAACGAACGTCGAGGAGAATTATGGCGTCAAGTTCGCCGAGGTCGACGACGAAACCGGCGCCACCGGCGCCACCCAGGATGCCGACGTCCCCGCCGCTCCGGGCACCGAGGGCTCCGCCTGACCGCGGTCCGGCGCCGACCGCGACTCGCGCCTCAGATCGCTCCGCCGCCCCGCTCGCCGGTACGGATCCGCACGCATTCCTCCAGCGGCAGCACGAAGATCTTCCCGTCCCCGATCTCGCCGCCGTCGGTGCGCGCGCCGCGCACGATCGCCTGGATGGCGGGCTCCACGTAGGCGTCGTTCACGCCGATCGTGATCTGCGTCTTCTGCACCGTGCTCTGCCGCACGGGCTCGCCGCGGAAGTACTCGACCTCGCCCTCTTGTCGGCCATGGCCATCCACTGTCTGCGCCGTGAGGCGATAGTGTCCGCCCTCGTCGAGGGCCGCCTGCAGGGCCTCTTGCACGGCCTCGAGGCGCTCGGGGCGGATGATCGCGATGATGAGTTTCATGCGGAGGCTCCTCCCCGGGTCATAGGTGGTAGCCGCGCTCACCGTGCGCGGAGATATCGAGTCCGTCGCGCTCGTGAGCATCGGAGACACGCAGTCCCATCGTGCGCTTGAGCAGCACGGCGATCAGCCACGTGCCGCCGGCCGCGAAGACCAGCGTGACGCCCACGCCCACGGCCTGCTTGACCAGTTGCTCGCCGTGGCCGGCGATCAGGCCGGCGACCGGCTGGAAGCAGAAGATCCCGGTGGCGAGTGCGCCCCACATGCCGCCGATCCCGTGCACGCCGAACGCGTCCAGCGAATCATCGTGGCCCAGCCGGTGCTTGATGCGCACGGCGGCATAGCACACCACCGACGCGACCGCTCCGATCACGATCGCCCACAGCGGCATCACGTGCCCCGCCGCGGGCGTGATTGCGACCAGTCCGGCGACGATGCCCGAGGCGAGCCCCAAGCTGGTGGGCTTCCCGGTGTGGTTCCACTCGAGCAGCATCCACACCAGGCCCGCGCTGGCCGCGGCCGCCTGCGTGGTGGTGAACGCCAGGCCCGCCGTGGCACCGGCCACCGGGTGCTCCACGGCCACGGCACTGCCGGCGTTGAAGCCGAACCAGCCGAACCACAGCAGTCCCGCTCCCAGCAGCGTGAGGACGAGGCTGTTGGGCAGGATGGCACCGCCCGGGTAGTCGCGGCGAGGACCCAGCACGCGCGCCAGCACGATGGCCGACACGCCGGCCGCGATGTGCACGACCGTGCCGCCCGCGAAGTCGAGGACGCCGTACTTGTAGAGCCAGCCGTCAGACGCCCACACCCAGTGCGCGAGCGGGCAGTAGATGAACGTGGACCACAACAGGATGAACCACACCCACGCCGAGAACTTCATCCGCTCGGCCACGGCACCGCTGATCAGCGCCGGCGTGATGATTGCGAACTTGCCCTGGAACATCACGAACACCAGTTCCGGGATGGCCTTGTCGCCGAACAACTGCTGCGGGGAGATGCCCTGTAGCGCCACGTACTCGGGGGACCAGCCGATCCAGCCGCCGTGGCTGCGTCCGAACGCCAGCGAATAGCCCACGAGCACCCACTGCACCCCGATCACCGCCATGGCCACGAACGACTGCATCATGGTGGTGAGGATGTTCTTGCG
>Ga0075429_100001463_pt1 | contig 19406 bp, 21 predicted proteins | sample RhiMetdeltSRZDD3_FD_75295 | JGI IMG/M metagenome (GOLD analysis project Ga0075429, IMG submission 75295) | Populus rhizosphere microbial communities from Tennessee, USA - Rhizosphere MetaG P. deltoides SRZDD3 | ecosystem: Host-associated > Plants > Roots > Rhizosphere > Soil | place: USA... | reverse complement strand
GCGCGGATGGCGGTGTTGCGTATCGGTAAGCAGAGCAAGGGCGCGCGGCCCCGGCCGTACCCCGCCCGCCCGACCCGGTCAGCGTGAACGGCGGGGTCTTCCACGCGTTCTTTGTCCATCGACGGTTGGACGTCGTAGCGCCCGTACAGCAGGACGGTCGGGGCACCGGGCGGTCTGGGGCGCTCGCAGTACACATCGCCTGGCTGCCGTCGGCCGTCTCGGGGTTCACATATTGAGGGTATTTGGGCGAAGCGTCCCGCCAAACGCGAACGACGAGAATCCGGTCAGCGGCTACGCTCGCGACCGTGTACACCGGAACCGCCCTCTTCGACCTGCTGCTCCCCGACGACTCGCGTTCGCTGAAAGCCAAGCGCGGGTACGTACGCCCGATCATCGCCGCGTTGCGCCGGTTCGACGTGGCCGTGGGTGAGGTCGGTGCGCTCGATCTCCACGGCCGGACCGAGATCGGGGTCGCCACGGTGGCCGCGGAGGCCCGCCACCTCACCGAGGTCCTCGACTCGTGCGAACGGCTCGTCGCCGGACGGCCCGAGGTCGAGCTGCTGTCGGTACGGCGCCGCGTCATCGGTGAGGACGACTGACCGGCGCACCCGGTACGGGTAGGGTCGAAGACGTCTGGAGGTGACGGAGATGACGGACCCCACACGGGTGCGCCGCCACGCCGAGCGGATCCGCGAGCTGGTCGCTTCGGTGGTGCGCAGCCAGATCAAAGATCCCCGATTGGGCATGATCACCATCACCGACGCGCGGATCACCGCCGACCTGCGCGAGGCGACCGTGTTCTACACGGTGCTCGGCGACGCGGCCGCACAGGCCGGTACGGCCGCCGCGCTGGAGAGCGCCAAAGGGCTGCTGCGCAGCACCGTCGGCAAGGCGCTCGGGCTGCGGCACGCGCCGACTCTCGCGTTCGTGCACGACGACGTCCAGGAGCACGCCAAGCACATCGACGAGCTGCTGGCCGCGGCGCGCGAGTCGGACGCCGAGGTGCAGCGGATCGCCGCGGGCGCGCGGTTCGCCGGCGACGCACAGCCCTACAAGGTCGATGAGGACGAGGACGAGGACGCGCTGGGGAAGGCCCTGTGACCGGCCGGGTCACGACGCCGATCGCCATGCCCAGTCCCCGCGTTCCGATGGAGTCGAGCGCTCCGCCGCGTACCGGCGAAAATGACTGGGCGGCGGCCGTGGCGGCCGTGCGGAGCCTGCGCGCCGACGACGTCGTGTTGTTGGCCTGCCACGTGAACCCCGACGGCGACGCGCTCGGCAGCATGCTGGGTACCGCGATCGGGCTGCGCCGGCTGGGTCTGCGCAAGGTCGTCGCCAGCTTCCCCGGACCGCTCGACGTGCCCGAGCCGTTCCGAGCGCTGCCGGGGCTCGACCTGCTGGTCGCGGCCGACGAGGCGCCGCGCGACCCGGCGCTCATGCTGTGTTTCGACGCGGCCAGCGCCGGGCGGCTGGGCGCCCTGGCCGAGCGCATGGGGCCGACGACCATCGTGCTCGACCACCACGCGTCCAACACCCGCTTCGGCGGGATCAACCTGGTCGACCCGACGGCGGCCGCCACCTCGGTCGTCGCGGACCAGCTGCTCGCCCGGCTCGGCGTCCCGCTCGACCGGGACATCGCCGAGTGCCTGTATGTGGCGCTGGCGACCGACACGGGTTCGTTCCGCTTCGAGATGACCACGCCGTCGGTACACGAGTTCGCGGCGCGGCTGCTGGCGGCCGGAGTGCGGCCCGCCGAGATCGCCCGCCGGGTGTTCGACTCGCGGCCGTTCGGCGCGGTCCGGCTCTACGGAGATGTGCTCGCGCGGGCCGAGCTCGAGCCGACCGCGGCGGGCGGGCACGGGCTGGTCTGGACGTACGCGACGCTCGACGATCTCGACCGGCACCAGCAGCGGCCGTACGTGCTGGAGGCGCTGATCGACGCGGTGCGTGCGGCGGACGAGGCCGATGTGGCCTGCCTGGTCAAGCAGGTGAGCCAGGCGGAGTGGGCCGTCTCTATGCGCAGCAAGGGCGCCGTGGATGTCAGCCGGGTCGCCGTCGCGCTGGGTGGCGGCGGCCACCGGCTCGCCGCCGGCTTCACCGGATATGGCCTGATCACCGAGGTGATCCACGCCATCCGCCAGACCCTGGACGCGGCGGTTGTCGAAGATCAGGGTTAACTCCGGGACGGTATCGGCTACCAGGCAGGATGCCCCGCTGGTGACAATCGAGAACATGGAGCAGCCGTCGGAGGCGACCGTCGAGGCGGAACGCGTGTGGGACCGACCGCTCGTCATGGTGCCTCTGTTCGTGCTGCTGTCCGCCGTCGGCGGGCTGTTCCCGTCCTTCTCGTTCCTCGCCAACGTGTACGTGGTCGCGATCGGCGGCACGCTGATGTGGCTGGGGCTTTCCGGGCGGGTGAACCGGCGTCCGATGCCCGCCCGGCTGTCCCGGTCGGCGGCCTGGTGGCTGGTGCCCGCGCTCACCCTGGCGCTCATCGAGCTGACCATGTTCATCGCCGGCTCGACCAACGACTACCCGACGTTGTCGTTGCTCGCCGACCCGATCCTCGACATGTACCTGGCCCGGGCCGCCGTCTACTTCGGCTGGATCGCGGCGTTCTGGGGACTGGTCCACCGATGATCACCCGCATGCTCGCGATCGCCGGATTCGTCGTGGGCGGTCTCCTGTTCGTCGTCGTCGAGTGGCGGGCCCGGCGGGAGGAGTCCAGCATCCCTACGCTGGGTGACCTCGCCGGCTTCGTGATGCAGTATCAGGTGGGCCGCGTCCCGGTCGGCCGGATCGCCGTACTGGGCTTCTGGTGGTGGGTCGGCTGGCACTTCTTCGCCCGCTGACCAGCCCCGCTGACGAGCCCCGCCGCCGCCCCGCCGCCGCCCGGTCGCGCCCCGGCCGATGCCCTTACCCGGTGGTAGAGTGCGCCCCTGGTCAGCCAACTGAGATCCGAATCCGCGGCACGCGGGCCCTCGGAGAGGAGAACGTGACGGTGCTCAACGCGACGAGTGGACGCTGGCTGACCGACGTCCTGCGGGCCCACGAGGAGCAGATCGTCGCGGCGTGGGTCGAGAAGGTATCGGCGACGCTGCGGGGGCGCCTGACCACGGCCGAGCTCGACCGGCAGGTCCGCGAGCTTCTGGCTACTCTCAGTAAGCTCGGGGCAGAGGTCGACGAGGTGGACCTGTCCGCGCCCACGGCTGCCGAGCTGCGTGGTGTTCTCGCCGACCTGTCCCGTGCTCGGGCGCGGAGCGGCTTCTCCAGTACCGAGACCGCGGTCAGCGTGTTCGCCCTGAAGGATGCCGTGCTCGCCGTCATCGACCTGAACGACGGCGACGCGGTACGGGACTACCTCGGGTTCTCCCGGCTCACCGACCAGATGGGGCTGTTCACGTTCGAGACGTACGCGGCCGCGCGCGAGGAGCTCATCACCGACCAGGCGCACCAGCTGCTGGAGCTCTCCACCCCGGTCGTGAAGCTGTGGGAGGGCGTCCTGGCCGTCCCGCTCGTCGGCACGCTGGACTCGGCGCGGGCCCAGGTCGTCATGGAGAAGCTGCTCCAGGCGCTGGTCGACACCGGATCGGCGTACGCGATCATCGACATCACCGGCGTCCCGGCCGTCGACACCCAGGTGGCCCAGCACGTGCTGAAGACCGTGGTGGCCGCGCGCCTCATGGGGGCGGAGTGCGTGATCTCCGGGATCCGGCCGCAGATCGCGCAGACGATCGTCGCGCTGGGCATCGAGTTCGGGGACATCTCCACCAAGGCGAGCCTGGCCGACGCGCTCGTCCTGGCCATGCGGGCCAGCGGTTCCGACGTCGTGCGGCGCACTGCCAAGGACAGTTGATGGAGCGGATCCCGGTCCTGAAACTCAAGGACCTGCTCCTCGTGTCCATCCAGGTCGACCTGGAGGACCAGTCCGCGATCCAGCTCCAGGAGGACCTGGCCGAGCGCATCGTCGATACCGGGGCGCACGGGGTGATCATCGACATCACCGCGCTGGAGATCGTCGACTCGTTCATCGGCCGCATGCTGTCCTCGATCGCGTCGATCTCGAAGGTGCTCGACGCGCGGACGGTCGTCGTCGGCATGCGCCCCGCCGTCGCCATCACGCTCGTCGAGCTGGGCCTCTCGCTGCCCGGTGTACGTACCGCACTGGACGTGGAACGGGGTATCGAGCTGCTCACCGGCATGGGCGACGAGGAGGGGGCGGCGACGTGAGCTCGCCGACTCCGGTGGGCGAGCCGGAGGTCCAGACCATCCGGCTCGACCAGGACGTCGTACGCGTACGGCAGCTCGTGCGTACCCACGCCGTCGCCGCGAGGCTGTCGCTCGTCGAGCAGACGAAGCTCGTCACCGCCGCCAGCGAGCTGGCCCGCAACACGCTCGTCCACGGGGGCGGCGGGCGGGCCGAGATCCAACTCGTCATGAACGGGCCGCGCAGGGGCGTACAGGCCTCGTTCACCGACGAGGGGCCGGGCATCGCCGATCTGGATCTCGCGCTGACCGACGGGTACACCACCGCCGGAGGTCTCGGCCTCGGCCTGTCCGGAGCACGCCGGCTCGTGGACGAGTTTGCGCTGGACAGCAAGCCGGGTACCGGGACCCGTGTGACGGTCGTCAAGTGGGCACGGTGACAGGACGGGCGCCGTTGACGCCTGTCGCAGGAGCGGATGACGCCCGGTGGTACACGGTCGAGGAGGTCGGTCACGGGACCGCCGTACCGCGCGCCGCCACCGCTCTGGCCACCCAGCTGGGGCTGCCGCAGGCGCGGATCGACGGGCTCGCGATCCTCGCCACCGAGTTGACCTCCAACCTGTACAAGCACGCGCGGGAGGGCACCGTCCTCGTACGCTCGCTGCGGCTCGGCCCGGTCGCCGGCGTCGAGCTGGTCGCGGTCGACGGCGGGCCCGGCATGACGGACGTCGCCGCGTCGAGCCGCGACGGGCACTCCACCGCGGGTACGCTCGGCATCGGGCTCAGCGCCATCGAGCGCGCGGCCACCTCGTGGGACGTCTACTCCCTGCCCGGCCGCGGCACTGTCACGGCCATCCAGGTCTGGCCCGACGGCGTACCGCGCCCGGCCTGGGTGCAGGGCATCGCGCGACCCATCACCGGCGAACGGAGCAGCGGGGACGGGTTCGCGGCCCGGGTACTCGACGGTCGGGGGCAGGTCGTCGTCTGCGACGGGCTGGGCCACGGTCCGCTCGCCGAGGCCGCCACCCAGGCCGCGCTGCGCGCCTTCGACACCGCACCCGCCGCCGGACCCGCCACCGTCGTCGAGCACCTGCACCGCGCTCTCCGGGGTACGCGGGGCGCCGCGATCATGGTCGCCGAGCTGGACCCGGTCGGGGCGACCGTACTCTGTGCCGGGCTCGGCAACATCGCCGGCGCGATCGTCGCGCCCGGGTACCGCCGGCAGCTCGTGACCGTGCCGGGGATCGCCGGGACCCAGGCCCGAGGGCTGCGCGAGTTCAGCTACCCGTTCCCGGCGGAGGGGGCGCTCGTCCTGCACTCCGACGGGGTCACCGGACGCTGGACCCTCGACGAGTATCCGGGCCTGCTCACCCGTACCCCGATAGCCATCGCGGCGACGCTGCTGCGCGACTACGGGATCCGCCGCGACGACGCCAGCGTGCTGGTCGCCACCGCGGGCAGCGGGGGCGCCGATGGCTGAAGAGCTGCTGCGGATGGGGATCCGGGTCGAGCACGACATCTTCACGGTGCGCCAGGCCGGACGGGAGGTGGCGGGCATCGTCGGGCTGGAGCACCAGGACCAGATCCGGGTCGCGACCGCGCTGAGTGAGATCGGCCGGCAGATGTTCGCCCTCGCCGGTGGGGCCGCGGTCAGCTTCCACGCCGACGGGCCGCCTCCCGTACTGCTGATCGAGGTGCTGGCGACAGCGCAGGCGCAGGACGGGCTCGCCGGTGCGCTGGAGTCGGTCGGCCGTCTCGTCGACCTGACCTTCGGCGACCGCGACGGCGCGGCGCTCGTGTCGCTGACGCGGCGGCTGCCGCTCGGCAGCGACGCGCTGGGCCCCGGCTGGGCGGACGGGATCCGCGCGCAGCTGGGCGGTCTCGAGCCCACCTCCCCGTACCGCGAGCTGATCGTGCAGAACGACCACCTTCTCGCCACCCTCGGCGAGGTCCAGCGCCAGCGCGACGAGCTGCTGCGGCTCAACGCCGAGCTGGAGGAGACCAACCGTGGCGTGATGGCGCTCTACACCCAGCTGTCCGAGGAGCTTGAGGAGACCAACCGGGGGGTCGTGGCGCTGTACGCCGAGCTGGACAAGCGGTCGGCCCAGCTGCGCGAGGCGAACGAGGCGAAGAGCCGGTTCCTCGCCAACGTCAGCCATGAGCTGCGGGCCCCGGTGACCGCCATCATCGGGCTGACCCGGCTGCTCACCGACGCCGAGTCCGATCCGCTGACCGGCGGGCAGGGCGACCAGATCGACCTCATCGAGTCGTCCGCGGCCGACCTGCTGGTGCTCGTCAACGACCTGCTCGACCTGGCCAAGGCGGAGTCGGGCCGGCTGGAACCGCGGTGGGAGGAGGTACGGCTCGACCGGCTGCTCGGGCAGCTGGAGGCCACGTCGCAGCCGCTCGTCACCCGCCCGGAGGTCCGGCTCGTGGTCGAGTGCGGCGACGACGTACCGGTGGTCGTCACCGACGGCATGCTGCTCACCCGGGTCCTGCGCAACCTCGTCACGAACGCGCTCAAGTTCACCGAGCAGGGCCACGTACGGGTGTCCTGCGTCTGGCACGCCGCCGACGCGACCGTCGAGCTGGCCGTCGAGGACACCGGAGTCGGCATCGGACCCGCCGAGACGGAACGGATCTTCGAGGAGTTCTACCAGGTACGCGGGCCGCGGCGTACCGGCGGCACCGGGCTCGGCCTGCCGTACGCGCGCCGCGTGGCCGAGGTGCTGGGCGGCTCGCTGACCGTCCGCAGCGAGTCGGGCGTGGGCAGCACGTTCACGGTCGTCCTGCCGCAGGTACCCCCGCCCGACCCGGGTCCGCCCGGCGGGCGGGTCGGGCACGTACTGGTGGTGGACGACGACCCCGCCTTCCGTGCGGTGGTCGTGGGGGCGGTACGCGACGACGCCGAGCGGGTCAGCCAGGCGGCGAACGGCCGGCAGGCACTGGAGATGATCGCCGACGACCGGCCGGACGCGATCTTCCTCGACCTGCGCATGCCGGAGCTGGAGGGTGAACGGGTCCTGGCCACGCTCGCGGCGGACGAGGGACTGCGGACGATACCGGTCGTGGTCGTCACGGGCGTGCCGCCCGATGAGGGGCCCGAGCACGCGGTCGCGATGGTGGCCAAGGACCGCGCCACGCCCGAGACGCTGCGGGCGGCGCTGCGTACGGCGGTCGGCGGCGACTTCCCGTGATCGAGCGGACCGAGCCGGCCGGCCGGATCCTGATCGTCGACGACAGCCGCACCAAGCGGTACGTGATCGGCAGCTGGCTGCGCCGGGCCGGGCACGCGGTCGTCGAGGCGGAGAACGGCGCGGACGCGCTGCTCCGGCTCGCCGACGGCGGGGTGGACGGGGTCGTCCTCGACGTGAACCTGCCGGACATGAACGGGTACCAGGTCTGCGAACGGATCAAGACCGATCCCCGGTTCGCGGCGCTGCCCGTACTGCAGGTGTCGGCGACCGCGGTCGACGTCGCCGACCGTGCGCTCGGGCTGAACCTGGGCGCCGACGCGTACCTCGCCGAGCCGATCGACCCCGACGAGCTCGTCGCGACCATGCACGCGATGCTGCGCTACTACCGGGCACGGCAGCATGCCGAGCGGCTCGCGTACCGGCTGGCCCTGCTCGCCGAGACCACGCTGGCCGTGAACGCGGCGACGACCGTCGAGGCGCTGCTCGGCGCCGCGGCCTCGGGGGCGGCGGCGATCTTCGGGGGCGCGGCGACGGCGGCCGCCCGTACCCCCGATGACCGGAGGCTGGTGGCGGCGGTGGCCGAACCGGGGGACGAGCCGACGCTGCGAAACTGGGCCACGGAGTCGGGCCACCCGATCCTGATGGCCGCGGCGCCGGGCACGGTGGTGCGGATCCCGGCCGACGGTACGTGGATCGACCTGCCCCCGTGGCACGGCCGCTCCTCCGAGGTGTGGGCGACGGTCGCGCAGCCGAAGCCCAACCGCCCGGCCGCCTACGTCTCGGTCGCCACCCCGGTCACCGCCGACGAGGACGAGCACATCCTGCTCCAGCTCGGCCAGGCGGTCGCCCAGGCCGTCGAGGCGATTCGCTCCCTCGACGAGGAGCGGCGCATCGCGCTCACCTTCCAGCGCAGCCTCCTTCCCCGCGAGGTGCCGACGGTCGAGGGGTACGACATCGCCGTGCGCTACGAGCCCGCCAGCGCCGCGGCCGCGGTGGGCGGGGACTTCTACGAGCTGGCGATGCTCGACGACCAGCTCGTGGTGGCGATCGGCGACGTCGTCGGGCATTCGCTGCACGCGGCGACCGTGATGGCGGAGCTGCGGCACGCCCTGCGCGCGTACGTGGTCGAGCGCCACGCGCCGCACGAGGTGCTGTGCCGGCTGAACGACCTGATGCTGCGGCTGATACCCGACGAGATCGCCTCGGTCTGCCTCGCGCTGCTGGACCCACCCACCGGGCGGCTGCGGCTGGCCAGCGCCGGTCACATGCCGCCGCTGCTGGTGGCGGGCGGTACGGTCCAGCTGGTCGATGTCGCCGGCCCGATGCTCGGCATCCCCGCCAACCGGCCGGACGACATCGAGCTGATCCTGCCGCCGGGCGGCATCCTGCTGCTCTACACCGACGGGCTCGTGGAGCGGCGTACCGAGTCGATCGACGTCGGTCTCGGCAAGCTCAGGCGGGCGGCGTCCACTGTGGAGGACGATCTCGCGGCGTTCACCGAGCGGGTGACGCGCGACCTCGTCGGCCGGGGTACCGATGACGACATAGCCCTGCTGGTCCTCCGCCGGCGGTCCTAGGGCCAGCCGCTGGTCCCAGCATCTGGGAATGCTCGACAGCATGTGGGAGCTGAACGCTAGTTTGGTTGGCGGCGTACCAATGCCACGCTCCGCCGTACGGTCAGCCGCCGGCAACCCCGGCCCGTCCCTCACGGTGCACCACGTTCATCCGCCCTGAGGGGACACATCATGCCTACGAGTAAGAAGTCGAAGCCGGAGACCGAGGAGACGCGCGAGCAGGTCCGCCGCGCGCTGCAGACGTCGATGGACACACGGCAGTAGATCTGGCGCTCGCTCCGCTCGCGCGGCGCTGCCGCCCCTTCGTGATCGCTGTCCGCGGTGCGAGTGCGCGGTGTCGCTGCACGTACGCACCGGGGACGGCGATCTTATGTGTGACGCCACGGGCGTGTAAGCACTGAAGGTGCTTGCGTACCTTACTGAGGCGTGGCACGATCGCTCGCGTGACGACCGTCGTCGAGCCTGCCGCGCCCACGCTCCGCCGGGTCGCGGCGCTGGCGCTCCCGGCGCTCGTCGTACTCGCCGCGGAGCCGGTGTACGTCCTCGTCGACACCGCCGTCGTCGGGCATCTCGGCCGCACGCCGCTTGCCGCGCTCGCGCTCGGCGGGGCGCTGCTGTCCGTCGCCGCATGGCTCGGCGTGATCCTCGCGTACGGCACGACGGGCCGGTCCGCCCGGTGGTACGGCGCGGGCGACCGCCGCCGGGCCGTGGCCGAGGGCGTCCAGGCGAGCTGGCTCGCGTTCGGGGCCGCGATCGTGGCGATCGTGGTGTTGGAGGCGATCGCGGGCCCGCTGACCCGTACGCTCGCCGGCGGCCACCCCGAGGTCGCGAGCGCGGCGGAGCAGTGGCTGCGGGTCGCCGTACTCGGCGCGCCCGGGCTCATGCTCGTCACCGCCGGCAACGGCTGGCTGCGCGGCGTCCAGGACACGCGCCGCCCGCTCTACTACGTGCTCGGCGCCAACGTGCTGTCGGCCGTCCTCTGCCCGGTGCTCGTGTACCCGGTCGGGCTCGGCCTCGTCGGGTCCGCGATCGCGAACGTGGTCGCGCAGACCACGGCCGGCGCCCTCTTCGTACGGGCGCTGGTGGCGGAACGCGTACCCCTGAAACCGCAGCCCAGGGTGCTCGGCGCGCAACTGGCGCTCGGCCGGGACCTGCTCCTGCGTGGTGCGTCCTTCCAGGCCAGCTTCCTGTCGGCGGCGGCGGTCGCCGCGCGGTTCGGCACCGCCACGCTGGCCGCGCACCAGATCGCCCTGCAGCTGTGGATGTTCTGCGCGCTCGCCCTCGACGCGGTGGCGATCGCGGCGCAGTCGCTGATCGGCGCGGCGCTGGGCGGGTCGCGGGCGGGCGAGGCGCAGTGGTTCGCCCGCCGGATCGCGGTGATCGGCGGCGTGTGCGGTGTGGCGTTGGCGGTCGTCATCGCGGCCGGCGCGCCGGTACTGCCGAGGGTGTTCAGCGGTGACCGCCAGGTCTTCGACCAGGCGATGGTCGCGTGGCCGTGGTTCGTGGCGATGCTGCCGCTGGCCGGCGTCGTGTTCGCTCTCGACGGTGTGCTGATCGGCGCGGGTGACGTCCGGTACATGCGCAACCTCACGCTGCTCGCCACGCTCGGCGGCTTCCTGCCGGCGATCTGGCTCGCCTGGTGGCTGCGGCTCGGGCTCGGCGGCGTGTGGGCCGGGCTCACCCTGCTCATCGTGATCCGGCTCGTCGGCATGCTGCTGCGGGTCTACGGCGGCCGCTGGGCGGTCGTGGGCACCACGCGCTGAGACCCCGCGACCGCCGGGCCGCTGCGGGTGGCAGGCTGTCCGGGTGACCGCGGACGGGCTCGTGATCGTCGACAAGCCGGCCGGGATGACCTCGCACGACGTGGTGTCCCGGGTACGGCGGCTCGCCGGCACGCGCCGTGTCGGGCACGCGGGGACGCTGGACCCGATGGCGACCGGGGTGCTCGTCGTCGGCGTCAACCGCGCGACCCGGCTGCTCACCTACGTGGTGGGCGTCGACAAGTCCTACGACGCGACGATCCGCCTCGGCCAGTCGACCGTCACCGACGACGCCGAGGGCGACGTCGTGGCGACCACCCCGGCCGACGGCGTACCGGACGCCGCGGTCCACGCCGGGCTGGCCGCGCTCACCGGCGAGATCGCGCAGGTGCCCAGCGCGGTCAGCGCGATCAAGGTGGGCGGCCGGCGCGCCTACGCCCGCGTGCGCGCGGGGGAGCAGGTCGCGCTCGCCGCGCGGCAGGTCACGATCCACCGGCTCGACCTCCTCGCCGTCCGCCGCACACCCGGGCTCGTCGATCTCGACGTCTCGGTCACCTGCTCCTCGGGTACGTACGTCCGCGCGCTCGCCCGCGATCTGGGTGCGGGGCTCGGGGTCGGCGGGCACCTCACGGCGCTGCGGCGTACCGCGGTCGGCCCGTTCACGCTCGCCGAAGCGGTCGGGCTCGACGAGCTGGCCCGGCGGGCTCCCGACCTGGTCACGCGCCCGCTGCCGGCGGCCGCGTCGGCGGTGCTGCCGCGCCGCGACGTCACCGCCGCCGAGGCCCGGGTCCTGTCCCACGGCGGCCCGCTGGAGCCGGCCGGCGTACCCGGGCCGTACGCGGTGTTCGCCCCTGACGGGTCCGTCGTCGCGGTCGTCGCCGAGCGGGATGGCCGTACCCGCCCGGACGTGGTACTCGCGCCGGCTGAGCCCGGTCGATAGGCTGGGTGCTCCTCGACCCCCGGAGTCCGATGGTGAGGCGCCACCACGGCGTACGGCTCGGCTGCGTACTGCTCATCCTCTCCCTGGCCGCGTGCGGCACGGAGTCGCCCGCTCCCCGTACCCAGGTGCAGGCCGGTCCCACGGTTCCGGCGCCGGTCGTGAGCTCGCCACCGGCGGTCCAGCCGAATGCCGCCCCCGCCGCCCCGAAGGCGGCCGCCCCCGCCCCGCAGCCGTTGTCCGGCAAGGTGATCGTCCTCGACCCGGGGCACAACGGCGGCAGCGGGGCGCACCCCGAGGTGATCAACAAGCTGGTCGACGCGTACACGATGATGAAGCCCTGCAACACGACCGGTACGGAGACGAACGACGGGTACCCGGAGCACGCCTTCAACTTCGACGTGGCCAAACGGGTCCAGGCGCTCCTCGTGGCGGCCGGTGCGACCGTCGTGCTGACCCGGCCCGACGACAAGGGCATCGGCCCGTGCATCACCGAACGCGCCGCGATCGGCAACCGCAGCAAGGCCGCCGCCGTGCTGTCCATCCACGGCGACGCGGCGGCGGGCGACCAGTACGGGTTCCACGTGATGGAGCCCGTGCACCTCGCGGGCGCGCCGAACTCGAAGGTCGTCGACGTGTCCCACCGGTACGCGGTCGTCATGCGCGATCACCTGCGTACGGTCGAGCCCCCCGCGACGTACGCCGGGCACGACGGGATCAGCGAGCACTCGGACATGGCCGGGCTCAACCTCTCGGTCGTCCCGGTGGTGATGGTCGAGTGCGGGAACATGCGCAACGCCGCCGACGCGAAGAAGATGCGCGACGCCGCGTACCGGCAGAAGCTGGCCGGGGCGCTCGCGGCGGGCGTGACCGCGTTCGTCACGACCGGCTGAGCCCGGCGCTAGGCTGGCCCGGTGGAGCGCTGGCGAGGGTACGACGTACCCGGCTTCGGCCGGTCGGTCGTGACGATCGGCGTGTTCGACGGTGTCCACTTAGGACACCAGGAGACGATCGGGCACGCGGTGAAGCGCGCCCGCGATCTCGGGGTGCGCTCGGTCGTCGTGACGTTCGACCCGCACCCGGCCGAGGTCGTCCGGCCCGGCTCGCATCCGGCCGTGCTCACCGAGCCGGCCCGCAAGGCGGAGCTGATCGAGCAGCTGGGCGTGGACGTGCTGAGCGTGATCCCGTTCACGCTCGAGTTCTCGCGCCTCTCGCCGGAGGCATTCGTCCACGACGTCCTCGTCGAGCACCTGCACGCCACGCTCGTGGTGGTCGGGGAGAACTTCCGGTTCGGTCACCGGGCCGCGGGCGACGTGGCCCTGCTGGAGCGGCTGGGGCGTACGTTCGGCTTCACCGTCGAGCCGGCGCCTCTCGTCGCCACCGACGGGACGGTCTTCTCGTCGACGTACATCCGCTCGTGCGTCGACGCCGGGGACGTCGGCGCGGCCACGACCGCGCTGGGCCGGCCGCACCGGCTGGAGGGCGTCGTGGTCCGGGGCGACCGGCGGGGCCGCGAGCTCGGCTTCCCGACGGCGAACCTGTTCTCGGGGCCGTACGCGGCGGTGCCGGGCGACGGCGTGTACGCGGGCTGGTTCGTCCGGCCGGGCGGCCGGGAGCAGATCCCCGCCGCGGTCTCGATCGGTACGAACCCGACGTTCTCCGGACGGGAGCGGCGGGTCGAGGCGTACCTGCTCGACTTCGACGGCGATCTGTACGGCGAGCGCGCGGCCCTGGACTTCGTCGCCCGGCTGCGCGAGATGCGCCGGTACGACGGTATCGACCCGTTGATCGCCCAGATCGCCGAGGATGTCGCACAGACCCGGGCCGTCCTGCGACCGTCCGAAGGCTAACTGGTAACCTTCTAGAGACGCCGGGTAAACGGCGCCGGTCCGCCGTGCCTGCACGACGCCGCGGGTGGCGGACCCCCACACTCCACCGTTAGGGAGATCATGGCGCTCGAAGCACAGGTCAAGACCCAGATCATGACGGACTACGCGACGGTTGACGGCGACACGGGCTCGCCGGAGGTGCAGGTCGCGGTGCTGACCCGGCGTATCTCGGATCTGACCCGGCACCTGCAGACCCACAAGCACGACCACCACAGCCGCCGCGGCCTGCTGCTGCTCGTCGGCCGCCGCCGCCGGCTGCTGAACTACCTTGCAAAGAAGGACATCAGCCGGTACCGGTCGCTGATCGAGCGATTGGGCCTGCGCCGCTAGTCCGGCGGGGGAGTGACCCACCAGGGGTTGCTCCCCTGAACCGTATCTACCCACTGGTACGGCCCGCCCGGCTGGGGAGCACCGTCTGCTCGGTCCTCGGTAGTGGCTTCCGGAGTACGCCTCCGGGGGCTTCGATCGAAGACCGACGCCAGGCAGCTCCCCGCAGGTCGTACCGCGACCGATAAGGAGCACCGCACAACCATGACCGAGCAGACAACTCTCGGCACCCAACACAGCACCGCCACGATCGACAACGGTCGCTTCGGTACCCGCGAGATCGTGTTCTCCACGGGCCGCCTTGCGAAACAGGCCGCCGGTGCCGCGCTCGCCCGGCTGGGCGACACGGTCGTGCTGAGCGCGACGACGGCGAGCAAGACGCCGAAGGACCAGTTCGACTTCTTCCCGTTGACGGTCGACGTCGAAGAGCGCATGTACGCGGCCGGGCGCATTCCCGGCTCCTTCTTCCGCCGCGAGGGCCGGCCGAGCGAGGACGCGATCCTCACCTGCCGGCTGATCGACCGCCCGCTGCGCCCGTCCTTCGTCAAGGGGCTGCGCAACGAGATCCAGGTGGTCGAGACGATCCTCGCGCTCGACCCGGCCCACCCGTACGACGTGGTGGCGATCAACGCCGCCTCGATGTCGACCAAGCTCGCCGGCCTGCCGTTCTCCGGCCCGATCGGGGCCACCCGGATGGCGCACGTCGAGGGGCAGTGGGTGGCCTTCCCGACCCACGAGGAGCTGGAGAAGGCCACGTTCGACATGGTCGTGGCCGGCCGGGTCCTGCCCGACGGCGACGTCGCGATCATGATGGTCGAGGCCGAGGCGACCGCGCACACCATCGCGCTGATCGCCGGTGGCGCACCCGCACCGACCGAGGAGGTCGTGGCCGGTGGCCTGGAGGCCGCCAAGCCGGCGATCCGCGAGCTCTGCCGCGCGCAGGACGAGCTGGCCGCGGCCAACGCCAAGCCGACCGGCGAGTTCCCGGTCTTCCCCGAGTACGCGCCCGACACGTACGCCGCCATCGAGTCGGCGGTCGGCGACGAGGTCGCCGAGGCGCTGCGGATCGCCAGCAAGGTCGACCGCGAGGAGGCGCTCGACCGGATCAAGGACGCGGCGGCGGCCCGCCTCGCGGCCGAGTTCGAGGGCCGCGAGAAGGAGGTCGGCGCGGCGTTCCGCTCGCTGACCAAGAAGGAGGTCCGGGCCCGGGTCCTGCGCGACCAGGTGCGCATCGACGGTCGGGGGCCGCGCGACATCAGGCCGCTGACGGCCGAGGTGGGCGTGCTCCCGCGGGTGCACGGCAGCGCGCTGTTCGAGCGCGGCGAGACCCAGATCATGGGCGTGACGACGCTGAACATGCTGCGCATGGAGCAGTCGCTCGACACGCTCTCCCCGGAGAAGTCCAAGCGGTACATGCACAACTACAACTTCCCGCCGTACTCCACCGGGGAGACCGGACGCGTCGGCGCACCCAAGCGCCGCGAGATCGGCCACGGCGCCCTGGCCGAGCGGGCCCTGATCCCGGTGCTGCCGGGTCGGGAGGAGTTCCCGTACGCCATCCGCCAGGTGTCGGAGGCGTTCGGCTCCAACGGTTCCACGAGCATGGGCTCGGTCTGCGCGTCGACGATGGCGCTGCTGTCGGCCGGCGTACCGCTCAAGTCACCGGTCGCCGGCATCGCGATGGGCCTGATCTCGGACGAGGTCGAGGGCAAGACGCAGTACGTGACGCTGACCGACATCCTCGGTGCCGAGGACGCGTACGGCGACATGGACTTCAAGGTCGCCGGCACCCGGGAGTTCGTCACCGCGCTGCAGCTCGACACCAAGCTGGACGGCATCCCGTCGGACGTGCTGGCGGCGGCGCTGCAGCAGGCGTACGACGCCCGGCAGACGATCCTCGACGTGATGGCCGAGGCGATCGACTCGCCGGCCGGCATGTCGCAGTACGCCCCGCGGGTGACCGCGATCAAGATCCCGGTCGACAAGATCGGCATGGTCATCGGCCCGAAGGGGCAGACGATCAACGCGATCCAGGACGAGACCGGGGCCGAGATCTCGATCGAGGACGACGGCACGATCTACGTCGGCGCGACCGACGGCCCGTCGGCGGACGCGGCGATCGAGCGGATCAACGCGATCGCCAACCCGACGATGCCGAAGGTCGGCGACCGTTTCCTCGGCACGGTGGTGAAGACGGCCGCGTTCGGCGCGTTCGTCTCGCTGCTGCCGGGCCGCGACGGCCTGCTGCACATCTCCAAGGTGGGCAACGGCAAGCGCGTGGAGCGGGTCGAGGACTTCCTCAACGTGGGCGACAAGGTCGAGGTGCAGATCGCGGACATCGACAACCGCGGCAAGATCTATCTCGACAAGGTCCGTCCCGAGGGCGAGGAGGCTCCGCCGGCCGAGGCCGGTGACCGGCCGGCCGGGCGCGACCGGGGCGACCGGGGTCCGCGCGACCGCGGGGACCGCGGCGGCCGGGGCGAGCGTAGCGGCGATCGGGGTCCCGGCCGCGACCGCGAGCAGGGCCCGCGCGAGGGGTCTCCCGAGGGCGGGGACGGCGGAGACGGCGGCGAGTTCCGTCGCCGGCGCCACCGCGATCGCTGACGCCACCGATGGGTGGTACCGCCTCCCGGGTGAAGACCCGGACGATAGCGGCTGACCCGCTGGGCGGCACGGTACGCCGTACCGTGCTGCCCAACGGGTTGCGCGTGCTCACCGAGGCGATCCCCGCGATGCGCAGCGCCTCCTTCGGCGTCTGGGTCGGCGTCGGCTCCCGCGACGAGGCCACCCAGCTCGCCGGGGCGTCGCACTTCCTCGAGCACCTGCTCTTCAAGGGCACGAAGACGCGTACGGCGCTCGACATCTCGGCCGCGATCGAGGCGGTCGGCGGTGAGACGAACGCGTTCACCACCAAGGAGTACACCTGCTACTACGCGCGGGTGCTGGACGCCGACCTGCCCCTCGCGGTCGACATCATGTGCGACCTGATCGTCGACTCCGTACTCGCCGAGCACGACGTCGAGACCGAGCGCGGGGTGATCCTCGAAGAGATCTCGATGCAGGACGACGAGCCGAGCGACGAGGTCCACGACCTGTTCGCCGAGGCGGCGTACGGATCCCACCCGCTCGGCCGGCCCATCTTCGGCACCGTCGAGACCGTCTCGCCGATGAGCCGTACGCAGATCCGGTCGTTCTACCGGCGGCGCTACGTACCGCCGACGATGGTGATCGCGGCCGCCGGCAACCTCGACCACCACGCGATCGTCGCGCGCGTACGCGACGCGTTCCCGGACGGGAGGGCCGACCCGGCGCCGTACCGCAGCGCGACGGGCTCGGTGCCGTTCCTGCCGGCGCGCACGGCCGTGCGCACCAAGGAGACCGAGCAGGCCCACCTCGTGCTGGGCGGTCCCGGGCTGCGCCGCACCGACGAGCGCCGGTTCGCGCTCGGCATCCTCAACAACGTGCTCGGCGGCGGGATGTCGAGCCGCCTGTTCCAGGAGATCCGGGAGAAGCGCGGGCTCGCGTACTCGGTCTACTCCTACACGACGCAGTACGCGGATACCGGCATGTTCGGCGTGTACGCGGGCTGCGCGCCCGGCAAGGTGGACGAGGTGCTCGACCTCGCCCGTACGGAGCTGGCCCTGGTCGCCGCCTCCGGCGTGACCGACGACGAGGTGGCCCGGGGCAAAGGCATGCTCAAGGGCTCCGTCGTCCTCGGGCTGGAGGACACCGGGTCGCGGATGAGCCGGCTCGGCAAGGGTGAGCTGCTGCACGACGAGCTGCTGTCTGTGGACGATCTTCTGGCTAAGGTGGACGCCGTGACGCCTGACGAGGTGCGCGCCATCGCCGCGGAGCTGCTCTCCGGGCCGATGTCCCTCGCGGTGGTCGGGCCGTTTGACGAGACTGACCTTCCCACTCCCGGAGCGGTGTGATGACGGACGAACGGGAACCGATCCGCGTCGGCGTACTCGGCGCGCGGGGCCGGATGGGCACCGAGGTGTGCCGCGCGGTCGACGGCGCCGGAGACCTCGAGCTCGTCGCGATGATGGACCAGGGCGACTGGCTGTTCAACGCGTCCGACGCCGGGGCCGAGGTGATCGTCGACTTCACCACCCCGGACGTGGTCATGGACAACCTGCACTGGTGCATCGAGCAGGGGATCAACGTGGTCGTGGGCACGAGCGGGTTCACGCCGCAGCGGTTGGACCGCGTACGGGCCTGGCTGACCCACCACCCGACCGTCGGCGTGATCATCGCGCCGAACTTCGGCGTGGGCGCGGTCCTCATGATGGAGTTCGCCGCCCGGGCCGCCCGGTTCTTCGAGTCCATCGAGATCATCGAGCAGCACCACCCGCAGAAGGTGGACGCCCCGAGCGGGACGGCGCTGAACACGGCGCGGGTGATCGCCGAGGCCCGCGCGGCCGCGGGCATGAGCGAGATGCCGGACGCCACCAAGGACGAGATGGCCGGTGCCCGGGGTACGGCCGTCGAGGGCATCCGGGTGCACTCCGTACGCGCCTCCGGCCTCGTCGCGCACCAGGAGATCCTGTTCGGCACCCGGGGCGAGACGCTGACGATCCGGCACGACTCGTACGACCGCCAGTCGTTCATGCCCGGCGTACTGCTGGCGGTCCGCGAGGTCGTCCACCGGCCGGGCCTGACCGTCGGGCTGGGCGAGCTACTCGGCTGACAGGTCGGCTGACTCGGCGGACAGGTCGGCGTGGAGCCGTAGCTGCGGGACGAGCAGGTCGTCGACGTCCAGCGCGCGGGTCGCGCCGTCGGGGGCCCAGCCGGCCGCGGTGAGGAACTTCCGCGTCGGCACGTCCTCCTGGTAGGCCCAGGCGAGCGCGGTGGCGAACCCGTCGGCGCGCCAGTGGTCCACGGCCGCCGCGAGCAGCCGGCTGCCGTGTCCCCGCCGGCCCCACCGCGGCTCGACCAGCAGGTCGGTGACCGCGGCGGTGTCCTCCGGCAGCGGCGTCTCGTCCGGCGCGAGGGCCGCCTCGTCCGCCGGCCCGGCCGCCACGAAGCCCACCAGATAGTCTTGATCGGACTGCTCGATCGCGACCAGCACCCGGTGCCGGGGTGAGGGCGGCACCTCGATCGCGGCCTGCCAGCGTCCGGCCATCCACGCCTCGTCGAGCTCCGCGAGGACGCTCGCCGGGAGGATGCGCCGGTAGGCGACCCGCCAGGTCGCCAACTGGATCCGGGCGATCTCGGCCGCCTCGGCGGGTCGGGCCGACCGGACGAACCCCACAGCCACGAGAGGACAGGGTACGCAATGCCGCAGACCGCTCGACGGGGTCTCCTCGTTGCCGGGCTGGGCGTACTCGTCGCCGCGTTCCTGTCCTGGGCCGCCGTCCGGCGCGGGTTCTTCGATCTCAACGTGTACTACGGCGCGCTCAACTACTGGGTCCACGAGGGCGGTCAGCTGTACGACTACGTCCGGCCGCGTACCGAGTACGGGTTCACGTACCCGCCGTTCGCCGCGCTGACGATGCTGCCGATGGCGCTCGTAC